>ENA-OUQC01000975-OUQC01000975.1-human-gut-metagenome-genome-assembly--contig:-NODE-975-length-16765-cov-3.234171_pt1 | contig 16765 bp, 17 predicted proteins | sample MGYA00237942_ERZ548815 | MGnify/ENA primary metagenome ERZ548815 (study PRJEB26490, sample SAMN05194722) | human gut metagenome | biome: terrestrial biome; feature: human-associated habitat; material... | reverse complement strand
TGCGCCGGCATCTACATTGCAACTCTTAATGTTATATTTCCCATAATAAATTTACTCTTCAAAGGTGCAATAATTGCTAACATTATTGCCATTGTTGCATCGGTCCCCTTAATTGCTGTTGGTAGATGTTCTCTGAAAGACAGCAAGATATCAGAATACTAAGATACCGCTTGTGTATAAGGAGAACCTATTATGCGCATCATCAAATCACTGCTTGTAGCCTTAACGGTCGGCATTACTGTTTTCGCCATCTTGACTGCTGTTTTCCCCGAAAGCGGGGAAAGAACCTATACTGCCGATACAGTACGCTGTTTCGTTACAAAGCACGGCGAGCATTATCATTTTTTAGACTGCAAGTATTTGGACGATACCGACATTTTTGAAACAAATACCGTGCAGGCCACCATTGACGGATACCATGCATGCAACTATTGCAAGGATGATTTGTACTCTTTCAAATATCACAGCGGTAATCCGACAGCAGACCCCGAAAATATAAAAGCCACAATCGTGGATAAGACCGATGAAAAGCACTTTTCCGTAAGCACTCCCACTGCAAAGCTTTCTTCTGTTGCCTCTGCACTCATAGGCTTCACAATTACATTTTTTGTTTGCGGTGACAAGAAAAACAAAATAAAGGTACAACAATGAAAAAAGAAAAGGCGACCGCTTCTGTGTGCCAAAAAGCGTAAACGGCAAGCAGAAATACTTTTGAGGAGGCTCAAGCATCCATGTCAGACAAACAGCTGTATAAACTCGGCGCAGCATATATACGCGTCTCCGACGAGCGTCAGGATGAATACTCCCCTGCAAGCCAGCTCAAGAAGATAAGAGAATACGCCGAAAAAGACGGCTGCCAGATACCCGATGAATACGTGTTCTACGACGACGGCATTTCCGGCAAAAGCGCCAGAAAGCGCGATAGCTTTAACCGAATGATCGCACTTGCAAAAGATAAAGCTCAGCCCTTCCGCACCATATATGTATGGAAATTCTCCCGTTTTGCCCGCAATCAGGAAGAGAGCATGGTATATAAAAACCTGCTCCGGAAGAAAGGGGTCTCCGTCGTTTCCGTGTCAGAGCCTATACCGGAGGGACATTACGGCACACTTATAGAGCGCATCATAGAATGGATGGACGAATTCTATCTGATAAATCTCGGGGCAGAAGTCACTCGAGGCATGACGGAAAAGATATCCCGTGGTGAGCCGGTCACCCCTCCGCCGTTCGGGTATAGAATGGAAAACAAGAATTATATTCCTGACGAAGAGAGCGGTGCAGCAGATGTAGTGCGTGAAGTATTTCAACTGTACGCAGACGGAATGGGGCAGCGTGCCATAGCCGTATATCTCGGTAATAAAGGTGTGCGCACAAAGTACGGAGGAATGCCAGACAACAGATGGATAGATTATATGCTCCAAAACCCATGCTATATAGGCAAGCTGCGTTGGAGCACAGACGGTACAAAAGCCGTATCAAAACGAGATTACGAAAACGAAAGCATAATAACCATAGACGGTCACCATAAGCCGATAATTACTCCTGAGCTTTGGGATAAAGCTCAGGAGCGCATTGTCGAACAAAAAAAGCGTTATCGCAAATACGCCCGCAGAGAACAGCCTGCAGAATATATGCTGAAAAGTCTGATACATTGTGATACCTGCGGCGGCACCTTATCGCTTGCTTCCGCGAAGAGCGGTAAAAACCGTGTAAACACAATGCAATGTTGTAACTATTCCAGAGGCATATGTCATGTATCTCATTCAGTGACTATGCCAAAGCTCGAAATAGCTTTTATAAACGGTCTGGAAGAAGCCTTGAAAACAAACAAATTCAACATCGCGCCGGCGCCGAAAAAGCAGGATGACGACATTGACTATGATAAACTCATAGCCATAGAAAGGCGCAGACTTGCCCGTGCGCAGGAAGCATACCTTGCAGAGATAGACACACTGGAACAGTACAGCACAAACAAAAAAGAGATCACATCGAAGATCGAGGATCTCAAAAATAAGCAACAGCAGTCAGCCGCCGAGACATTTGATATAGAAACGTTCCGCAAGAAGCTCACATATGTAGTCGAGTTTCTCAAAAAGAGCGACGTCAGTGAGCAGGCCAAAAACGAAGCCCTCCGCACTATCATAGATAAAGCAATCTATTCCAAATCCACAGAAACATTAACTATTACTTTTCTCCCACAATAATTATCATAAAATGCACTTCGGAGGTCCGGATGGCGAGCTCGGCGCGTCGCTCAGATACCTGTGCCAGCGCTACACCATGCCGAACGACAAGATCGTAGGTGTTCTTACCGACATTGCAACAGAAGAGCTTGCTCATGTTGAGATGGTTTCGGCGATAGTTTACCAGCTTACGAAAAACCTCAGCATTGACGAGATCAAGCGCAGCGGATTTGACACCTACTTCGTGGATCATACAACGGGGATATACCCGATTGCTGCTGCGGGAGTTCCGTTCCGCGCCGATTATTTCGGCGTCAAGGGCGACGTTTTCGCCGACCTTCACGAGGACCTTGCGGCAGAGCAAAAAGCCCGCGTGACGTATGACAACATTCTGCGTCTCGTTGACGATCCCGACATCTGCGATCCCATAAAGTTTCTGCGTGAGCGGGAGATCGTGCACTTCCAGCGCTTCGGTGAAGCGCTGCGCATAGCGCAGGACGACAGCGACTGCAGAAACTTCTACGGATGGAATCCGGAATTTGACCGCAGCAGAAGCCGCAGAAATATGACAAGATAAAAGCGATCTCCGCGCGCGGCGGTGGTCTACGCGGATAAGCGGCTGCAATAGGTCAACATGCGCTCATGCCGCGTCCCGCCGCGCCACATGGCTGCGAAGGGCTCGGCGTGTCTTATCTCCCGCCGAAAAAGGTTCTTCTGCAGTGCCTTTCCGGTGAGATTCGGTAAAAAGCAGGCGCCCCACTTGCCGGGCGGATGAAATGTTCATCCGCCCGGCAAGAGGGGCGCTGCCTGATTAAGCCGCCGTTATTGGGATTTTTATACTCTCTGAAAAACAGTTATGTATAATACACCGTTTGCAGGGCTTACTGCTGCTTCATTGCCGCAAAGCACTCGCTGCAGTATACGGGTCTGTCGCTTGTAGGCTCGAAAGGAACTTTTGCCTCTTTGCCGCACTGAGCGCACACAGTCGTGTACATCTCTCTCTGTGCTCTGGAAGCGTTCTTTCGTGCATCGCGGCAAGCCTTACATCTCTGGGGCTCGTTCTGGAATCCTTTCTCAGCGTAGAACTCCTGCTCACCGGCGGTGAAAACGAATTCCTTTCCGCAGTCCTTGCAAACTAATGTCTTGTCCTCGTACATGTTTTACCTCTCTCTGAATTTGGGAATGAATTTTTGCCCCAAAACGGGTTTACACCGTTACCTTTGAAAAACAACGCTCTGTTTAAGCTATTCGGGCATATATATCAAACGGATCTCTCCGGTGATAACTTACAATCAGCTTTTTGCCTTTCCTGCAGCCTGCTTCAGCTTGCGGCGCGCGCGGTACAGGCAGTTATTTATACTTCTTGTGCTTTTGCCGAGCTTTTCCGCTATCTGCCGAATGTCGGCGCCTGCGATATACTCCCGCAAAACGGACTTTTCATATGCGGAAAGCTCTGTGCTCATGCGCTCAATAATTTCATCCGCCGCATCCGCATCAACAGGCATACGCTTTCTCGCTGAGCGGCGGGCAGCGGTCCTGTTTGCCGCACTGCTGCGACGCTCTCTCGAAAGCTTTGCACGGCGGACCGACACAAGCGCGTTGCGCACACAGACCTTGGCGTAAAGACCGAATGTAACGTCCTTTTTATCTTCGTCATAGCTCAGTGCGGCGCGAAGCAGCGCGCTTTCCGCCTCCTGCTCGAGCTCTGCCCTGCTGCCTGCACCGCTTGCCTCAAAGCTTGCCGCCATGGAATCTATAAGCGGTGAATACATACCGCGCAGGACATCGAAATCCTCGTGTCTGCCGTTTTTTATGCCGATAAGCAATTCATTTATGTTCTGAGCCACTTTTTTCCTGTCTGCTCTTGTCGAATCGTGCAACTTGTTGAAATTTGAACATCTAATATACGATTATTATATCACAAATGTAGAAAATGTCAACACTATTTTGAATATTTTTCATTATACGTCAAAATTTTATTCATAATCATATCTGTTTTACTTTTTCGCGCCGCGGTCACTGTTCAAACAGGTAGTTGACATCCCCTGATAAAAGCGCCACGATGCCTCGGAAAACAACCTCCGGCTTTTCGGAATAGTTGTTAAGCATTCTTTTCAGCTGATATTCGCTGTCGGCTCTGACGGTGAGGTCCATTATCACCCCGCCTTTATCCTTTATGGAGCATGTCACAAGGTATCCGTCGCCGTCCGGCTTATAGGTCTGGTCGATCCACGCGCCTTTTTTTGCAAAGGAAAGATGACGCAGCGCGCTGCGGTAGCTTTTTTCTCTGACGCTTATCATAAGGTTGTCCGAAAGGGCGCGGGCAACCTGCCTGCCCGTATCCGTGACCTCATACAATACAGTTGCGGAGCTTTCGTATTCGTCCTCGTCGTCATCGGTGCCGTAGCGCGATATATGCGCCCCGTCGTCCGATGTGCCGTTGACGCCGGAGTCCGTTTTAGCGACTTCGGCGCTGCCTGCGCCGCCTTCAGGATCCTTTTTATCCGCCGCCTCGTCTTTATCCCGATCGACTATGATCTCACGAATATGGCCTGCGTCCACGAGCGCAAAAAAGCACTGGGCAAAATCGAAAAAGTTGACTATCCCGTCCTGCATCATTATTGAGCCGATGCTGGGGTAATCAAGGGGGTATCCTATTTTATCAAGCAAGTACAGAATAAAAATCTTTATCTCATTTTCATCCTTCAAATGAGAGGCCATATCCGTCATTTCCTTTCTGATATACCGTTATATAAGTAAGCAGGATAAAACGCGGGAGGCATAAGCCCCCCGCGTGAAAACCGGTGTGAAAACTAATTTGATTGCAATTACTCGAATTCGTTTTCGCTATCCTCTGCCTGGATGGACTCCTTGTATTTCATGTAGTTCTTCATTTTCAGATTATCGAAGTCTCTGCCCCAATAGGTGTTCTTAACTCCGCTTATTACCTTGCTGGTCACGTACGCGTCCTGCAGGAACAGCACGGGAACTATGGGCATATCCTCCATAAGCTTTTCTTCCGCGTCATGGAGAAGCTGTGCTCTTTCCTTGCTGTCGGACGTCTTGCTTGCCTTGTCGATAATATCGTCGTAGTCACTGTCGGAATAGCCGGTCACATGGGGGAACGGATCGTAGTTGTCGTTTGACATATCAACGCCGTTGCCAGAAAACTCCGTCGCAAAGGGTGCAAGCGCCGCGAAAGCGTTGGGCGCGAGCATGTTGTAGTCAAGAGCGATAACGTCGAAGTCGCCCTCGTCGAGCGCCTCCTGATAGAGATCGCGGTATATTACGGACTGGTTGGTATTTTCTGATGAGATCTTCTTTGTGCCCATCTTTTCAACCTTGACGCTGAAGCCGAGAGACTTCCACGCCTCGGCGACCGCCTCAGCGAACGCGACGTCAGCCTCATTGTCTCTTACCTTGATGCTGAAGCTGCCGCTTGTAACGCCTGCAGATTTGAGAAGGGATTTTGCCTCGTCAACATCCGCGCTTGTCGCCAGAAGATCGCCGCCGGTCTTGCGGAAATCGCCCTTTGCGTTTGCGTCGTCAACGCCGCCGGGGACAAGACCCGTCGCGGGCTTTGCATACACAAGAGTGTCTGCTATCGCCTGTCTGTCAAGGGCAAGAGAAAGCGCACGCCTTACCTCTGCCTTTTCAAACAGTCTGTTGGTGGTGTTGAAATAAAGTGATGCAGTTATGGGAGTATCCACTATTTCGGCGCGCTTTTTGTAGAAGTCGCGGGCGCTGAGAGCTATCTCGCCGAGATAGAAGATGTTGCCGGCATCAAATGCGTCTGCCTGTGCCGTGTTGTCTCCGTAAGAATATTTTATTACAAGTCTGTAGGGGATAACGTACTTGTCAAGTGCCTGGTTGGAGTCGGTATCGCGCTTGTAATAGGAAGAACGCTCGAGAACGAGCTTGTCGCCGTAAGAAACATTTCTGATGTCGAAGGGACCGTTTGTAACCATTGTGGAGGCGCGCTTTGCCCAGGTATCGTCGTTGCCGATCTTATCCTCGCGCAGAGGAACGAGCGCCACGCTTGCGCAGGTCTTAAAGAACTCATCTACGTTTATATCGTGCTCAAATTCGATCTTGAGAACGTACGACTCGACTGAATAGATACCGAGATCGTCAACGGTGGCGTTGCCCATCTTGATGTCGCGGGCGTTCTTAACATCGTAAAGGAGGCAAGCCGCGTCGCACTTGTTGGTAGCCTCAACGATGCGCTTCCACGCATAGACGAAATCGTTTGCCTGAACGGTTCTGCCGTCGCTCCACTTTGTGGAACGGAGGTTGATCTCAAGTCTGTATGTATCCTCTTTTTCATCGGGCTCAAGGTACTTGTAGCTCTTCATCATGCCCTTGTGCCAGTCGCCGTCCTCATCAAGAACGGTAAGACCCTCGAACGCCAGCGACAAAATCTTTGCGGTCGCCGTGTCGTTGTATCCGACGATGGGATCGAAATTGTATATCTGGTTTGCCAAATACATTGTGACGATAGCGCCCTTGTCGTCCTTTTTCAAGGTTGAGCATGCGGAAAGCATTCCGATAACGCATACTGCCGCAAGAACGATGCATATCACTTTTTTCATATATTACCTCCACGCCGCCCCCGGCGGCTTATTGTTTTCAAAAGGCTGCGATATGTGCCGCCGCGCCTTTTTCAAACGATACGTTTACATACGGTAAATTATAGCACAATATCGTCCGATAATCAATCTGTAAAGCGGAAAAACGGCACAGTTTCATTTATTTGCACAATAAAAATTCGGCAATTTAGTAAAAATCTACATATAACGCGGGCATTTAGACTCACCGCACGCGTCGTGCGCTCCCGCAGAAGTAGCGCCTTTATCAAAGTGCGCCGCGGCGCGGCGGCAATGCGCGCAAAAAACCCGCAAAAACCGCGCTGATATCATCGGCGGATACCGTCTTTCGGGCTTTGTGCGGTATAGACGGCGCTTATGCGGCAAATTATATTATTATTATAATATATTTTTCGGGAAAGGCAACGATTATGTTAAAAAATTCACAAATACCGACGGAAAACGTCACAGAAAGCGCGGCTTTTCCAAGGACCGACCTTGCCTGCGAAAGCGTGGGGGCGCTGAACAAGCCATACCGCGGGGCGGTAAGCGAGGATGGCGAGATATGCTCCGTGCCCGTGTCACGCCTTGAAGTGCTGAATAAAGAGGGCGAGATCGAGACCGGCCGCAAGCGCGGAAGCTATGTTACCCTGTACTGTCCGCTTATGAAATACCTCGACGCAAATGACGCGGAAAACATAACCGAGGCGCTGTCTGTCCTCCTGCGGGAATTTACGCAAAAGCTGTGCGGCGCGCCCGTTTCAAGCGCCACGAAAGTGCTTGTGGCGGGGCTGGGCAACCGTTTTATAACGGCTGACGCCCTCGGTCCCCGCGCTGCGGACAAAGTCGCCGTTACAAGTCACGTCATGGAGTCGGGACTTCTTGACAGCATCGGCTGCTCCAGCATTTCCGCAGTGCATCCCGGCGTTATGGGGCAGACGGGGATAGAGGCGGGAGCGATGATCAAGGGTGCGGCGGACTATGTAAAGCCGGATGTGGTCATTGCCATAGACGCCCTTGCTGCGCGCTCCACAAAGCGGCTTGCCTCCACCATACAGCTGTCGGACACGGGCATCGAGCCCGGCAGCGGGATAGGAAACCGCCGCAGCGCCGTCAACAGAGAGAGCATCGGCTGCCCCGTGATAGCTATCGGCGTGCCCACCGTTGTGGACTGCGCCACGCTTGTCTGGGACGCGCTTGAGCGCGCGGGATGCGAGTGCGGCGAGGAGATGCGCGCCCTGCTTGAAAAGGAGCGCAGCTATTTTGTATCCCCGAAGGACGGGGATATCATATGCGACGAGGTGGCGGCGCTTATAGCCTCGGCAATAAACCGCGCATATATGGCGGAGGGGCTGTAAGGCACTTTCCTGCCGTTGACAAACGGAATTATTTGTGATATATTATAGGCGGCACGGCGACGGAGACCTGTTGACTCTGTTAAATCAGGGCGATACTCTTGATGACCCGTGCCTTCTTTTATGCAAAGCATTTCCGCATTGCCACCTGCGCGGCGCCGCAGTCTTTCAGCACTGAGCCTGCCCTTCACGGTTTGCGCACAGAAAAACCTTTACCGAACCGCTTGACAAGATCATACAGAACGGATATACTTTTATCAAAGGCAGCTGAACTATCATCTGTTAAGCCTCCGATTCCGGAGAGAACACGGTTAGGTAGTCGGCTGCCGTTTCTTTTTTCACGTTTCGCTGCCGCCGGCACTGCCGAAATTGTACGCTGTTTTTGTCAAATATTGACATATTGCCCATAAGAGTTTATAATAGTATGGTAAATTCTTTTCGCGGCGCCTAAGAACGCGCCCGCAAACGTCGGCAAAGTGCTGCAGGATCATTTTGCGGCGCGGCGCAGATAGGGCATAACTTACGGCAGCCGGACAAAAAACGACAGGAGAAAGAAATGGAAAAAACAGAAAAAAGAAAGCGTTCAAAGGACGAAATACTTGAGATCGTCGTTGTAGTTCTTCTCGGTCTTACCGCCCTTCTGACCGCATGGGCAACATGGATAGGCTCGCTGCACGGCGGAAATCAGGCGACAAATTACGCGAAAAGCAGCAACCTCTCCGCAGACGGCAACTCCATGTGGAACCAGGCCGCGCAGGATCTCACCGCGGATATGCAGCTATGGAATACCATAAGCGAGCTGAGAATCGAGTATTCGTTTGCCGAGGAGAAGGGCGACGCAGCCGAAATGGAGCGCATCGACTGGAAGCTTGAGCAGATATATGCCGACAACGTAAGCGAGGAGCTGCAGGCAGCCATCGACTGGGCTGACGGGCAGGAGGAATACGCTTCTCCCTTTGACATGGAGGGCTACACCGACAGCTATTTCGCAGACGCGCAGGCAGTTCTTGACGAGGCACAGGAGACTCTTGAGCAGGGTCAGAAGGACAACGCTCACGGCGATGCCTTCGGCCTTGTGACGGTCATATACTCCATTGTGCTGTTCCTGCTCGGTATTGCGGGCTCTTTCAAAAGCACGACAAACAAGACGGTTATCATTTGCATCGGTATCGTCGGTCTTATTGCGGCAAGCATTTACATGCTCACACTGCCGCTGCCCACCGGCTTTTCCCTTTCTTCCTACTTCAGCGGAAAATAAAACGTGGCTAACGCTCCCGCCTGTCGGCGGGAGCGTTATTATTTTACCGCCGACACCGCAAGACCCGTCGGATCGGCTTTCTCATCTTCGGGCGCCGCCGCAGCCGTTTTTTATAAATAAAAAGTCCGCCCGCCCGAAATCGGCGCCCGCGGCGGCAAAACTTTGGCAAAAATCGTTGAAAAGTCCCTGTGTGTATGGTAAAATGTAGGGTGAATAATCGGCGAAAGGATATGATAATATTATGGAATACCGTTTTTCAGATAAAATGAGGGATCTTAAGCCCTCCGCAATACGCGAAATATTCAAAAGTCTTACCGACCCCGAAATGATAAGCTTTGCAGCCGGAAACCCCTCTCCCCTGTCGTTTCCCGTAAAGGAGCTTGCCCGCATTTCCGCCGATATTTTTGAAAATTCGTCAACGCAGGCGCTCCAGTACAGCGTTACCGAGGGATATGCCCCTCTGCGCGAGGCCGCGCGCCTCAGAATGAAAGAAAAATTCAATATCGACCGCGAGGGAGACATGACCATAATCACCTCAGGCGGTCAGCAGGGCATTGAGCTCGCCTGCAAAGCGCTGTGCAACGAGGGCGACACCGTTGTGTGCGAGGACCCCACGTTCATCGGCGCGCTTAACGCTTTCCGCTCATGCGGGGCAAAAACCGTGGGCATCCCCTCCGGCGAGGACGGGATCGACACCGCGGAGCTTGAAAGGCTGCTTTCGGAGAACGACCGTATAAAGCTTATATACCTCATCCCCACGTTCCAGAATCCCGGCGGCTTTACCATGCCCCTTGAAAAGCGCCGCGCCATATACGATATTGCCCTTCGCCACGAGGTTATGATACTGGAGGACAACCCCTACGGCGAGCTCCGTTTTGCGGGGGAGAACATACCCACCATAAAAAGCATGGATACAGAGGGCATCGTGCTGTATTCGTCGTCGTTTTCAAAGATCCTCTCTGCCGGCATGCGCATAGGATACCTCTGCGGTCCCGAGCCCGTTGTGCAGAAAATGGTCGTGGCAAAGCAGAGCGAGGATGTGCACACGAATATATTCTTCCAGATGCTCACATACCGCTATATGACGGAGTGCGATCTCGACGCACACATCAAAGCAATAAATGACCTTTACCGCGCAAAGTGCACTCTTATGCTGAAAACTCTGGATGAGTCCATGCCGGAGGGCGTACACTATACACGTCCCGAGGGCGGTCTGTTCATATGGATGACTCTGCCCGAGAAGATACGCATGGAGGACTTCGTAAAGCGTGCCATTGAACAGAAAGTCGCGGTCGTGCCCGGCAGCACGTTCTTGTGCGACACCGAGGCGCGGATAAACGCCGTACGTCTCAACTACTCAACGCCGTCGGACGACGACATTGTAAAGGGCTGCCGCATACTGGGCAAGGTAGCGGGCGAAATGCTCGGCGAATGATCATCCCGCTTTAAGAATAAATACCGTATTGGACAAGGAGGGCTTTATGAACATCTGGCACGACATGCCCGCGGCGCGCATAACTCCGGAGCATTTCTCCGCCGTTATCGAAATATCCAAGGGCAGCAAAAACAAGTATGAGCTTGACAAGGAAACGGGAATGATCCGTCTCGACCGCATACTGTACACATCGACCCACTACCCCGCGAACTACGGTTTTATCCCCCGCACATATGCGGACGATCTGGACCCTTTGGACGTGCTTGTCCTTTGCTCTGAGGCAATTCTCCCCATGACTGTCGTGGATGCATATCCCATCGGCGTTATCAGAATGATAGACCAGGGAAAGCTTGACGAAAAGATCATCGCCATTCCCTTCACCGACCCGAACTACAACATATACAGTTCCATATATGAGCTGCCGAAGCATATATTCAACGAAATGTGCCACTTTTTCACGGTTTACAAGCAGCTTGAGGAAAAGTCGACCGCAGTCGACGATCTGGACGGTCCCGAGGCGGCAAAAGAGATCATTGCGGACGCAATAGAAAACTACAAACGTCTTTACGGCGGCAAGGCGGAAAAATAAAACTCAGCCGATACGATAAAGGCATCAAGGAGACATAATGTTTATAGATAAAATAGAAATACACGTCAAAGCCGGCAGCGGCGGAAACGGCAGCGTTTCCTTCCGCCGTGAGAAATATGTCGCCAAGGGCGGTCCCGACGGCGGCGACGGCGGGCGCGGCGGCAATGTCGTTCTTCGCATCGACGAGGGTGCAAACACCCTTCTGTATTTCCGCTACAAACGAAAATTCGCGGCACAGGCGGGCGGCGACGGCATGGGCGGAAAGATGCACGGCAAGAACGGCGCGGACATTATAATTCCCGTTCCCCGCGGAACTATAGTTCGAAACGCGGAAAACGGAAAGATAATAAAAGACATGTCAGACGGAGAAGACTTTGTCGTCTGCCGCGGCGGACGCGGCGGCTGGGGAAACAAGCATTTTGCGACCCCTACGAGACAAATTCCCCGTTTTGCGAAAAACGGCATACCCGGTGAGGAAAAAGATGTTCTGCTGGAGCTGAAAATGATAGCCGACGTAGGTCTTGTGGGGCTTCCCTCTGCAGGTAAAAGCTCACTTCTCGCCTGCGTTTCCGCGGCGCGTCCCAAGATCGCCGACTACCATTTCACCACTCTTGAGCCCAGTCTCGGCGTTGTCAACACAGCGGCTGACCGCGGATTTGTAATGGCTGACATCCCCGGACTTATAGAGGGCGCAAGCGAAGGCGCGGGGCTGGGACACGATTTTCTGCGTCACATAGAGCGCTGCCGTCTGCTTGTGCAGGTAGTAGACGCCTCCGGCATTGAGGGCCGCGACCCCTGTGACGATCTTAATACCATATCCGCGGAGCTTGAAAGCTTTTCTCCCGAGCTTGCCGCTCGCCCGAGAATAGTCGCGGCAAACAAGTGCGATATGCTTGAGGGCGGAGACAGCGAGGCTGTTGAGCGCCTTGAGAAGCTGGCAGCGGCGGCGGGATATCCCACGGTGCGCATTTCCACCGCCACCCGCATGGGTATAGACACGCTTCTCGGCATGATAGAGGGCGAGCTTGCGAAGCTGCCGCCCGTGACCGTATATGAATCGGAGATAACCCCCGAGGACGAGGAGCGCGAGCGCTTTGAGAACGCCGTGCCCGAGGACACCGTTATAAAACGCGCGGACGACGGCGCGTTTGAGTGCTGCGGCAAGTGGCTCGAAAAGCTGTGCGGCCGCATATATTTTGACGACCGCGAATCGCTTATGTACTTCCAGAAGTCGCTGAACGACGCAGGCATAATCGAAAAGCTGCGCGAGGCAGGCTGCACCGAGGGCTGCACCGTGAGAATGTTCGATATTGAATTTGATTTCGTAGACTGATGGCGGAAATAAACAACCATACTCCTCTGCCCGAGGAATTCAAAAAGCGCTCCCGGGCGCTTTTTGACAATGAAGAGGAATTCGGGCGTTTTCTGTCCTCTCTCGAAGAGGGCGACGCCGTCCGTGCGCTGAGAATAAACACGCTCAAGGTGTCGGACGCAGCCGCAAAGCGCCTTATATCCTCAATGGGGCTTGTGCCCCTCGGATACGGCAGCGGATACATTTTTGAGAGTGCCGCGCCCGGGTCAATGCCCATGCACCACGCGGGCGCGTTTTACGTACAGGACCCGGGAGCGATGAGCGCCGTTGCAGCGGCGGAGGGCATCATATCGCCTGATTTCAGAATACTTGATATGTGCGCCTCCCCCGGCGGAAAAAGCACGCAGCTTGCCGCGCTTCTGACAAACGGCGGCAGCGGATATCTTGTTTCAAACGAGATAGACCGCTCCCGCGCGAAGATACTTCGCGGAAACACGGAGCGTATGGGGCACCGAAGGACCGTTGTGACCTCCGCCGCGCCGGACAGAATAGCCGAGGATTTTGAATCGGTTTTTGATTATGTTCTGGTGGACGCTCCCTGCTCCGGCGAGGGCATGATGCGCAAATACGCCGAAGCATCCGCGCAGTGGAGCGAGGAAAACGTGCTTATGTGCGCCGAGCGGCAGCGTGGCATACTTGAGGCGGCGCAGCGCTGCGTTTGCGGCGGCGGATATCTTATGTACTCGACCTGCACGTTCTCTCTCGAAGAAAACGAAATGCAGGTGGACGATTTTCTCACACGCCATCCCGATTTTGAGCTTATAGCTGCCGATGAAAAGATCCGAAAAATAACCTTAGGCGGCATAAACTTTGAAGGATGCAAACACGACATGAGCGCCTGCCGCAGGTTTTACCCTCACGTCTCCCCCGGGGAGGGACAGTTTTTCGCGCTTATGAAAAAAAGCGGCGACACAGCCGAGCGCTCGCAGCGCCTGCCAAAAAGTGCGGCATCACCCCTTACAAAGGACGACGCCGCCGCGCTCGACGCTTTTCTCTCTCCGCTTCTTGACGAATATCCGAAGGCAGTAAAGCTCGGCGGCAGCATTATGCTCTCAGGCGATCTGCCATGCCCCGCCTACACACTTTGCTGCGGTGTCTGCGCGGGAGAAGTTTCAAAATCGCGGCTCGTACCTGCGCATCACCTTTTTTCCGCCATGGGCGCACTTATGAATAACACTGTTGATTTTGAACCCGACAGTCCGCAGACGGAAAAATACCTGCGCGGCGAAACCGTTGAAACGGAAAATACCGTCGGCGGCTGGTGCGCCGTCACGGATGTGCCGCGGGCGGCGGAAAGCTTGTGGAAAAAACTCTTAAAAATCACTATCCGAAAGGACTGAGAAACAGATGAGAGAGATTTTCGGCTATGTATTGGCGAGTGTATTTGCCGCTGTTGCAGTGCTGCATATAATCTGCTGCTTTGCAGGAGTGCGCAAAATACGCATGGTCACAAAGCCCATGCTGCTCATACTGCTTTGTGTTGTGTACATACTGCTCGCAAAAGAAGTCCGCATGCCGGTCATCTGCGCCATGCTGCTGGGCTGCGCGGGAGATACGCTGCTGCTTTTCGGCGACAACAAAAAGCTGTTTGCCGCGGGCGCCGCGGCTTTCGGCCTCGGTCACGCCGCATATTTCGCGGCGCTTTTGCCAATGGTGGTGCATATTTCAGAGCCCCCGTGGATCTTTGTCCTGTGCGCCGCGGTATGCCTTATCGAGCCAGTTATCCTGTTTATATATCTACGCCGATACATACCGGCTCCCCTTGCGCCCCTTGCGGGGGCATACTGCCTGTTTATCGGCATCATGACGGCGCTTGCCGCCGCGCTTTTCGTAAGATCTCCGTCGACTGAGAGCCTCGCGGCGCTCGGAGGCATGGCGTTTTTCGTTGCGAGCGACAGTGTTCTTGCCGTCAATGTTTTCAAATACGAAAGCGAGCCGCCCGTGCAGAGCGGCATTATCATGACAACATACATTGCGGCGCAGTCGCTTCTGTGCGCGGCGTTCGTGCTTATGTAACAAAAGCGGCTCGGCGCGATATATCATTTGCGCCGAGCCCCGCTTTTGCCCGGATCCGTTCCCCATCTGATCCCCATCGCCTGCCGATTTTGAAAATCAAGCCATTTGCACTGAAACATACCGAAATATTTGTCAATATTTTTACATATTGGTCATTGAATTCCTACCAAACAGGTAGTATAATAAAATTGCGGAGGATGGGGATAAAATAATATCAAAGCGTTGACAGTATATAATATAAATGGTATACTGTAATGCCGGAATGTAACTTCCGCAGAAAGGCAGGATATATATGAAAGTATATGCAGACAATGCCGCAACAACTCACATTTCCGATCATGCACTGGCGGAAATGATCAAATATTACGGCCCCGAATACGAAAATGCCTCAAGCCTGCACGAATACGGTCAGGCCGCCGCAGACGCTCTCGCAGACGCACGCCGCCGCATTGCAGCGTGTCTGGGCTGTGCCGCAAACGGCATTATATTCACATCCGGAGGCAGCGAAGCCGATAACCAGGCGCTTATCTCCGCTGCGCATCTGGGCGCGAAAAAGGGCAAAAAGCATCTTATCTCAACCGCGGTCGAGCACCACGCTATCCTTCACACGCTGGACAAGCTGAAAAAAGAGGGCTTTGAAGTTACCATACTGCCCGTTGACTCAAAGGGCAGAGTTACCGCCGCTCAGGTAGCCGACGCCATCAGAGACGACACGGCGCTTGTAAGCGTTATGTTCGCGAACAACGAAATAGGTACAATAGAGCCTATTGCCGAGATCGGCGCGGTCTGCCGCGAGAAAAAGGTTCTGTTCCACACGGACGCGGTCCAGGCGGCAGGTCATCTTCACATAAACATCGACGAAATGAATATAGACATGCTGTCCCTTTCGGCGCACAAGTTCCACGGTCCCAAGGGCACGGGTCTTCTGTACGCAAAGCGCGGGATCGCTCTCGAGAGCCTTATCTGCGGCGGCGCGCAGGAGAAAGGCAAACGTGCCGGCACAGAAAACCTGCCCGCTATCATGGGTATGGCTGCCGCTCTTGAGGACGCATGCAAAAATCTTGACGAATATTCAAAGCGCGTCAGCGCATACCGCGATAAGGTCATAAACGAGCTTTCAAAGATACCCTACAGCATCGTGAACGGTGACAGAGTGAACCGCCTGCCCAATAACGTGAACATGTGCTTTGAGGGCATTGAGGGCGAGAGTCTTCTGCTCATGCTCGATATGTACGGCATCGCCGCTTCCTCCGGTTCGGCTTGCACCTCCGGCAGTCTCGATCCCAGCCACGTGCTGCTCGCTATCGGACTTCCCCACGAGGTCGCCCACGGCAGCCTGCGTCTCACCTTCTCCGAGTACACCACCGAAGAAGAGATCGACTACATCATCGAAAAGGTGCCCGGCATTGTTGAAAAGCTGCGCGATATGTCCCCCGTATGGGAGCGCATGATGAAAGAAAGAGCAAACTGACATATAATTATCGAGAAAGGCAAGGTAATATATTATGGCTATGAATTACAGCGAAAAGGTCATGGATCATTTTCAGAATCCCCGCAATGTAGGTAAAATAGAAAACGCCGACGGCGTCGGCGAGGTCGGCAACGCAAAGTGCGGAGATATCATGAAGATATATCTCAAGATAGACGACGGCATTATTACCGATGTCAAGTTCAACACCTTCGGCTGCGCTTCCGCGATAGCGACCAGCTCCATGGCGACCGAGCTTATCAAGGGCAAGCCCGTAAAAGACGCTCTCACCCTTACGAACAAGGCAGTCGTTGAGGCTCTGGACGGACTTCCGCCGGTAAAGATCCACTGCTCCGTGCTTGCGGAGGAGGCTGTCAAAGCGGCTGTCAAGGACTACTACGACAAAAACGGCATCGCCTACGACCACAGCAAGTTCCCCGACTGCTCCAGCTGCGAAAGCTGCCGCATGGTCTGATGGCTGTCTCTTATACACATCTCCGAGC
>ENA-OUQC01000971-OUQC01000971.1-human-gut-metagenome-genome-assembly--contig:-NODE-971-length-16876-cov-4.660662_pt1 | contig 16876 bp, 17 predicted proteins | sample MGYA00237942_ERZ548815 | MGnify/ENA primary metagenome ERZ548815 (study PRJEB26490, sample SAMN05194722) | human gut metagenome | biome: terrestrial biome; feature: human-associated habitat; material... | reverse complement strand
CACGGAGACCTGGTCCCGGAGGGACTCCAGGTCGTATTCCCGCACGTCCCGTCCGCCCACCAGCACCTGCCCGGCGGTGATGCCGGACTGGTATTTGGCGGCATCCTCCACGCTTATCTGGGTGGTTGGGTCCTCCACCTCCTCCACAACGTCCTTGCGCAGCGCCACATAGAACCGGCCGGTTTCGGGGTCGATCTCCACCACGCTGTTTTCGCTGTTGAAGGGGTCCTTCTTGATGGCCTGGCCAATGGCGGTCTGGATCTTTTCGATCATGTAATCCACCGGGATGCCCTTTTCGTTTTCCAGCATCCCCGCCTGCAAAAAGGCCCGGGAGTCATAATGCATCAGGATCGTTCCGCCGGCAAAGCTGTCGTCGTAGCTTTCCGAGGGCTTGCCCTGCTGCACCACGGTGAACTTTTCCCCGTGATACTGATCCTCGCCCGGCCGCTGGCAGGTGACCCATACCTGCGCCCCCAGCTCCATTTCCGCCAATGTCATGCTCCGTCCTCCTCAGCTGTACTGGATCCAGATCTGCCCGTTGCTTCCGCCGGAGGGCTCCGCCGTGGACAGCACGATATTCCGCAACTGCGCCGTGGTATACTGCTCGTTGTCCTGTGCCTTCACCACGCCGCCCAGCGTCCCCGCCGTGACCTGCCCCGCCCCGTGGGTGTGGCTCAGGGGAGCCTTCTGTGCCAGCAGCTGACTGTGGGCGTCTGCCGCCGCAGCATGGGCCGCCAGCGCGCCGGCCGCCGACTGAACAGCCTCCGCCTTAGCCTGCGCCGCCATGGCGGCGCAGACCGTCTGGGTCACCAGTCCCTGCTGATTTACCGTCACCGCCACGGCTTCCCCGGGCAAAATGCTCTCCGTCAGATAAAAGGTCACGGTCAGGTCGGTCTCCGGCTCCACCGTCAGCGTCTCGTCCATCCGGAAGAGCTTGTAGAGCACCTCTGTGCCGCCTTGCTCCTTGGCGTAAAGGCCGATCTCCCGCAGCACATATTCCTGTTCGGCGTCCGATGCGCTCAGCGCCGCCTGCACCTGACAGTGCTGGCCGTCCGCCTCCTTGCGCAGCAGGGTCAGATCCTGCTTCTTTTCCGCCAGCGCGGCGGCATCCGTCTCCGTCCGGCCTGCGCCGGCCTCCGCCCGGGTCAGGATCAGGCCCGTCCCTCTGGCCAAAACGCCCGCCGCCAGCGCAGCGCCCGCCGTAGTATAGCATCCCGTCAATGTCATATCGTTTCCTCCTTGGTGGTATGGATCTCCAGCGCCGCGCCCTGGATCAGGACCCGTCTTCCCTGCGGCGCCGTCTCTGCCTGAAGCCTTGCCTGCAGCAGACACTGCAGGTGGGCCGGCGCCGCCTTTTGCATGGCCCTTTCCACAAGGCTCAGCCGGGAGGGCAGCATCTGGCTCCCCCGGATCTCCAGCCGCAGCGTCTGCCCGGCAAAATCCTCCTGAATGGCGGCGCTTCCCCGGGTCAGCTGCTCCAACAGCGCGCAGAGCCGCCGGGGCGTGCAGGTCTCCATCTGGGCCAGCGTCAAGAGCGCCAGCACTCTTCTGGCGTCCAGGCTCAGCCCGCCGCCGTTTTCCGCGCCCAGCTCCCGCTCCCACAGCTCCATCCCCGTCTCATCCGCCGTATGGATGGCCAGCCGGCGGCAGGCCGCCCTTGCCTCCTGCTCCACGCGCTGGAACTCCGGCTGCAGGGCGGAAAGGATCTCCCCGATGCCTCTGGTCCTGCCCACGAAGGGCGGCAGCGTCTTCTTCAGATCAGCCATCCTGCGCTTCCTCCGTCAGCGTCACCGTGCCGGCTCTGGCATAGCTCCCGGCGGAAAGGCTGAGATTTTCCGCCTTGCCGTCGATGCGGACCTCCGAAACATCCGCCGCCCCGGCGCAGCTCACCAGCAGGCCGATGATCCGGTTCAGGCTCACCAGCCTTCCCCCGCTTTTCAGCCGCACGCCGTTCAGATATTCCTCCAGCCGCGTCAAAAAGCTCTGCTTCACGGTCTCCAGCGCCGCGCTTCCGTCCAGCGTCACCGTGGCCGTCACATTCAGCGCCACGGCCTGGGCCTCCTGCGCCAGAACATCCGCGCCCACCGGGCGCTGCTCCTCCAGAAAGGCCTGCACCCGCTGCTGCAGCCCCGCTTCCGCGCCTTCCGCAGGCACATAGTATACATCCACCGTTCCGTTTCCCCGGGCCAGCGGGACGACGCCCGCCGCCGCCACGCCCTCCACGGAAAGGGCCCAGGCCTCATAGTCCGCCGCGTTGCCGCTGGCGCCCCGGCCCCGGATCCATTCCAGCGCCCGCTGCCGCAGCTCCCGGTCGCTTTCGCCGGTCTTCCGGCTCAGGCCAAAGTTCCCGCAGACGGCATCCAGCCATTCTCCCTCCGCCGTGGAAAGAAAGCCCCGCTGGGTGACGGTATCCATCTCCTGCGACCAGATCCTGGCCAGCTCCGCCGCCACGGCCTGCAGGATATCTCCCGCAAAGGTGCCCTCCATGGTGCTGACGCCGGAGCTCATGCTCTCCCGCAGCCTGCCCAGGATGGCGTCAAAATCATAATTCACAGTGTTACCTCGCTCTCCGCCGTCAGCGCGCCGTAAACGGTCTTCACCGTAAAGGCGGCCTTCAGCCCGCTTTTCTCCCGCGTGAAGGAAAACCGCTCCACGCTGGTGATATAGGGGCAGACCCGCAGCGCCTCCCGCACCATCCGTGCCAGCCGGTTTTCCGCCTCCGGCAGCGCCAGCCCCGCCAGCTTCATCAGCTGGTTTCCGTAACTGCCGGTGTGGGCGGCGTAAACGAACCGGGCGTTTTCCGGCTGCAGCGCCCGCCAGATCCAGACCTTCACCGCCTCCCGCCCTGAAACATACCGGAAGTCTCCGTTTTCCATCACCGGCTGCCCGGTGGCGGGGTCCGTCTCAAGCTCCCGGAACAGCGGCAGCTCCGCCGCCGTTTTCTTGGCAAAAAACGCCATCCTCTCACGCTCCTTCCAGCTGTGTCAGGCGACACAGCGCATACATGCCCTCCGGCCCGTCCAGACAAAGCAGCAGCGCGCCTGCCGGCAGCGCCCTGAGCGACAGCTCCGCAGCCCGCCCCTGCAGGCTGCAGCCTTGTCCCCGCGCCGCCACGGCGCCCGTCTCCGGATCGGTCAGCTCCGCCGTGACCAGCCGCCAGCCGTCCTCCTGCGGCCGCAGCAGCTCCGCCAGCCGGTAAAAGGGATCTCCCGTCATATGCCCTCCATCTCCAGTTCCGTGGTCTTCCTTCCGCCGCCGCAGCAAAGCCGCACCGCCGTGACCGCATAATCGCCGTAAGCGCCCGCCATGGGCCGGTCCAGCGTCACCCGCTGCCCGCACCGGACGGCATACAGCCCCTCCAAAACAGCGCTCGCCTCCCGCTTCATGCCCCGAAGCCCGGCCTCCGCCTGCTCCCGCGGCATGGCATAGGCCGAAGAAGGGCTCTCCGTTTTCTGCCGCAGCCCCTGCTGCGCCAGTCCTGCCGGGTCGCTGACCTCTGCCAGGATCCGCCCTCCGCCGCAGACCCTTACCCGGTTCACCGCGTCCTCCGCCGTATTCTTTGCCGTCAGCGCCAACAGCCTTCCGCCATCCAATACGGCGCGGCTCTCGCCCACGGCCACCACCGAGATCCTTCCCTCCCGGTATTCCACCGTATAGCCCTCGCCATAGACCTGCCGGATGCCCCGGTAGGCGCTCCTGCCGCAGAGCGCCCCCAGCCGGGTGACCTGTCCGCTGCCCTCCGCCAGCGTTCCCGGCTCCAGACCGCATTCCCTGCAAAGGGCCGCCGCGATCTCCGCCGGCGTTCCCTCCAGCGGCCCATAGCACTGGCACCGGGCCAGCCGCGCCGCCGGATCGAAGCACTGCAGGATCAGCGTCAGCGCCGCCGCGTCATACCGGATGGTCTCCACCGTGCCGAAAAACAGCTGGGTCTCTCCCTCCCGGACCTCCAATGTCTCGCCGCAGGAGGGATTGAGCTTCGGCAGCCGACCGTCCTCCGGCGCGCAGACCGCCCGGAGGGTCGCTTCCATCCCCGCGGCGGCCCGATCCTTTTCCAGGATCACCCGGGTACACAGTCCGGTGATTTCCCGTCCCGCCAGCCATACCGTCATGTGAGCCAGATCTCCTTTCCCTTGGGCAGTCCGTGGGGGTCGCTGATGCCGTTGCGCCGGGCCAGCTCCTTCCATCGGCTCCCGTCGCCCAGCAGGCGGCGGGAGATCGTCCAGAGATCCTCTCCCTGCCCCGTGATATAGACTGCCGGCGTCTCCCGTTCATCCGCCCGGACCAGCAGACCTCCCGCGCCCTGCAGCGCGGTTCCGTTTTCTCCCAGCGAAAGAAACCGGTATTCCTTCAGCAGGATCATGATGCCCACATCCGCATCCCCCTCCTGCAGGCTCTGCCGCAGCTCCGCAAGGAGAAACAGCTCGTCCAGCTCCGTCCCGGAGATCATCAGCCGCACCGGCGTTCCGTTCTCCTTCCATTGCCGCAGCAGCGCCAGCGCCTCCTCCGGCGCAGTGCCCAGGTAAAACCGGGAGCTCTCTCCCGGCAGAAAGGTCTCCAGCGCCACCTGCGTCAGACCCTTCCCCCGGGCCGCCTGAATGCTCTCTCCGTCAATGGTCTGATAGCGCAGCAGGTTCTGCGGCCGGGAGATCACCACCGTTCTGGGGTTCACCGGCAGCTCCAGCCGGTTCTCCCCCTCGTCGCTCTGCTGCAGGACCATGGTCCTCGTCTTGTGCGCCATAAGTCCTCCTCTTTATGTTTAAGTGATTTACTGATTGGCCGCGGCGGAGACCAGCCGCCGGGCAAAGACCCGCGCCAGCTCCAAAACGGTGTCCTCGCCGCGCTCCTCCTCCTGCCGGGAAAAGAGCTGCCGCAGCCCATATTCCTCCGCTGCCGCCTGTTCCGGGTCATCTTCCGGCGCCGTCTCTCCCGGCTCCTCCGGCTGCTTCTGCCAGAAGGGCGTCTCCCCGGCGGAAAGCTCCATCGCCCGCTGCCCCTCCGGTCCTTCCTCCAAAAGGCTCACCTGCGCGCCTGCCGCGCCGCTCTTTTCCAGGATCGCGCCGCCTGCCGCCAGAATATCGCCGTAGGCCAGCCGCCGGGTGATGTCAAAGCTCATGGCCAGCGCTCCCTGCAGCCTGAGCTGCTCTCCCGCCTGCCGCAAGGCGTCGCAGGAAAGATACAGCGCATAGCGCAGACCCTTTTCGCCGCCCATCCGGCGGCATTCCTCCACTTCGTCCGCCTGCAGCGGCCGGCACCGGGCCTCCAGCCCCAGCCGCTGGAACCGCAGAGAAAACCCCGCCTGCTCCGCGCCCAGTGCCGCGGCCCACTGCTCTGCCGTGCTCATGCCAGCGCCTCCGTGACGCCGATGGCGGAAAGCTGCTTCAGATCGCCGGGCAAAAACCGGAAGGGCACCGTCTGCTCGTTCACCTTGCCCGCCGCATAGTTCACCAGCGGCAGGCTTTCCAGCGCCACATTATCCACGCTGTAGCGCTCCTCCTCGCCGTTGACACTGTCCGGATCCTTCAGCGCCGTGGTGATGGTCACCCGGATATCCTTCCCCTCGGCGGCCCCCTCCACGATGTCAAAAAACCGGCTGAACACCTGCCGCAGACGCAGCTGACCCTCGCCCCGCCAGCCGGTGATCTTGGAATCCACATCCATGCCGATCTGCACATCGCTGCGCTGCATCTTAATGGTCATCTGAATGCCGCTGGCCTCCGCGATGCGGCTGCCGTCCACCCAGATCTCTGCAAAAGAGCCGGAAAGGACCCGGCTCGCGCTCCATGCTGCCATGCTTCTCCTCCTTTACATGCTGATCTCAAAGGTCAGGTCCTCCATGGCGTCTGCAAACCGCAAATTTGCCCGGAGAAACACCTGGCTGCCGGTATTGGCGGAAAGGATGGCCGTATCGCTCAGCGCGGCGGTATCCACGCCCCGGCCTTCCAGCCAATGCTTCTGGGCCTCAAAATCCACCGCCGCCGTGTTTCGCCGTCCCGTATCCAAAACGCTGCCCTCCAGCCCGGCAAAATAGCTGTTGATGGCCGTCACCAGCAGCAGCTTGGAATCATAATCGTTGAGTACCTTTCCCACATATTCGCTCTCAAACACGCTGCGGATATCCGCCCGGATCAGATCCACGCCCTCCGCGATCTTGATCTTCTGAAAGGCGCTGTCTCCCGGCTGGGAAAGGGTCGTCAGGCTGGTAACGGCCCGGGCGATGCGTGCGCCCTCGCTGCCCTGATCCAGGATCAGCCTGCCTGCGGCAATGTCCGCCTCCTCGTCCTGGCTGCTGACAAAGCCCGTGACCTCCGGCAGCGGATAATAGGTCGCGCTCTCCCGTAGAGAAAGCCCCGCCAGGATGCCGGCGATGCGGGCGCAGTAGTCCGCCGTATCCACGCTTTCCGTCTTTCCCTCCAGCAAAACAGTGATGCCCTGGGTGGTCAGGTTGACGATGCCGGCGCAGTCCGGCCCCGCCTCGCTGCTGACCACGGCCCGCAGGGGCCGGCCCTCTGCCCGCTTGCTTTTGACAAAGGCCGTCACCGTCTGCGCATCCATCTGCGGCGCGCAGAGCCAGCCGCCCTCTGCCGCCGGCGCACACCGCGCCAGTGCTGCCGTCTCCTCTCCCTTGGGATAGCGGTAAAGCAGCACCTTGGCCGGCCCGCCCAAAAAGCACAGCCGCAAAAGTCTCCGGCAGTCCTCCGCCAGCCCGGCGCTCTCCGCCTGCTCCGCTTCGGAAAAGCTGTAAAGCTCCGCCTTCTCGCCCTCCGCCAGCAGGACCGCCTGTCCCCGGGCGCTGCGGCGCACAGCGCTGCTGCCCGCCGTTCTGAAATTGATGATGATCTGGGGCAAGCCCATCTCTCATTCCTCCTTTTCCGTTTCCATGGTCAGCGAGAGAGAGCCCATCTTCTCCGCAATCTCTCCGCCGCCCTCCGCGCCGCTTCCGCCGGGCGTATCATAAAACTCCAGCGAAAACCGCACCTGCGGCAGCTGGCTGCTGCTGATCTCGCTCTCCAGCGCCGCGGGGCAGAGCTTCCGCTCGCCCAGCGCAAAGCCCTCCGCCGCCGCACGCTCCAGCTTGTCCAGCTGCTGCATGCCCTCTTCTCTGCCCCGCCGGGGCGAGGGGTAGCAGGTGAGCGTCACCTGCACCCGCCGCCGGATCTGCCGGCTGCCCAGCTCCGTCTCGCCGGAGACCTCCGCCAGACAGCAGGGATACGCCGGGTTCTCGATCCGTCCTGCCAAAACAGGCGTCCCCGTCCGCCGGGTCAGCGTCCGGGCGATCTGCCGCGCCATTTCCCAAAGGCCCATCATGCCTCCGTCACCTCCTGGATCTCCACTGCCGCCAGCGCAAAGCTCTCATATCCCAGCGATGCGCTGCAGATCCCCCGGTATTTCTGTCCCTCCCGCAGGATCTCCGCCCGGTCGCCGGCCAGCAGCCTTGTCCCCTTCGGCAGATACAGCATCATCCGGAAGCTGCTCTCCGCGGCGCCCGCCAGAGCGCTCCGCAGCCGGGGCACCGCCGTATGGCTGCCCCGGGAAAGGGCACAGGGCAGCGCTTCATAGACCTGCGCCGTCTGATACCCTTCCCCGTCCCAGATCTGCCGGAAAAAATCCCCCCGGTCCGTCATGGTCTCCCGCAGGATCTCATGCTCCAGCATCCCGCTTCCAGCTCCTTTCCGGGCTGCGCAGCCGGACGAAGGGCGCCAGCAGCGCCTCAAACGAAGGCTGCTGCCGGTCATAGGTGATGGCGGTATCGCCCCGCTTGACCGAGCTCACCGGCCGCTCCAGCCCCTCTCGGAAGAGCCGCGCCAGCAAAACCGCCAGCGCGCCCTCCATCTCCTCGGGAATATCCCCGCGGCCGCAATGCCCCAGCGCATGGGCGGCCAGCGTCTCCAGCAGCGCCGTCTCCCGCTCTGCCGGCAGCTCCAGCCCCGAGATCACTCTCGCCTGCTGCCGGATGCGTTCCGCGCCGCCCTCTGCAAATCCGGCGTTCATCAGGCCGTCTTCTCCACCAGCGCGCCGATGGTGCCAACCTTGCCGTCGGGCACATACAGATCGTAGAGATATCTCGCCTGAATGGCGGTGCCGTCAAACAGCTGATTCTCCTGCGGGCCAAACTGCTTCAGGCTGTCGATCCGGGCCACAGCCAGCGGTGCATCCCACGCCGTGACCACTGCCAGGATCCGCTTCGCACCGGTGCCGGCACGGATGCCGCCCGCAGCCTGCTGACCTCTGCCGCTCTGGGCGGCAATGACGGTATGCATTCTGCTGGTAGGCACGAAAATACAGGGCAGGTCGTTGAGCATCATCACATGCTCATAGGAAACGCCGTTGATCTCCACCGTCTGCTCAAAGGCAATGTTGTTAAAGGTCTGGGCGGAGGCCTTCAAAAAGGCCGTCTTCTGATCCGCGGCCACCATGGCCACAAAGCCGCCGCTGCGCTCGCTGTCATTTTCCAGCGTCTGGACCAGGCCGCACAGCTTGTCCACGATGTCGTCCGTGCCGATCTCAAAATCCAGCACATGGGTGCCCTTGTGGGTGCTGTCTGCGGCGGCCAGCGAATAGAGCTTATGGATGCGGTAAGCGTCCTGCTCCTTGGCCAGCTGGCTGCGGGCAAACTCCCGCACCACAGCCTCCACGCTGGCGTCAAAGCCGATATCCTGGGGAGAGGTGCGGTCCAGCGCAAACTTCACGCCCCGATCCATGCTCAGTGTCTGGGCGCTCCAGCTGCTGGTGACTGCACCGGCAGGATAAGCCGTGCCGTCCGTCTTGCTGCTGTCATAATCGCCCAGGCCCGTGGTGCTCAGGTCGTTGACCTCAACCTCCTTGCCGCCGCAAAAGCGGACCTGCCCCTCGCCCGCCGCCATCCACTGGGTGCCGGAGGCTGAAGCAAGCTCCTCGTCGATGAAGCCCTGATAGATTTTTGCATGATCCTTTGCCATAAAAGATTCCTCCTTCAAAATGATGGCCCCATCATACCCCCTCTTTTCGGAAAAGAAAAAGGAACGCCGTCTCTTGACATTTCCCCTCCCGTTTTTCTTTTTTTCCTTGCGTTTTTCCCTTCGGTATGCTATGCTTGGTGTATACACCTTTCCATTCCAAACTCCGGATGAAAGTGAGGAATTCCCATGAAAAAACGACTGTTCAGCCTTCTGCTGATCTGCTGCATGGTGCTTTGTCTCCTGCCTGCGCCTGCGCAGGCAGAGGGCGCCGCTGCGCCCGCAGCGGCGATTCGCTCTGGCACAGACGGCATCCACGGCTATAATGCCGAGAGCGGCTATAGCTACATCTATTACGGCGTCTGGCGAAACGCTCCCATCAAATGGCGCGTGCTGGATACCAAAGCCAACACCGGCGCAGCCGACGCCCTGTTCCTGCTGACGGATGAATGCCTGTACCCGCTTCCCGGCGACTTGTATGACTGTTATATTCAATTCAATCCGGATGGTAAAACAGACAGACACCTCTGGAAGGGCAGCACGCTGCAAGACTGGTTCAAAAATACCTTTTACAGCGGCGAAAACAGCGCCTTTACCTCCGCCGAGCGCGCGCTGATCCCTGCGACAAGGCAGGAAGGCAGCGTGTTTTCATACAAAGTGCCGGGGGCCCCCTCGTGGGACCCTGGCATGAGATTCCAAATATGCGCTCTGGAAGCGGAACATGTGTTTGCTCCTTCCATTCGGGATATAATGCATGCAGCCTATGGGTTTACCGATTCAACATCGCGTATCGCGGGGCCGCGCAATTCTTGGGGTCCCGGTACGCGGTATTGGCTTCGCTCATTCGAAATCAGCGAAAAGCCACCGTTTATGGTTGGCGAAGATGCCAGCCTGTACAGTGATTTTAGTGGTGCATTTTCTGCGGTTCGTCCCGCCATGAACCTCACTACCACCGGCAACAATATTCTCTTTATCTCCGCCGCGGAAGGCGGCAAGCCCTCCGGCGGCCTGACCGAAATTGGCGAATATACCGGAAACGACTGGAAGCTGACCCTTTTGGACAGCTCCCGCAGCGGCTTTTCTGTGACCACCACCAGCGTTTCCACCACCAATTACGGCGGCGATATTGCGATCACCTATTCCGGCGCAAAGACCGGCCCCAACGAATATATCTCCGTCCTGCTCAAGGATGTCAACGACAATCCCACTTATTACGGCCGCAGCACCGAAAATCTCAGCTCTGAAAGCGGCAGCGTCACCATCCCCGTCGCCGCCGGCCTTACCGCAGGCGAGTATACCCTTTATGTCTATAACGAGCAGTACAACGGCGATAAAATGACCGACCTCGCCAGCGACCTCAAAAACATCTCCTTGACCGTGGCGGAAGCCAAAACCTACACCGTCACCTACAGCCCCGGCACAAACGGCACGGGAGCGGCATCTACAGCCACCAAAATTGAAGGCCTTCCCCTTACCCTTGCCGGTGAATCCTTCACCCGCACCGGCTATACCCAGACCGGCTGGGCCACCGTTGACGGCGGTGAAAAAGTCTATGACCTCGGCGCGATCTACGAGGAAAACGCACCCATCACCCTCTACCCCGTGTGGACAGCCAATCAGTACACCGTTACCCTCGATTCCAACGGCGGCGGCACTGTAACGCCATCGACGGTCACGGTCACCTACGGTGAGGACTGTCCTGCCATGCCCGTGCTGCAATGGGCGGGTCATATTTTCTACGGCTGGTATGATGCACAAACAGGCGGCAAGCAGTATGTCAATGATAAGGGCAACAGCACAGCCAGATATGACAAAACAGAGAACTGCACCCTATATGCCATATGGAGCGATGCTCCCCTCTGCACGGTCACCTTCGACCCAAACGGCGGCGTATTGGCCGGCAAGACCACAAGCGAACAGAGGTCAAACGACTCTGTCCAATACAAGCCCGATGACCCCGCCAGAGAAGGTCACAACTTCACCGGCTGGTATCAAGACTCCGCCTGCACCCAGCGCTGGGACTTCGACGACTGGGTGACGGAGGATATGACGCTCTACGCCGGCTGGCGCATTCTCAACTACACCATCTTCTTTGATTCTGCCGGCGGCAGCGCCATTGACCCCATCACCCAGGACTACGGCACGGCAATTAACGCCCCCGCAGCTCCCACCAAAACCGGCTACACCTTCATCGGCTGGTCCCCGGCGATTCCCTCCGCCATGCCCGCGGAGAATATCACGGTCACCGCCCAGTGGAGCATCAACAGCTACACGGTTTCGCTGGATCCCAACGGCGGCCGGGTCTCGCCCGATGCCCTCTCCGTCACCTATCTGACGCCCTACGGCTCGCTGCCCACGCCGGTTCGCTCCGATTACCGCTTTGACGGCTGGTATCTGGGCGATGAAAAGATCGAGGCCCAAACCGTCATGTCTCAGGCCTCGCCCCACACGCTCACCGCCCGCTGGACCTTCCAGCCCTCTGCCATCGTTGGCCCCAGCCGCGACACCCTGACCCTCGAGACCAACGGCGGCAGCCCCATCGCGCCCATCCACGCCGCCCGCGGCACAACGCTGGAGCTTTCCGCGCTTCAGCCGGAAAAGAGCGGCTTCCGCTTTACCGGCTGGTATCTGGACAAGGCCCTGACCCTTCCCGTCACCTCCCTCCGGCTGGACGGCGACCAGACCGTTTACGCCGGCTGGGTCTCTCTGGAGCTCCCCTTCCGGGATGTGCGCCCCGAAGACTGGTTCTATGACGATGTGCGCTATGTCTACGAATCCGGCCTGATGAACGGCACCGCCGAGGGCCTCTTCAGCCCCGATCTCTTCACCTCCCGCGCCATGATCGTGACCGTCCTCTGGCGGCTTTCCGGCTCCCCCGTGGTCAATTACTATATGCCCTTCGCCGATGTGGACCAGGCCGCCTGGTATGCCGAGGCCGTCCGCTGGGCCGCCTCCTGCGGCATCATCGCTGGCTACGACAACGGCAATTTCGGCCCCAACGATCCCATCACCCGGGAGCAGCTGGCCGCCATGCTTTACCGCAGCGCCGGTTCGCCGGAGGTGACCGGGAGCCTGTCCTTCACCGATGCCGCCTCCGTCTCGGAATACGCCGTCCCCGCCCTGCAGTGGGCCTGCGGCGCCGGCATCCTTCAGGGTGCCGACGGTGCGCTGCTTCCCACCCATCCGGCCACCCGCGCCCAGACCGCAGCCATCCTGCACCGCTTCTGCCAGCAGTGATCCCCGCAATAAGCTCATAACAGGAGGGACCTTATGAAGAAAAAAGCTCTGAGCCTGCTTTTGGCGCTGCTGCTGTGCCTGACGCAGCTGCCCCTTTTCTCCCGGGCAGCCGCGGAGGAAACGCCGCCGTCAGAGATCCCGCAGCTTCCGGCCTCGCTGGAGATCCAGGGCGAAGACGCTGTCTCCATCCCCGGCACAGCGCAATACCTTGTTCATGGCCTCGTTGAAAATGAACTGTTTCCCCTGAAGGACGACCTGATCCGTTGGAGCGTGGAGAATGCTCCCGCCGGCGTCAGCATCGAGCCGTCCAGCGGCTTCCTGACCGTGACGGACAACGCACGCGCCGGTGCCGTCACCCTCTCCGTCACCTATGGCAGCGCTCCCCATACGGTCTCCGCCAGCAAGTCTGTGTCGCTTACAGCGCCCGCCCCTGCCCCCGCCCTCACCATTACCGGCAAGCCCGATTCCGTGGTTTACGGCGATACCTTCACGCTGACGGCCACGGTGGAGCATGCCGCCCCGGGCGGCGAATGGCTCTGGGAAAGCAGCGATCCCTCTGTGCTGGGCATCCCCGCGCAGGAGGGCGGCCCCAGCATCCTCTCTCTTTCCGCAGAGGAACGCATCGCCCACACCTGCTCCCTGCAGGCCTATAAGCGCGGCGCCGTCAAGCTCACGGCCCCCTACTTTTTTGACGGCGTCTCCGTCCAAAGCAGTCTGGAGCTTTCCGTCGCCCCCCGCACCATCACCGTCAGGGCAGACGATAAGCGCATGACCGTTGGCGATCCCCTCCCGGAGCTCACCGTCAGCTATGGTGGCTTTGCCGCCGGCGACAGCGCAGAGCAGGTCCTTTCCGCCCCGGCCGCCGCATCTGCTGCCGCCGCCGGCGAGACGGCGGGCAGCTTCCCCATCACCGTTGAGACCGCGCCGACCCTCAAGGAAGGCTGGGAGGAAAAGTATACCCTCGGCGCGCCGGAAGCCGGCGTCCTGACCGTAGAAGCAAAGCCCGCCTCCGGCGGCAGACCCGTGGCCCCCGTGGGCAGCTCCGGCACAAAGACGGAGACCACCACTGATCCCGATGGCTCCACCACCCGGACCGAAACCAAAAAAGACGGTACCGTCACCGTCAAGACCACTTATCCGGACGGCAGCACCGTCGAGACCGTCACCCGGCCCGACGGTTCCTCCACCACCCAGCGCCGCACCCCCGAAGGCTCCGTGGGCACGCTCACCAAAGACGCCTACGGCCGGACCTCCGGCGATGTTCAGGTCAGTGAAAAAGCGCTGGAAGCTGCGGCAGCCGAAGGCAGCGCCGTCAGGCTCCCGCTGGAAGCCGATGGCGTGCGCGATCCCAACGAAGCGGCCATCCTCCGCATCACGCTGCCGCAGGATGCCGGCGAGACAACGCTGGAGATCCCCGTCCGCAATCTGACCTCCGGCACGGTCATCGTCATCGTCCATGAAGACGGCACGGAGGAGATCCTCAAGCGCTGCATCCCCACGGAAACCGGCCTGCAGTTCACCGCCAGCGGCAGCATCCAGATCAAGATTCTGGAGAATTCCAAAGATTATACGGATTCCACGAATCACTGGTCCCGGGACGATGTGTCCTTCGTCTGCGCCCGCGAGCTGTTCAACGGCGTCGGCGGCGGCAGCTTCGGCGTAAACGATCCCATGACCCGCGGCATGGTCAACACCGTCCTCGCCCGCCTTGCCGGCCAGAACACCACGCCCGCCGACGGCCAGCCATGGTATGCGCTGGGCAACAGCTGGGCGAAGCAGACCGGCGTCTCCGACGGCACGAACCCCGAATCCCCCGTCACCCGGGAGCAGCTGGCCGCCATGCTTTACCGCAGCGCCGGTTCGCCGGAGGTGACCGGGAGCCTGTCCTTCAGCGATGCCGGCGAGACCAGCCCCTATGCGCAGGACGCGCTGCTCTGGGCCGTGCAGAAGGGCATCCTCAACGGCACAGACAGCGGCCGCATCGCCCCGTCTGCCAATGCCGACCGCGCGCAGGTCGCCGCCATGCTGGCCAGATACCTTAAAAATCAGTAATTCTCTCTCGCCACGAACCAAAACCGCGCTGCGCGCCCCTCCGGCCGCAGCGCGGTTTCTGATTCTGTCCTACCTGCGCCCATCCTGTCCAAAGAAGAAAAGCATCTTTTGTGAACAACGGAGAAACTTCATGTTCAAATATGATCCCGCTTGCACCCCGCCCAGAAATTGTTATAATAAACAAAAAAGCATTGCTTTTCATTCATTTTTCCCATTGCATAAATAAGCGCAAAACAAACCCGTGCGCTCCATAAGGAGGAACAGCAAATGCACTTCTGGAAAAAGTCGCTTCTTTCTACCGTGACCGCCGCGCTTCTGCTTCTCTCCCTCTCCGCCTGCGGGCAGCGGGAGACGCACCAGGATTATGGCTCCGCCGAGGAGCTCCATTACAGCGCCGTGCACACCGTTTTGCCCTATTACGATGCGATCCAGGCCGCCTGCGCCGTCCAGGATACTCTGTATTATGTCTCGGCGCAGCAGACGGAGACCGGCGTTTCGCCCGCCCGGCTCTATCATTTTGATCCGGCCGCCGGCGAATGCACCCCGCTGGAATCCTTTGACGAGAGCCACAAGGCGCGGATGCAGCAGAATAACGAGCTGCTGGAGCAGATCATGGCGCTGTGCGCCGGGCCGGAGGGCTCGCTGCGGATGGCCGCCGCCTGTGTGCCAAGGCTGGAGGGAAGCTCCTGTTACCGTCTGTTTTCGCTGGATCCGGAGGGAGCGATCCTTTGGGACACGCGCTTTCCGGAAGAGTTCGGCCCTTATCCCGTAGCCGCCATGGCGGCGGATGCCGACGGCTTTTGCTATGCGCTCAGCTACGACGGCACCCTCCTGATCGCCGACAGTCAGGGCGAAATTCTCCTTTGTGAAGAAGTGGAAGGAAAAAGTCTTGCGCCGCTGGCAGACGGCCGCGTCGTCCTGCTACAGGCCACGGCAGACGGCGCGCTCTGGGAGGCCCGTCTTCCCGACCCCAAAAATGGGGGATCCACCGTCATCGGCAGCTTCCCCGCGCCCCAGGCGGGCGGGCCGGAGGATGTACGCCTGTGCGCCGGGAAAAACGGCTATGACCTGTTTTGCGGCGCAGATCTTTCCCTCTATGGCCTGCGCCTGCAGACAGAGGAGCAGGAGGGCCTTTGCCAGCCCATCCTCACCTGGCTCAACTGTGATGTGGAAGGCACCTCGCTGACGGCGCTGGCCGCCTTGGAGGACCGGCAGTTTCTGGTCCTGAGCAGCAGCGCCGCGCTGGGTGCGGAGGGCGCGCTGCTTCAGTGGCACGAGACCGATCCCAACGCGGAAAAGACCCGGCTGACGCTGGCCTGCCGCCAGCTGCCCGGGACGGTCTCCTCCGCCATTCTTCGCTTCAATCGCAATACTCCGGACTGCCGGGTGCTGATCCGGGATTACGGCGTCCTCCGGCAGGACGGCGTAGACCGGCTCACCGCCGATCTGAACGCCGGCACTCCGCCCGATCTGTTTTGCCTGGAGGGGATCCGGCAGACGCCGCTGATCCAAAAAGGCTATCTGGAGGATCTCTGGCCCTGGATCGACGGCGACGAGCAGCTGACCCGGGAAGCGCTGGTGCAGTCGGTCTTCCGCGCCATGAGCATAGACGGCAGGCTGTATTCCGTCACCGGCGGCTTCACGCTGCTGACGGTCATCGGCCAAACGCCCCTCACCGGCGATTCCCCCGGCTGGACGCTGGAGCAGTTTGCCGCGGCACGGGATGCGGTCCCGGAGCTGAAAAGCATCTGCGAAGCGCAAAACAACACGCGGGAAGCCCTTCTGGAGGATCTCGTTTCCCTCTATGCCCAAAGCTTCTGGGATCCGGTGCAGGGCGCCGCCAGCTTCGACAGCCCCGCCTTTCTTGCGCTTCTGGAATATGCCGCCGCCTATCCTTCCGAAAAGCCCGCCGGAGCGGACAGCGCCCAGTGGCTTGCAGAGGGAAAGCAGCTATTTGCCCATGTGGAGATCGCCAGCCCCATCGCCTCCCGCTATGCCCAGCTGCGGTTCACAGGCCGCACCGATACCACCTGGATCGGCTATCCCGGTCTGGGCGGCAGCGGCAGCGCCTTTCGCCCCACCACACCGCTGGCCATGTCCTCCGCCTGCAAAAACAAAGCGGCCGCATGGCGCTTTCTGCGCACGGTTCTCCTTCCGGAGCATCAGAGCTTTGACCGGGCCTGGAGCCTGCAGGACAGCAGCGTTGGCTGTATGCCCACCAACCGTTCCGTTTTCGATGCCATGGTGCTGGAGATGCAATCCAAGCCGCCGGAGCTGTCGGTAAGCTATGTGGATCCCTACGGAAACCCGGTGGAGCTCACGGGCTGGTCTTCTGCGGAGGGCGAGGCCTTCGTCCGCCTGGTGGAGGAAACCACGCAGACCGTTTCCACGGACGATGCCTTGGCCGGCATCCTGCGGGACGAGCTTGGCCGCTTTTTTGGCGGCCAGCAGTCCGCGCAATCCGCCGCTGCAGCCATCCAGCGCCGCGTTCAGCTCTATCTGGATGAGCTCGCCTGACCTTCCAGGGCGCTTCCCTCCAGCAAAACCGCGCCGCGCCTCCGCCGTCCGGATCCTATCCGTGAACACAGGCGTCTTTGCGGATGCATCCATCCTCTGGGACCGGTACAGCGATTCCGCTTCCACCGAAGGGCTTC
>ENA-OUQC01000970-OUQC01000970.1-human-gut-metagenome-genome-assembly--contig:-NODE-970-length-16893-cov-3.523043_pt1 | contig 16893 bp, 13 predicted proteins | sample MGYA00237942_ERZ548815 | MGnify/ENA primary metagenome ERZ548815 (study PRJEB26490, sample SAMN05194722) | human gut metagenome | biome: terrestrial biome; feature: human-associated habitat; material... | reverse complement strand
GCGGGACCGAGAATTGAACTCGGGACCTCCGGGTTATGAATCCGACGCTCTAACCGACTGAGCTATCCCGCCTTTCATGCAGCATCTCCTCGGAAATGCGATGCAAAATTACAACGATTCTGCGGACTGTGCAAGTTTTTCAGACGAAAAAAATCAAGTAATTTGCTGCCTGTTTGTCAATAGCCTAAATATCAAGTGATTATTGTGATGGGGAATTTCGGGAATGGGGGAGTGGGACAAGATTTAACGATTGTAGACCAAACTTACACCCTCGGGGTTGCCTTTATTCGGGATATTTCTTGTAACTTTGCGGCATAATTCTAATATCCCATGAGTAATTCTCTACCACCAATCAAAGTGTTCGCCGGGACCAAGAGCCATTATCTCGGCGAATCGATCTGTAAAGAACTCGGCATCGAGCTCGGAAAGATGAAAATCGAGCGTTTTGCCGACGGAGAGTTTGAAGTATTCTTTGAGGAATCAATTCGTGGTTCGGAGGTATATCTGGTGCAGTCTACGTTCCCGAATTGTGACAACCTGATGGAGCTTCTGTTGATGATTGATGCCGCCAAGCGTGCTTCTGCTGCAACCATCGTCGCCGTAATCCCGTATTTCGGCTGGGCTCGCCAGGACCGCAAAGACAAGCCGCGTGTGTCTATTGCAGCAAAGCTAGTGGCAGACTTGCTTAGTGTAGCCGGCATCGACCGCCTCATAACAATGGATTTGCACGCTGACCAGATACAGGGCTTCTTTGATGTTCCCGTTGACCACCTGTATGCTTCGTCTATCTTCATTCCTTACATCGAGGGACTGCACCTCAAGGATATGGTGATTGCCTCGCCGGACGTGGGCGGTGCAAAGAGAGCTCACTCATACGCAAAATATTTTGATGTGCCTCTCGTACTCTGCCACAAGCAGCGTGCTAAGGCGAATGTGGTTGAGAAGATGACCGTAATCGGCGATGTTAAGGGCAAAAATGTCATCCTTGTCGATGACATCGTTGATACAGCCGGCACAATTACCAAGGCTGCAGACCTGCTTCTGTCATTCGGTGCGACAAGCGTGCGTGCGCTCGCAAGCCACCCTGTGATGAGCGACCCCGCAACAGAGCGCGTATACGCATCAGGGCTTACGGAAATGATATTCTCTGATTCGATACCTTATCAGGATAACCATGTGGATTCCAAGACTGTGATGCTGCCTGTGGCAAAGCTGTTTGCAGACACCATCCGCCGCATCCACAATAACCAGTCCATTTCGTCACAGTACCTGTTCAAGTAATCAGACATTCAACGACAGCACTTGCTGCCGCTTCCGATACAACAGCCGCGACCGTCTTGCCGACGTCTCGCGGCTGTTGTTTTCGGGAGCTTCAAATCGGCATTTCGCCACGGTTCAATGGATATGTCAGTTCATTAGGGGGTGAATTTGCACACAAAGTGCAAATTCAAGTGAAATCAGCAGGATTCCAATGCGGTCAGGGAAGTAATGTCAGGAAAAATCCCTACATTTGCATTTGATATGCCGCTTCGAGATGTGGCTAACTCAAATCGCAACATTAATCAGTACACAATAGGAGAAACTATGTCAAACAAAACACATTGGGCATTGCGACTGTTCGCTGTTACAGTAGTTTCAGCCGCCGTTTTCCCGGCAATGGCTGAACGCATCAGCGAGAAACAGGCAGCAGCAGCAGCCTCGCGCTTTGTCCAGAACACCACAAGCAAGTACCGCAAGGCTCCTGCCAAGGTGGTAGCAAGAGCCGTCTATGCCCCCAAGGCAATGGACGAAACGCTCTACTATGTATTCAACAATGCCGACAATGCCGGCTTCACTATCGTCAGCGGTGACGACGCTCTGCCGCAGGTGCTGGGATATACCACAACTGGCAGTTTCGATGCCGAAAACATCCCCGACAATATGCAGTGGTGGCTCGACGGCTACAAGCACGAAATCGAGTATTTCTACCGCACGGGCAAGGGAGCGAGAGTGATTGTCAAGGAAGATAATTTCGAGCCTATCGAACATCTCATGACCTCAACTTGGAATCAGGACAGCCCGTACAACAATCTCTGCCCGAAAGACGAAAGCGGCGCGACTACATACACAGGTTGCGTAGCAACGGCGATGGCGCAGGTGATTCGATATATGCAATGGCCCGAGCGCGGTGTGGGAGAAGCCGGGGGAGTCAATCTCTCAAAAGTCCCGTACCGCTACGACCGTATGCTGGACCGGTACTCCTCAGGCGACAATAGTGTCAACGCTTCTGCAGTGGCTGTGCTGATGCGCCACTGCGGCCTGGCTACTGACATGAAATATTCTACATCCGGCAGCGGCACTACTGACCAGAAAATACAGTATGCCCTTATCAACCATTTCAACTACAACCCCGGTCTGAAACTCGAGTTCAGGGACTATATGACCGCTGGCGAATGGGACAATAAGGTATACAATGAGATTGCAGCAAACCGTCCGGTCATAATGTGCGGCACTGCTATCGGCGGCGGACACTGCTTCGTTGTGGACGGATACCAGGGCGACGGCTACTTCCACCTCAACTGGGGCTGGGGCGGCTATCAGGACGGCTTCTTCCTCCTCTATGCTCTCAACCCCGCCTCCGGCGGCGCGGGCAGCTTTGACGGCGGCTACAACTCAAACCAGTCCATTATCACTGGCATGATTCCCGCTGGACAAGCAGACACCAAGCCCCAGTCTATGCTTGTGTCTGAATGGGGATTTGAATATGCAGAAGGAACTGTAGAAGACGGAAACTCGCAGTCCAAAACAGTGTGCATGCTGCGAACACAGCGTGGCGGCATGTATTACAACCCGCTTGGCATGACACAAGCAGGCAAGCTCGGCGTGGCATTTGAAAATCTATATGACCCTCAAGATATAGTATATGTCCAATCTGAGGACTATGTGTTTGACCCCTATTACGGAAGCCGCGAAGTCCCGTTTGAGCAACCATCATTGCCCGATGGTGAATATATGGTTTATCCTGTGACAACTGACGCAAACACTGGTGAAGTGGGTCGCATCATGATTCCGACAACCGACCAGAAATTCATCTCTGCAAAAGTTGAAAATGGTGTCATATCATACGAAAATCCGGCTATCGGGACAAGTGGCGCGAAGTTGATAGCTACAGACATCAAGGGCGTGGACTGGTCATTCCGCAAGCGTTACACGACTTTCCGCCTTACTGTTGCAAATGTGTCTGACAAGGACTGGAGCGGCAATATCAAGGGGACAATCAAGGGCATCGACAACTCGCGCTCTGCATCTACACAGGCGGTCAATGCTGTCATTCCTGCTCACAGTTCCAAGGAAGTAGAGTTGTACATATACATGCCTGTTCCCGAGGGACAATACACATTCGAGCCTTTTGTCGTTGACAAAAACACTGAAGTGTCTGGCAAGGTTACGTTCACGGTCAACCCGATGTTTGACTTTGACCTTGACAGCAGCAAAATCAGTGTCGTGTCAATATCTCCTTACACCTACCATCTCGGAGAGGAAGAGAACATGACCCTCACACTGCGCAACCAAACCAACGAAGCGCAGGATGTGGCTCTCGAAATGGTAATAATGGATCGTGAGCTGAACCGGTTGACGTCTTATACCTCCAACACGGTTCGCATACCGACACAGTACAATGTGTCAGGAATGTTCGCTATAGACAATTTTGACCTCGAACCAGGAGAGTATTATGTGGCATTGGCTATCGATGGCTCGTTTGTCTGCCAGCCGTACCACATATACATTTCCAGATACGGTGAAAACGGCGAGCTGGCATACAACATCGTTTCCGAGAAGGACAAGACTGTCGAACTCGCACAGCCGCGCAACGGCTATTATATGGGAGACGTGACCGTACCCGCAGAAATCGACGGTTACAAGGTGAAATCGCTGACCGGCTCGGCCTTCACGCACTCCGACAAGATTTCGTCGGTAACACTCCCATCCTCGGTTGAGAAAATCGGTGACGGTGCATTCTACGGCGCAAGCAGTCTGCAGACACTTCGCATTGAGGCCACAGTGCCGCCGACTCTCGGCGTAGACGCATTCTCCAAGGAGGGCTGCGAGAGTACAAGCATTGAACTCCCCGAGGGTACAGCCAACCTGTACAAGCGTACTGCAGGTTGGGATTCGTTCCACATACCCTCATGGACTATCGTTGCTGGCGAAGGCATACAGGTGACATCCGGCCTTGCCGTCAATCCCGAAGACAACAAGGTATACGCACCTTATTATGTAAGCTCTGACGAGCAGCTGACACTCCGCGTTGCAGGTATTGCCGATGAGGTGGGCGGCGCATACATTGCCCTTTCGGACGGCACAGTCATAACCGTACCCGCCAAGGGCGGCATAGTGACACTTCCCGCGCTCGGTATCAAGGACGGCGTATGCCGCCTGACAGGCGACCTCGCCGGTGTGGCAGACATCCTCTTCGACACGGCTGCCTCCGCAGACATCTACTCACTGCAAGGCTCAGTCGTGAAACGTAACGCCACAGCGGCAGACATCCGCGACCTTGCTCCCGGCATCTACATCATCGCCGGCCGCAAGTACATCAAGCGATAACCGCACATCCCCTCATAAAGGAAAAGGCTGCCCCAACCGGCAGCCTTTTTCGTTATATCCTTATATTCGTCCCATGTGGTCAGTGGGTGGCGGACCAGTGGAGTTCGGCGGCGGCAAGGTCGTCGGGTGTGTCGATGCCGATGGTGTCGTACTGGCTGACGGCGATGCGTATGCGGTAGCCGTTCTCGAGCCAGCGCAGCTGTTCGAGGCTTTCGGCTTTCTCAAGCGGCGACTGCGGTAGGCCGGTTATCTTCGCAAGCACGTCGCTGCGGTAGGCGTATATGCCGATATGGGTGTGGAAGTCTGCGGTTTCAAGCCATTGTGCGCAGTCCACGCCCCGAACATACGGGATTATGCTGCGTGAGAAGTACAGTGCTTCGCCTCGGGCGGATAGCGTCACCTTGACCAAGTTCGGGTCAAACAGCGCGTCAAAACCTTTTGATGGATTGAACTTGCGGCAGAGGGTCGCGATTTCGGTCGCTGGAGAGTCGAAGCAGTCCATCAGCTGCCGTATCTGCCGAGGCTCTATGAACGGTTCGTCGCCTTGTATGTTGATAATTACATCTGCCGATGAGCCGGATTTCTCGTATGCCTCGCGTACTCGGTCTGTGCCGCTGCGGTGGCTGTCCGATGTCATCACGGCGCGGTAGCCTGCCGCTTCTACGCAGTCCTTGATGCGAATGTCGTCGGTGGCTACAAGCACCTCGTTGGTCACTTGCGATGCTTGGCGGCACACATGGACTATCATTTCCACGCCGCCGATTTTTGCAAGAGGTTTCCCTGGAAAACGCGACGAGCCGTAGCGAGCCGGGATGATTATGATGAATTTATTCTGCTGTTCCATTGCTTGACTTCTGTTCTGCGGTGTCGGAGCTGTGCCGTATTCGCTGGAATGTCTTGCGGGCCCAGCCGGGTACGATGATTGCGCCGATGACCAAATAAACGTAGTATGATATTATGCGCCAGAAGACCGCCAGTATAAGCACGAGGCCGGCGGAGAGGAGCATGTCGCTGTAGTATTCGGAAAAAATCCATTCGCTCAGACCAGAACCGCCGGGAGTGGGGCTGACCATGAGCACTACCCATATCACAAACTGGCGTGCGAGGATGACCCACTGGTCAGGAAGCGAGCCTGGAACAAAGCCGAAGAAGAGGGCGTTTACGACGAGGTAGCGTGACAGCCAGGACAGAGCCGTGCCGCCGAACACTTCGAGCCAGAAGTGGAAAGGCTTGCTTTTCAGCTCGACGGAGGTGGCTATCATGTTCTGCGACAGTTCGTCGGCTTGTGCTGACCAGCGGCGCAGCAGCCTCCAGCGGAATATGCGTGTTATCACTTTGCGTATCCAGTATGGCCGCCATATTATGCCGAGAAATAGTATGAGCGTCCACAGGAACAGCAGGGCATAGACTATCCAGAATGTCATCTTGATGCCGTCGGAAAACGTGTCGCTCCCCGAAGCGAACATGTCTCCAGCGGGCGTGAATAGCACGACAAGGGGACAGGCGATGACGAAAAACAGTTCATCGAGGAAGAGTGTCGTCATCATCAATGTTGTGGCGCGTCCGAACTCTATCCCCTGCGAGTTGAGGAATACCATGCCCAGCGAGCTGCCGCCGACAGCGGAGGGTGTGACGCATGAGGTGAACTCGCACAGCAGGTCCACTTTCCACGCTTTTGCCCAGGGCAGTTCCCTGTTTGTGAGGGCGCGAAACCGCCATGACAGCCCATAGTCGCGTCCGACCATAAACAGGCAGGCGAGGATGAGAGCCAGCACCGTCTGCCATGAGAAATCGATGTTCTGCCACACCGCAGCCATGTCCTCTCCCTGCGATTCGCTGTACAGCATCCAGAACACCACGGCAAGCCCGATGACCACCGGGAGAGCCACTTTCCACCATGAAAATGGATTTTTCTTCAGATCCGTGGATTGGGTGTCTGTTGCCATGTCTATTTGTACTTGTGTTCAACATTATATCTGGCTATGATTTCGTCATAGCGGGTCATCACTTCCTGCACCACGTCGTCCCACGTGCGAGTCAGCGTCTTGCGGGCATTGCGCCCTGCGTGGGTTATGCGGTCGCGGTTGTCATGCAGCGACGTTATGAGGTCTGCATATTCGGCAGGGGAGCGGCGGGTCAGGAAGCCGTTGTCGCCGTTGCGGATTATTTCCGAGGCAGTGCTTCCTTCTACGAGGATAGAGGGGGTCTGCATCGCTGCTGCCTCCTTGACCACGAGCGGCGCGTTGTCATAGAGCGAGGGGAATAGGAACAGGTCGGCTGCGGCGTACCGCATGCACAGTTCGTCACGGTCTGTTATGCCGCCGTGGATGCTGACCTTGTCTTCAATGCCGAGCGAGCGTACATATTGCCGCAGGTCGTCGAGAGCATAGCCCGTCCCTATGAAGTTCATGACAAAGGGAGTCTTGCCGTCAAGCCTGTGCAGCGTGTCGGCGATGACTTCTATCCCTTTTTCGCGTATGTGCTGTCCTACGAACAGCAGCGAAACCGCGTCATCGGGTATTCCGTACCGTCTCCTTGCTTCCGCTTTCAGCTTCGGTATTTCGTCGTCTGAATATTTCGAGGCCAGGTCGTTGCCGTTCTCAACCACTGTCACCTTGCCCTCAAACCCGTATTCGCGGACGGTGCTTTCCACTGCTCCCTGCGGTATCCATACATGGTCGCACGCATTGAAGAACGCCAATATGCGCTTCATGATGATGTCTACCATCCACGGCGTGCGGTGGAACGAGTGCTGGAGGTCAGACTTGTATTTGCTGTGGAAAGTGCCGACCAGGGGGATATGCTGCTTGCGTGCTGCGTATACCGCGAGCCGGCCGGCTGAAAAAGGGCTGTGGCTATGCACGAGCCTGAATGGTGTCTTGCGCAGCCTTCGCCAGATGCACGGATCCAGTTTCGGATAGCCGTAGCGATAGGGACGGCGGCTGTGTATCGGCAGCGAGAAATATTTGAGTACCGGGTAATCGACCGAGACCTTTTCCGGGTTCCATGGCGTGACCACGCACGGGTAATGCCCATGCTGCGCAAGCACACGGACATAGTTCATCACCGTCAGCGTAACCCCGTCATATATAGGGGGAAAGCTGTCGTTGAATATGCCGGTCAAAGCCTGTTGCCGGCCGGCGTATGCGGTGTCGATACCCATTTCAACTACAAAATTAATCCAATCATTCGGCATAACAAAATAATTTTCAACTTGACTGGGTGTCCTATTGGATATTTTTGCTACTTTTGCAATCATGGAAATCAAGACCGCAAAATACGAGATAAGCAACGAGAAGGCGAGTGCCTGCCCGCAGCACGGCCGCCCGGAATACGCTTTCATTGGCCGCTCAAATGTCGGCAAATCATCACTGATAAATATGCTGACGCGCCGCAAGGCTCTCGCAAAGACATCGCAGACACCGGGCAAGACATTGCTTATCAATCATTTCAGCATAAATGACGGCGATTGGTATATCGTCGATTTGCCAGGCTACGGCTTTGCCCAGCGAGGCAAGCAGACTCGTGAGAAAATCAACGCTATCATACAGGACTATGTCCTGACAAGCCAGCAGATGAGCTGCCTGTTTGTGCTTGTTGACATACGCCACGACCCACAGAAAATAGACATGGAGTTCATGGATTGGCTCGGCGAACACGAGGTGCCGTTTGCCATTATCTTTACCAAGGCTGACAAACTCGGGCCAATGGCTGGCCAAAAGAAAGTTGATTCGTACAAGCGTGTGCTGAAACTGCATTGGGAGGAACTGCCTCCGATATTCGTCACCTCCGCAGAAAAGGGGACAGGGCGCGATGACGTGCTTGACTTTATAGAGCAGGTGAACAAGGACATTGCGCAGTCAGCTGCCAAGTGAGTGTCGGGAGATTTATCAGGTATGATAGCTCGCGTCTCGCAGTTTTTGTTTACCTTTGTAGCCCAAAAGCAATTAAGACCGTTTGAAATTAATGAGCAAGGAACAGTTGTCTTCAGACCCGGAATTTTCGGGCATGCCTTCGGGCACATTCATTGCAGAAAACATCATAGACTATGACCCGGAGCTGAACCGTTTGCAAGCCAGCTCTATAGCAGTGCTGCCTACTCGCGGACGTGTCCTTTTCCCCGGGCAGGCCGTGCCGTTGCCGATAGGACGTGAAAAGTCGCTCCAGCTGCTGAAAAACGCTGCCGAGAACAACAAGTTCATCTTTGCTGTGGCGCAGAAGGATGCTGAGGTCGAGGAGCCGACATCAAAGGATGTATTCCGTGTAGGTGTAGTATGCAAGGTCATCAAACTCGTTGAGATGCCCGACGGCAACCAAACCGCGTTCCTGCTCACACTCTGCCGTGCCAAAGTAATGCACTATTGCGGCTCGAAGCCCTTCATAACAGCCAAGGTGATTCGCTATGATGAGACGATGCCGGCTAAGTTCGATGTGGAAATGTATGCTACCGTAGAGACTATCAAGGAGCTGTACGGCAAGATGCTTTCCTGTCTCGGAGAGGAGGAGCGGAACGACCTCGAGTTTGCAGTCAAGCAGATAGACAGCAACAAACGGCTGCTGAACTTCCTGTGCATGCAGGTGCCTAATGACTACACTCGTCAACAGCAGATGCTCGAGGAGGACAGTTTCAGTGAGCGCATGGTAATGCTGATACGTGAGCTGAGCATGCAGATACAATACCTTGAGGTGCGTCAGGAGCTGCACCAGCGCACACAGGAGGAAATCTCGCAGGCGCAACGGCAGAATTACCTCGAACAGCAGATGCGCCTGATACAAAACGAACTGCAAGGTGATGAGGATGACATCGCCGCTCTCTCGCAGCGTGCATCGCAGCTGACATGGGATGCTGCAATGAACGAGCGTTTTGACAAGGAGTTGCGCCGCTTGGAGCGTTACAACCCGCAAAGCCCAGACTATGCCATACAGTACGCATACCTCGACACCCTCCTCTCGCTGCCATGGCAGAACTATTCCGAAGATTCCTTTTCGCTCGATGATGTCGAGACCATCTTCAACCGTGACCATTACGGGCTGCGAGATGTCAAAGACCGCATAATAGAACAAATGGCGGTACTCAAACAGCGCGGAGACGTAAAAGCCGGGATATTGTGCCTGTACGGCCCTCCCGGTGTTGGCAAGACCTCGCTGGGCAAATCCATAGCCGAGGCCATGGGGCGCGAATATGTCCGCGTGTCTTTCGGCGGACTGCATGACGAGTCAGAAATTAGGGGCCATCGTCGCACATATCTTGGCGCAATGCCAGGACGCATCATCTCTGGTTTGCAGAAGTGCAAGACAAGCAATCCGGTCTTTGTCCTTGACGAAATTGACAAAATCGGCAATGACTACAAGGGCGACCCGGCAATGGCGTTGCTCGAAGTGCTTGACCCTGAACAGAACGAGCATTTCCATGACAATTACATAGACGTGGACTATGACTTGTCAAAGGTGTTGTTCATCGCGACTGCTAATTCTCTTTCCACCATATCATATCCCTTGCTTGACCGCATGGAACTCATTGAGATAACCGGCTACATCACGGAGGAAAAAATCGAGATTGCCCAGCGGCATCTGATTGACAAGAAACTCGCCGAGTGCGGTCTTGAGAAAGGAGAAATAAAATTCGATAATGCCGCACTGGAACGCATCATAACCGAATACACACGCGAGTCTGGTGTGCGCCAGCTCGACAAGAAGATTGCCAAGGTGCTGCGCAAAATCGTGCGCCTGAAAGTTTCCGGTAAACCATACCCGACACTCGTTACAGAGGCTGACATACCTCAGTTCCTCGGCAAGCGCGAGGTCTTCTCGGACATATACGAGAACAATGACTATTGCGGCGTTGTGACAGGGCTTGCATGGACGAGTGCCGGCGGCGAGATACTGTTCATTGAGTCTTCGCTTTGCCCTGGCAAGGGTGAGAAGCTGTCCCTGACCGGAAACCTCGGCGACGTTATGAAGGAATCTGCCACAATCGCGCTGCAGTATCTCAAGGCGAATGCCGATAAACTGGGCATAGACGCAAAAATGTTCAGCACCAACGACATCCATATCCATGTGCCGGAAGGGGCTGTGCCCAAAGACGGTCCGTCTGCCGGCATCACCATGGTGACATCGCTCGCCTCTGCGTTTACACGTCGCAAAGTCCGTGACCGGCTCGCCATGACAGGGGAAATCACTTTGCGTGGCAAAGTCCTTCCGGTGGGAGGCATAAAGGAGAAAATTCTTGCCGCGAAACGCGCCGGCATAACCGACATCATGCTCTGCGAGCAGAACCGCAAGGATATCGAAGACATTGACCCAATGTACGTTGAGGGTCTGACGTTCCATTATGTGGAAAACATCGGGCAGGTACTCGATTTCGCGCTCTTGCCCGCAACCGACGTCGATGACAAGTAACCAGTATATCAACTTGAATTACCATGAGCAAGCTATCAATCATAGTCCGTAACGAATACATGACCGACATACGGTCAAAATCCTTTTGGATAGGCACATTCCTCATGCCGGTCATATTTGTGTTGTTCGGCGTGTTCATCGGGTATATGGCAGAGTCGTCAGATACGCTTCTTGCTACGAGTAACCCGCTTGCATCGCCTGACAACCCCAAGACCGGGTGGCAGATAGCTGGTATGTTGGTCGGCATACTATTGACGCTATTCATCATGATATACGGTGCGCAGATATTCAACAAGGTGAAGAGTGAGAAATGCAACCGCATCATGGAGGTGCTGTCAACGTGTGTGAACGGGAGGACAATGATGCTTGGTAAAATCATTAGCGTAGCACTTGTCGGGCTGACGCAGATGGCTCTCTGGGCGGTTCTGCTGTCTGTGTGTGCCGGGGTTCTTATACTGCTGTCCGGCGTAAATGTTCCACTGGAAATCTTTGGCGACATACGGTTGTATACGAGCATGTTGTGGGGTATAGCGTTTTTTGCCGGCGGCTACATATTCTATGCATCCATGTTTGCAGCTACCGGGGCAATGACCGACAAGAACCAAGAAAACCAAGAGTACCTCACAGTTTTGACGTTCATCCTGCTTGGGTCTTTCTACATCGGGCAGTACGCGGCAGACAATATCACTTCGTCAGTAGCCGTATGGTGCAGCTATATTCCATTCACCTCTGCAACTGTCGGCGCAATAGGCGCGATAGGAGGTGACGTGCCGTTGTGGCAGTCGCTGCTTTCGCTCGTTTCGCTGTATGTTTGTGCTGCGTTAATGCTGATGTTCTCGGGCAAGCTCTACACATCAGTGCTGCTTTTGAAGGGCAAGCGCATGACACCTCGTGACATCATCACATTCCTGAAATCAAAATAAGGAGAGACGCTTAAGTCCCCTCTTGAAAATATAATCCCAGCTGGAGGTGGTGGTCAGTCTGGATTTTCCGTGTCTGGGGAAAGCTGCCGGTAGCCTGTCTGGAAGAAGGCGTAGCCGAAATCGGCTGGCCTGATTATTTTGCCGTCAAACATGACTATGTCTATATCCAACGGCACTTGGTGCAGACGCCGCCGCTCGTCAGTTCTCCCGAATTCGATTTCTGTCTGCTTGCATAGCTGTTCGAGCGCTACAAAATCCTTGTCCCATTCTCCGGCTATGACGGCGTTGGCATACGGCTCGCCGATGCCCGACAACGGGGGGGTAGTGTATACTGTGCTGCTCTGAGCCGTTGTGAGGACTTCGCTCATCAGCTTAATGGCTGAAGCCACGGCCTCTTCGCGGTTTCCGTAATTGCTGCCGAGGCTCAAAACGACCGTGTGTTTCATTTCGCAGCAGTTGACGACAGCGTTATCACGGTGATTTCGGGAGCAGCCCCGATGCGGTATGGCAGTCCGACCTCGCCGCAGCCTATGTTGACATAGCACGTCATAGGTTCGCCCTTGGGGCTTTTCTTGTGGAAATCGCCTGCCCACTCTTCATATTTGAGCTGCGAGGGAGACCACCGCCAGTTGCCTATCTTGAAAATCATCTGCATGGCGTGCGTATGTCCCGAAAGGGTCAGGTCGATGTTGCTCGATTTTGCCACAATCTGCCGCCAGTGTTCCGGGTTATGGCTCATAAGTATCTTGAATCTGCCGTCGTTCAGGCTTGTTTTTCCAGTTTCCGGGTATGCTTTTCTTAGGTCGCCGTACTCTCCAAACGGGTATTCGCCCCAGTTCTCTACGCCGATAAGCGGTATGGAATCCGAACCTCGCGTTAGGAAGGCATAATCATTGTTAAGCATCTTCCAGCCCATCTGTCGCTGGTACTGTCCCAACAGACGGCAATTTTTGATGCGGTCGCCTTCGCTGTCCCATTCCTGGTATAGGCCGTAGTCATGGTTTCCCAGCACGCCATATACACCGTCCGGGGCGTGCAGACGCGAAAGCGTGTGTATGAACGGTTTAAGCTCGGAGGTGTTGCGGTTTACGATGTCTCCGGTAAACAAGATGAGGTCTGGTTTGACGGCGTTTATAGAGTCTACAAAGCGGCTGACGAAAGTAGTGTCGCTGCCCCATGTGCCGAGGTGGATGTCGCTGAACTGGACGATGCGGTAGCCGTCGAAAGACCTCGGTATTTTGGCTGATGCCATGGAGTAATGTGTCACTTCTATTTCACGCCGCCCCCATATCGTTCCCCACCAAAGTGTGAAGAACACGATCAGCGACAATACAAGCGCGGCAATAAGCCCTGACGTCGAGTGCCGTTTATTCTTGGTCCATATCCGCGAAACCATTGCAGCCGCAGTGGTCAGTATGAAAATGAACTTGGAGATGTAGATGGTCAGATAAGCATACAGCATCCACATGACCGGCAATATCGAGCTGTCACCGTTGCGCCGTGGCAAGCAGAATGCCACGATTAGGAACAGCCAGCACACCGCTGCCGTAGCTGCATATATGCGCGTATGCCGCTTGTTACGGCGCGAACGGTTGCGCACATAGAAGTATATGTATGTGTCTGCAAGTATCGTTATCAGCGATACCACTAATATTGCGATGACTGGTACTCTCATATCCGCTGCGGCTTACTCTATGCCTCCCAATATTGTTTTCAGTTTGTTTTTCAGCGGGTTAGCGTACATTGTGAGCATCATTGTCTTGAGAAACTCATGCTCCTCGATGGTGATGTCGTCCAGGTCGATTTTGTCGAGCTGGCTGTGTATGTATTCATTCACCTTGTCGCGTGTTTGCTCGTCATATTTGCGGGCAAACCTTGTTGTGTCGTACAGCATGTCGTATGCAACATAATTTATGTCGAAAATCTCATAGCTGCGGTGAATGGCCTGGTCGATGAGACAGCATACATATTTTGCCGACTTGTTCGTATCCTTGAAATCTCCGATTTGGTCCAGACGTGTGTTGATGCGCGGCGTAAGCTGGAAATGCACCTTGCCCTTGAATTGCAGCAGACCTGTTTCCATTGAAAACAAGTCATCGCGCTGCGACTTTTTGAATGACGGGTCGCGTTGGCGCATCAGGAACTCTTTGGCTTTCAGATAGTCATTGGGGTCATACTCGTATGAAATGGCTATCGGCATAAGGTTTATTTCCTTGACCTTTTCGATAAATGAACCCTGTCCGCCGATCGACAGCATCTTGACAAGCGACTCCTGTGTGTGGTCGCTGCTGTCCTTGGCACGTCCTTCGCGTTGCGCTATCCATACAGACTCGTGCTTGTCCATAATGGTGTAATGGATGTATGCAGACAGCTTCTTGGCGGCCTCGAGACCTTCGCGCAGCCCGGTGTTGCGCTTCACGATGAAGCTCTTGTTCAGTCGTACCAGGTCTGTTATCCAGTCATATATCAGAAGGTTATTGCCTATGGCAATTTCCGAAGAGGGAATGCCGTGCCGCAGGAACGCGAGGTTGAGGAACGAGGCGTCAAGCACTATGTCCCGGTGGTTGGTTATGAATGTATAGTTGAGCGACGGGTTTAGGTATTTGATGCCGCCCATGGATATACCCGAAGTGGTCTTTTTGGCGAGCATCTCCAGAAACGGGAACATGACATGCTGCTGGAAATCGTACTTGGTATTGATGCGCAGCAGCTCGTCTATGAGTACCGGCACATCCTCCTTGGGCATGGTGTAGTTGACCGCATGTAGAAATCCAGGCTCCCGGACCAGCTGTTCCATTTTCTCATGGAACACCTTGTCGTCGTATGGGGCTATGTCGCTGAAATCGAACTTGTTCTCATTCATAACTTGTGCTTCTTCAAAAGAGTATTTTCATGGTGCAGACTTATCAACTCAAAGCCAGCGTATATTGTTGACAAAGTTAATACAAAAAACTGAGATTATCGGACAGTCCTGCTGATAAACAGACATTCTTCGCACGGCTCTTCGCGGCTCTTTCAATTAACTTTGCCAGGTTATCACCTTATTATAATAGCATGCGCTGCCTATTAGCGCACGGCACAGCCCATTCGGTTCTGATGCAGAGGAGCAACGGCTATGTTCTTGTATTCACGACGCTTGGAATAAGGTCTGCCCCCTTTGACACCCAATTATATGTTGTACAGCATGAATTCTCTGGCATAATCCGTGTCTTATGGTAATTTAACTTTTCGGGGGGTAATTTGGAATGTATGTGATAACTTTGCACTCGCAAGTCACGCCGCCGAAACCACAACCGCGATTTCCGGCAGCTACCACAAACGACAACACTATCCAAGTTATGGCTGAAAGCATGAATAAATCCGAATCTGGAAACAAAAGCATCCGCGACAAAGCGGAGAAGGCAAAGGTTGCCCTGAAGAAAGGTGCAACAACTGCTCACGGCGTACTCAAAACCGCAAAATCGCTTGGCGTGCCAGTTCCCAAGGCTGCCTTGAAGATTAGCGGCATGGTCGCAAACAAGGTGCGAGTGTACGGCAAGGCGCAGAACCGCACCGCGCTGGGAATAGTCCATGCCTATATGGAGATGAACCCCGACGCCACGTTGGAAGACTTGCGCGAGGCGTTCCCTAATGATTTGTGTCCTGACAGAGGCGTACCCGAAAACTTCCTGAACGTGGAGGAGGCGGCCTCATACAATGAGCGCATGAGCCTGTATTTTGCGAAACCGGAAGAAACACTGCATACCGGTGACGGACAAGAAATCGCCATGAGCCAAATTTGGTCAAAGTCAAGCCTCGACCGCATCATCTCCGCAGCAGCAAACTATGGCATCGAAGTCGCGAAGGTCGACAAGGCACACGAAACCGGCGAGGCGGGTTTCAGCCTGAAATACCTGAACGGGTACGTTCCGCCAGTAAGGAAGAAGAAAAAACGCCACAACTGGTGGATGTACGCTCTCATCGTAATCCTCATTGCAGTGATAATCATATTGGCAATTAGATAGCAACCGGATTGGCCTCTGGGCATAGGCTCGCTGCTTTGGCAATATTGATTGGGTATGCCAGACAGATGAGTTGGTATATGCCGTTTGCCAGAACCATAAACGGCGATACACTATGCCTCGAGGCTTAATCCTCGCTATTACGATATGTATGATGCTCGGTAACTCATTGAAACTCATCGAAAAACAAACTTGACCGAAATTTTTAATGCTACATCGATTAGAAAACGAGGCAAGTTTGATATATGCACATAGTGAACAACATGCATAACTAAAACATCAAGATATGGCACTACCAGACAAAGCAATTAAGAACCTTTTTGCGCTCCCATGGTGGCTGTTCAGAGTCGGAATATGGATTGCATGCCGCCTGCTCTCCTTAGTATTGCTCCGCAGCCCGAAAATCCGCTTCCCGAGATACCATGGCAAGTGGTTTGAGAGTTCCAGCAAAAAGAAAAGCTCCGGAAAAAAGAACAGAAACGATGACTATGATGATGACAGCCGTTCATCATCAAGCAGCAGAGCATCAAAGCCGTCATGGTCTAGCTTGTTGTCATCTGCATCTTCAAGTTCAACCAACACAAACAAAACTAACATGAGTGAACAAAAATTCGTAAGGGTAGAGAACGGGAAAGTTGTCGTCCGCGACCAAAACCAAGGCTGGCTGTACCCAATAATCTGCTCGACACCAGCAGTCCTTGCAGACATGAATGAAAAATACATCGTCGTTACACTGGAGGATGGTCGCATAATGGTATGTAGTGCAAACGGAGGTGATGCCCACTACTACACTGGCAGAGCAAGCGGTGGCGGCATTGTTTCCGCAAGATGGCAAGGCGAATACATCTATACGCAATACCGCGACGGCAGTGCTGATCTGCTGACCCGGTACGGCACAACACACCGCCGATTGTAATTCTCCAACCCTGGCAACTCAAGACAACACAAATAATCAACCAAATAACTAACACGCAAATGGCTAA
>ENA-OUQC01000969-OUQC01000969.1-human-gut-metagenome-genome-assembly--contig:-NODE-969-length-16928-cov-3.532863_pt1 | contig 16928 bp, 16 predicted proteins | sample MGYA00237942_ERZ548815 | MGnify/ENA primary metagenome ERZ548815 (study PRJEB26490, sample SAMN05194722) | human gut metagenome | biome: terrestrial biome; feature: human-associated habitat; material... | reverse complement strand
ACATAGATGATGCCGTGCTCGGCACGCTCAATGTCGTAATCTGCTGCCTGAATGAGACGCAGCAGGATGTTTTCGACGTCTTCGCCGACATAGCCGGCTTCCGTCAGGGTCGTTGCGTCCGCAATGGCGAACGGAACGTCCAAAAGCTTTGCAAGCGTCTGCGCAAGATATGTCTTGCCGACGCCGGTGGGACCAAGCAGCAGCACGTTGCTCTTTGCAATCTCCACGCCGCCGTCTTCACCGCTGAAGAAAATGCGCTTATAGTGGTTATAGACCGCCACCGCGAGCGTCATTTTGGCTTCGTCCTGCCCGATGACGTATTCATCGAGCTGCTTTTTGATCTCCTGCGGCTTCGGCAGCACCATTTCGGCGCGCGGCTTGTTTTTCGGCTGCGGGCGGCCGCGGTGGAGAGAATCTTCATCCGCGATGATGTCCATGCAGAGCTCTACGCATTCGTCACAGATATACACGCCGTTGCCGGAGATCAGGCGCTTTGCCTGCGACTGCGGCTTCCCGCAGAAGGAGCAGCGCACTTCGTTATCATTTCCGAAATTATTCGGCATGAAAACACGCCCTTTCGTTATTTCGATTTCGTTGCGATGACCTTATCAATAAGGCCGTACTCCATGGCCTGCTGTGCGGTCATGAAGTTATCGCGCTCCGTATCCTTGCAGATGACTTCGTACGGCTGACCCGTACGCTCTGCGAGGATGGTGTTGAGGCTCTTCTTCGTCTGAAGAATACGCTCTGCCTGAATCTGGATATCCGTAGCCTGACCCTGCGCACCGCCGGACGGCTGATGAATCATAATCTCGGCGTTCGGCAGCGCATAGCGCTTGCCCTTTGCGCCGGCAGCCAGCAGGAACGCACCCATGGAAGCTGCCATGCCCATGCAGATGGTGGAAACATCGCACTTAATGTACTGCATGGTATCATAAATCGCCATGCCGGCCGTGATGACACCGCCGGGGCTGTTGATATACAGGCTGATGTCCTTATCGGGGTCCTGACCCTCGAGATACAGAAGCTGTGCTACGACAAGGCTTGCCGTGGTGTTGTTCACCTCGTCGTTCAGCATGATGATTCTATCGTTGAGAAGACGGGAGAAAATATCGTAGGAACGCTCTCCTCTGCTCGTCTGCTCCACAACATAAGGTACCAAACTCATCGTACAAACTCCTTTCGCGCTTCTTTTGCTTCGCCCGCTGTCCGATGCAGGGACAGCGGGCGAAAGAAGCAATATATGATATGCTGTTACTATAATACTAACCGTAAAGGCGGTAAATTATTCCTCGGTCTTAGCTTCAGCTGTTTCCTCGGTTTTTTCTTCCGCTGCCTTCTTGGTGCTCTTTCTTCTGGTGGTCTTCTTTGCCGGCTTTTCTGCCTTTACGGAAGCGTTTTCCTTAACAAAGTCGATTGCCTTCTGGTTTTTGAGGTCTGCTCTGATCTGCGTCTCTGCAACGAGGTTCTTGATCTGTGCGACTTCCATATTGTACTGCTTTGCGAGCTTCTCGTACTCTTCCTCAACAGCCTCATCGGAAACTTCGAGGTTCTCAAGCTCAGCAATCTTCTCAAGTGCAAGTCTCAGCTTAAGCTGCTTCTCGGACTGCGGTCTGAACTGCTCCTTGATGGCGTTGACGTCCATGCCGGTGTACTTGAGGTAGGTCTCGAGGTTCAGCCCCTGAGACTGGAGACGGTATGCGAAGTTGTTGATGCTCTCCTCAACTTCCTGCTCGTACATCTCTTCCGGAATCTCGCCCTGTACCTTCTCGATGAGTGCATCAAAGATCTGGTTCTCAACGTTCGTCTCTTCCTGCTTCTCGCGGTCGCTCTGCAGCTTCTCGCGGAGGCTGTTCTTGTACTCGTCGAGCGTATCGAACTCGCTTACGTCCTTTGCGAACTCATCGTCGAGGGTCGGGAGCTCCTTGCGCTTGATCTGGTGCAGCTTGATCTTGAAGGTCGCGTCCTTGCCCTTGAGCTCTTCTGCCTGATAGTCCTCCGGGAACTTCACGCTGATCTCGAACTCGTCGCCGACTTCATGGCCGACAACCTGATCTTCAAAGCCCGGGATAAACTGGCCGGAGCCGAGGGAAAGCTCGAAGCCTTCCGCTTTGCCGCCCTCGAAAGCCTTGCCGTCGCAGAAGCCCTCGAAATCGATGACTGCAGTGTCGCCCGTAAGCGCACCTCTGTTATCGACGTCGACCATTCTGGAGTTTCTGTCCTGAACCTTTACGAGCTCTGCGCTGACGTCCTCATCCGTAACTTCGACATTCTTCTTCGTAGCTTCGATGCCCTTGTAGCCTTCAATGGTAATCACCGGCTTCACAACAACGGTGAGCTTCAGCTCGATGCCGTTCTCGCGGGAAACGGAGGTAACGTCCGCATTGGAAACCGCGATGACTTCCAGACCGGAAGCTTCGATAGCGTCCTGCATAGCCGGGCGATAGAGCTTGTCCACAGCAGCTTCAAAGAACACGTTTTCGCCGTACATCTTCTCGATGACGGATCTCGGAGCATGACCCTTGCGAAAGCCCGGAACAGACATCTTCTTGCCCTCGGTCTTTGCGACCTCGGAGAGTGCTTTGTTGAAATCTTCAGCGGAGATTTCGACCTCCAGCTCATACTTGTTGGTTTCGGTTTTGTTGGTTGCCTTTAAGTTCATTTCCTTCTATCCTCTCAAAAATAAATTACAATTTTATTTGGAACACGCGGGCGGATATACCCGTAATGCGCGATACCTTTTGACATTATAGCACACCTGTGCCGAATATTCCAGACAAACCTTTGAATTTTTTGATATTTTATAATTTGTTAAAAATTCAGCCGATTTCTGCGTCTTTTCGCACCAATTTCGGGGTGAAACGGATATAATCACACGAGACAAGGTGCATTTTTATGCCCCCATATTCACCAAGCGGCGCTTTTTTTGCGGCGTGGTCGCCGTGAATGTGCCCGTAGTAGCACTCCTTTACGCCGTATGTCTGCATCGTATCCAGCAATTCCCGGCACTGTGCGGTATCGTACGCCGGCGGGTAATGCAGGAACACGACGGGTGTGCCGCCGAGGGCTTTTGCGGCGTTTAAGGACGCGATGAGACGCCCGTTTTCGCGCGCGACGATTTTTTTATCCTCTGCCGTTTCGGCGTTATAGAGCCAGCCGCGCGTGCCGCAGACCGTAATGTCCCCCACACGCTCGGCGGAATTGAACACGAGCTGCATCGTTTTGAAGCCCTTTTGCGCAAAGAATGTCTCGATCTTGTTGCGCGTGGACCACCAGTAATCGTGGTTGCCTTTTAACAATAGCTTTTTGCCCGGCAGACTTTCGATGAACGCGAAATCCTTTCCGGTCTCTTCCAGCCGCATGCCCCAGGAAATATCCCCGGCGATGACGACGGTATCCTCTTCGGTAACGAGGGCGCGCCAGTTGTTCTCCAGCCGCTCCACATAGTTTTCCCAGCCGCGGAACACATCCATCGGCTTATCTGTACCAAGGGAAAGGTGCAGATCGGCGATCGCGTACAGCGCCATTTTACACTCTGACCGTTTCGCGCACAAAATCTGCCATATCGGCAGCGGCGCAGGTGTTTTCAAAGCGGACGGGCTTCGTCCTTAACGCTGTGATTGGCGCAGGGATCTTTGTGTTTGAAAGCTTCGCGAGCAGCTCGGCCTCCGCAAACGGATCTGCGGGCTTTTCGCAATCGAACGCGTCGAGCACGCTGTCCGGAAATTTATACGGGCTTGCAGTGGAAGCAATGACGGCGGGCGTGTTGTCGCCGGTGCTCACGCGGCGCAGCGGGTCGGCGACGACGGACTTGCGCAGGTAGCCGTCGGCGTAGCCCTGCCGCACGCCCTCGTGCACGGCCTCGGCGAGGTCGCCGTTCACGTGCGCGTCCTGACCGATTTCCAGAAACACGCAGGCCATGCCGGTGTCCTGACAGATGGGCACGCAGTCGCGGTCGGCGATTTCGTAGTTTTCGATGATGCGATCCAGAATGTCGCGGGCGATGGGCCACGCTTCCTCGTCGCGGCTGCGGGCGATGCATGCGCGCATGTCTTCGGGCAGGCGGCAGTTGGCTTCGACGCACAGACGGCGCACGGTTTGCGTCACGTCCGAGGCCTGTATTTCTCGCATGGGGCTTCCTCCTTTATCGCGTAAGCTGGCGAATTACGTCCAGCGGCTCGCCGTCGCGAGAGAGTACGCGGGCGACGACGCGCCCGCCCTCCGGCGGCACGGCCGGTACGCCGGTGATGCGCTCGGCAATCTGTTTGAGCTCGTGAATGTCCACGATGGGCAGACCCGCGTCCTTCAGCCGCAGCGCCAAATCGGGCTTCGCCGGGTTCACGGCCACGCCGCGCTGGGTGACGACCACGTCCACATCCCTGCCGGGCGTGGAGATACAGCGCACGCGGCCGGTGATGATGGGCAGGCGCGCGCGGAACAGCGGCGCGATGATCATGGAAAGCTTCGCACCCGCGGCGGTGTCCGAATGCCCGCCGGAGCCGCCCATGATGCAGCCCGCGGAATCGGTGTGCACGTTCACGTTAAAATCGGTATCAATCTCCGTCGCGCCCAGCAGAACCACGTCCAGATGGTCGACGACGGCGCTCTTCGCCGCCGGGCTGGCGTATTGCATGGCGGAGATTTCGTGGTGGGCGGGATTCGTTCGAATGGATTCCACGGCCTTCAGGTCGAAGCACTGCACGTCCATCAGCGCCCTGAAGCAGCCCGCGTTGAGCATGTCCACCAGATAGCCGGTGACGCCGCCGGAGGCGAACGAGCCGCGAATCTTCTCGCGCAGCATGATCTCCTTCAGAAATTTCGCGGCAGCCAGCGTCGCGCCGCCCGCGCCGGTCTGGAACGAGAAGCCGTCCTTCAGAAGGCCGGAGTGGCGGATGACGCGCGCGGCGGTTTCGGCCATGACCAGACCCACCGGGTCGCGCGTGATCTTCGTCGTGCCGGACACGATGCCGCGCGGGTCGCCGATCGCGTCCACGGGCACCACGTAGTCCACGTAAATTTCGGGAATCGAAGCGTCCGTCAGCGGATAGGGCACGAGGTTGTCGGTGATGACGACGACCTTTTTGGCGTACATCGCGTCCGGAAACGCGTAGCCCAGACTGCCGCAGGCGGACGGGCCGTATTTGCCGGAGCAGTTTCCGGCGGGATCGGCTGTGGGCGCGGCGATAAAGGCCACGTCGATCGGCGTGATGCCCAGCGCAATGTCGCGCGGGCGGCCGCCGTGCGTGCGGAACTCGACGGACTCATCCATCAGTCCCTCCGATATGGAGCGCCCCAGACCGGCGGACATGTAGTCCGTGTTGATTTTGCGCACGACGCGGTTTTTGATGTGCTCGCGAAGCGGCGCGTGCGCGTCGAAAAGCGAGCTGGCGTTGAGCGTCAGATCGCGAATGCCCAGAGCGGCGATTTCGTCCATCACGCGGTTCAGCGTGTAATCGCCGTTGCGCAGGTGATGATGGAAGGAAATGGACATGCCGCTTTTCAGACCGCAGAGCGAAATCGCTTCCCGAAGAGAAGCGACGATCTTCATAGCCATGCTTATGCCCTCCTGTCAAGGCCGAGCGATTCGGCTGCTTCGATGGTCTGCCGCGCGCGGGCGACGATGGGCGCGTCGATCATCTTGCCGCGCAGCGCCACCGCGCCCTTTCCCTGCGCCTGCGCGGCGCGGATGGCGTCCATCACCTCGTAGGCGTAGTCGATTTCCGCGGCGGTGGGGCTGAACACCTCGTTGATGGCGTTCACGTGGCGCGGCGAAATGGCGGATTTGCCGGTGAAGCCAAGGCTTTTGGCGTATTCCGCGTCGGTATAAATGCCCGTGTCGTCGTTCACGTCGGTGAACGGCGTGTCGTACACGTCCACTCCGGCGGCGCGCGCCGCCATGACCATGCGGGCGCGAGCATAGGCGATTTCGTTGCCCGCCTTGGTGCGGCGGCAGCGCAGGTCAGCCGTCAGATCCTCGCCGCCCAAGAAAATCGCGGCGACGCGCGGGGACGCGGAGGCAATCTGGAACGCGTTTTCCACGCCCAGCGCCGTTTCGATCAGCGGAATCAGCTTTACGGTATTCCGCGCGAATCCGAGACGGTCTTCCAGCGCCGATATGTATTCGTCCACGCGCAGAACGTCCGCCGCGCGGCTGGTTTTCGGGGGCATGATCAGGCTCGGCTTCACGGGGATGATCGCGTCCAGATCCTTCGTCCACTCGCCGGTGTCCGTGGAATTGATGCGCACGATGACCTCGCACCGGCCAAAGCCCATCCGGCCGATGGCGTTGCGCACGAGGATGCGCGCGGAGTCCTTTTCCGACGGCGCGACCGCGTCCTCCAGATCGAGAATCACGGCGTCCGCGCCCAGCGCCTCGCCGTTGATGATGATATTGGGCGTGTTGCCCGGAAGAAACAGCATGGAACGGCGCACGGTCATTCTCCTTTCGCACGCGCGACGGCGGTTTCTACCCGCGCGCGGATTACGCAGTCCAGCGCGCCGCGGTCGGTCAGGCGCACGCGCGCGTCCGAAACGTTCTGCTCCTTCAGCACGTCCAGCGCGGCGGCGCGGATGGCGTCCCCGAACTGGGCGAGCACGACGGATTCGATCTCCACCTCAATCCCGCTGTCGCCGGGCTCGATTTCCACAAATACGTCGCTGGATTCCAGCGTGCCGGCCACGGCGCGCTTCACGATTCCGCTCATGTCCGTACTCACTTTCCTTTCTGCGGCGCGCATGCGCGCCTGTAATTATTATACCGCTTTAAGGCGAAATTCGCAACTCGGTTTTGTTGCAAATGACGATAAATTGTGCTATAATGCTCTGGAAATGAAGGCTTAGGCGGCAGGAGGGCGCATATGCACATGGAAACCGGCCGCCCGGACAGACGGCGCGGACAACTGGAAGCGTTTCTGGCCGGGTGCGGGCTGGATTTTGACGCGCGCGCGGAATATACCGCCATGCTGGTGGACGACGGCGAAATCGTCGCCGCCGGCTCGCTGGACGGCATGACGGTGAAATGCGTCGCCGTCGCGCCCGACCGGCAGGGCGAGGGTCTGGCGGCGCGGGTGATGACCGAGCTTCGCCGCGAGGCGTGGGCGCGCGGTCATGGGCAGCTGATGCTGTACACCAAGCCGCGCAACCGAATGATGTTCGCGGAGCTGGGCTTTTCACCGCTTCTGGAAACGCGCGACTGCCTGCTGATGGAGAGCGGGCGGGGTGGCCTTGAACGCTTTCTGGCGGGGCTGCCCGGCGCGGAGGGCGTGACCGGCTGCATCGTGGCCAACGCCAATCCGTTCACGCTGGGGCACCGGTATCTGATCGAGCGAGCGCTGGACGCGTGCGACACGCTTCGGGTGTTCATCCTGTCCGAGGACAAAAGCCTGTTTTCGCCGGATGCGCGCATGACGCTGGCCAAGGCGGGCTGCGCCGGTCTTTCGCGCGTCAGCTTCCACTTTACGGGGCCGTATCTGGTCTCTTCGGCTACGTTTCCGGACTATTTCCTGCGCGACCGTCAGATTGTGGACAGAGCCTTCTGCGAGCTGGACGTGGCCATGTTCGGCGAACACATCGCGCCGAGGATGGGAATCACGCGCCGGTTCGTCGGCACGGAGCCGGAGGACGGCGTGACGCGCCAGTATAACGAATGCCTGAAGGAGCGCCTGCCGGGCTGCGGCGTGGAGGTCGTCGAGCTTCCAAGGCGCGAGGCGGACGGGCAGGTTATCAGCGCCGGACGCGTGCGCGCGCTGTACCGCGAGGGTCGGATGGAAGCGCTGCGGCCATTGGTGCCCGAGACCACCTTTGAATATCTTTTGAGGAATCCGTACAGGGAGGGGTAAGCATGCCATATTCGGTGGGGCTGCACAAAAGCCTGATTGAATCATCCTTCTTTGCGCCGCGCGGGCACAGCCGCATTTATAATCTGGGCATGCAGATTGCCCAGCTGTACCTGAGCCCGTATGACAAGCTGATCGGCTTTATCGGCGACGCGGGGTCGGGCAAGAGCGCGCTGGTGAAGGGAATGTTCCCCGGCGTGGAGCTGACCAACGACGACGACGGCGTGAACGTGCGCCCGCTGCCGCTGCTGGATCTGGACGATTCGCGTTCGTTCTATCAGCCGCACACCTATCATCTGGACATTCGCTTTGAAATGGGCTTCACGCAGCCGCACGTGCTGGCGGACGCGATTATTGAAGCGCTTGCCAGAGGAAAGCGCGTGCTTGTGGAGCATTTCGACCTGATTTATCCGCTGCTTCACCGAAACGCCGACCTGATGATCGGCGTCGGCGAGCAGATCATCATCAGCCGCCCGACGATATTCGGTCCGGAGCCGGTCGAGTTTGTCAACGTGGTGCACAGTTCGCTGCCGTACCGCCTGATGGCGCACACGGCGGAGGACTTATGCGAAATGCACATGTCGCCGGAGCTGGTGAACAGCTGCGTGCACGACGACGTGCATCACGGCTTCGTGCTCGCGTTCCGGGAGGATCACCCGGAAATCGATCTGGCCGAGCTGGAACGGCTGGTTCAGGCGGACATTGCCGCCGACCTGCCGGTGGAGTACGCCGACGAAAACCATATCGCCGTCGGCGGGCGCGTGCACGAATGCAGCGGCCCGCGCACGCATGTGTCCGCGACGGGGCGGATTCACGGCTTCCGGCTGTATCCCAAGCTCGTGTACGACGTGCAGCAGAACCGATACCTGCTGATCGGGTTCGTCGGAGAGGGCTCCGAGGAGGCACTCAGGAATTTCCGCGACTCGCTGGAGGGCAATCCAGTGCGCCGCTCACTCGCGTTTTTCTGAAACTGAAAAGGAGTGCGAAAAGCATGGAGAAGAAAAAGAAGGTACTGATCATCGGCGTCATCGGCGCGGACGTGCACGCCGTGGGCAACAAGATTCTGTACCACGCGTTCACCGAGGCGGGGTTCGACGTGGTGAATCTGGGCGTCATGGTCTCGCAGGAGGAATACATCGCCGCGGCCATCGAGGCGAACGCGGACGCGATCGTGGTTTCCTCGCTGTACGGACAGGGCGAGCTGGACTGCCGCGGCATGCGCGAAAAGTGCGACGAGGCGGGTCTGAAGGGCATTCCGCTGCTGGTGGGCGGCAACATCGTCATCGGCAAGCAGAAGTTCGAGGACGTGGAGAAGCGCTTCAAGGAGATGGGCTTCGACCGCGCCTTCCCGCCGAACACGCCGCCGGAGACCACGATTCAGGCGCTGAAGGAAATTCTGCATGTGGAGGATGACGAGGCATGAAGCCCGTGCTCCTGATTGACTTTGGCAGCACCAACACCAAGGTGACGGCCGTCGATCTGGACGCGGAACGCCTGCTCGGCTCCGCCGCCGCGTATACGACCGTGCAGACGGACGTGAACGAGGGGCTGGAAAACGCGCTTTCAGAGCTGTTTGAAAAGACGGGGCCGCTTGAATTCGCGGCGCGCTACGCCTGCTCCTCCGCCGCAGGCGGTCTTCGAATGGTCACGAGCGGGCTGGTGCCCGAGCTGACCGCGGAGGCGGCGCGGCAGGCCAGTCTGGGCGCGGGCGCGAAGGTGCTGAAGGTGTTTTCGTTCCAGCTGACGGAGGACGATCTGGACGAGATTCGCGCGCTGCGGCCGGATATTTTCCTGCTCGTGGGCGGCACGGACGGCGGAAACACCGAGTGCATCCTGCACAACGCGCGGATGCTCGCGCGCATGGAGTTCGATTTTCCCGTGGTCATCGCCGGGAACCGCGTGGCGGCGCGGGAGTGCGCGCGCATTCTGGCGGGGCATGACGTGAGCGTGTGCGAGAACGTGATGCCCAAATTCGGCGTTCTGAACATCGAGCCGACGCAGAAGCGCATCCGCGAAATCTTTTTAAGCCGCATCATTCAGGCGAAGGGACTGAGCCGCGCCGCGCAGCTGATTTCCGGCATCCTGATGCCCACGCCCTCGGCGGTACTGAAAGCCATGGAGCTGCTGGCGCAGGGCACGGACGACGAGCCGGGCATCGGCGATCTGGTGGCGGTGGACGTGGGCGGCGCGACGACGGATGTGTATTCGATTTCCGACGGCATGCCGACCGCGCTTTCCACGGTGTACAAGGGACTTCCGGAGCCGTACGCCAAGCGCACGGTGGAGGGCGACATCGGCATGCGCTACTCCGTGCGCGGCATTGTGGAGGCCGTGGGGCTGAAGCGGCTGAGCGAGGAAAGCGGGCTGCCGCCGGAGGCGGTTTCCGAAATGGTGGAAACGCTGGCGGCGCACACGGACATGGTGCCCGAGCCGGGCACCGACTGGGAAAGGCTGGACTACGCGCTGGCCTCGGCGGCCATTGAAACGGCGGTCGGGCGGCACGCGGGCAGCATGGAGGAAACCTACACGCTGATGGGGCTGACGTATGTGCAGTCGGGCAAGGATTTAAGGCCCGTCCGGCAGGTCATCGTGACCGGCGGCTGCCTGATTCACACGCCGCGCACGAAGGACATTGCCGCGCACGCGCTGCATTCGCCGCTTGCGCCCATGTCGCTGCGCCCCATGAAGGCGGATATCCGCGTCGACCGTCGCTATATTCTGGCGGCGATGGGACTTTTGTCCGAATATGAGCCGAAAATTGCGCTTCGCATTATGAAAAAGGAGCTGGACAACGATGGCTATACAGAATAGGAAGATTCCGGAGGGCGAGTTTCAGGCGCTGCGCGCCGAGGTGCTCACCCAGTGGCCCACCGGCAGGGACGTGAATCTGGAGGAATCCGTCGCGTATCACAAGGCGATGCCGGAGAACCGCATTTTCTCCCGCAAGCTGGTAGAAGCCAAGAAGAACCACAAAACGCTGATACAGCCGCGCGCCGGCGTGCCGGTGGTGGAAAAGCACATCGAGCTTCTTCAGCATCTGGAGCAGTTCGGCGAAGCCGATCTTCTGCCCACGACCATCGACAGCTACACCCGCCAGAACCGCTATAAAGAAGCGGAAAACGGCATCGAGGAATCCATCCGGCTGGATCGCGCCATGCTCAACGGCTTCCCGGCCGTTAACCACGGCGTGGCCAACTGCCGCCGGGTGATCGAGAGCGTGAACGTGCCTGTGCAGATTCGCCATGGCACGCCCGACGCGCGCCTGCTAGCGGAAATCTGCTTCGCGGGCGGCTTCACCAGCTATGAGGGCGGCGGCATTTCCTATAACCTGCCCTATTGCAAGAACATTCCCATGGAGCGCACGATTCGCGACTGGCAGTATGTCGATCGACTGGCCGGTCTGTATGAGGAAATGGGCGTGTCCATCAACCGCGAGCCGTACGGCCCGCTGACCGGCACGCTGGTGCCGCCGTGCATCTCACACGCCGCGGCGATTATCGAAGCGCTGCTGGCGGCGGAGCAGGGCGTGAAGAACATCACCGTGGGCTACGGGCAGTGCGGCAATCTGGAACAGGACATCGCCGCCATCCGCACGCTGGAAGAGCTGACGGACGAGTATCTGACGAAGCACGGCTACACGGACGTGATCGTCACCACCGTGCTGCACCAGTGGATGGGCGGCTTCCCGGCGGACGAAGCCAAGGCGTTCGGCGTAATCGCTACCGGTAGCATGATTGCCAGTCTGTCCAAGGCCACGAAGGTCATCGTAAAGACGCCGCACGAGGCCGTGGGCATTCCCACGATGGAAGCCAATGCGGCGGGTCTGCGCTGCACGAAGCAGGTCGTCAACATGTTCGCCGATCAGGTGTTCCGCAGCGAGCGTCTGGAAGAGGAGAAGGAGATCATCCGCAAGGAAACCCGCGCCATCGTGGACAAGTGCTTCGAGCTGGGCATGGGCGACATTGCCGTGGGCGTGTGCCGCGGCGTGGAGTCCGGCGCGCTGGATGTGCCGTTCGCGCCGTGCCGCGCAAACGCCGGTCTGATGCTTCCGGCGCGCGACAACGACGGCTGCGTGCGCATTCTGAACTTCGGCAACCTGCCCTTCAGTCAGGAAATTAAGGACTTCCATATCGCCAAGCTGGAGGAGCGCGCGAAGGCCGAGGGGCGCAAGGCTTCGTTTCAGATGGTCATTGACGACGTGTACGCCATCAGCAAGGGCCGCCTTGTCGGCCGCCCGCGCTGACAGAAGGAGGCAGAAATCATGAAAATTCTCGACGTTGTATGCTCCGCCGGAAGAACCGGCTTCTATTTCGACGATCAGCGCGCCATCAAAAAGGGCGCGGGACACGACGGCGTGTTCTATACCGGCGAGCCGGTGACCGAGGGCTTCGCGTCCGTGCGTCAGGCGGGCGAGTCCATTTCCGTGATGCTGGTGCTTGAGGACGGCCAGATTGCCTATGGCGACTGTGCCGCGGTGCAATATTCCGGCGCGGGCGGGCGCGATCCGCTGTTCCTCGCGAAGGATTTCATTCCGCTGATCGATAAATACATCAAGCCCGAGCTGGTCGGGCAGGAAGCGGACAGCTTCCGTGCGCTCGCGAAGAAGCTGGAGGATATTCAGATCGACGGCAAGCGCCTGCACACCGCTATCCGCTATGGCGTGTCTCAGGCGCTGCTGGACGCGGTGGCGAAGGCCAGCGGCCGCCTGATGTGCGAGGTTGTGGCGGACGAATACGGCTGCGAGGTGACCGATCAGCCCATCGCCATCTTCACGCAGTCCGGCGACGACCGCTATGACAACGCGGACAAGATGATCATCAAGGGCGCGCAGGTGCTGCCGCACGCACTGATCAACAACGTGGAAACTAAGCTGGGGCAGAAGGGCGAAAAGCTGGCGGCGTATGTGGAATGGCTGCGCAACCGCATTCTCGATCATCGCAACGACGAAGCCTACAGCCCCGTCCTGCATATCGACTGCTATGGCACGATCGGCGCGATTTTCGGGAACAATAACTATAAGGCCATGGCCGATTATATCGCGCGGCTGGGCGAAATCGCGAAGCCGTTCCACCTGCGCATCGAGGGCCCGATGGACTGCGATTCCACCCGCGAAGCGCAGATTGAGGCGCTGGCGGGGCTTACGAAGGAGCTGGACGACCGCGGAATCGACGTGGAGCTGGTGGCGGACGAGTGGTGCAACACGCTGGAGGACATCAAGCTGTTCGCCGACGCGAAGGCCGGTCACATGGTGCAGATCAAAACGCCCGACCTCGGCGGCGTCAACAACACGATCGAAGCGGTTCTGTATTGCAAGCAGAAGGGCATCGGCGCGTATCAGGGCGGCACGTGCAACGAAACCGACCGCAGCGCGCAGGTGTGCGTGCATTGCGCCATGGCGACGCAGCCCGTGCAGATTCTCGCCAAGCCCGGCATGGGCGTGGACGAGGGATTCATGATCGTCTATAATGAAATGCAGCGCATCCTCGCTCTGCGCAAGGCGAGGAAGCACGCGTAAGCGTTTCTTCTCATGAGTTTGGCGGCGGGGGATTCGATTCCCGCGCCGCCAACGTCATAAAGGAGTAAAATGAAATCGATGGAGGCATTGGAATGAGAAAGGTCGTTTTGCTGGCGGTTCTTTTTGCCGCCGTATCCATGCTCTTTCTGAATGCGGCGGCGGAAATTGGGATAATTGAGTCTCCCAATATCGATATAATACAGATGGAGACGGAACAGCTGGATGAAGAGTGGCTTTATAAGCACGTGGAAGCCAGTCCTGAAGATACGTACAAAGAGCTGATGAAGGCGATCTACATAATCAGCTCGATGCAATACGGCCCGTACAGCAATTATGAGGATGTGCCGAGCCACGATCTTTCCATGGACGCCATAACGGAATGGCTCGATGCGCTTTCATTCGAGTATGAGCTGGAAAATACCGAGTTCGGCGCATGCATGCGATTTTCGGAGCAGGTGTTCATCAATTTCTATTTGGAGGAAGGAACGATAAAGCGGATGGAACTGGTGGTGGCGGACATTCTGGGCGCGTATGTGGGCGATATGAAGCTTACGGTGATAAGCAAATAGAATGCAGGCAAAGGGCAGCGATGCGGAAAGGTCGTTGCCTTTTATAATGGAAGCGGTGAATGCTTCGTTTGTCTCAGAGAAATGAAAAAGCCGCCGGTTTTAAAGCCGGCGGCTGAAAGGATTTGCTTATTCGGCGTGGTCAACGGACGCCATGTACTTGATGAGCTCGACAACCTTGTTGGAGTAGCCCCACTCATTGTCGTACCAGGAAACGACCTTCACGAAGGTGTCGGTCAGGGCGATGCCGGCCTTGGCATCGAAGATGGAGGTGCGGGCGTCGCCGATAAAGTCGGAAGAAACAACCGCGTCCTCGGTGTAGCCCAGGATGCCCTTCAGTTCGCCTTCAGAGGCTTCCTTCATGGCGGCGCAGATCTCCTCGTACTTCGCGGGCTTGGCCAGGTTGACGGTCAGGTCGACGACGGAGACATCCAAGGTGGGAACGCGCATGGACATACCGGTCAGCTTGCCGTTCAGGGACGGGATGACCTTGCCCACGGCCTTCGCAGCGCCGGTGGAGGAGGGGATGATGTTGCCAGCCGCCGCACGGCCGCCGCGCCAGTCCTTCATGGACGGGCCGTCAACGGTCTTCTGGGTGGCGGTGGTGGAGTGCACGGTGGTCATCAGGCCGTCGGTGATGCCGAACTTATCGTTCAGAACCTTGGCGATGGGGGCCAGGCAGTTGGTGGTGCAGGACGCGTTGGAAACGAACTGCATGTCCTTGGTGTAGGTGTTCTGGTTCACGCCCATAACGAACATGGGGGTGGCATCCTTGGAGGGAGCGGACATGACGACCTTCTTGGCGCCAGCCTTGATGTGGCCGGCAGCCTTCTCCTGGGTGAGGAACAGGCCGGTGGACTCGACGACGTACTCGGCGCCCACTTCGTCCCACTTCAGGTTGGCGGGATCCTTTTCGCAGGTCACGCGGATTTCGCGGCCGTTCACGATGATGGAATGGTCGGTGTAATCGACGGTGCCTTCGAACTTGCCGTGGATGGTGTCATATTTGAGCATATAAGCCATATAATCCGGGGTGATGAGGTCGTTGATGGAAACAACTTCAACTTCCGGGTGGGACAGGCTGGCGCGGAAGACCAGACGGCCGATGCGGCCGAAGCCGTTGATACCAATTTTGATCATGGTGATTACCTCCTAATCATTTTCCATACGCTATTTTACCTCAAATCCCGCCGATTTACAAGCCTGAGAGAGCTTTTCATATGTTCAATTCTGGAAACAGTGAAGTTAAATGTTGTCGGACGGCGGAAAAGGGCGGCGGGTTTACACATTTTTCATCATTTGCCGGGAGGAATCCTGAAAAACAGGTGTTGTATTTCACGCGCCGGCGTGATATAATAATTGTAACGCCGCCGGGTCTGGCGGCGAAGAAACGTGCTTTGGATGCTTCCGCTGGGCGGAAGCGCGTCCCCGAAAGCCGCGCCGCATCGTGCGGGGCGGTTGATGTTTGAAAGGGGCGCATACGGTGGAACGCGGAGGAATAGTTACTTGCCAAATCAATCAATGCCGCTTACGCGCGTGGAGCGCGTCGCAATCCGGTTGGCTGAGCAGCTTGGGTTCGAATGGGTCGACCTTGAGCTGGTGAAGGAGCCCGCCGGAAGGTTTTTGCGCTTTTATGTGGACAAAGAGGGCGGAATCACACTGGACGATCTGGAAAACTACCACAGAAAAATCCTGCCCGAGACCGAGGACGTGGACTACGACTATATGGAGGTCTCCTCGCCCGGCGTGGATCGGCCGCTGAAGAAGGAGCGCGACTTTGAGCGCGCCAAAGGTCAGCCGGTGGAAGTGAAATTATATAAGCCGCTGGACGGGGCGAAAACTTGGCAGGGAGAGCTGCAGGGCCTGATCGACGGCAAAATCGTCATTCGCACGCAGGCGGGCGACATGGCCTTCGACCGCAAGGCCGTGGCTGTCGTGAAGCCGGTTGTGGATATCGACGAAGAACTGCTTGAGGACGGCGCGGGGCTTGAGGAATAGCCCCGGTCGTCCGCTCGGACATAACGAAACGGGAGGAATACGGCATGGCGACGGGTTTCGCGGATTCCGCGGAGGTCATCTCCGCAATTGACGCGCTGGCAAAGGAAAAGAAAATCAATAAGGAAGTTCTGTATTCGAAAATCGAGAGCGCGCTGGTGTCCGCATACAAGCGCAGCTTCGGCAAGACCGACAACGTGCGCGCCGTGATCGACCGCACCACCGGCCAGATCGAGGTGCTCGCGCACAAGAACATCGTGGAGAACGTCGTGGATCCGGCGGCGGAGATTTCGCTGACCGACGTGCGCGCCAACTATCCGGCGCTGTCGATGTATGGCATCGGCGACGTGATCGAGGTGCCCACCATGCCCAGCCAGTTCGGCCGCATCGCCGCGCAGACCGCCAAGCAGGTCATCGTGCAGCACATCCGCGAAGCCGAGCGCGGCGTGATTTACGACGAGTATATCGAAAAGGAAAACGAGATTCTGACCGCCATCGTGCAGCGCGTGGAAAACGGCCGCGCGTATGTGGAGCTCGGCCGCACTGAGGGCGTGCTCGAGCAGGCGCAGCAGATGCCCGGCGAGGAAATCAAGGTGGGCGACCGCCTGAAGGTGTACGTGCTGGAGGTTTCCCGCCAGAACCGCGGCCCGCAGGTCATGGTGTCCCGCACGCATCCGGGTCTTGTGAAACGCCTGTTTGAAATCGAGGTGCCGGAGATTCGAAGCGGCGTCGTGCAGATCAAGTCCATCGCCCGCGAGGCCGGCTTCCGCACGAAGATGGCCGTGTTCTCCACCGACAGCAACATCGATCCCGTCGGCGCGTGCGTCGGCCCGCGCGGCATGCGCGTGGAGAACGTCGTGAACGAGCTGAAGACCGAGAAGATCGATATCGTCAAGTGGAGCGAGGATGTCTCCGAGTTCATCTCCGCTGCCCTGAGCCCCGCCAAGGTGCTCAAGGTCGAGCTGCTGCCCGGCGAGACCCGCTCCTGCCGCGTCACCGTGCCCGACCAGCAGCTGA
>ENA-OUQC01000966-OUQC01000966.1-human-gut-metagenome-genome-assembly--contig:-NODE-966-length-16952-cov-3.518198_pt1 | contig 16952 bp, 10 predicted proteins | sample MGYA00237942_ERZ548815 | MGnify/ENA primary metagenome ERZ548815 (study PRJEB26490, sample SAMN05194722) | human gut metagenome | biome: terrestrial biome; feature: human-associated habitat; material... | reverse complement strand
CAGCTGCGACTCGCGGTCGCTGCCGACAGTACCTAATTTCAGGTCAGAGGATGTCGGGTCGTACAGCATACCGGCAAGGCGGAACTTGTACACCCATCTCTGCACCGGCGACCACACCATGGAGAAGTCGGCTGACACCTCAATGCCGTCTTGAAGCCATTCGCGTCCGGAGATGTATGACATCAGGCGGTGCTGGAAACCGACTTTCGGCGTGAGAGCCAGACGGCATCTGCCTACGGAATATTCCGCCATGCCGCCAGCCGCCAGCCGCCATGCATTGTCGGCAAATGCCAGGCGCGAGCCTATCTGCGGGTATGAGCCGGAAGTCGCGTCGCCGAACAGGTTCTCCTTGCCGTGGCGGCGATATATGCTGCCCTCCGCCATAGCCTTCCACCGCCAGCGGCTGCCGTCGGCATACACATAGCCAGCCTGGAAATCAGCGGCGCGGTGGTTGACATTGCCCAGCGGCAGCTTGTTGAGGTCCGACACCACATGGCGCATGGTCATGAGCGAGAAGCGTGCAGAAGCAAACGCGCCCGAGCCACTGCGGGGGTAAAGGTCTGCGCCGAGGGTGTATGTATAGCCGTCGCTGAACACATTCGCGCCGCTGCCGGCAAAACGCGAATAGTCCGTGCCAAGTCCCGTGAGGTGATACAGCTTGGAGTCGCCCATCTCGCTCACGAAGGATATGCTCGTAGACTGGCGGTAGCGTTCAAACAGGAACGCCGGCCCGAGGTCATACGCGCCAAGGCGGAATGTCACACCGGCAGAGATGTTAAGCTGCCCCGAGATGGTTTTGGGACGTGGATCTACCTGACGGTAGTACAGCCCGGCGACATATCCCAGCGACACGCCCCACGACACATTGTCGCCGCTGTGGGCATAGCCTCCGGAGAACATGTACCGCTCGAGCGACTGGTTGCCGCCGATGGTATCGGCGATGACGTAGGGGTACACCTTGTCGTAATCGGGCGATTCGCAGAGGTTCATGCCGAGGATGCGGCCGTTGTGGTATGCCGCGCTGCCCCACACCGTCGAGCTGCCGGAATGGATGAAAGCGTCGGCGGCGAAGAAGCCTTTCTGCTCCCCTCTCCCCTTCTCTATCGTGGCGGCACGTGTCTGCAACTGCGAGCTGTAGCCCAGCCGCGCTTGCGAATAGGAATAGCCGCGCTGCAAGGGACGGACCGCAGGGTTGGTGAACGGAAGCGCGGCAAAGCCGGCAAACCCCGTCCCCTCTGCCGCAGACTTCTGCGCCACAGAAAGCGAGTCGGCAGCCGTCACCGCAAACACGGGAGCGGCAGCCAACAGTGTGTATGTCAATATGCCTAATCTCATTTTTCGGTCTTTTCAATTGGGACTACACCGTCATAGGTCTGCACGGTGCAGGGTGTGCCGTTGATGTCCTTGGCAGTACCCTGGCGTTCTATCTCGGAGGGTGTCACCATCGCGTTGAAGTCCTCTGTAGAGTTGTTGGTGTCCTGAAAAATCGGCGTGCCGCTTGCCGAGAAGCCGGCGAGCTTGCGGCGCACAGCGTGGAAATAGCGCGTCTTGTCGTGGTCAATAGTGCCGCAGTTGGTCCAGCCCATGTCGAGGCTCGGGTCAGACACATTCCACTCGTATTCGGCAGCCACCGAGCAGTTGACCACATCGACTATCCACTTGTTGGGGAGCTTGTACGCCGACTGCGACATAGGGAATGTGCCGGCCGGCACGACGATAGTATAGTCGTATGAGTACCAGTAGTCTTTCAGGTACTGGTCTTTGTCAATAGGTATGCGGGCTATGCCGTATGCACGGAAGCCACGGTTGTGCAGCACGAAGAACGAAAGCGTATAGCAATACCACTTGTCGAGGTTCGGCACAGTCGGCGAGTCGATGTCGGTGTGAGCCGGCTTGGTCGATATGTCATACCACTCGAAGTCGGCATTGGAAAGGTCAAATGAGTTCGGATTGATGACCGTATGGTCGATGCCGGTGTCGGCGATAAGCAGGTACTCGCCGGGGTTGACCGGATGCTCCTTGCCGCTGCCGGGGATAGTGTAGAGGGCATGGACTGTCATCGCCTCGCTCATGATGTCGGGCGAATATTCAAATTTCTGCGTGGTGGTGAACTTCGACTCGAATATGGTCAGACCGTCAGCATACAGCACATGGTCGGTGTTGTTATATATCTTGATGTAATCATCGCCGTAATACTGGTTGCCTGAGGGCTGCAGCGTGCCGGTGAAGAAGATTTCAGAAATGATGAAGTCGTCGGAATCAATGGTGCAAAACGGCGAGAGTTCAACTGCATTGTCGCCGGCAGTGATGGTCACAGACTGGCGAAACGCCTTCACCTCCGCAACACCGCCGTTTGGCAGGGCGGCAGTGGCTGTCAGCGAGATGTCATACAGGCCGGGGGCGACGGAGATGCTTTCGGTGTCGAGGGCGTATGTCGTCACCTGCCCAGTGTTGATGTTCTTGAACGTCACTTTGCCATCCGTGATATTGTCCGGCTGTTCGGTACTGCCCCAGTTGAGCTGCACGGTCACGGCTGCGCCGCTGTCGGGAGCGTCGAGATGCTCGTCACAGCTCGTCAGCAGAGCCGTGGCGAGGGTCGCAATCGCGATGAGTAGTGTCTTGATATTCATATAGATGTGTCGTTTATTGCTTGGTTTGATGTCAGATAGAGAGGTTGAGTTCCATGCCGAAATATGCGTTTGAGGCACGGCGTATCAGCAGCCCGTTGGCGCGGTAGTCTGGAAGCCAGTCAATGATGCGGTTGACGAAGAGGGCTATCTTGACATGGTCGCCGATTTTCTTGGTCGCCTTCAGGTTGAGGTATGCCGCAAAAGGCACTTTGACAGTCTTGAACGTGTCGCCGTTGTACGTCTTGATGAGGTAGCGCAGAGCTGGGTCATTCTCGGCAGCGGCGTCGTATGCGTGCATCTCGCCGTCGGCAGCGTCGAGATACTGCACCGGGCGGCCATCGAGGGGTATGCGCGTGGTCTTGACCCACCACATGCACTGCAGCGTGGTGGTGAAGATGAGCCCCCAGCGAGGTATCTGCGTGTCAATCATGAAATTGGTGTTGACCTGCGCGGTAACACGGCCGTCACGGTAGTCGTACAGACCCACATAGCGGTCGCTCACAGCTGCGCCGTTGACGACATCCGTTACCTCGGAGAACAGCATCTGTGAGTTGCTGTAAGTGGTCTTGAACCATGCGCCGGTAATCGTCAGCTTGGAGCGCAGCAGCTTCCACCGCTCGCTCGATGCCGTAAACTCGATTCCGCGCTTGAATATGCGCGTGCCGTTGGTGGCGCGACGGTAGCTGCGCAGCACACGCTCATCGGTGAAAGGGAGTTCATCGAGTACCGGTGGAGCGCTGAGCTGCGAGGAGATGATGCCAGAAGCGTCGTACTTGCGGTAGGCGTATGGCGCATACACCGGCGAGTAGCGGAAACCCGAGTTCATGTTCTCCTGGAAATAGGTCACGTTGAGGCTGTTGCCGCGCCAGTGCAGCGAGGCCGACACCTCCCATTTCAGGTTGCGTGCCGCCTTCAGGTCATAGTTGACAGCATCGTTGACGTATGTCATCAGGCTTATGAGGCTGTTCTCCTTCGGCTTGTTGATGTCATAGTAGTTGAGCTGTATGATGTCGGCATAGTTCTCCTGCGGAAAGAGGTAGTCGAGCGTAGGCATCTTGGTGGTCAGTCCCACGCCGCCGGAGAGGGCGAACACCATGTCGCCGCCCTTGGTGGGTATGCCCGCAAACTTCCACTTGGCGTTGAAGCGCGGGTCGAGATACGGGCGGTTGGCAAGGTAATACTTGCTCGACAGCCCTGGCAGCTGTATCGAGCGCAGTCCGAAGCGCATGGTCAGCATATTGCCCCCCACCGGCATCGAAGCCTCGTCCTCGATGAAGAACGAAAGTACGTTGAGTGCAGGTATGTCGCGGAAATCACGCGGGCGGGAAGTCCAAGCGGCAGCGAGGGGGCGGCGCAGGTCGTATATCTGGCCGTGGCCGAAATTTTTCGACAGCGTCCACTCTCCGCCGACCATGTACTTGTGTGTCAGCGACCATGTCTTGCGCTGGCCAGAGGCTTTCCCCTTGACAAAGAGGTTGAACGGGCGGCCGTCGCTCTCATAGTCGGCGATGTACTCGCCCAGCAGGTACTCGCCGGGGTTTACGCCAGGCTGCATCGACGTGGGGGCGACCGACGCACGCTGCGGCGCAACCTGCTTGTGACGCTCCAGGCGGTCTACCTGATAGCTGGCAGACGTGTTCACGTCGATGCTGTTGAAGAAGGCGTTGGAGAAGAGCGTGATGTCGAGGTCGGACGTGAACGCGATGCGGTTGTAACTTGACTTGTATTCGTCTATCTTGTTGTAATTAAGGTCAGGGTCGGTCTTCGCATTATCGAAAGAGCCGGTATAGTCCAGTCCGTAGTTCCAGTCGATGCCGGCGCGGTCGCTCTGGAATTTCATCGCCATACGCGCCGAGCCGGTGAGCCGCTTGTAGTTTTCCAAGGCATCTCGCGGGTCAACCTTTGAGTCGAGATATGTCAGGTCGAGGTTGAGCACATGGTCGTACCTCCCTATCGACACCCCCTTGCCGGCAGAGAAGAGCTTGCTGTACTCGTCAGCCTTGAACCGTGCGGTGAACGGTGTCGCGCTCCGTATGCGGCTTATCTTGACAAGCCCGGAGGTCAGGTTGCCGTACTCCGCCGAAGGGATGCCGCGCACTATCTCGACACTCTCGATGTTGTCGGTCGAGATGGTACGCATATCCACGCCCTTGTTGGTGATGTTGCGAGCTGCCGATGGAGCGTCGCCCGAAGTGGATATGCCCACGCTCTGCATATTAGCGTCGCCGTTGACCGGTGCGCCGTCCACCATGAACAGCGTGCCGAGCGAGGAGATGTCATAGTCCTCGTTCTGCACCTTCTGCCCCGTCGCGCCCAGCGTGCCGGTCTCGCGCAGGGTTATGAGGTTTGCCTCGCCCATAGCGGGATTTTTGGAGATGTTGCCCGGCAAAAGCTCGAGCAAGTCGGTAAAACTCGTCGGCTGCAGATGCGTCATTGCCGAGCGGTCAATGCGCGAAGAGGCCGTCAGGCCGTCGCCCTCGCGAGCCGTCACCACCACCTCGCCCAGTTGCGTTTCGTCATGGTGTTCCTCCCGCTGCTGCTTAGCGGGCTTCTTCTTCGGCTTCTTGCTTATGCTGTCTGTGGCGATGCTGTCGGAAGGCGTTGCCGGCCGGTCACTGACCGTCGCGGCGTGACCGGCTGGCATACCGACCCGCATCGCAATGAGAGCCAGTACCGCCAAACCCAAGGTTGTTGTCTTCTTAGTATGCTTCATTTCCCAAAAAATCAGGGGTGTCTATACCTATTATTTATGAGTGCAAAGTTAGTACCGTGCCAGCCGCAGGTCAATACCGCGAATGTGGTATTCCACACCCCATTTTTACCGCATTTGCGGTATTTTTTCTGACCGCCGATAGCCGTAATTTTGCAGCGTAAAATAAAAACATAAATCACATACAAGACATGAAGAAGTCTACCATTTTCAGCATCATCGCCCTCTGCGGGTCAGTACTCTCCGCAGGGGCTGAACTGACCGCGCCGCAGGCTGTGTGGGGAACCACATTCGACAGCGCAACTACTGCCGGCGACCAGGCTCAGTCAAACGCCATCTCTGCCGACGGCAACATCTACTGGCACCTCATCGGCGGCACAAAGCACGACATCCGCACAATCTACTTCGGAGCTGACCCCCTCTTTGAAGGAGCTGACTACGACCCCAACGGCACGAGCCAGAACAACAACCTCTGCATCATGAAGACTGACAAGCAGGGAGGCCTCCTCTGGAAGATGAACTCCACCACTTGTGACTTCTACAACAACCAGGGCGACGTGGTGGCTACTTCCGACGGCGGTGTGATATTCACTGCCAAGCTGCGCAACACCGATGACGGCGGCAGCGGCGAATATCTCTGGAACAACGTTACCCTCGTGGACGGCAAGAACCAGACACACACCTACACTTGGAACCACAATGACAACGACCTGCGCCGCTTCTACCAGATTATGGTAGGCCGCCTCTCCGCTGACGGAGACCTCCTCTGGGTGAAGTTCATTCAGACTGACCGCTTCAAGGGTGAGGAGGAGACTTTCTACTCCGACGCTATCTCCATTACCGGCACTGCTGTCGATGATTTCGACAACGTCTACATCGCCGGCAACTTCCGCGCAAACATGAAAATCGAAACTTCAGGCCGTCCTGTTGTCCTCGCTCCGCACGACGACAGCTGCTGGTCTGCAAACTCACAGGCATCAGCCGGCGACATGTACATCATCAAGCTGAACGGCAATGACGGTTCGTACAACTCCAGTGCTCTGTCTACTATCGAGAGCGGCATGCCCTCAAGCGAAAAAATCGACCGCCTCGAGTGGAAAGACGGCTGCCTCTACGGCCAGGGCCTCATCAACGGCGACGGCGTGAAGATGAACTTCGGCGGCAAGTCGTTCACTCTCGCTGGCGACTTCTCCCCCATCCTCTTCTCAATGAACGCTGACCTGACGGCCAACTGGGTGACTCCCCTCAAGGGTGAGAAAATCGGCGGCAAAATGGGCTTCCAGTACTGCGGCATCACCAAGGTGGGCAACACACTCTGGTTCACCGGAATGTTTGACGGCGTTATCTCTGCCGGCGAAGGCAAGTCTTTCTCATCAACTGAATCCACCCCCAGCGTCCGCGAAGGCTTCATCTGCAAGTTTGACGCTACTACCGGCGCATGGATCAAGGGCGTGACAAGCCGCGAATCATACCCGACCACGCTCGGCGCAGGATACTCCGCTCTCTGCGGCTACTTTAAGGCTGTACAGAACGAGCAGCACACTGACAAGGTATACGTGTTCGGCTACGCCATGAATGGAACCGTAGGTGTGTTCATGCGCACATACGATGCCGAGACTCTCGTTTCCGACCCGACTACTGAATGGAACCTCGTCAAGGGAGGCCAGATGCCTACTTGCCAGACCATCGCATACGACCCAACAGACGCGACTATCTACATCACCGCACGCGGACGCAACACCGCCTCTTCAGCTCCTTTCGAGCTGCTTGGCGACCTCACCGTCAACGCCCCCAGCGACACATGGGCTATCCTCATGGCTGGCTACAACATGCCAGAGGACTTCAAGGAGACCAACGTGGTTGAGACTGTTGACGCTGACAACACGCTCCGCGTATACGGCTCACATGGCCAGCTCGTAATCGAGAACGCAGGCGAGGCTCGCACAGTCCGCGTATACGACATCGCAGGACGCAACGTTGCCACTGTGACAGCTCAGGAAGGCAAGACCGCAGTAGACCTTGCAGGAGGCATCTACATCGTGGAGGGCCGCAAGGTGCGCATCTGACAACACCAAGACTCATCTGAGAACAAAGGATTTTAGTGTGATACAAAACGACGGCAGGGGGCGGTTTCCGCTCCCTGCTTTTTTGCCGTAATACCAACACGCTACCCCAACAGCCACAAATTTCGTACAGAAAACCATACAAAACATCATTTACTGTTCAAAAATTGACAGTTTATCAACTGGCAATATTTTCAGCACGTAGCAGTATCTTGTACATACGCCGAACCGTCGGGCGACTGCCGAAAGTCACATCAAAATTGTATTTGTTTTGAGCTACTTCGCTGAAAGCGAAACCGCACTTAAGATAAAACCCGACGGCACTGTATTGGGCGGTATCAAATGCGTCAACGGTCAAAAACATAGTAGCTGAAAGGGTGTCTTGCAATGCTTTTTGCTCTATCGCGGCAACTATCAGACTCCCTATATGCTTGCATCGCGCCTCTCTGCGAATTGCCAGATAATCAATTTCGATTGCAGGGTATTTTTCTTGAGACCAAAATTTGTCCTCATCCTTTTCACAAGAGGATTTGCTTTGCATATAAATCCGATCCTCATTGTTAAGCACCAACGCGTCTTTGCCCAACGCAAACATAGCAACAACTTCACCCTCATAAGAAACAACCCACAAGTTGGACACTCCAAGTTTAATGAACCTGTCAAGTCCCCTTGCTTTGTCATGGATGAAGTCGTCCATTGACTTTTCTCCGCAGTAAAAGCCTTCCAAAGCGGAGGTGTCATAGACTCGCTTGAAACTATATTCGGATTCCGTCACGTCAGAGGTCGATCCAAATGACTTTGTTGCCACTCAACAATTTCTGTGACCGCTGTACTGACGCTCTTTCGCTATCGCTCAAGCGTCCTGATGCGACACGGCAGACTGTATCGCGCAATTCATCGGCAACCTCTCCCGAGATGGGGGTTCGTGGGGATTTTATGCCTAACATATTGGTATTACGTTATTTTATATCTGCAAAAGTAATGATTGTTTCTGGAATATCAAAATTGAAAGCGACCTATCGTATATGCATTATCGCCGTGTCCATACTTTGTTGCCACAAATTTCGTACAGAAAAACATACAAACCATCATTTACTGTTCAAAATTTGACTACCCATGCAGTGGAATGAAAATGCACTCACCCAAATAATGAACTGCAAACCTGCGGTTGGGCAGTTCGCGATTTTTTTGTAATTTCGCAGTGACGAGTTTTGACCGATTTTTATATGCGCAATTATCTGAAATACTTGATGTCGGGCGCGGTCGCCGTAGCGGCTGCGGCCTTGGCGATATGTTCGTGCCACAACCAGGGCGAAGCCCGCGACAGCAGAGCCGAAACACAACCCGCCAACGGCAGGATTGCCGATGCGGAGCTCCCCTCAATCCCCGGCGGCATACCCTCACAGGTGAAGCGGTACGAGGGGTACACAGTTTCGTTCAACAAGGACAACGGCACGCCAAACTGGTCGGCGTGGGAGCTGACACGCGACGAGACCGACGGCTCGGTGTCACGCGGAAAAAGCAAATTCTGGACTGACGAGGAAATCAGCGGATGCCGCAGCACCGACGACTACAAACACTCGGGCTATGACCGGGGGCACCTCTGCCCGGCGGCTGACATGAAATGGAGCGAACAGGCGATGCACGACTGTTTCTCTATGGCCAACATCGCCCCACAGGATCATGCCCTCAATTCGGGTGCATGGAGCACGCTCGAAAAGAAGTGCCGCAAGTGGGCTGACCGCGACGGCGTGCTGCTGATAGCCGCCGGCCCGATATACGACAAGGGGGACAACACCCGCATCGGAGAGGGCGGCGTGCGTGTGCCGTCGGCATTCTTCAAAGCCATTGCCGCGCCCTACATATCTGAGCCAAGGGGCATCGCCTTCGTCTACCCGAACATGTCCGCGCCAGGCAATATGCAGAACTACGTAATAACCATTGACGAACTCGAGAAGCTGACCGGCTACGATTTCTTCCCGGCACTGCCTGACGATCTGGAGAAGACAATAGAATCGACCACTTCGTTCAAGGAGTGGGACTATGCCAAATGACCGGCGCAATGGAGAAGACACTGAGCGAGGAGTATTTCGTGTCAGCCAACGAAGCCAACGCACAACGTGAGCTGGCGGCGCACATACTGGTGAGCAACATCATCGACACAGCAACAGCTCACGCCAACGCCTTGCACATCGGCAACCCCGACATGGCGGAAACAGGCGGCGGATGGGTGCTGTCGCGGCTGACAGTAGAGATGGAGCGGTGGCCCAATGTCAACGAGAGCTACCGCCTGACAACGTGGATAGAGAGCTACAACCGCCGCTTCTCGGAGCGTGCGTTCCGCGTGGAGGACTGCCGAGGCAAGACCGTCGGCTATGCGCGGACGGTGTGGATGGTCATCGACACCGCCACACACCGCAGCCTCGGGCTGTCGCACCTGCCGCTCGCCGAGGAGTACATCGACGGCACTCGTGCGCCGATAGAGCGTCAGGCTCGCCAAGCGCCTATATTCGCCGACGGCGAGGCACGTCCTGCTGCCGCACTTGCAGCAACCGCCGACACTCGCGACTACACGTTCCGCTACTGCGACATAGACTTCTACCGCCATGTCAACACGGTGCGGTACATCGCATTGCTGCTCAACCAGTTCACTCTCGAGCAGATGGACGCATCGCGGCTGCGAAGGCTTGAGCTGTCGTTCATGCAGGAAGCGGTCTACGGAATGACCGTTGACATCATGCGGCATGACCACGAGGACGGCAGCGGAGCGACATTCACGCTGTGCCAGCAGGGCAACCATGCGCATCCGCTGCTTTTTGCCCGTATGTTCATGCGTCCTGCAAACGCAATGTGACTTTGCACTAAATGTGCAGCGCGACCGATGTAATTTTGCATTGTAATCAAAACACAGTCACCATGTCACACTGCACGCACGACCATACCCACTCCCCTCTCCATGAAGGCGGCTGCCACTGCCACGACCATTGCCATTCGCACGGCCATGAACACAGTGACGGCACTCACAAGCCGTCGTTTAAGGCATTCATTCCGGACATACTGTCGGGACTGCTGCTCGCCGCCACGGCATTGCTCGCCCACCTGGGTGAAATCAGCGGTGCATTGCCGCTGTGCTTGTTTCTCGTTTCAGCAATAGTGACCGGGCTGCCCATAGTCATCGACGGCTTTGGCCAGTGGCGGCGCGGCGACCTCATGAACGAGTACACGCTGATGATACTCGCAGCTATATGCGCATTCTGGATAGGTGAATACCCCGAGGGCGTGGCGGTACTGCTATTCTACAGCTTCGGCGAGAAACTGCAGGACAGGGCGTCCGAGAAGGCTCGCGCCCACATACGCGGACTGGTAGACAAGATGCCGAAAACCGTGTCGGTGGTCAATGCCGACGGCAGCATCGCCGAGATGCAGCCCAAGGACGTGGCCGAGGGGTCTCGCATCCGCGTAAAACCGGGTATGAGGGTTGCCCTTGACGGCGTGCTGGAGGGCGAAGACGCCATATCGTTTGACACGTCCGCAATTACCGGCGAGGCTGTGCCGCGCACCGTATCCCCCGGCGAGGCCGTCCAGTCCGGACTTATCCCCGTAGACCGCGAAGCAACGCTGACCACAACCTGCCGCCTCGAGGACTCGTCGCTGTCGCGCATCCTGAAAACCGTGGAGGAGGCGGCAGAAGCAAAATCGCATACCGAGACACTCATACGCCGCATCACGCGGTGGTACACGCCAACAGTGCTTGTTGCAGCAGTGCTGCTGTATGCAGCGGCATGGGCCGTCATACCAGCCGCCGAGTTCGCTTGGCAGACTTGGTTCAACCGCGCCCTGATACTGCTCGTCTGCGCCTGCCCCTGCGCTATGGTGATAAGCGTGCCCCTCTCCTACTTCATGTCGCTGGGCAAAGCCTCTGCCCATGGCGTGCTGGTCAAAGGCTCGACATATTTCGACGCTATGTGCGGCATTGACACCGTGCTGTTCGACAAGACCGGCACTCTGACTACCGGACGTTTCCGCATCGCTGGCATATATCCGGATGACGGCATCAGCGAGGAGACGCTGCTGTCGCTCGCCGCCGGCATGGAGGCACAGTCGGCTCACCCCCTGGCACAGTCGGTCAAGGACGCTGCAGCAGAACGCGGCATCACCGCAGCTGCCGTTGACGATGTAACTACCGTGCGCCACGGCCTAACAGCCAGCCATGAGGGCAAGACCATCCTTGCCGGCTCGCGGAGGCTGCTTGCCGACAACGGCTTAGACGTGCCGCAAGATGACGACACACAGACCGCCGGCACGGAGATACACCTCGCCCTCGACGGCAAATACACGGGCGTGATCCGTCTCACAGACGAGCTTAAGCCCACTGCCGCAGCAGCTGTAAGGCGGCTGCACTGCATGGGTATACGCTACATCGGCATACTCTCCGGCGACCGCGCCGCTGCTGTCAAACAAGCAGCGGAAGCAATCGGGGCAGACATCTGCCTCGCGGAGCTGTCGCCCGAGGAGAAATACGGGACAATGAAACAGCTGAAAGCCGAGGGGCGGCGCATAGCATACGTCGGCGACGGCATCAATGACACGCCCTCGCTTGCGCTCGCCGACGTGGGCATTGCCATGGGCACTGCCGGCACAGATGCCGCCATGCAGCACGCCGACGCAGTCATCGCTGGCGACGACCCCGCCCGCGTGCCACAGCTGCTGCACATTGCCCGCAGCGCACGCCGCGTGGCGATAACCAACGTGGTGTTCGCGCTTGCGTTCAAACTCATCGTCATGGCACTCGGCGCGTGCGGGCTGGCCTCGCTGTGGGTGGCAGTATTCGCAGACACCGGCGTGACCCTCATCACAATCATCTATACCTTGCTGGCTCTCAAATGAGCCGCGCCAAAGACAGCAAACCCATGAACAGACATATCGAGATAGAACAGCTGCTGGCATCTCACCGCATACGCCCGACCGCCAACCGCATAATCGTATGCCGCTACCTCAACACCGCACCCGGTCCGCTGTCAGTGGCGGAAATGGAGGAGGCTCTCGAGACCATAGACCGTTCGACGATAACACGCACAGTCGCCACGCTCCTCGAGGCGCACCTGCTGCACCGCGTCGATGACGGCTCCGGGTCGATGAAATACGAGCTGTGCCGCGACACTGCACACCCGCACGACGAGCCGCACGAGCATACGGACATACACCCGCACTTCTACTGCCGCGAGTGCCACCGCACGGTGTGCCTCCACTCCGCGCCGCTGGTGATGCCCCAGCTGCCCGAAGGCTGTGTGGCTGAAGACGCCAATTTCGTCATTACCGGGATATGCGCCGACTGCGCACGGCGGATGCGATAAATCGTCAGAACATAAGCGAGGAATAGGGCCGCTGCAATGCCACGCAGAACGCCCCTTCCGGAGCATAGTCCGCAAAGCGACACGCATCGTCGAGCCGCTGCTCCGCCAGCTCCGGCGTCTCTGCCAGACAGAAGTGCATCGGCACAAACACCCGCACCGGAATACGGTACATGAACACCGCTGCCCCCTCCCAGTAGTCCCTGCCGAGGCGCGAATCGACCGGAAACATGACAAGGTCAATGCTCTCGCCTTTGGTGACACGCTGTATATCGTCGAGGATGCTGCAATAATCACGCATGGCGGCTGCAATCTGCGCCCGTGTAGCCTCGTCCTTCCACACCCATACATTCAGATCACCGGCATGGAACAGCCGCTTTCCACCTATAGTCACCAGATACGAGTTGCCTGTATCGGTTGAGTTGAACGCATCCACCCTCAACAGGCGGTCCTTGTAGACATTGCCGGGCTTCATCTCTGTAACCATAGACGGGTTGGGCTTGTAGCCGGCATACGTTCCCTCGGGGCGCAGCATATAGCGGATGAACTTTGCCGTATCATGGCTGATGATGAAGTGTATGTCTCGGAAACGCTCGCCCCACCGGAATATAGCCTTGTTGAAATGATCCTTGTGGCGGTGGCTCACAAACACATACACCGGGGTGTCGGCTTCTATGTCGTCCAAGAAGCGAGGTGACTCGTCAACAGGCTTTGCCCCGGCAGTGGAAGCGTCGCGCCAATAGTCGAAAATCAGGACTGCACCGTGCGTCCGAACAACGAAGCAGTCATGCCATATATACGTCAGTTCTGTCATATCCAACCGCAAAATTACGATTTCTTGGCGAATTTTCAAAACGAGAATTTCGCCATCCTCACCAGCCATTTTCAACCAACCACCCATAAATTAAACGTTGAAAAGACTTATAGAGCCGATTTTTCGCCGTCAGTGCAATTTTATTTGATTTACCCGCTTATTATGCCTATCTTTGCTGCCAGATATTCAAGCAATCACTAAAATCATACTTTTATGCACAAACTGACTTTACTACTCACAGCAATCATTGCCGGAAATGCAGTGATGTTGGCGAATGCAGCAACGGCCGTGCCGTTCAGAATCGCGAGTGAATTACCCCGTGCAAACGCCCCTGCCGCAGAAACCGTCGTCGAGGAACACTTCGACAAGTTCACCGCCGGCAGCGAAACCGCGCCGGATGCCGCCGTAGTCAACGGCGAGAACAACGCGCTGCCGGAAGAGATGATGGCAGCTCCAGGATGGATAGGCGGCGGTGTGCACCAAGCCGGCGGCTGCGCCGCGCTCATGGCGTACCGCTACAACCCCTACCCCGAATACGGCGACATGTACGAGCAGACCGTCGGCGGATACATCACAACGCCCTACACAGCCCTGTACGGCGACATCGAGCTTACATTCCGCATCAAACGGCTGCCGGGCAGTATCGCAGAGGAGGAAGGAGAAACACCCCGAGTGTGGGCCGTAATCTGCGATGACTACGAGGGACCGGTGGATGCCGGCGCGTACTTCAACGCCACCGACGAATGGCAACAGTTCACATTCACATCCTCCGCCGCCACATTCGGCCAGTGCGCCATACAGATAAGCGCGGTAGCAACCGACGTGCTGATAGACGACATCCGCCTGACTCGCGTGTGCAACACCATGCCCGCGCCGGGGACTGTATCTATAACCAACCTGTCGCCATCGTCATTCCGTGCCTCATGGGATGCCGTAGCAGATGCAGACAAGTATCTCGTCAACGTGTTCCGCAAGGAAATGCCAGACACCGACATCCCGGCAGGAGCGATAACCGAATCGTTCGACGGCATCAACGCCTCTGGCGGCAAGATTGATGCCTCCGCACCCAACTATCCCGAAGGATGGAACATCAACGTGTCTGCTGCCGGCACACAGGACGTGTCCGTAGACGGTTCTATGTGCTGCTCTGCGCCCATCTCCATACGATTTGACGCGGAGGGCGACGAAATGACAAGCCCCGAAACGCCGCTGCCCATCACACGCCTCTCGTTCTGGGCAAAGGCTGACGCGCCCGACCCGGAAGATACCGGCGAGTATTCGCTCTCGCTGCTCGGCGTGAAATTCTTCTGCAACGGCAAATGGGAGCATTACGCCAACATTCCCTACTACTGGCTGGAAGAGGACGGCGGATATTACGTCATGGACAACATCCCCGAAAACGCCGAGAACGCCACCCGCGTAATGTTCACAATGGAACAAAAGAACATCGCCAACTTCTACATCGACGACGTGACAATAGACTACGCACCCGTGCCGATGCCCGTGCCGGTAGTGACTGACGCGGAAACCTCCGCTACAGAGTACACGCTCGACAGCTACGACACGGCTTACGAACACTTCGTAAACGTGACTGCCGCCAGCGGCGAAATCAAGTCCGCCCCCTCGGACAACGCATGGGTAGACGGCCTCATCGGGCTGAAGCCGCAGTTCACCTCAGCACAGGCTACATCGCCAACCACGATAGAGGCGGCATGGACAGAACTGAGCAACGCGCAGACATACCGCGTCAAGACCACCCGCACCCTCACCGCAGCGCAAGACATGAGCGGCGTGACCGTACTACACGAGGACTTCAGCCGCGTCACCGTCGGCACTGTTGACAGTCCCGAGGCCATCTATTCCGCAGGCGCGTACAACCTCGGCGAGAACGGACAGGCGGACACCGACTGGGTCGCCACACAGGGACAGCTCGCACAGGGCATGGCTGGCACACGCGGCACATCATGGCTCGGCGAGGCCGGACTCGTGGCTACGCCGCGCATCTCGCTCAGCAACGGCGGCGGAGCGTTTGATGTGACCGTAACCACCGTGTTCACACCCAACCATGAGGCTCTCGGCGAAGCCGGCCCGGACGGCATATTCGTCATGCTGCTCAACGATGTCACGGACACCCAGGCAAGCGACCACCAGTTCATACCATACCAGCAGGGCGAAACCGGCGAAAAGACCGCAACCGTGCATTTCAACCCTGTATCGACTTACCCGGAAAAGCCAATCCGTGACAACGTACTCGTAGCGTTCATGTCAGCAAGCGGAACCGGTTTCCTCCTCGATGAAGTGACCATAACACAGGACATGAAAGCCGGCGAGACCATGACCGTGCCGTTCAAGGCATACGACTGCACGGCGACACCGGCCACCATGGAAGGCTTCCCCTCAGACTCGGAGTTCAGCCTCACGGTACAGGCTTCGGCAGTCAAGAACACCTACACATACGCCTCTGAAGTTTCCGACCCGGTGACAGTGAAGATGAGCAGCGGCGTTGACAACATCGCCGCAGACAGCGAAGCAGACGGCACAGCCGTTGTCGCAGGGAAAGGCAAGGTGACAATCACCGCTGACGGCATGGCACGCATATTAACGCTCGACGGCATAGCACGCGCAGCCGTGGAATGCGACGGCACGCCCATAGACGTGAGCCTTCCCGCAGGCATATACATCGTGAACGTATCCGGCCAGTCAGTGAAAGTGGCAGTACGCTGACCGCCCCTATAAAGGTAAGGCAGGCTGCGCCTCCCGGCACAGCCTGCCTTACCTTTGCTTATGCCGGTTACTCGTTTATATCTTTGCCTCTATATTCCGCTGCCGGTTCACAAGCCATGTCTCCAAACAGCTCCGTTCCTTTCACCATAATCGATGCAGGACAACCGTATGGGATAGTTTCAGAGGCTATGCCAGAAACCGTCAGACGGTTCAACATCCGCACAAGCGACCTGCCGACAGCCCAAGCGAGATTGACAGGTACAGCATTGCCTATTTGCTTGTATTGTGCAGTCATCGACCCGCAGAATTGCCAGTTGTCAGGGAATGTCTGTATGCGAGCATATTCACGCACAGTCAAGGGTCTTGTCTCTATAGGATGGCATCTCTCTGTCTGCTTTTGCGCAGGTGCGCAAGTTAGGGTCAGGCTTGGTTCATCCATGGATAGCCGCCGCGCCATTCCCGTCTTGCCCCCTCCGAGGTTGTAACTACCTTTCATGTAGTCTCTGGCGACATCATCCGGCAGGTCGCGCCAGTCGCCGCCTTCAGGCACAAGTTGCATGACACGGCGTTTCGATTCAGGATACACCTGCCCCGGAGAGTCCGGGACATCTGTTGCATATAGAGGACCTCGATAAAAAGCCTCTCTCAATGTACGCACTC
>ENA-OUQC01000964-OUQC01000964.1-human-gut-metagenome-genome-assembly--contig:-NODE-964-length-16975-cov-4.953487_pt1 | contig 16975 bp, 19 predicted proteins | sample MGYA00237942_ERZ548815 | MGnify/ENA primary metagenome ERZ548815 (study PRJEB26490, sample SAMN05194722) | human gut metagenome | biome: terrestrial biome; feature: human-associated habitat; material... | reverse complement strand
TCATAATTCAGTCATACAAAAAAACAACAGCCGAAAGGAGATTTAAAATGACTGTTAAACAAAGGGTTATTGCCTCGCTTCTCGTCGAAAAAGCGGCGGAGAACAGAGAACTTGCGTACAAGGTCGGACTTATCTGCCGGTTGAAGCCAACCGAGGCAATGCGGAAAATTTCGGAAATGAAGGTAGGCGAAGAAGAATGAAGATCATCGGAAAAATTCTTTTGGGTATTGTCGGCGTTATTGCGGCACTTTACCTTATTGTATTCATCACGGCGTGGCTGTAAGAGGAGGATGCGGACATGAAGAAATTTTTAAAGGTTTTGGGTGCTGTCTTTTCCGCACTGCTGGTGGCGGCAATTGTGTTCGGAGTCGGATACTTTTTCGGAAATCGTACGAACGACGAAAAAGCGGAAGTTGTTCCCGCAAGCAGCAGCGGCATCGATCTGAAGCTTCCGGGTGAAGTTGAAAAATCCATCATCACTGTGGATGAAGTTGAGGCGAAGATTCTTGAAATCGGTGAGCTTGCAACATGTGAAGGGGATTACACCGTGACTCGGGGGAAGGATTTTACCCGCTATTTTGTGGACAAGATTCCCATTCCGGGTTCAACGAACCATGTTGAATTGACCTGCACGGGCATAGTTAAAGCGGGCTATTCGCTTGAGGACATTGCCGTTCGGGTGGATAATGAAAGCATGAAGATCTATGTCGCTTTGCCTCAGGCGAAAATCATGAGCAATCAGTTGATTTGGGACAGCGTTGTATGCAATGAACAGAACAGTATGCTGAATCCGATCGATTTTGAGCAATATCAAACGCTGATTTCGGAAATTGAATCGGAAGGACTTGAGGAGGTTCAGAAAAAAGGTTTTTTTGACACCGTTGAATCGAATGCAAAAAAACTTATCGGAAACTTTCTCGGCTGCTTTGCGGACTATACGGTAGAATTTATTTAAAACTGCGAAAGAGTTTGAACCAATGCTGACTGTTGCTCCTGTTCAAAACGTCATTTTCTCCTTATCAAACATATAAATTTACTCCAAAAATATAGTGATTTTACTCCAAGAACAAAACCGCCTCCGAAAAGGGAAGCGGTTTTGTTCCTGCTTGAAGTTCAATAAAAAGCCTTTGCCGTTCGGTTAAAAGTCTGCTGTATCAATCCGAATCTCTTGAAGCAGCGGGTGCGGAAAGAATCTCATTCCAGATAATGCCCTGGGTAACTGCGGGTTGAGCCGAGATGGCTTTAAGCAGCCTGTCCGCTCCGCTCTGCACTTTTTTTGTGACTTCAACCGGTTGTTTTTGCTCATATGCGGGATCGTCATCGGGTCGGACTGCGGCGGCGGGCTGCCGTGCCGCAGTTTTCTTTGCCGTTTGGCTTGCTGCGGTTTTTTTGCCGGAGGATGCATTGCTGCGCATGTTTCCGCCGCCGGTTCCGGACGGGGAGCGCGGAGCGCGAACTTCGCTCTCATGAGTACCTTCGTGAATGCTGCCGCCGGTGCAGTTTGCCGTGCCGCAATAGGAGTCGGATGCACTGTATGCTCTGCCCTCGGTTCGGTTCTGTGCGGCAGGCTTCGGTTTCCCCTGCGCAAAACCCGTTCCGAAGGCGAATTCGTCCGATTCGTTTTCGGCAAACCGATTCGCAGCACCGTTTTCGGCGGTTTCGGGCTGCTTTTTCTTGCTTGACGCAAGAATTCTGAGAACAAAGAAGCCGATTGCCGCAATGAATATCAACAGCTGCATGGCTGCCTCCTTTCGATACGTTTGGATTCTGTTTGTTTGATTCCGTAAACTAATTTTCGTTAAATCGATTGCCGACCGTTTCCGCAACTGCATGACAGCCGCGGAAACGGGTGCATTTCGACTGTTTATTTAACATCGGCGGAACCTGCGGTGGTTTTTCCGATGGATTCGCGCATTTCGGTGTCGGCGGCAAGATTTTTCATTTTATAGTAATCCATGATGCCGAGATTGCCGCTGCGGAACGCTTCAGCCATTGCAAGGGGAACCTGGGCTTCGGCCTCGATAACGCGGGCGCGCATACCTGCAACCTCCGCCTTGTTCTCCTGCTCCTGTGCAACCGCCATTGCGCGGCGTTCCTCTGCTTTTGCCTGTGCAATGCGCTTATCGGCTTCCGCCTGGTCGATCTGAAGCTTTGCGCCGACGTTCACGCCGACATCAACATCCGCAATATCAATGGAGAGTATTTCAAATGCCGTGCCGCTGTCCAAACCCTTGTTCAAAACGGTTTGAGAGATGGAGTCGGGGTTTTCAAGAACATCCTTGTGGCTGACGGAAGAACCGATGGTGGTAACAATGCCTTCGCCGACGCGGGCAATGATCGTTTCTTCGCCTGCACCGCCGACAAGACGGTCGATATTGACGCGAACGGTGACTTTTGCCTTTGCGCGGAGCTCAATGCCGTCCTTTGCAATTGCGGCGATAACGGGTGTTTCGATTACTTTGGGACTGACGCTCATTTGAACTGCGGTCAGAACATCCCTGCCCGCAAGGTCAATTGCGCATGCCTTTTCAAAATCAAGTGCGATGCCCGCACGCTGGGAGGCGATGAGCGCATTCACAACGCGGTCAACATTGCCGCCCGCAAGGTAATGCGCTTCCATCTTGTTCAGATTTAAATCAAGACCTGCCTTCGTTGCCTTGATAAGCGGTTCAACAATGCGATGCGGGTTTACTTTTCGGATACGCATACCGACAAGCTGAAAAAGCCCGACATGAACCCCCGATGCTCCTGCCGAAATCGCAAGCCCGACGGGGAAGAAGGAGAAGAAGAATATCAGCAGGATGACTGCGCCGATTATGATGCCGATGATTGCGCCGACAGACATGCCGGCTGCGGGGGCATCGGCGAAAACCAAAGAGCTTTCGAATTGAATAAGGTTCAGTGCGTTCATTTTTGTATTTTCCTTTCAAATAAATACTGTTCAAATACTGTTCCGGAATATATGTCTGCGGTGCGATACCGTTTGCGGCATCGGCGGCAGCCCTTTCCGGCTCAGCGCAAAGCTAAGGCGATAAGATACAGCAGTGCGATGAATGCAGGTACGCCGATAAGAAGAAAGATCCAGTCCCGCTTGCGCCGCCTGTTCAGCTCTTTGCTGCTCATTTCGGTGTTGTATGCATTTTTGCTTGCCGCTTCAATATCCGATGCGTCATAAAACTGAGAATAGAAAAACGGCCGCTTGTTCTCTTTTTTGTCGTCATTAAGTTTCTTTTTCATTGAGTGTGGATAAAACTCCGCTTCGGAGTCAAGGACGATGAATCATTCCGCTTCGTTCGGGCGTCGAACGCTGATGCGCAGACCTTCAACGGCACAAACAACGATCGGTTCATCTTTTGCAATGAATTCACCGTCGGCAAGCACATCGTAACGTTTTCCGTTGATAAGTGCAGCACCGCTCGGCCGCAGCGCAGTGAGCGCAATCCCCTGTTTGCCGATGAGCTCGGCTGATTCGGCGGTCACGCGGTCGGTCGCTTCCGCTGCAATGCTTTCGTTAAGCACGATGCGGGAGTTTTTGCCGTTTTTCCGTTTGCCGAAAACAACTTTGAATATTATGACCGCGGCGATGCTGAGAATTACAACAAGTATTGCAACCGAGAACAGCGCGGATATTGGGTCGTTCGAACCTATGATAAGCCCTGCAATCACGGCTGCCGCGCCCGATATGCCTGCAATGCCGAATCCCGGGATCAGCATTTCGATGATTATCAAAGCCGCGCCGATAAGCACGAGTATCAGCCCGCCGAGGTTCCAGCCTTCAAGCCAACGGCTGAAAAAATCTCCGCCGGACAGCAGAAGCATTGTGTTCAGCAGCATATTTCTTCCTCTCTTTCGTGTAATGAATGGCGTAAAGGGTCGTTTGCTTTGAAAATCAGCTGCCGCGCATGAAAAGCTTCACATACCCTTTCACAGCTATATTATACAACGCAGAGGCCTCGGTATTCAATAGGTTTACGCGAATTTAAATGTAATAATCTTGTAAAGAACCGCATAACAATGTGACATGAACATGAAGAAAACGATCGGAATGCTGCTTGCGGCGGGAATTGTCGGCTTATCGACCGCAGTTCTTTCCGCCGTGTCCGTCGGGGGACGAGTCCCGGCACCGCGTACGGCAGGCAGTGTAAATGCGGGCCTTGATCTGATGCCCGACATTGTGAGCGGTTTGAATCTTCTCGCAGGCGAAAAGTATGAAACGATACCTTCGGCAAACGGAATCGGAGTTTGGAACGGTGAGGAGGTCGTTCCGATGGATACGGAGGACTACATCATTCATGTCACTGCGGCGGAGATGCCCGCAACGTATGAAAAGGAAGCATTGAAAGCGCAGGCTGTTGCGGCCCGAACCTTTGCAATGAAGCACCTGACGGGTGAGCTTCGCTGCAAAAGCGGACATACCATCTGCACGGACTATGCCTGCTGCCAAGCTTTTCTGACCACGGAACAGCTGCGGGAACGCTGGGGCAGCTCGTTTGAAAACTATTATGCACGCATTGAAGCCGCCGTGCATGAAACGGAAGGGCTTGTTCTGACAAGCGGCGGAGAACTGGTGACTGCATTGTACCATTCTTCCTCCGGCGGACGAACGGAAAACTGTGAGGCTGTATTCGCTGTTGCTCTGCCCTATCTTGTTTCGGTTGAGAGCGGCGGGGAAGAGGATTCGCCGGAGTTTACTTCGGAAAAATGTTACACGACGGCTGAGTTTATCAGCAAAGTGAATTCGGCTTTTCCCGATGCGCAAATGTCCGACCCCGCAAAGGATGTTGACGTTTGGCAGCGCACGGAGAGCGGGCGAATTCAGCTGATTCGTTTGGGCGGCACCGTTGTTACCGGGCAGCAGCTCAGGAACGCGCTTAAACTCCGCAGCACCAATGTTAAGTTTTCAATCACGCAGTCGAATGTTAAAATTACCTGCTTCGGCTTTGGGCACGGCGTCGGCATGAGCCAGTGCGGCGCAAATGCAATGGCAAAAAACGGCAGCAGTTTCGATGAGATTTTGCGGCATTACTATACCGGAGTGGACATAGAACGGTTTGAGGTTAACAGCGGGGAACTGTGTCTGCTTCCGGAGCAGACGAATGAATAGAACAGAAGCACCGAATCGCATGGGGCTCTTTGCAGGAAAAGCTAAGGCGGTTCGGTGCTTAATTTCATTAAGCAGGTATATCTGCAAAAAAGTCAGCATGACCGAGTTTGAATAATTATACTCCAAGTACGCTGCGCATGACGATGATGGCGTCAGCAATATCGATGATGCCGTTGCTGTTCATATCACATACTTCAACACTGATTTCGGGCTGAAGCTCAAGCGCGGCGCGCATAATCAGAACTGCATCTTCTGTGTTGACTGCGCCGTCTCCGTTTGCATCTCCGGAAAGGAATGAAGCCGCATACTTTGCTGTCAGAGTGAAATCGGTCTCATGAATCGAAGCGATATATTCAGGACTGAGTGCGAATTCGGTTTCCGTGCTTACGAGTTCCCCGGATTGGTTCTACCATCCGATAAAATCGTTTCCGTTCGATGAAGAGCAATAAACTTGCAAAAAGTCATTCGACTGGTCATATGATTCATCGTAAACGCTGAAGAACGCAAAACTCAGGCCGACGGTGCCGTTTTCGGCGGAGATTATTAGGATATGTTCCCCAACAGCCAGTTTTATCCGGTGAAGCGTATCATTATTTCCTTGGGTATTGCACCAATATATCGAGGGACAGTTCGTAAGGTCAATCTCATCCAACGGTGAATTTCCTACAGAAACGGCACGGAGATTTGAACATGCGTCAAAGTTCAACCGCGAAACGGAAGTGTCATCAACATACAGTGCATTTAAACCGGTACAGTCGGAAAGATCCAATTCTGTTAATGTGTGCGTAAAGGCAACACTGAGCTCAAAATCTGCCGTGCAGTCAGAAAGATTAACTCTTTCTATCGGACAATAGTCGGCGTGAACGACAATAAGACTGCTGCGCCCACTTAAATCAATGGAGGTGATTGCGGTCTCATTTGCTGAAAAGGCTTCAAGAACGGGACTTTCATCGATATTCACCTCTGCAAGCCTGGGGTTACTGTCAACCATAACTTCAACAAGTGCTGGTGCATTCTTAAAGCTGAAGTGTTCAAGGTCATTGTTGGGTGCGCCGATGTAATAAAGGTTTGGACAATTATCGGCAGATGCATAAACAAAAAGCCGATCTGCCATATCCGCACCGGCAAAGTCGGCCTGCTCGCCTGCGTAAAAGATTTCAAGCGAGGGGCAGTTATCGGCACGAACAGATGTCAAATTGTTTTGAGGTACATTAATGTCAACAAGGCTTTGACACCCGCTTAGGTCAAGATCTCCGACAAGCAGCATTTCACCTGATGCGGGATACTCCATGCCGGTAACGGGGTTGATTGTATACTCAGTGAAGTTGACTGACCAAAAACGAATGTAAGCAAGTTCACCGTCCTCCGTCCAGTCAATATTTGCCCATGTTGAAGGATCGTCCGCATCATAATCAACATCGGAATAATTATTGATTTTCTGTCCGTTTTTAACCCCTTTCGAATCCGTGATTTCGAGAAAAGCTCTCATCAATGCAACATCGTGTTCGTTATAAGAACTGATTGCGGATGGTGCTGCATGGAGACCGCTGCCGCCCGATTTGGACGAGAGCAGCGATGTCACCATGCTTTTTGAAGTGCCGCATTTTTTTTCGATTCTCTTACTCTGCGCAGGGGCAGCAGTTGCTGTTGATGTCGCCGGGAGACTGACTTTATCAAGCGCAAGAGCGGATGTGACGGTGCACAATGCGAACATGCAGGCAGTAAGCAGTGCAATAAGTTTCTTTTTCATGTTTAATCCTCCACATGCATAATAATCACTGTGCATATTATAACAGTGATTACTATGCATGTCAACAGCTTTCAAAAAAAATTATCCCGCACCCTTGACATAGACAACCTTTTTCGAGATAATAGTACCGATTTGGAGGCGAATAACTATGATTGAAATTAAAAAGAAAATTAACTGTGTGTTTGAAGCGGCAGAATACCTCTGCCGTCGTGGCAGCGGAAAAAGTATTTGCACAAAACTGTTTGAAGCAAAGCGTGATTGCGGAAACATGACAAATATTCCATTGGCATTATTTGAGGGAGCAGAAAAACTTGAAGCGATTCTGGATGAGCGAGTGCCGAAAAACGAGACAACGGAACTTTATTTTTCTCCCCTGTACCCGGATGTGACAGGAACGGGGGACGTGATAAGTCTCGGAAGACTGCTTTTAAGCTGCCCGGACGAAGCGCCTAATGACTACACAATTGATGATTTAATTAACTTTTATGAAAAAGCATCATTAGATGACAGGGTTCAAAAGTATGTTGCGGTAATGACCGTAGGCTGCGGCACGGGCCAGGCATTTTCAGCGCATAACATGGAGGAATACGTTAAGGAAATCAGCGAATTCTTCAGCGATGCGGAAACGAAATGGAATCTTATCGATATTGTTGTAAATCCTATTCCGCATATAAAACGAATAATGCCGCTGATTCAGACAACTGCGCAGCTGATTGCCGAAAATGAGCCGCTGTATGCCGATATAGTATGCTGCACCGAACGTGTTTGCAGTCAGGGAAATATCATTGAGCGGCTGAAGGAAATGAATATTGTACTGCCGAAGGATATTGATGATGTTGTAGTTTATCCGAGTCTTTTCCTTTTTAATGCTGTTTTTGTTGCTTTTCCGCAGGAGGGGCCGATCCGGGTTTATTTCGGCGTATTTGTTGATTACGTGTTTAAAATTCGGAATATGAAAAATTCAGCACAAGTTTATGCGGGCACTATGAAGGTACTGTCCGATAAAAACCGACTTGAAACGCTTCGCGCTTTGCGCGACAGTGTCTCCTACGGACAGGAATTGGCAGAGCGTTTTGACATAACCCGGAATGCTATGTATTATCATCTGGACAAACTTGTTCAGCTGGGATTTGTTGATTGTACAATAACTGACTACAAAACGTTCTACACAATGAACAAGGCTAATGTCTACTCATTCATCGAAAGAGTCAGGCAGTTTCTTCTCGGCGATTGGAAACCGCAGTGAACGCGCAAACTGCCGATGCGAATGCGGCTGCAGAAACCGCAGTATATGAGTTATTTGCGAACAACTGGGCTGTTGCAGCATTTTCAAACGAATGTATTGACCTAAGCAGCATCTCTGATACTGAGATACGACGACTTATCTATAAGTTGACTTTGTGTACTCGTGCATGGCTGTCAAGAAACCCGCCGTATATGAACGACGTAAGCTGCTGTGAAAAAATAATATGTACAAAAATACCGTACACCCGGCACGGTGACATTACCGATACATTGAAAATGCAGCCGTCAGGATCTAAACTTGAATTTCCGAATGCTGTATGGTATACTCTTTCGGGAGGAGTTCAAACTCCGGATGATGAATTTGAGGCGGAGGAGACGATTATGAGCAAAAAGGTTAGCATACTGATTGCAATACTTGCGGCAGCAATCGTGGTGCTTTTGGCTGTGCCGATCCCGAAGGCGGCACTCGACGACGGCGGAACGCGGGAATATGCGGCGATGACATACCGCATTGTTAAATGGAAAAAGTTTTACGCCGGCGGAACATACGAAGAAACAAAGGTTTATTTCGGAAAGGATCTCAAAAAAACGCTTGATGAGCTTTGGGCAGAGGAAGCAGAGGGCATTGAGCATGTTTTTGATGCGGAAATTACGGAGATTAACGGAAGCGTTGTTACGGTTCGTCCCGCTGCGGGCACGGCGGAAGCCGCAAGCAGCGATAAAATTCAATTCGGCACAGGCAATCTTGAACGGATCGGATTTAATGTCGGGACGGTTGTGCAGGTGACGTACAGAGGCGGCATAAGCGAAACTTATCCCGCGCAGATAAACGCAATAAGCTGGAAAAATGCGGACGATTTGAGGAACAGAGACTTTGATGGGGAATGGCTGAACAAATCAACGGCCGAAAAAATCGAAAAGGATTCGACCGGCCACGTTATAATTACAAGAATATATGCGGATTGTTTCTTTACAAGTCCCGTTATCCCCGCGCCCTACGAACTGAAGCTTAACGGCAGGCTTTCGGACGAATACTGCGTCGGCGATCATGTTATATGCAGGGTGGAAAACTACTGTGCGGACAGTGAAACCGAGCGTCACGAAGCGGATGTTCTGTCCGTTGAGCCGAGCGATTGGGCACCCGATCCGTATGTTGCTTTCGTTAGTAAAACGTTTGTATATTGATTGTATAATAAATAGATTAAGCCCGAAAAATGGTACATGCAATAGGTTTTTATGGGTTTATAAGATGTTGACAAAACGAAGTTTTTGGAGGTGATGGAAATGTTGATTCAGGAAGTATGTGCGTTGCTAAAACAGGAACTTTTGGAGAATGGCTACGAATACGGATTCTTTTTGGATGGCATAACACACAAACCTGATATGACGAAAGGTTTTGATAAAGAATTCTTTGAACGTCTATTGACTGAATATCGCATTCAAGATCCAAAAGACACTATGAAGGCAAAAGTCGGCACGTGTAATGATGTTGTTGTTCTGATGAAATCTATTCTGGATGACCTTAGCATCCCAAGCAAAATATGGCTATTACATGATAAGCAAAACAGCAAATTCCATACCGTTTTAACCTTTTTTCTGGAAAGAAAAGCTATTTATTTGGAGCTGACCCCACAGTCTGGAAAACCGTGGTACGGGCAGGAAATTGTTTTCGACAGCGAACAGAGTTTTGTAGATGAATATGCAAAAGATGATTGTGAAGTAATCGATGTCACCGAAAACGTTTTTATAGGCAAAGCTCCTGATTTCCTGCTGTCAAGGATGGTTTAACAAATGAGTGAAAACTCCACTTTTATCGGCGCGTATGACGGCGAATGCGATGATGAGAGCATTCGCGGCGCGGCAAGCGGTGCCGATGCGGAAAACTGTATCGGACTTGCGATAATGCAGGAAGGCTTCTTTAAGTATATGTACCTCTGTGACCTGAAGGTCAGCGCGGCGGCACGGGGCCGCGGCATCGGAATGAAGCTTATCGAACGCGCGAAAGAGCTTGCGCGGGAAAAGGGGTATCGCGGGATTTACGTCATTGCACAGGACAATAATCTCGGTGCATGTCTTTTTTACCTGAAATGCGGGTTCCGCATCGGCGGATTTGATACGGAAGTCTATCGCGGCACGGCGCAGGAAGGCAAGAGCGATATTATCTTTTACCTTGACTGCTGAGCCGAACCGCACGTCAATATAACGGCGCAAACACAGCAAACACAAAAACGCTGCACCCGAAAAAGGATGCAGCGTGTTTTGTTATTCAATCGGATTCAGTTGAAGCGCAAAACAAAATCAGGCGCGGAATCCGAATTGCCGAACGGCAGGGTAAAGCTTATCTGCCTGCGGTTGCGACCATAACGGCCTTGATGGTGTGCATGCGGTTTTCGGCTTCGTCGAATACCTTGGAGCAGGGAGCGCGGAAGACTTCGTCGGTAACTTCCTGTTCTGCAACGCCGTACTTTTCGTAAATCTCTCTGCCGACGGAGGTTTCAAGATCGTGGAAGCTGGGCAGGCAGTGGAGGAAGATGCAGTCGGGGTTATGGGTCATGTTCATCATGTCCATGGTTACGCGGTAGGGGGTGAGGAGCTTGATGCGCTCTTCGAACTGAGCCTCTTCGCCCATGGAAACCCAAACGTCGGTGTAGATAGCGTCCGCACCGTCAACAGCAGCGATATCTTCGGAGAATTCGATCTTTGCGCCGGTGGTCTTTGCAAGCTCGCGCATTTCTTCAACGAGATGATCCTCGGGGAAGAGAGCCTTGGGAGCGATGCCGACAAAGTGCATACCGAGTTTTGCGGAGATGATCATGAGGGAGTTGCCCATGTTGTTGCGTGCATCACCGACATAAACGAGCTTGACCTTGTTGAGGGGCTTGGCGATGTTTTCCATGATGGTGAGGCAGTCTGCAAGAACCTGAGTGGGATGATACAGGTCGGTGAGGCCGTTCCATACGGGAACGCCCGAATGCTTTGCGAGCAGCTCAACGGTCTCCTGCTTGAAACCGCGGAATTCAATGCCGTCATAGAAACGGCCGAGAACCTTTGCGGTGTCCTCAAGGGATTCCTTTTTGCCCATCTGGCTGCTGCCGGGATCGAGATAGGTCACGCCCATGCCCAGATCCATTCCCGCGACCTCAAACGAGCAGCGGGTGCGGGTGGAGGTCTTTTCAAACAGCAGGACAATGTGCTTGCCCTGCATCATGGGATCGCAGATCCCGGCACGGCGCTTGGCCTTCAGGTCGTGGCCCAGATCCAGCAGATAGCGGATCTCCGCGGGGGTGTAGTCCAGCAGCTTCAAAAAGCTTCTGCCTCTGATATTCACAGCCATAATGATGTTCTCCCTTTCTATTGATAAAATGAAATTTGGATGGATTCAAATCCCGTCACGCCACAGGGGCATGCTCATGCAGCGGGGGCCGCCCCGTCCCCGGGACAACTCGGAGCTGGGCATCTCGAACACTTCGATGCCGTTGTCCCGGAAAATGGCGTTGGTCACATAGTTGCGGTCGTACACCACCACCTTGCCGGGGGCGATGCACAGGGTGTTGGAGCCGTCGTTCCACTGCTCCCGCTCGGAGGCCACGCGGTCGCCGCCGCCGCAGCGGATCAGCTTCACATGGGACAGCGCCAGCGCGTCGGATAAGATCTCCTCCAGCGTGCCGCTGCGTTCTTCCACCTGAAGGCGCTCCCCCTGGCCGGGGGTGATGCGGTAGACCCGCAGGCTCTCCAGAATCTCCGGATGGACGGTGAACACGTCACGATCCACCTGGGTCAGCACTGTGTCCAAGTGCATGAAGGCCCGCACCTCGGGAATATCCAGCGCCAGAATGGTGCGGATCTGCGCCGTCTCATCCCGGAAGATGTTCCGGGCCAGCACCTCGATGGCCTCCGGCGTGGTGCGCTGAGACATGCCCACCGCCAGCACCTGGGGCGAGAGATTCAGCACGTCGCCGCCCTCGATGCTGAAGGGATCCTCCCGGCGGTAGTAAAAGGGCACCTGGCCCGCGTAGTCGGGGTGGTATTTCAGAATATACTGGCCGTAGATGGTCTCACGGCGCCGTGTGGGGGAATACATGGCGTTGAGGCTGACACCATGGCCGATGCAGGCAAAGGGATCCCGCGTGAAATAGAGGTTCGGGATAGGATCCAGCACGAACCGGTGACTGCCCCGGGTCAGGGACACCAGTGCGCCCCGCTGGCCCTCCGGCAAAAATTCCTCCACACTGACGCCGGTCATGGTGCGGCGCACCAGCTCCCGGTCGTCCAGCGCCGTCAGATACTCGTAAAGGGCGGGCTGATAGTGACGGGCGATGCGGCCGCCCTCGTCGATAAACTGGCGGATGAAGCGGCGGCGCACCTGGGCGTCCACCGCCAAGGTCTGGGCCATCAGCTCCTCCAGATACAGCACCTCCGTGCCGTTTTGCCGCAGCAGCGCGGCAAAGGCGTCATGCTCCTGCTGTGCCGCCTTCAGATAGGGGATGTCGTCAAACAGCAGCCGTTCCAGCTCGCCGGGGACCAACTGCTCCAACTCTGCGCCGGGCCGGTGCAGCAGCACCTGCTCCAGCGTGCCGATCTCGCTTCTGACTTGGATGGGCATGGCGACCTCCTTGTTTCGTATTTCCTTTTCTATTGTACCGTCTTTCCCGGAGAAATATGGGACACCGGACGGCTTTTCTGTGGTATTTTAACAGGCATATGAAAGCTGCCCCGACCATTCTGTATGGCCGGGGCGGTAAAATTTTTGCTTTTGCGGCGGGGGCCATGCCCTGCCGTTTTTGCTTTTTATAGGACTTTTGCCATATAAAACTCATCCACGAAGGTACCGGCGACAAGCATGGATTTTTCCCGGATGCCTTCAATGGCAAAGCCGTTTTTTTCGTACAGTCTTTTTGCGGCATGGTTACGACATTCCACGGTCAGCTCCAGACGGGTGATATGATTTTCATTCGCCCATAGATCCAGATGCTGGAAAAAGGCAGTTCCGATACCTTGGCCTCTGTATTCCGTTAAGATGCCGGTCACAATATAGGCCGTGTGAAAATTTCTCTTGAATTTTCCTCTCTCGGCCCGGATGTAACCGACCATTTTGCCATTCTCTTCTGCCACCTGCAAAAAATCAAAGCCCTGAATGACATTGGCTTCAATATCGGATGCCAATTCCTGAACCGACGTTTTTTCTTTCCGTTCATCCGGTTCGTACATCATATAATCTGTTTCGGTATCCAACCGATTCAGCAGCGCCCAAAAATCCTCGACTCTGCTGAGATCCAATTTGCTGTAAATGATCATATTCAACCTCAAAACTCCCTGGTAAGTCGATTTACTTTTCCGTCTGCTCCAGATTCCATCCGTACAGTGGGTACCTTTGCAGGCTGCCGAAGAACTTCTGCTTCAGGTCGGGGTACCGCTTCTCCAGCGAGGCGATCAGCTCCTTACGGTTGGTATCCTTGTTGTTTTTTACTACGCCGTCCGCAAATTCTTCAATGGAAATATAGGTGAACATATCATTCCTCCGGTTTGACCGCAACATATTTTTGATTGCGGCTGTTGGGCTTGTCGGGAATGGTCATGCGAAGCTGCCCGCTTTCCAGCAGGGGCTTCAAATGGGATTGCATAAGGCTGCGGACGCTTTTATATCCGCAGTATGCGGCGATCTCGGTTCTGGAACGCGGCTCTTGGCAGCAGGCCAAAATCTTATCTCTGATACCGACTTGTGCGGCATCTTGTGCGCCGACTTGTGCGTTATCTTGTGCGTCGTGACTTTCACTGCGGAAGAACACAACAACGAACCCTGACTTCATAATCTTAAACGCAAACCGGCAATTTGCTTCGTTGCAGGCGTCGGCAATCCGCTTCAAGCCTGTGCCGAAGCTCTCCACATCCTTTGAGTAGTAGAGGATGGAGGTAATCAGCGGATTTCTGCGCACGGGGCGCTCATCGCCGCTGATGAAGTCCTCCGGCTTGTAGCCCTCCGGGAAGCTGCCCGGATTATATATCTCAACACGGTCTTTGTAGATGGCGACCTCGTTGCTCTGACAAGCGCCGTAGTCCTTATGACAGAAGGAGTTGATCAGAGCCTCGCGGATGGCGTCGGCAGGGATTTCGGGAATCTCCTTGCGCTGCAAGGAACCGTCAAAATGGACACGCCAGTGGATGTTGCTCATGATGTATTTTTCGGCAAGCGCCACCAGCTCAAACACCGTTCCGCGATGACGCTGGATGTCCAGAAACGTCAGCCGCTCCGTTCCCGCGAAGATCGCCATTTGCAGCTCTGCGTACATACTCTCGCAGAACAGCACCATGCCCGCGTTCAGCAGATGCTCTCCCTCGGTCAGCAGCAGCTTATTCAGCGCAGAGGTCTTATCCGCATATTCAAATTCAATGCGCTTTGCCTCATGCCCGCGCTCAATATACCGCTCGACCAGCTTTCCGTCTACCTGCTCCACAAGAAAGTTTGACACGCGCCGTTCCCATGCGTCCTCTGCGCCGTCCTGCTTTCTCAGGTAAGCCACAAGCTCCTGCTGCGACAGCACCTTGTCCTCGTCCGCAACGCGGATGCGGGCAACATCATACGCAAAGTATGGCGTATTGTAACCCTCAAAGCGGACAAGGATGCACTCTTTCCCGTCGATGCGCACGGTCTGTATCTCAGGAAAAATCTGCGGCTCGATATGATTGGAGATTGCCTGACTGATGTCCCGCAGCGTTTTTTCGGAGATTTCCTGTCCGATGGGCGTACCGTCCGGTCTGACCCCGAAATACAGCTCGCCCTTCTGATGCTTGTTGAGGATCGCGCCGATGGAAATGATCCCTTCCTTCAGCTCTCCGGTGGACTTCTTAAATTCAAGCGTTTCGGTTTCTCTGCCGAGATTCATCCCGCGTCACCCCGTTTCTGTTCCTCATCATAGGCAAATGCTACGCCATGGTGTTTGCAGTATTCCCGTATAACGAACATCGTCATCTTATTCGGAACGGTTCTTCCGTTCTCCCAACGGTTTACCGTTGCGCAGCTCACATTCAAATCCTCCGCAAGTTCTTTTTGCGAAATCCTGCGCTCGCTGCGCAGCTTGATAATAGCGTCTGCAAAGCTCATACACTCCACGCTCCTTTTGCATAGTATAACACCTGTTAGGCGCTTTTACAATCGGAGCGGCGCATTGTTCAGAAAAAAGTTGCAAATCCGTCTCACAGAAAGGAGGTTGCGCCCCATGGCGACCACACGGATCATCTCCATGCACGTTAATCAGGGCAAAACGATTGCGGACTGCCTGACTGACCGCATCGACTATTCCAAGAATCCAGATAAGACGCAGGGCGGCGAGCTGATCTCCGCCTATCAGTGCGACCCCAAAACCGCCGACGCAGAGTTTCTGTTCTCCAAGCGGCAGTACAAAACCCTCACCGGCAGGGAGCAGCAAAGCGACGTGATCGCCTATCAGGTGCGCCAGTCCTTTAAGCCCGGAGAGATCACGCCGGAGGACGCAAACCGCGTGGGCTATGAGTTTGCCGAGCGGTTTCTGAAAGGACGACACGCCTTTTTCGTTGCCACGCACACCGACAAAAAGCACATTCATAATCACATCATCTGGAACTCCACCACGCTGGACTGCAAGCGGAAGTTTCGGGATTTTCTCGGCTCCGGCAGGGCCGTCGCACGGCTCAGCGACGCCATCTGCACCGAGCACCGGCTGTCCGTCATCGCAGCGCCCAAGCGCGGGAAAAATCACTACGGCAAGTGGCTGGGCGACAACGCGAAGCCCACCCACCGGGAGCTGCTCTGCGGCCTCATTGACGCGGCGCTTTTGCAGAAGCCCGACGGCTTCGACGCACTTTTGAAGCTGCTGGCGGAGGCAGGCTGCGAGGTCAGGCGGCGCGGCAATACGCTGTCCCTGCGCCATCCCGACAAAAAGGGCTTTGTCCGTCTGGCCTCCATCAACGGCTATTCGGAGGACGAGCTGCGCGCCGTCCTCGCCGGGGAAAAGGAGCATACGCCGCGCAAAAAACGGACGCAGGCCACACAGAAAAAGGACACGCTGCTCATCGACATCGAGGCGAAGCTGCAAGCCGGAAAGGGCGGCGGTTACGAGCGCTGGGCAAAGGTGTTCAACGTCAAGCAGATGGCGCAGACCTACAATTATCTGCGGGAGCACGGCTTGCTGGATTATGCGGAGCTGGAGGAAAAAGCCGCTGCCGCCACGGAGCAGTTTCACGCGCTGTCTGCACAGATCAAGGCGGCGGAGACGCGCATGGCGGAGATCGCCGTGCTGAAAACGCATATCATCAACTACGCCAAGACCCGCGACGTTTACGCGGGCTACCGCAAGGCCGGTTACTCGAAAAAGTATCTCGCGGAGCATGAGAGCGACATCCTTCTGCACAAGGCGGCGAAGAACGCCTTTGACGAGCTGGGCGTGAAAAAGCTCCCCACCGTCAAGAGCTTGCAGGAGGAATACGCCAAGCTGCTATCGGAGAAAAAGGCGGCGTATGCCGAATACCGGCGTTCGCGCGATGAGATGCGCGAGCTGCTGCTCCACAAGCAGAACGTGGATCGTATGCTGGGCAAAAACGAGCGCGAGGAGGAGAAGAAAAAGGAGCATGACCGGCAATAACGGTCACGCTCCCAAGCGTTTCGCAGAAACGCGCAGCCGCGCATCTTGCGCGTTCAAGGGGTCTTAGGGGCGTTGCCCCTGACAAGCAGAGGGGAGTTTTCGCGGCGGCGGAAACTGCCCGAAAAGCAAAGTGGGTACCTCTTTGCCCTGCTTGCCACGTTTTCTCCCGTCCTTCGCAGCGATGCTTCTTGTGCTCCCCTGCATAGGTAACTTTTCTCTGAACACTTCGCCGGATGCCTTGTGTTTCTTCGGATATTCGTA
>ENA-OUQC01000963-OUQC01000963.1-human-gut-metagenome-genome-assembly--contig:-NODE-963-length-16986-cov-5.126159_pt1 | contig 16986 bp, 17 predicted proteins | sample MGYA00237942_ERZ548815 | MGnify/ENA primary metagenome ERZ548815 (study PRJEB26490, sample SAMN05194722) | human gut metagenome | biome: terrestrial biome; feature: human-associated habitat; material... | reverse complement strand
GCGAGGGCTTCAAGATCGCCATGAAGACGCTGGACGGCGGCCGTATCGGCATCGCCTCTCAGGCTCTGGGCCTGGGCGAGGGCGCCGTGGAGGAAGCCATCAAGTATACCAAGGAGCGCGTCCAGTTCGGCAAGCGCCTGAGCCAGTTCCAGAACACCCAGTTCCAGCTGGCCGATATGCACTGCAGAATGCAGGCTGCCCAGTATCTGGTCTATGCCGCTGCCTGCAAGAAGGCCGAGCACGCCAAGAACTCCAAGGTCTCCTACAGCATGGACGCCGCCATGGCCAAGCTGTTTGCCGCTGAGGCCGCTTCCGATGTGACCCGCCGCGCCGTTCAGCTGTTCGGCGGCTACGGCTACACCCGTGAATATCCCGTGGAGCGTATGATGCGCGACGCGAAGATCACCGAAATCTACGAAGGTACTTCCGAGGTCCAGAGAATGGTCATCGCCAGCAACCTTGGTGTGAAATAAGCAGGAGGTAAGGTAACTATGAAAATCATTGTTTGTGTCAAGCAGGTCCCGGATACCTCCGGTAAGGTTGCCGTGAATCCCGATGGTACGCTGAACCGCGCGTCCATGCAGGCCATCACAAACCCCGACGATAAAAACGCCGTGGAAGCCGCTCTGAAGCTGAAAGAGCAGACCGGCTGCAAGGTCACCGTGGTCTCCATGGGCCCCCCGCCCGCAGAGGGCATGCTGCGTGAGCTGATCGCCATGGGCTGCGACGACGCCGTTCTGGTGTCCGGCCGTGAGTTCGGCGGCTCCGATACCTTCGCCACCTCCCAGATCCTGGCCGCCGCCATCGACGAGCTGGGCATCGAGGAAGACGATATCATCTTCTGCGGCCGTCAGGCCATCGACGGCGATACCGCGCAGGTCGGTCCCCAGATCGCCGAGAAGCTGGGCCTGCCCCAGATCTCCTATGCCGCCGACATCAAGCTGGAGGGCAAGACCCTGACCGTCAAGCGTATGCTGGAGGACGGCTATATGACCGTTCAGGTCCAGACTCCCTGCCTGATCACCTGCATCAAGGAGCTGAACACGCCCCGTTACATGAGCGTCAATGGTATCGTGGAAGCTTATGACAAGCCCATGGCCATCTTTGACTTCCCCAAGCTGAAGGATAACCCCCTGATCGAGCTGGATAGCATCGGTCTGAAGGGCTCCCCCACCAACATCCTGACCTCCTTCACGCCTCCGCAGAAGGGCGCTGGCATGATGCTGGAAGGCGCTGACAGAGCTACATGCGAGAAGCTGGCTGGCATTCTGGTCGCCAAGCACATCATCTGATTGAAAGGAGATTATAGGAATGGTTGAGTTTAAGAATACCGTCTTGGAAGACTTCAAGGATGTTTGGGTATTTTGTGAGCAGCGTCAGGGCAAGCTGATGCCCACCGACTTCGAGCTGATCTCGGAAGGCCGCAAGCTGGCCGACGAGCTGGGCGTGAAGCTGTGCGGCCTGCTGCTGGGCGATAAGGTCGAGGGCCTGGCCGCTGAGCTGGCCGGCTACGGCGCCGACGAGATCATCGTCTGCGAGCATCCCCTGCTGAAGGACTACACCACCGACGCTTACACCAAGGTCATCTGCGACATGGTCGTGGAGCGCAAGCCCGAGGCTCTGCTGGTGGGCGCCACCAACATCGGCCGCGATCTGGCGCCCCGCTGCGCCGCCCGCCTGCACACCGGTCTGTGCGCCGACTGCACCCATCTGGATGTGGATCTGGGCATTTATCAGGCTTTCCTGCACGAGGCTTCCACCCTCACCGATGAGAAGATCGCCGCGACCAAGAGCGCTCTGGTGCTGGGCCAGCCTCACGATGTGTCCCGCGACCTGAAGATGACCCGTCCCGCGTTCGGCGGCCATCTGATGGCTTCCATTATCTGCCCCCGCTTCCGTCCCTGCATGGCCACCGTCCGTCCCGGCGTTATGAAGAAGGCCGCGTTCGATGCCAACCGCAAGTTTGTCCTGACCAAGCCCGAGGTCAAGCTGGAAGAGGCTGATCTGAAGACCAAGGTCCTGGAAGTGGTCAAGGAATCCCGCAAGCTGGTGGATCTGACCGGCGCCGAGGTCATCGTCTCTGTGGGCCGCGGCATTTCCAAGGATGTGGAAGGCGGCAAGAAGCTGGCGGAAGAGCTGGCCGAAGTGTTGCACGGCGTTGTGGGCTCCTCCCGTGCCTGCGTGGATGCCGGCTGGATGACTGCCGACCATCAGGTCGGTCAGACCGGTAAGACCGTCCGTCCCAAGATCTACATCGCGCTGGGCATCTCCGGCGCCATCCAGCACAAGGCCGGTATGTCCGATTCCGAGTGCATCATCGCCGTCAACAAGAACGACAGCGCTCCCATCTTTGAGATCGCCGATTACGGCATCGTGGGCGACCTGTTCAAGGTCACTCCGCTGCTGATCGAAGAGTTCAAGAAGGCCATCGCCAACAAATAAGCTGATTTGATCCATGGGTGGGGAGCCTGAAGAGGCTCCCCACCTGTCATAAAGGAGAAATTATGATCCGTCCGAAATCTCTCAAGCCCGGCGACCGTCTGGCGGTGCTCTGCGGCTCCAGCCCCACCTCCCTTTCGCAGGAGGAGCTGGCTTCCGCCGTCCGCGCCATGGGGCTGGAGCCGGTGTTTTATCCCAGCGCCATGGCAAAGCACGGCTATCTTTCCGGCACGGACGCCGTCCGCGCCGCCGATCTGAACGCTGCCTTTGCCGACGACAGCATTCAGGGCATCGTCACCACCCGGGGCGGCTACGGCTTCCACCGGATCCTGCCCCTGCTGGACTGGAAAACCATCAAAAAGCACCCCAAATTCTTCGGCGGCTACAGCGATGTGACCGCCATGATCGCCGCTCTGAACCAGATCTGCAATCAGGAGGCCTATCATATGCCCATGGTGGGCGCATGGAGCAAGGGGCTGGATGATTATAGCCTTTCCTATGTGAAGGCCATGCTCTTCGGGGAGGAGATCGAATATAAAGACCCGGAGGGCTATTCTCTCCGGAGCCTGAACCCGGGCAAGGCCCAGGGCCGTCTGTGCGGCGGCAATCTGTCGCTGATCACGGCCTCCATCGGCACGCCCTATGAGCTGGATACCAAGGGCAAGATCCTCTTTATCGAAGAAGTGGGCGAGCCGCCCTATAAGGTGGACGGGATGCTCACCCATCTGCGCAACAGCGGCAAGCTGGCAGACGCCGCAGGCATCCTGCTGGGCTCCTTCACCCGCTGCGAGGAGGAAGAGCCCAAGACCGGTCTGGACCTGAATCAGGTCTTTGCCGAGCTTATCGTTCCCGCCGGAAAGCCCACCATCGCCGGTCTGGAATGCGGCCACGGCAGCATCAGCATGTCGCTGCCCATGGGCCGGATGTTCCAGATGAACGCCGAGACCTGTACCTTCGGCCCGGTGGAATGATCCAAAAAAATACCCGGCTCCCGCAGACGGCGGGGCCGGGCTTTTCTTTTTGCTCAGAAGGTCAGCCGCATCTGATACCAGACGGCGCCGCCGTGGTCAGAGCGGGACAGGCCCTCGCTGACGAAGCCCAGCTTGGCGTAATAATGCACCAGCCGGTCCTTGCAGGTGAGCACAAGGCCCTTCCGGCCCTGGGCGCGGGCGTCGGCGATCACCTGCCGCAGCACCTGCTCCGCAAGGCCCTGCTTCTGGCGCGCCGGGTCTGTGGCCACGCTGAAGATCATCTGCCAGGCGCCGGCTTCCCGGTGAAGGCCGGCGTTGTCATACATTTCGTCGGTAAGATCGGGCAGGTCGGTGACCATGCCATTGACCATGCACACCAGCTGCCCGCCGTCGAACAGCAGCCAGAAATGATCGGGAAAGGCGGCGATGCGGGCGCGGATGGAAGCCAGAGAAGCGGCTTCCGCTGCGGGAAAACAGGCGGCCTCCAGCCGGGCGGCGGCCTCTGCATCGGCAGGGGCGGCGTGTCGAAGTTCCATACAATACCTCCGTTTTTTGAGCCGCCGGAGAAAGTTTCAAATTTGACCCTGTTCACCGGCGAAAATTTCTGCTATACTATAAGATGCTTTTATCATAGCACAGAGCGGCCGAAAAGAAAAGGGGGGAGCGGCGATGCGCTTGGAGACTGCGCGGCTGGTGCTCGCCGAATGGGAGCCAGCCATGGCGGCGGCGCTTTGCGCACTGTCACAGGATCCGGAAAACCGCCGCTTTCTGCCGGATGAGGTCTTTGAAACGCCGGAGGAAGCGGATGCGGCCATCTGCAGGCTGCTGCAATGCCGCAGGACCGGCGGCGGAGCGCAGGTGCTGGCCGTTTTGCAGAAAGACGGAACGCTGGCGGGCCATGTGGAGCTTTGTCCCCTGCAGGAGCCGCCCGGGGCATGGGAGGCGGGTTATCATATCGGCGCGCCTTACCGGGGGCGGGGCTATGCTGCGGAAGCGCTGGCGGCCTTTTTGCCGGCAATGCTGCCGGCGCTGGGCCTGCGGGAGGCCTTTGGGATCTGCGAGGTGTCTAATGGCGCGTCCTGACGGGTGCTGGAGCGCTGCGGCTTCCGGCTTTGCGTTCAAAAGCCGGCGACGGTCTACGGACGCCCGGTCATGATGCGGAAATACAGGTATACACTGCCGGAAACGGCGGAGAAGGAGAAAGCATGAGATATCAGGGAAGCGTTTACCGGCCGCCCTCTGAGGCCCGGAGCCTGATCGTGCAGGTGACCTATGGCTGCAGCCACAACACCTGCGCCTTTTGCAGCATGTATAAGGAAAAACGGTTTGCCCTGCGGCCCATGGAGGAGATCCTGGAGGACTTTCAAATGGCGCGGCGGCAATATTCCCGGGTGGGAAGGATCTTTTTGGCGGACGGTGATGCGCTGATCCGCCCGGCGGAGGAGCTGGAGCGCATTCTGGACGAGATCGCGTCGCTGTTCCCCGAGTGTGAGCGGGTCACCTGCTATGCATCTCCCGGAAGCATCCAGAAGCGCACGCCGGAGGAGCTCAAGCGCCTGCGGGACAAAAACCTCACCATGGTCTATATGGGCCTGGAATCCGGCTGCGACACCGTCCTGCTGCAGATGCGCAAGGGCCATACGGCGGCGGAAATCGTGGCGGCGGGACAAAAGGTCCGTCAGGCGGGCATGGCTCTTTCGGTGACGGCGATCTCCGGTCTGGGCGGACAGGAGCTTTGGAAGGAGCACGCGCTGGACACCGCCGCGGCCTTCAGCGCCATGCGCCCGGACTATATCGGCCTGCTGACGCTGATGGTGGAGCCGGGGACGCCGCTCTACGACTGGGTGGAGCAGGGCAGCTTCCGCCTGCTGGACAGCCGCCGGGTATTGGAGGAGACGGCGCTGCTGCTGGGACATCTGGATGCGCCGGGCTGCGTCTTCCGGATGAACCATGCCTCCAATTATCTGAACCTGCGAGGCACGCTGAATCAGGACCGGGAGCTTATGCTGCGGCAGCTGGAACAGGCGCTTCAGGGCCACACGGAGCTCAAGCCGGAATACTGGCGGGCCCTCTGAAAGGACGGAGATCATGCGGAAAAACGGCTTTTTTGCCATGATGACCCGGATGCGGAACATCGCCCGCTGGGGCCTCATGCGCAACAGCATTCAGGAAAATCTCGCGGAGCACAGCTTCGACACGGCGGTCACGGCCCACGCGCTGGCCCTCATCGGCCGGGAGCACTTTGGCCGCCAGGTCGATCCCGGCAAGGTCGCGGCGGCGGCGCTCTTTCACGATGCGCCGGAGATCATCACCGGCGACCTGCCCACCCCCGTCAAATACAATAACCCGGAGATCTGCTCCGCCTATAAATCCATCGAGCACGCCGCGGCAGACAGTCTTCTCCGGATGCTTCCGGAAAGCCTGCGCCCCCATTACCGGCTTTTGATGACCATGGAGGAGCAGGATCCCGAAACCTACCGCTACATCAAGGCAGCAGACAAGATCAGCGCTTATATCAAATGCGTGGAGGAGCTGCGCAGCGGCAACGACGAATTCCGCCGGGCGGCGGAGCAGACCCGCAAGGCCATCCGGGCGCTGGAGCTTCCGGAGGCGGATCTTTATATGGAACAGTTTGCGCCGGCCTTCGCGCTGAATCTGGACGAGCTGCAGGAGGAACAGCAATGACCACTTTCGATTATGTTTTAGGCGCGATCTGCGTCTGCGTCCTGATCTATCAGATCATTCTCATGCTGCGGATGCAGCGGACCGCCGTCGTCCGCGGGAAGAGCATCAACAAAAAGGCCGTGACGCTGATCATTCTGGCGCTGCTGGCGCTGGCCCTCTGGCGCATGGAAGATATTCAAAACCGCTGGCCCGTGCTGCTGGCCATCGGCGGCGTCTGCGCGTCGTTTTTGCTCTCCGGAACGGCCCTCTCCAAGGACGGCGTCTTTTACGGCGGGCGCTTTATGCCCTATGACCGGGCGGAATATTATCTGGTGGAGCGGGCGGACAGCGACGCCCCCGTGCTGCGGCTCTCCCGCGTGACCAAGGAGGCCATCGTCCAGCTCACCCGGGAACAGCTGCCCCAGGCGCTGGCGCTTTTGGAGGAAAAGAAGGTCCCCACCCGGGAGGAATATTCCAAACGGCTGGAAAAGCGCGTCCAGCAGCGGCAGGCAAACCGCCGCAAATACGGAAAAAAGAAAAAATAAACCAAAAATTGCCTTTTGCGGAAAGCAGAGGGCATTTTTTGCGCAATATTACACTTCTGTTACATCCGGGCCAAAACCGTTGACTTTTTTCCGCCGGGCGGATAAGATAGACGCAGGATAACGGAAGCAGGCTTTTTCCCAAGCCGGAAAGTAGCGCCGGACGAAGAAAGCGCCTGCGGAAGAAGTCCAAAAAATTATTAGGAGGAAATCAAACCATGAGCACTCTCAAAAAGATCCTCGCGCTGAGCCTGGCTCTGGCCATGATCCTCTCCGTGTCTGTTTTCGCTGGCTACACTACGGACTCCTATAAGGATGCCGCTGCCATCGATAAGGACGCCGCGGAGTCTGTTGAGCTGCTGTATGCGCTCGACATCATGACCGGTGACGAGAAGGGTAACTTCAACCCCAACGCCACCATCACCCGTGCCGAAGTTGCCAAGATGATCTATGTCATCCTGAACAAGGGCAACGACGACAAGGCTGCCACCTACGCTGTTGCGAATCTGTTCACTGATGTCCCCGCTACCGCCTGGTATGCCGGCTACATCAACTACCTGGCCGCTCTGGGCCTGGTCAACGGCAGCGAAGGCAAGTTCTATCCCACCAACCCCGTCAAGACCGCTGAAGCGGCCAAGATGCTGCTGACCGCCATCGGCTACAATTCCGCTGACCGTCAGTATGTGGGCGCCAACTGGGCCAAGAATGTCCTGAGCGATGCTTCCATCGTTGGCCTGCTGAGCGGCTACAAGGCCGACATCAACGGCGCTGCTCCCCGTCAGTGGGTCGCCGTCATGTTCGCCAACGCTCTGCTGGATGCTTACACCTTTGATACCGTCTTGCCCTCCGGCTACAACGGCATCTTCGGTTCCGGCGCTGTTGCTGGCACCAACAAGTTCATCAAGTTCGGCTATAAGTATTACAAGCTGTACGACAACGAGGTCTATGCTTACGCTACTCCCACTGCGTACATTGATACTATCGCGAACACCACGAATCACTATGCTTCTAAGAACTATGTCCTGTTCTCTGATGGCAACGAGTTCAAGAGCACCGGTCTGGGCTACATGGATCTGGGCCAGAAGTACCGCGTCATCGCTCGCGGCGACAAGGCTCTGTCCGTCCGTCCCGTGACCTCCGTGGTTGCCGACGCTACTGTTGCTGAGATCACCTACAAGTTCGAGTACAACAAGGGCAGCAGCACCCGTATGTTCACCATCGGCGACATGACTGCTTCCTTCGCTGACACCAAGATCAACGCTCTTGGCAATGGCGATGCTGCGGAGAAGGCCAAGGCCAATACCGCTTTCACTGAGAAAAACCTGACCGACAAGATGGATGCCCAGTGCAATGATCTGGTCAGAGCCATCGACCGCAACGGCGACGGCGAGATCGATTATATCATCCTGGTCTACTCCGACTATGCTTATGTCAAGAAGGCTGCTACCGACAAGTCCGGCGACTATGTTATCCTGGGCTACACCAACGGCAAGAGCTCTGGCAAGCTGTGGCTGGGCGGCGCTGTTGACTGCGACGAAGAACTGGTCGCTGGCAACTATGTCAAGCGCACCTGGAATCAGGACAACGGCAACTATGATCTGGAAGTCCTGCCCGTTGCTACCGAAGTGAAGTACACCAAGAAGACCGGCATCAAGGCTCCCGTCTACACCATCGGCGATGTCGAGTATCTGCTGGCTTCCAAGGGCTTTACCACCAACACCGATATGGCGGCTCTGAAGAACAAGAAGACCAATGTTGTTTATGACGAGGGTCTGGCTGTTTATGTCGGCAAGTACACCTTTGCTTACACCGATATCGAGGATATCTACAATCAGCTGGGCGTCTTTGTTGAGAACTTCAGAATGAACAGCAGCATCCGCCCCAACCGCAATGTTGATGGCGTTGCTTACTACAACATCACTCCCGAGCTGCTCGAAGAAGAGCTCGATAAAGACTGTGCTCAGCCTAAGAATTCGGATAAGTACACGCTGTTTGCTGTTTCTGTTGATGAAGAATCCGGCACGACTCTGACCAGACTGACTGAGCAGAACTTCCTCAAGGCGCTGAGCGCTGATGAGGATCTGGTCAAGACCTTCAAGACTGGTAAGGGCACTCTGAACGGCAAGAAGGATTCCTTCGCCTTCAACAGTGAGTCTGCCAGCAAGTTTGACGCTGACGCTAAGTTCTTCGTCATCACCAAGTCCAACTCCAAGGTCGTCGTCGAAGTGAAGACTATCGACGAGATCGAAGAGAAGACCTATAGCAATATCTATGCTGAGCTGTTCTACAGCCCCGAGGATGCGAAGGGTAATTCCACTATCATCGGCGGTCTGCTGGACTTCCGGACTCAGACCTACGGCGGTGACAGCGATTACTTCTTCATCGTGGATGCGCTGGATGAGCACAATCAGCCTGTTGTCAGCTCTGAGACGGTCAAGGTCAACGGCAATGATACCACTGTTTGGAATCGTACCGTCCGCGTCATGTTCTCTGACAAGAGCGTGGATGATGTGGATCTGCGTTTCGCCACCGAACAGGAGGCCAAGGCTGCGCTGAAGGAAGACGCTCTGTACGCGTATAAGTACGACGGCGATGCCGAAGTCTACACGCTGACCTCTCTCTGCGAGAATGGCGATGGCTTCGACTTCAATGACACTACTTTCGTTGATCCCGCGAACAACGGCAACTGGGAGTGCAAGAAGGATCGTCTGGCCGACTTCGGCGAGCTGGTCTTCAGCGTCCAGGGCGGCACCGATCGAGTCAAGAATGACTTTGACGGCGATACGCTGATCGCTCTGACTGTCAAGCACTACAGCAACGATAATAAGCACGAGCTGATGAGCGTTGAGCACTACTTCACCGATATCGACGGCCTGGCCGCGATCCTCGAGGAAGAGGGCGATCTGACCATCGTCAATGGCATTGAAGTTACTACCGGCGAAGTCGAGTCCTTCACTTGCTACTCCGATATGTACACGGTTAATGCTTCTCTGCTGAACATCTGCATCTACGCGGATGATCTGTGGAAATAATCAACGATCCACTTTCGTGAATCATTGAACAAAGCCCCCGGCTTCGGCCGGGGGCTTTTCCTGTCCCGTGCAAGCTGATTTTGCGCGCAAAAAAGCCGCGGCCGCTGCAATGCAGCGCCGCGGCAGGGCCTTTTCTGCGGATCAGGCAGTCTGCTCCGGCAGGTCGCAGACCTGCACCCACGCCCGGGCGTGGGCAATGGAAAAAAGCTCCTCCGGCGTCAGCTCCACGGCGGAAGCCGCCGTCCCCGCCGCGGGAAAGACCGTGGAAAAGCGCTTCAGGCTCTCGTCGCAATAAACGGCAACGCCCTCCGGCAGGGCGAAGGGGCAGACCCCGCCAACGCCGTGGCCCGTCATTTCCGCTGTCTGTTCATGGGAGAGCATCTTCGGCTTGAAGCCGAAATATTCCTTGAACCTCCGGTTGCTGACCTTGCCGTCGCCCGCCGCGCAGATCAGGATGCAGCTGCCGTCCTTATGCAAAAAGGCCAGCGTCTTGCAGATGCGCGCCCCCTCCACGCCAACGGCCTGCGCCGCCAGCTCCACCGTGGCGCTGGAGACGGAAAATTCCCGGACGGCCTCTGCCTTGCCATATTCCGCAAGGTAAGCCCGGACCTTCTCGATCGACATAATGCTATCCCCCGATTCATGTTTTTTCCCATTATAAGTCATGATCAAGTCAAAAACAAGGCCCCCGGCGGAAATCCCCGCAATTTTCCGCAAATTTTTGACAGAGATAAAACCATCCGTAGTTGTCAAGTCAAAAATGCGAAAAAATCCAACAAAAAATCCGCAAAAAAAATTACACCCTGTTTTCGACAAAAACTCTTTACAACCGCCCCGCGCAAGGGTATACTAAAAAAGCAACTTTGGAAGGAACGGTAACAGGACTATGGTGATGGATTTTCCGCGCACTCTGAGCCTGCTGCGGCAGGAAAAAAAGATCAGCCAGCGCAAGGCCGCGGGCGAGCTTGGGGTCTCTCAGGCCCTTTTGTCCCACTACGAAAACGGCGTCCGGGAGCCGGGCTTGAGCTTCGTGGTGCGGGCCGCGGATTTCTATGGCGTTTCGGCGGATTTTTTGCTGGGGCGCACCATGGCCCGGGATGGCGGCGCGATCCTCGCGGACGACCTGATGGACAGCAGCCAGGAGAAGGACAATGTCCTCCGGGGCAGCGCCATGGTCATGCTGCAGAAAAAGCTGCTGGTCAATTCCCTTTCCCTGCTCTATGAGCAGCTGGGCAAGGAGAGCCTGCGGCTGACGAGGGCCGTTTCCGATTATTTGAGCCTTTCCTTTTATAAGACCTTCCGCCTGCTCTATGAAATGGACGAGAGCGCCAGCCGCAAGGCCTTTGCCGCGCCGAAGTCCGTTTTTTCCGAGCTTTGCGACTGCGAGATGAAGCGCTGCGAGAGCGTCCTGCGGCAGCTGGCCGCCGACGGGGAAGATGCGACGCTGGATATGTCGCTGGAACGGATGCAGCAGAATTGGCCCCGGCTGGCGCCGTCGCTGCTTTCGCTGCTCCATAATATGGACGAAAAAATTGACCCGGAAAACGAAAAAAAGTGAGAAAAAGGCTTGCTTTTTTCCGAGAGCTATGGTAATATAATACTCGCGCCGAGTGAGAGGCAGAAGTGCTGGTGTAGCTCAGCCGGTAGAGCAGCTGATTTGTAATCAGCAGGTCGGGGGTTCGAATCCGTCCACCAGCTCCATTTCCGGCGTCTCGGCAGGGAATATGGGAGTGTTCCCGAGTGGCCAAAGGGGGCAGACTGTAAATCTGTTGGCAGTGCCTACGGTGGTTCGAATCCACCCGCTCCCACCAAGCTGACGAACGATTTTGTTCGTCAGCTTTTTTGTATTTCGCCGGGGATCATTCCCGCACCGGCAGAACGATCCGGGAGCAAAATAGTGGCGGGTCTCGATCTCCCGGCCCGTGTAGGGCGCGACGATGCCCAGAATGCGCGGCGGCGCTGCAGGCGTCAGCTTCCGCGCCTTTGCTTCGCGGCCAAGGGTCAGCCATGCTTCGTCCACGCCGGTATAATCGCCGCAGTACAGCACCGAAAGCGCGCGGCATTCCGGCAGCGTCACTGCGTCTGCCGGCGCGGTCTCCGGCCGGACGGGGACGCAGACCGCATAGGGATAAGGCGCTTCGCGGATGACGCCCTCCCAATAGTCCTGCCGGTCGGAGATGGTAAAGAGCGGCTCGTCGGAGAGGATGCAGCCCTTGCGGACGCATTCGCTGTAGAAATCATACATGGAGGCGTAGCGCTCCGCAAAGGTGAACCCCCGGCACCAGCGTATGCAGCAGGTGACGGCGGAAAGCGTCATCAGCTGCACGGAGGTGCTGGGTCCCTCCGCCGCCCGCAGGCCCCGTTTCTCCATGCGCAAAAGCGTGCTGCGGGAAAGCCCGCAGGCGTGGGCGGCCTCTGTGATCCCTTTTTCATGGTTTTTTCCTCCGATGCTACTTGCTTCGTTCAGGGATGAACGGATTATAATATCATTGAAAAATACGGGGGCCAAAGCACATACGGTCCGGGTGGCCGGCTATGCCGATGTAATGATCGACAACAACGACCGTGCGCCCATCTGCGCCACGGAAGACGGCGGCAACACCCTTTTGATGACGGGCGCGCCCCAAAATGATTATGCCTTCCGTCTGGTGGCCACCACCTGCGATACCGTTTGGTACGGGCTCTGGAGCATGCGCATAAAAGAATGCTTTACAGATCTGGAAAACCGCGGGCCGGACTATGTTTACAGCCGGGACAGCGGCCTTGCCTATTCCTGGACGGCGACGGTGCGCCCCGGCGAGGAATGGAGCCGCTATGTGCTGATCGGCACCGGCAGCGAGGAACAGATGACGGTGGAGATCCCGCAGATCCCGGTGCCTGCGCCGGGGATCCCGGAAGCGGAGATCACGCTGAACACCGGGGAGGTCTATCTGACCGAGGGAGATGCCCTGCCCGATTGGAACAGCTATATTGCCGCTTTGCAGGGGACCCTCCGCATTACGGGCCAGCCCGCCGACAGCAGCACCCCCGGCAGCAGCAACGTTCTTTATACGGCCACCAGCGGCGATACGGCAAAAACGGCGCGCTTACCGCCGCTGCAGGCGGACTGACGGAGGGCATCCTCTACTATGTCCGCGCTTATGCCAGGGCTGCGGACGGCACGGTGGTCTATGGCCCCCAGAGCAAGGGCTTTGGCCTGAATACGCCCAATTATGGCGTCTTTCGGGTGACGAACAGCGGAAAGAATGTTTTTACCATTGAGCGCACCGGCGGGACAGATGGGGCACAGACCGTCTATTACCGGACGGTGAACGGCTCCGCCGTGGGCGGGACGCACTTTACACACGCGGCAGGCAGCGTGACCTTTGCCAAAGGGGAGAGCAAAAAGACCGTCACGGTCACGGAAAAGTCTGTGACCGCGGCCTTCCAGAAGGCGGGCGCCGCTTACCCCGCCACGGCCTATTCCAATGGGGACCGCACTTATCAGATGGAAATTTACCGGGTGGACGGCGGCGCGATCATTGACGGGAACGGCAATCGGGCCACGCGGACCATGGCGAAAAGCACCAACTACACGATCGACCGCGCGCTTTACAGCACGGAGCAGTCCCGGGTAAACATCGCGAAAACGGCCAGCGGGGAAAACAGAGCGAAGATCGCAGATACGACGACAAGTCAGGGCGGTTCAACTCAAAAGATCCACTTCCTGCTGAACCGTGACAACAAGGAGAACTATCATACTTCCTCAAACCTTTCCTCCTATTTTTCCGGGAATACGCTGTCTTATCTGCAAAACACCTGCACCAACTGGCTTTACCGCTATGAGATGTATGCCTATGAGCAGGAGGATTGCTATGAACATGCCTACATGGGAAGCAAACCGGCCGCAAAACAGCACTATGACTTAAGCGGCAAAGATAAAGCCGTTTCTGGGATCGACGGGCAGCTTTGGGCCTGCAATTTCCTGCAGCCAGAAGGACAAACCCATAAACAGTATTGCTTCCCGGATCAGCGCACCGGCGGCAAGGAAGGCAGCGGATACCCGCTGGATGCCAACGGCAGCACGACGGAAATCAATGGAAAGCGTTATGTTACACCGGGCGTCAATGATCCATGCTACCTCTATTTCAGCGCTGCAGGTGCAAGCGAGGACATCTGGTGGATCAACGGCCTGACCAGCTACGCCCTGCCGTATGACAATGTTGAGCCGCAGCTGCTCGCGATCACACCGATGGCGGGCGGGACCTGGTATCTTCATGCCCGCGCCACCAATTCCGACGGCGTGACGGCCACGGCTTATCGGAGCGTGACGATCCCCAGCTCCGGCGGCAGCTATAGCGCCATGACCAACGGCCTTTACACCTTTACGCTGACCTTCAACGGCGAGACCGTGACCCGTCAGGCCGCGGTCAGCAAGCTGGACACCATGGCCCCGGCCATCACCGTTTCCCAGCTGCCCGGCGATGCGTATGCCGAGCAGGTGACGCTGGAGATCTCCGTCACGGACGGCGGCTCCGGCGTAAAGACCGTCACGGCGAAGTGGGGCGAGACCCCGGCAGTCCTGACCGATCATGGCGACGGCGCCTATTCCGCCACCTGTCCCAATGCAGCGGGAGCATATAAGCTCACCGTCACCGCCGCGGACAATGTGGGCAACAGCGCCAGCGCGGAATCCAAAACCTATATCGTTGACCTGAAGAAACCCATCCTGACCGTGCGCGAGACATCCTCCGGCACTGCGGGAGAGACCTATGCCTATACGGTCAACGCCAACGGCAACCGGGATGTGACCGTCCGCCTGCCGGACGGCACGGAGACTTCGGCCCTCACCGGCAGCTTTACCCTTGCGGAGCCGGAAACCTATCTTGTTATCGTCACCGATGCGGCGGGGCACTTTGTGTCGCAGGAGATCACGGTCTCGGCCGCGGTGGACGGCGTCGCACCCGATGTGCGGCTGTATGCAGACGATACTGTCGATTTGCCGGTGCTGACGGCTGCAGCTGCGATATATGAAGCGGGCAGCGCGCCCACCGTCCTGCTGGACGGGGCCGCACTGACGGTGGCCGATCAGGGCGACGGACTTTATACAGGCTCTTTTCCCGTGACCCGCGGCGGGCTATCGCTTTGATGGCTGGTATACGGCGGCAGAAGGCGGGGCCGAGGTAAAAACCGGCGCGGAGATCGGGTCAAATTACACGGTATATGCCCGCTGGACGCACATCGCCCACGCCGGCGGCACGGCCACCTGCCAGAAGCGGGCGGTCTGCGCGGTCTGCGGCGCAGAATATGGCGACCTTTCCGGCCACGCGCCCGCAGCCCAATGGTCAAAGGATGAAAGCGGCCACTGGCATGCGTGCCAGACGGAGGGCTGCACGGAAAAGTGCGATTTCGCGGCGCATCTTCCGGATCATCCCGGCGGCGCGACCGAGGAATATGCGGTCCTGTGTACGGTGTGCGGCTATGTGATCCAGCCGCAGCTCACCCATACGCACATATTTGATCAGGAAAAGGCGGAGGAAGCGGAGGGCGTCAAGCAGCGTAGCTGCCAGAACGATCCGCAGCATATAGACCGGCAGAACATCCCGAAGCTGCCTGCCCGCCGTTGGGCCAAAGCCCGCGGAAAAGCCGCAGGAAACGCCCGGCAGCGGGTTTGTGGATGTACCGGAGGAGAGCTATTTCCGGGAAGCCGTGGATTGGGCCGTGAAAAACGGCATCACCACCGGCGTGGACGCCGCGCATTTTGCGCCGGACGGCATCTGCACCGGCGCAACCGCCTTCAGCCCGGACGCCGCCTGCACCCGGGGCGAGATCGTGACCTTCATCTGGCGGAGCAGAGGCTCCGCCGCATGAGCCGAAGGAGATCGGAAAACGGGAGTTGCATTTTTGCAGGCCCGGTGATAAAATAAAGAAAATTCCGGCAGGATCGGATGGAACTGCCGGAATTCAAAAGGCCATGGCCTTTTTCTGCGCTCCCACGGAAAGAGCGCAGAAAAAGTCTGCTGTGGCCGGGCAGGTTGATCACACAAGCACAAAAAGGAGCAAAACATGAAAACAAAAAGCAAAAAGACAGCATTGCTCATGAGCTTCACCTCTCTGCTCATCTGCTTCGCCATGCTGGCCGAATCTACCTTCGCGTGGTTCACGGATACGGCGACCACCGGTGTCAATCAGATCAAGTCCGGTACGCTGGATGTGGAACTTTGGGATGATACCGAGGATAAAAAGCTTTCGGAAGAGCCACTGAAGTGGATTAAGGCGCAGGGTCATGAGAATGAAGAAGTCCTGTGGGAGCCGGGCTGCCGCTATAATCTGGAAGGCTTCCGCATTAAAAACAATGGCAAGCTGGCGCTGAAGTACAAAATTCAGATCACCGGCATCGTTGGCGATAACGAGCTGAAGGACGCCATTGACTTTACCTATAAAATTGGCAATGACACCCTGAACCTGAACAAAGAATGGCATCTGAAGGCGGGCGAGATTTCTGATGTGATCTCCATCAACGGCGAAATGAAGAAATCCGCTGGCAACGAATATCAGAATAAATCCATCGACGGCATCGCCATCACTGTTTACGCCACGCAGGACACCGTGGAAAATGACAGCTTTGATAATCAGTATGATCGATTTGCTGCTTACGCCCCCTCTGGCAAAAGCTATATTGTCAAAACCCATGAGGAAGCCAAAAGCGCCTTTGCGGCGGGCGGCAGCATTATCATTAACGATTATCTTCAGGGCGATGCGACAAAAACCGCGGTTTCAGACCGTCTTGTGATCAAATATCCCTCGGTTATTGAACTCAATGGAGCCATCCATGTACCCGGTTCGCTGGAGGACAGCGATAACTGGGCGGAGTTCTTTATCAACGCAGATACGACGATCAACGCAGCCGTCGGCGGAGGAATTTCCTGCAACGATAAAGTGGGGGCGGGAAGCTCCGGATATATTGGCGGTCCCTATGTTGCGCATGTGAATGGTGAAAACATTGTTGTGACGGTCAATGGCGGCGTTTATCACGGCGGCGGAACCACTTTTAATGTTCAGAAAGGGACGCTGATCGTAAACGGCGGTTTCTTCCAGGTGACGCCGGACATTGAAACCAATGACTATCGATATACCTTAAACTGCATTGACGCCAACTACAAAAATGGCACCGCGAATATCATCGTCAAGGGCGGCACCTTTGTGAACTTTGATCCCTCCAATAACCTTGCGGAAGGCGCAAATACGAATTTTGTTGCGCCGGGTTACAAGGTCATTTCCGAAACACAGTCGAACGGAGATATCTACTACACCGTCGTTGCCGAATAAGCAGACCACGCGCAAAAACGACTCCCCCGG
>ENA-OUQC01000958-OUQC01000958.1-human-gut-metagenome-genome-assembly--contig:-NODE-958-length-17067-cov-4.744945_pt1 | contig 17067 bp, 20 predicted proteins | sample MGYA00237942_ERZ548815 | MGnify/ENA primary metagenome ERZ548815 (study PRJEB26490, sample SAMN05194722) | human gut metagenome | biome: terrestrial biome; feature: human-associated habitat; material... | reverse complement strand
CCACCAGACCCTCCGGCGCGCCGGGCATCAGCTGCAGCAGATAGCCGCCCGCGCAGGTGACGCTCTGATCCTTCCCCACCAAAACGCCCAGGGCGCACACCGTGGGGATCTGTTCGCTGATCACATAATAGGCCGCCACATCCTCGGCGATCTCGCCGGAGCGCAGCTCCACCCGGCCGGTAAAGAGCTCCCGCTCGCCGATATCCTTTATGACGGTGAGGATGCCTTCCCGGCCAACGCCGCCGCCCACATCCAGATGGCCGTCAGCCTTCAGCGGCAGGATCGCCGCCGGATTCTGCAGATAGCCCCGCACATTTCCACGGTTGTCGCTGACGGCGGTGATGCCGCCCAGCGGGCCGTCTCCGCGGATCTGCAGCGTGACCGAGCCGTTTTCATATTTCAGGTCGTTGCCCATCATGGAAACGGCGGAAAGCGTCCGCCCCAGCGCGGCCGTCGCCAGCGGCAGGGTCTTATGGATCTGCCGCGCCCGTTCCACGGTCTCCGTGGTCTGAACGGCGGTGATCTTCACAAAGCCGTCCTTTGTCATTCCTCTGACAATAAAATCCTTCATGCTATCGTCCTTTTCCAAGCTCAGGCCAGGGGCTTTTCCGCAATAAACAGCAGGCGGCCCCGCGGCTCTTCTTCCTTCGACCCGGAGAGCGCCCGGGAAACACGCTTCAGCCGCAGACCTGCCCCCTGCAGCGCCTGCCGCAGGGTGTCTGTACTGTAAAAGCGCTGTTCATGCGCTTCTGTAAAGCGGATATACTTGTCACCATCCTGCCGGAACAGATCCACCTGATGAAAGGCCCGGCCGGAGCGCCGGTCAAAGCCATACTGCCAGCTGGAGAAGCTTTCCTCGTCCTCCTGGACGCTGGCCGTGCCTGCCAGCGCTTCAAACATCTCCCGGGATTTCACATCAAACAGAAACACGCCGCCCGGCTCCAGAAACAGGCTCACCAGCGAAAAGGCCCGCTTCAGCTCCCGCAGGCCGGTGAGATAATTGACGCTGTCCATACAGCAGACGGCGGCGCGGACCGTGCCGTAAAGGTCCAGCTCGTCCGCCCGCTGACAGATCCAGACCGGCGGGACCTCCAGCGCCCGGCATTTTTCCCGGGCAATATCCAGCATTTCCGGCGACGCATCGCAGCCGATCATTTCATAGCCGCGCAGCGAAAGCAGACGCGTCAGCGTGCCGGTGCCGCAGCAAAGGTCCAGCACCAGCCCATCTCGGATGTCTGCCCGGGCAAGCTCCGTGCAGAGCACCTCGCAAAACCGCCGGTAGACCTCCGGATCCATCAGGCTGTCATAATAAGCCGCCAGAGAGGTATATGCGTTCATTCGCCGTCTTCCAGGCCGTCCAGCGCCCGGGCATAGCCGCCGTCGCCATACTGCAGGCTCCGGTTCACCCGGCTGATGGTGGCAGTGCTGGCGCCGGTGACCTCCACGATATCCGAATAAATGCAGCCTTCCCGCAGCAGCTGGGCCACCCAGAAGCGCTGCTTCATGGACAGCAGCTCCGTCACCGTGCAGAGATCCCGGAAAAAGTGATAGCACTCCTCCACGGAATCCAGCTTCAGGATCGCTTCAAAAAGCTGATCCATATGTTCATCGCGCAGCTTATTTCGCATTGCACATGCCCCTTTCACCGTTTCACTGTTATGCATTCACAACTTCCTGCGTTACAGTTTAACACGGTAAAGAGCCCATGTAAAGAGCATTTTGCCGGATTTTCCGTATTTCACGGACAGCTCCAAATAAAATCGTGTAAATTGCCCTGCGCTCCGCCTGCGGAAATCTCCTCATGCCTTCTCCCCCTTCTGCATAGATATAGACCACGAAAAAGGAGGAGATTGCTTATGAGACCGTTCCGAGTGAAGATCGTGCTGCTGCACCACAAAAAGTGGGTTTTTACCGGCCTGGCGGCGCTTTTGGGCCTGGTGATCTGCGTTGCCTGTGTTTCTGCCAGAAGCATCCCAACGGCAGCCACCCTGCGGGAGCTGCCCATTTACTGCGTCCAGAAGGAGACACCCATCTGCGCCCTGAGCTTCGACGCCGCCTGGGGCAACGAGGATACCCAGCAGCTCATCGAGATCTTTGACAAATACCAGCTCAAAACCACCTTCTTTGTGGTGGGCGAATGGGTGGACAAATATCCGGAATCGGTGCAGGCGCTGCACGCCGCGGGGCATGAGGTGATGAATCATTCCGATGATCATCCCTATTTTACCAAGCTCTCCGCCCAGCAGATGCAGGAGCAGCTCAGCGCCTGCAACGAAAAGATCGCCGCCATCACCGGAGAGACGCCGCTCCTGTTTCGTCCGCCCTACGGCGACTATAACGATACGGTGATCCGCACTGTGCGGGACTGCGGCATGTATGCCATCCAGTGGGATGTGGACAGTCTCGACTGGAAGGACCCCACGCCGGAGGAGATCTGCCAGCGCGTTTTGAAGCGGGTCCAGCCCGGCAGCATCATCCTGTTCCACAATGCGGCGAAAAACACGCCCGCCGCCCTGCCCTCCGTGATCGAAGGGCTCATCCGGCAGGGCTATGAGATCGTCCCGGTGAGCCAGCTGATCTATCGGGAGGATTTTACCATGGACCATACCGGCAGGCAGATCCCCAACTGACCCGCGCCCCGAAGCGCCCCCTCCGGCAGCAGCTGCGGCAGATCCAGGCCAAGCAGCTTCTGCTGGAGCAGCGCCGCTCCCAGGATCACTGCCAGCGCGATGCCCGCCGTCAGATAAAACGGGGGATCCGGCCGGAGCGCTCTGGCCTTGGCCGGCGACAGCCGCAGCCTGCGGGAGGAGAGCTGGATGCTCTGCCGGGCAAGCAGCAGCAGGACGCTCAGCGTAAGAAAGCCCGTCAGCAGCCGCGGCAGCGCCGCCGTCAGATAAGCGCCCCCTTCCATATTGGAGGTCAGAACGGCAGCCTCTGCCGCCAGCAGAAAGCCCTTGATCAGCAGCGCCATCAGCGCCCAGACGCCGCCCAGACGCAAAAAGCCGGAAACGCACAGGGCCAGAAGCAGCAAAAGCTCCGGCCAAAGCAGCGCGGACAGGCTCTCCTGTATCAGCCGGCTCTGCAGCAGGCTGCGGAGCCACGGCACCCCGGCGCCGCACAGGCTTCCCGCAACGGCGCCCAGCAGCACTGCGCACGCCGGCAGCAGCCACGGCCGGGAACGGGGCATGGTCTTTTTCATTTCCACGGTTTTCATCGTCATCACCCGCTGCTATCCTATGGCCTGTCCCGCAGGATTAGAACCGGCGCGGGGAAAACCGCTGTAATTTACGGAAAAAGCAGCCGGTCAAGCTCTTCCGGAAAGGATCTGCCGGCGTTCAGCTGGGCCCGGGTCAGCCCCAGCTGCCGGATGCGCCAGGTCAGTTCCTCCCAGAGCATGGCCTGATATTCCGGCGACCGGGAATATGCGTGAAGAATGCATTCCCCCGCTTCCGCCGCCTGAGAAAGGACGAGAAACAGATCCGGGATCCGCTCCTCCCACAGGACGGGGACGGCTTCCGGGCAGACCAGCTCCGGCGCCCAGCCCGTCTTCCCCTGCAGAAAGCCGGTTTCCTTTACAGCATAGAGAGAACAGGCCTTTCCGCCATAAATCCTCCGGAATGCGCCGGGGTAACACTCCCAAAGCACGGGCCGGCCCTCCCCTTCGTCCATCAGCAGGTCAAAATCATCCTTGGACGCGCCGAAGCACAGGGCCGTGAGCCTGCCGCGGATGGCGTAGACATAGGGCGTCTGATGGGTGGAGGTCTGCGGGAGCAGCACCGTCAGGCCGGAGACCTGCGAGGCGTGATACAGCATTGCGATCCGCTCCTTTCCCTGCGGTTTCTGAAAAAAATCACCCGGAAAAGCGGCAGGCTCTTCCGGGCGATGCATTGGATCTGAGCTCACATAGCCTTGATGGTGAAATACACCGCCGAAGCCAAAACATAAACGCCGAGGACGATACCGGCGATCAGCGCAGCGCTCCCCTTCAGCAGGGCGGCCAGCGCCAGCGCCGCCAGCGTCACCGCGCAGGTGAGCAGGATATAGCGCTTGTCATACTGCCGGCCCAGGATCGCATGGGTCAGCCGGCCATCCTTTTTGGCCAGCAGGGCAAAGATCCCCGCCGCCACGCATAAAACGCCGGCCAGCAGGATCAGCGCCTTTCCCTCCAGAACGGACCGGTAAATGCAGTACGCCGCGCTGATGGCCACCGCCTCCAGCACGCAGAAGGAAAAGAACTGCCGCTCATAAACATAAAACACCAGATACAGCACGGCGCACAGCGGCAGGAACACATAAACGATGTGCGCGCCGTTTTCCAGACAGAAGCGCAGGATCAGGCAGCAGGCGCAGAAGGCGCCGGAAAAAAGCGCATAGAGCGCCGTATTGAAGACCCGGTCCTTCCGGAAGGTCCCCTTTTTGAGCTGGCTGCGCAACAGCACCAGAAACAGCACCGTCAGCGCGCCGCTGACCAGCGTCAGGATCAGGTTCACTCTGCGGCCCAGCAAAAAGGTGGTGCCGAAGGTCATCAGCCTGCTCAGCCAGGACATCCCCCAAAGCAGCAGGACCACAAAAACGAACACCGCCATAACGCGATTGGTCACCAGCTCCTGGGCCCGCTGTTTCTTCCGATTCTTCTCATTCAATGAAGCTCACTCTCCGATGTCAAAATTGCCTGTTTGATACATGATGGCACAGACTGCCGCCACCGGCGCCGTCTCGCAGCGAAGGATCCTGGGCCCGATGGACACGCAGGAAAGGCCCGCCTCCAGCGCCTGAGCCGCCTCCTTTTCTGAAAACCCGCCCTCCGGGCCGGTGACTACAGAAAAGTCTCTGCCGCTCTGATGCTCCCGCAGGACCTGGGAAAGGCTCTGCCGGTTTTCTTTTTCATAAAGGAACAGGGCGCATTCCGCGCCTTTCGCCATGGCGATGGCGGTATCATAGGAGACGATCTCCCCCACCGTCACGGGCCGGGAGCGCTGGCATTGCTTGGAGGCCTCCAGCGCGATCCGGGCATAACGCTGCTGCTTTTTCTGCCGGTCCTTTTCCTCGACCTTTACAACGCAGTATTTGGAAAGAAACGGCACGATATGCGAAGCGCCGCACTCCACCGCCTTCTGGATCAGATAATCGAACCGGTCGCCCTTGGAGAGCCCGGCATAGACCGTTACAAAAGCGGAGGGCTCGTTGTCAAAGGGAGAGGCCGACAGGATCCGCGCGGTGACGCGCCCCTTCTCCACCGTCTCCAGACAGCACTGATAGGCCTGTCTGTTGTCGCAGCAGGCGGTGATCTCCTCCCCGGGCCGCATCCGCAAAACGCGGGAAATATGCTGGGCGTCGCTTTCGTCCAGCGTCAGCAATTCGCCGCTGATCTGCCCGGCAGAAACAAAAAAACGCATGAAGTTCTCCTCACAGCTAAAGGTTATTATACCAAATGAAAAACGATTTGTCTATTCCAAAACCGATATTTCAGAAGTTTTTAGGAATTTTCCCCCTTGCTGCGCATACAGCACAGCATGACCCAGCCATCGCGAGCGATCTCGTTGACGATGACCATGCCCGCCTGCCGAAAGGCCCGGCGGACCTCCTCCGCCCGGGTATCAATGATGCCGGAGAGGATCAGATGGCCGTCCTCCGCCAGCCAGCCGGGCAGATATGCCGCCATGGCGATGAGCACATCCGCCACGATGTTGGCTAAGATCACATCGTAAGGGCCCCGTTCACACAGCTCCTGCCGCAGCGCCGGATCGGAAAGCAGATCCCCGCAGCGAGTGCTGTAGCGCAAGCCGGACAGGCCGTTTTTGTCCATATTCTCGGCCGTGACGCGCATGGCATTTTCTTCAATATCGCAGGCCAGCGCGTGCCGTCCGCCCAGCAGCAGCGCCGTACAGGCCAGAATACCGCTGCCGCAGCCCACATCCAGGATCCGTGCGCCGTCCAGGGACAGAGCGTCCAGCTGCTCCATGCACATCCGCGTGGTGGCATGGGAGCCGGTGCCGAAGCTGGAAGCAGGATCCATGGTCAGAAGCGTCCGCCCCTCCGGTACCTGTGCCTCCTCCCAGCTGGGACAGACATAAAGCCGCCGGCCCACCGGGAAGGGCTTGTAATACTGCTTCCAGTTGTTTTCCCAATCCTCGCTGCGGACAGGCGAGACCTCCAGCTTCAGGCTCCCGTAAAAGCCCGTTTCGTCCTGCTCCTTCAGCGCCGCCAGCAGCGCGCCCATCTCCCGGAGCCGGCGCGCGCCATCCTCGTCCGGACTAAGATAGCAGCAGACAGAAGGCTCTCGCTTTGGGTTGTCGAACAGCTGTTCTTCAATGTAATCCCAACGCTTCACCGGCGCCTGAACAAAATCCTCCACGGTCTGGGGATCATCCACCGAGCAGCCGCCGGTGATCTCCGCCAGCTGATCCGCCAGCAGCTCCGAGGCTTCGTGGGTGGTCGTCACCCGCACTTCGATATAATCCATGCTTCAGTTCCTCTCTTCCCGCAAAAAAGTCTCCGCCGCCCGGATGGTGCGGCAAAAATAGTCCATGGCCTCCGCCGGGTAGCGCCCTGCGGCAGTCTCCCCTGTGAGCATCAGGGCGGAAGCGCCGTCCAGCACGGCGTTGAAAATATCGCTGACCTCCGCCCGGGTGGGAACAGCCGTTCGCTCCATGGAGGCCAGCATCTGCGTCACCACCAAAAAGGGCTTTCCCGCCTGTCTGGCCCGGGCAGCCACCCGCTTCTGTACGCCGGGCAGCTCCCATAGGGGCACCGCATTGCCCAGATCACCCCGGGCGATCACCAAAACATCCGGCAGCCGGATCCACTGCTCCAGAGAATCCAGCCCGGCCCGGTTTTCCAGCTTTGCAAAATGGCGCAGCCCCGTTCCGCAAAGCGCCGTCCGGACCTCCTCCACATCCTCCCGGCTCCGAACGAAGGACTGCATCACGCCGGTGACGCCGAAGGCGCTCGCCAGCGAAAGATTTTTCCGGTCCGCCGCCGTCAGAGCGGGCAGCGCCGCGCAAAGCCCGGGGGCTGCGACGCTTTTTCCGGGGGCCAGCGTCCCGCCCCGCAGCACACGGCCCTCTCCCTCCGGCAGCACCCGGACGCAGAGCCTGCCGTCGTCCAGAAGCAGCTCTGTCTCCGGCTGCAGCGCAGCGTACAAATGCTCCGGAAGCGCCAGACGGCGGAGCGGAAGGCGCACGCCCTCCTCCAACAGAAGCGGAAGCCCCTGCTTTCCCACCCGCAGCTCCGGGCCCTGCAGGTCGATCAGCAGCTGCGGCCGGACGCCGCACCGCTCTGCCGCCAGATGCATCTGCTCCAGCAGCGGGGCGCTCTCCTCCAGCGATGTATGGGAAAGATTCAGCCGAAGCCCGGTCATGCCGCAGCGGAACATTTGTTCCAGGATCACCCCCTGGGCGCAGGCCGGGCCCAGCGTGCCATAGATCTCCATCATTCCTCCAGCGTAAACTCCCAGCTGCAGGCGCAGCTGTCGTCGGTCTTTTCCGGATAGCAGCTGAGGGCCCGGCAGGTGATCCGGTCATCAATGGTGCGGGCAAAGCCGGCATATTCCACCTCGCCCACTGCCTTGCAGGGGTGCCAGGGCATATTTTTCCGGCTGCGGGCCGTCTGGACCCGGCAGTCCAGCGTGCGGTAGATCAGCCGGTTTCCCTCCCGCAGCAGCTCGCCCCGATTGATATTGGCATAGAGCCGCAGCTTCAGCGCCTTTTCCAGCCCCTCCAGGCCGGCCCGCTCCGGCAGGCCCAGAAAGGCCTTGAGCTTTTTGGCTTCAATGACGGTAAATTGCTTCCAGATCTCGACATCCTGCTCCATCGCCAGATCCATTCCGAACCTGCGTTCGGAAGACTGGAACCAGACGCCGTCCATGGCCAGCCAATCCTTGCAGTAGATGGCGATCAGCTCCTCCAGCTGCTCCCGGGAAAGCGCCTTCAAGGCTTCGTTTTGCATATGACCCATCCTCCGTATCCTTTCAAAACTCCCTTGATTATACCGGCATTCCGGCGGAAATACAATCCGGTTTGCGCTGTTTTTGATTTTTTACCGTAATGCCTTTACAAAAACGAACATATGTGCTATATTTGAGACAACAAACAAATGTTCTATTTCGAGGGGATCCTATGGAAGTTCTGGACAAGCTGACCATTTTGGCCGACGCCGCAAAATACGACGCCGCCTGCACCTCCAGCGGGCTGGACCGGGCCTCCCGGCCGGGCGGGCTGGGCGCCACCATGGCCTGCGGCTGCTGCCACAGCTTTTCCGCCGATGGCCGGTGCATCACGCTGCTGAAGGTCCTGCAAAGCAATGCCTGCAGCTACGACTGCACCTACTGCGTCAACCGCCGCTCCAACGATACAAGGCGCGCCACCTTTACGCCCCGGGAGCTGGCGGAGCTGACGATCCAGTTTTACCGGCGAAATTATATTGAGGGCCTGTTTCTGTCCAGCGCGGTGGTGCAGAGCCCGGACCACACCTGCGAGCTGATGCTGGAGACCCTGCGGATCCTGCGGCAGGAGTATCATTTTTTTGGCTACATCCATGCCAAGGCCATCCCCGGCGCCAGCCGGGAGCTTTTAGCACAGCTGGCTATGCTGGCCGACCGGATGAGCGTCAATATCGAGCTTCCCTCCCGGCAGAGTCTTGCCCTGCTGGCGCCGGACAAGCATAAGGAGGATATCCTGAAGCCCATGGCCTTTCTGCGGGACGGCATCGCCCAGGGAAAGCAGGAGCTGATCCGCTACCGCCACGCCCCCCGGTTTGCGCCGGCGGGCCAGAGCACCCAGCTTATCGTGGGCGCCACGCCGGAGACGGACCTGCAGATCCTGCGGCTGTCCACCGCCATGTATCAAAAATACGCTCTGAAGCGGGTCTTTTACTCTGCCTATCTTCCCGTGGTGGAGCATAAAAACCTGCCTGCTCTGGCCACCCGTCCGCCGCTGCTGCGGGAGCACAGGCTTTATCAGGCCGACTGGCTGCTGCGGTATTATCATTTTCAGGCGGAGGAACTTCTGGACGAGCAGGAGCCGAACTTCAACCCTTATCTGGACCCGAAATGCGGCTGGGCCATCCGGCATCCGGAGCAGTTTCCCGTGGAGGTGAACCGGGCGGAATATGAAACGCTGCTGCGCGTCCCGGGGATCGGCGTCAAAAGCGCACGGCGCATCGTAACGGCCCGCCGCTCCGGCCGGCTGGACTTCGCCGGGCTGAAAAAGCTGGGCGTCGTGCTGAAACGGGCCAAATACTTTACACTGTGCGGCGGCAAAGCGTTTCCCGGCATCCGAATGGAGCACGACGCCATCCTGCGGGCGCTGCTTTCCGATGCGGCGCTGGAGACCATGGGTCAGGCGGACCAGCTGAGCCTGTTTGACCCGACGATGGAGGATGTGAGGGCATGTATCACAGGACAGATGTAGTCTATCAATACGACGGGAGCTTCGACGGCCTGCTCTGCTGCGTGTTCCGGGCCTTTTATCAAAAGGAGGAGCCGCTGGAGATCCGTCCGGCGGAGGAGGCGCAGCCCACGCTGCTTTCCGCCGTCACCGTCCCCACCCGGCCGGATCAGGCCCGGCGGGTGCTGCGCTCCATCCCGGAAAAGATCGCGCCGGCGGCGCTGCGGTGGGTGGAGCTGGCCTTTCTCTCCTGCATGGAGGAAAAGGAGCTGGCGATCCTGCGCTTTCTGCGGCTGGGCTATCGGCTGGGGCCGCAGGTCCTGCGCCAGCTGACGGATGAACGGGTCCGCGTCATTTATACCGCGGCGCAGAATGTTTTGGGCGAAGCCCATCTTTTGAAGGGCTTTACCCGGTTTTCCCAATATGACGCGGTGCTGGCGGCGGAGATCGAGCCGAAAAACCATGTGCTTCCCCTGCTTTTGAAGCATTTTCGGGCGCGGATGCCGGGAGAGAGCTTTTTGATCTATGACCGGACGCACCGCTCCGTTCTGCTGTTCAGCGGCGGGAACCATCAGATCCTTCCGCTGGAATCCCTTTCGCTGCCGGAGGCGGAAGCGCCGGAGCAGCTTTACCGCCGGCTCTGGACGCGGTTTTACAACACCATCAGCATCGAGGGCCGCTACAACCCGAAATGCCGCCAGACCCATATGCCAAAGCGGTTTTGGGGCACCATGACGGAATTTCAGCCGGAAACGCAAGGAGCGCTTCCCCGCCCGAAGGAGGTATGAGGAAAAAATTTTCTGTAAAACCGCCTTGCGCGGCCCCGGGCACTATTATATACTATAGGTGATCTCTTTTTTGGGGAGGGATTCTGTGGTATTCAGCAGTCTGCCGTTTCTGTTTGTGTTTGCGCCGCTGTTTTTTCTGATCTACAGTCTGGTCCCCGTCCGCTGGAAAAACGGGGTCCTGCTGCTGGGCAGCCTGGCGTTTTATGCCTACGGCGTATGGGAAACGCCGCAATATATGCTTTTGCTGCTGGCGGCCATTCTGGTCAACTGGCGGCTCGGCCTGCATCTCGGCAGGGGCCAGCCCCGCCGGAAGCTGATGCTGGCGCTGGGGCTGATCTATAATATCGGCTGGCTGGTCCTGTTCAAATACGCCGGCTTTTTCCGGGACAACCTCGCCGCCCTCTGGGGCCTGCTTTCCCGCCAGACGGTATCTGCCCGCAGCTGGGAGCTGCTGCTGCCGCTGGGCATCAGCTTCTATACCTTCCAGTGTCTTTCCTATCTGCTGGATGTCTATCATGAAAGGGTCCAGCCGGAGCGCTCGCTGACGCGCATGGCCCTTTACATCTCCCTGTTTCCAAAGCTTACCGCCGGTCCCCTCACCTCCTACCGGGCGATCTCCGGGCAGCTGCAGGAGCGGCAGGTCTCCTGGGAACGGGCGGAGCACGGCGCGAAGCTTTTCGTTCTGGGCCTGGGCTTCAAGGTGCTGCTGGCCAATCGGATCGGCTCCCTCTGGAGCGATATTTCCGCCATCGGCTTTGAGGGCATCTCCACGCCGCTGGCCTGGATGGGCGCTTTTGCTTACAGCTTTCAGATCTACTTTGATTTTTACGGCTATTCCCTGATGGCGCTGGGGCTGGGGCAGCTTTTGGGCTTTGACCTGCCGGAAAACTTTGCGGATCCCTATCTTTCCCGGAGCATGACGGAGTTCTGGCGGCGTTGGCACATCACGCTGGGCGGCTGGTTCCGGGATTATGTCTATATCCCGCTGGGCGGCAGCCGGCAGGGCCGGGGCAGGACCATCCGCAATCTGCTGGCGGTCTGGCTGCTGACGGGCCTTTGGCACGGTGCCAGCTGGAACTTTATTCTCTGGGGTCTGCTGCTGTTTTTGCTGCAGCTTCTGGAACGGCTGGGCCTTGGAAAGGTGCTGGAGCGCCGCCCGGTTTTCGGCCATCTATATATGATCCTTATGATTCCTCTGTCCTTCACGGTGTTTTCCATCACGGATCTTTCTCAGCTTGGCGTCTATTTCGGCAGGCTTTTCCCTTTCGGCGGCTGCTGGGCTGGAATCATGGCCGGAGATTATCTGAAATACGGCAGGATGTATGGCGTTCTGCTGCTTTTAGGGCTGCTGTTTTGTCTGCCCTGGCCCAAAAAGCTCTGGCATAGGCTGGAGCGCTCGCCTCTGGTCATCCCCTTTCTGCTGGCCATCTTCTGGGGCGCGGTCTATTGCCTCTGCCGGGGCATGAACGACCCCTTCCTTTACTTTGGATTTTAAGGACAGGTGACGGGATGAAAAAGATCTTAAACGCACCGTTTCTGCTGGCGCTTCTGCTGACTATGCTGGTGGCCGCCCCCTTTGTCTGGAAGGAGATGGGCCTTTTTCCTTCCCCGACCGGGCAGCAAGCGGAGCAGGAACCGCCTGCGCCGCAGCAGCCGGAGCTCCGGGATCCCCCGCAGGAACCGCCTTCTCCTCCGGAGGAGCTGCCTTCTCCTCCGGCGCAGGATGATCCGGAGAGCCCGGACACGATGCCGGAGCTGCCGCAGCCTGTGCCAGATCAGCCGGAGGAGCCAGAGGAACCGGAGGAGCCTTCCGCGCCCGTCAAGCCGGAGGATCCCTTTACCAACGCCCTGTTCATCGGCGACAGCCGCACCGTCGGCATCGCGGAATATTCCGGCATCACCGAGGCGGATTTCTTTGCCTTCACCGGCATGAGCGTTTATACCGCCTTTAAGAAGGAAAGCGCCGTCGGCAGCTGGCAGAAGGGAACGCTGCTGGCCGACGCGCTGCAGGCCCGCCAATATGACCGGGTCTATTTGATGCTGGGCGTCAACGAGCTGGGCTATAATTTTCAGAAGACCGTGGAGCGCTACGGCGAAATGGTGCAGCAGATCCGGGAGCTGCAGCCCGACGCCTATCTGATCCTGGAAGCCAGTCTGCATGTGACCAAAAAGCGCTCGGATACGGATGCCACCTTCAACAACAGCAACATCGACCGCATGAATCAGGCCCAGGCCGCCTATGCCGACGGCGAGCATATCTTCTTTATTGATGTGAACCCCGCCTTTGACGACGAAACCGGCGCGCTGAACCAGGACTATACCTTTGACAACACCCATCCCTATGGAAAATACTATTCCAAATGGGCCGACTGGCTGCGGGAAAACACCCCCGCCTGAGCCGAAGGAGCAATCATGGAGCTTAACCCCGTGTCCCCCATCCCTATGGAGCTGCTGCAGGCCATTGACGAAAAACTTCCGCAGCTGGAGCGTCTGCTGCTGGCCATCGACGGCGGAAGTGCCAGCGGCAAAACTACACTGGCTGCACTTTTAGGGCAGCGCTATGGCTGCCCCGTGTTTCATATGGATGACTTTTTTCTGCGGCCGGAGCAGCGTACACCCCAGCGACTGGCAGAGCCCGGCGGAAATGTGGATCGGGAGCGCTTTTTTACAGAGGTTCTGCTGCCGCTGCGCCAGGGCAGACCCTTGACCTATCGCCGGTATGATTGTCAGACTGGCCAATTTCTGCCGCCGGTCCTGCGGCAGGCCGGGCAGCTCAATGTGATCGAGGGCGCCTACAGCATGCATCCGGAGCTTTCGGCGCTGTATGATCTTTCGGTTTTTCTGGCTGTCTCTCCGGAAACGCAGCACCGGCGTATCCTACAGCGGGAGCCGGCCTTCAAGCAGCAACTGTTTTTCCAGAAGTGGATCCCTATGGAAAACCGCTATTTTCAGACCTTTTCCATCCCGGAGCGGTGCGATTTGTGCATTGAGATTGGCTGAGCAGGAAAAAATCTGCTGGAACGGTTGCGTTTCCTTACGCCTTATGCTAATATAATAGCGGTTTTGCCGGCGTGGCGAAACTGGCAGACGCAAGGGACTTAAAATCCCTCGATAGCAATATCATACCGGTTCGAGCCCGGTCGCCGGCACCAGAAAAGCATGATCCGGATCTGACTTTCTCTCAGAGGAACAGATCCGGATCTTTTTCTTTGCCCTGCGGCACCCCTTCCCTTCTTTTCCGCATAGAATGAAGAAAACCGGAATAAGGAGGCGCAGCATGCCCAATGTTTTTCTAAGCCCGTCCACCCAGGATTGGAATCATTATCTCAATGGTGGAACAGAGGAGCAGTATATGAACCTGGTCTGCGACCAGGTGATCCCCTATCTTTTTTCCAGCGGCATTGACTATGCCCGCAATGATCCTGATGGCACCGCCGGAGACGCCATCCGCCAGGCCAACGCCGGGAATTACGGCCTGTATGTCGCCATCCACAGCAACGCCGCCCCGGAGGGTCAGGCCGGAAGCCAGCGGGGCTCGGATGTTTATTACTACCGCTACGGCGCAAACAGCCGCCGGGCCGCCCAGATCTTCCGCAAAAATCTGCAGCAGATCTATCCCCTGCCGGAAAAGGTGCGCATTCTGCCCACCACGGCGCTGGGCGAGGTGGCGCAGTCCAAAGCGCCGGCGGTCCTTCTGGAGCTTGCCTATCATGACAACGCCCAGGATGAGGCCTGGATCAAGGGTAGCATCCCCCAGATCGCCTGGGCCATTGCCCTTTCCATCGCCCAATACTTCGGCTTGCCGCTGGCCCAGCCCCAGGCGCCGCAGCAGGCCCGGGTGACCATGCGCTACGGCACGCTGAATCTGCGGGCCGCGCCTTCCCTTTCCGCCCGGGTGCTGGCTTCCATCCCCAACGGCGAAGCCGTCACCGTTCTTGGGACGCTGGAGGGCTGGTATGTGGTGCGCTACGGCAGTCTGACCGGCTATGTCTCCGCCCAGTATGTCACCCTGCGCTGAAGCGGCATAGACTGGTGCAGAATACTGTTTTGAGAGGAGTTTTGACATTGAACCGACCGATGAACCGGCCGAGACAGGTGCCCTCCTGCGCCTGTCCCCGGTCTGCACCAGTGACCTGTCAGGCGTCTGTTTCCCTGACAGAATGGAATCAGGAGCTGAAGCAGCTGCCCCTGGCCATGGCATATGTCCCCATCCAGAGCTGGAGCGAGCCCTATGCCGCCGGCCGTGCGCTGTGCCGCGGGACCATCTTTCCCGTGCTGGATCTGCCCTTTGGGGAGGTGAACGGCTTATGATGATGAATCGAGCGGAGGCACTGAAGGCCGTTCAGGAGACCTCCTTTGTGATGGTGGAGCTGAATGAATATCTGAATACGCATCCCGCTTGCAGCAGCGGTCTTGCCGCTTATCAGCAGGCCATGGACGCCCACCGGGCGGCGTCCTCCGCTTATACGGCGCAATATGGTCCGCTGTTGGCCACGGATATTGGTGCAGGCAGCAGCTGGCAGTGGGTGGAGACGCCCTGGCCCTGGGAATTGGAGGAATGACCTATGTGGATCTATGAACGCAAGCTGCAATACCCTGTCCGCATCAAAAATCCCGACGCCCGCGCCGCAAAGATCATCATTTCGCAGTACGGTGGGCCGGACGGCGAGCTGGGCGCATCCCTGCGCTATCTTTCCCAGCGGTATTCCATGCCCTACCGAACGGTGGCGGGGGTGCTGACGGATATCGGTACCGAGGAGCTGGCCCATCTGGAGATGATCTCCGCCATGGTCTATCAGCTGACCCGGAATCTGACCATCGAGCAGATCAAGGCCCAGGGGTTTGCCGATTATTTTGTGGACCACACCGCCGGCGTCTATCCGGTGGCCGCTTCCGGGCCCGCCTTTACCGCGGATTACTTCCAATCCAAGGGCGACGCCATCACCGATCTCAGCGAGAATATGGCGGCGGAGCAGAAGGCCCGCACCACCTACGACAACATCCTCCGTCTGGTGGACGATCCGGACATCATCGATCCCATCCGCTTTCTGCGGGAGCGGGAGATCGTACATTACCAGCGCTTCGGCGAAGCAAAGCGTACAAGATGGAGAGTTACCAAAAGAGCTGCTGAACAGAACAGCCGCAAGTCATCAAAAATGGTGGCTTGCGGCTGTTTGACTCTGAAATCCATGGTAATGGGCGCACACCCTCTCACAGCAAGTTTTTTCCGTTTCCCTCAATGCGGCCATCCGTCATCTGAACAATCCTGTCACAGCGTTCGGCAATCGAAGGGTCGTGCGTAACGATGATCAGCGTCTTGCCGCTTTCCTTGCAGAGCCGCATGAGGATGTCCATGACATTCGCTTTGTTCGCCGCGTCCAGTGAGCCGGTGGGTTCGTCCGCAAGGATGATCGGCTGGTCACAGACGATTGCACGGGCGATCGCCACCCGCTGCCGCTCTCCACCGGACAATTTGCCCGCCTTGCGGTTCAGCTTGTCTGATATGTCCAGCTTCTGCGCGATCTCCCTGATTCGGGGCTTATGCTCCCTGCGCTTGATCTGCCTGTTGTAAAGCAGGGGGATTCGGATGTTGTGATATACGGTTTCATCGTCCAGCAGGGCGAAGTCCTGCACAATATAGCCGAACGAGGCATTTCGGAAAGCGCTGCACCGCCTGTCGCTCATGTTCAGGACTTCCTCTCCGCCCACAGCGACGCTTCCGGAATCCGGCTTCAAAATCAGACCGATAATGTTCAAAAGTGTGGACTTGCCGCTGCCGGAAGGTCCGACAATGGCGACGGCTTCGCCGCTTTCCACGGAAAGATTGGCGTGATTCACCGCTTTTACGGTGTAGTGGCTGGTTTCATAGCTCTTGCAGGCTTGTGTAACGGTGATTCCCGGCATAGTTCATTCCCTCCTTAATCCCTGTGAAAATTTAGATACAAAACGCTGCTGCACAATACTTGTGACAAGGAACGCCGAGCCCATGGTGGCTGCGAATACCATGAGAAGATTCAGCGGCGACGCGAGCCTGTTCAATGACAGGATCAAGAGCGTACCCACAAGCGGGATCACATGGTATCCCAACACGAACAGATACATCCTTGCAAAGATAAACCGCTGTGTTGCGCCAAACAGATGATGCACCGCATATTCCGGGATCCTGCGTCGCAGGATGCGATAGGTGTTCAGCAGCAGCGCACCGAATAAAACCAGCGTGGACATGATGTAGAACAGAAGATATGCCTGATGGGTGCGGGTGCTGCTTGCGGCGGAAAGCCGCAAAAAGTTTTCCGTTGACTGTATCTCCGCATAGGCGGAATAGTTTTGATACAGGAACGACCTGACATCGGCGGCGCTTTCCTCTGTGGGTTCGGCAAGAATCAGACGGTCTATGAACATATCCACCGATACGTGCGGAAACGCCGCGAGGGAAAGGGCATCCTCACAGGATGGCGAGAAAACATAGAGCGTTTTCTTCAGATTCTCCGATGCGGGGGGACTGTAGTGCAGCGGATGGTAAACGTCCATATCGGATGGGACAACGGTTACAGTGCATTCGTGATCTCCGATGCGGAGCGTCTTTCCTTTGTCCCCGGCGCAGTCCGGCGAAACTGCGGCGATGGGTGCATCACTGCCTGCCGGAAACGGGAATGCTGTCAGCCGGGTATAGGCGCCCACATAAACGATGGTCTGCTGATACCCGCCGATGCCGGGGAGAAGGACGAGGCTGCCGAGGTTGTCATGCTTTTGAAACAGCTCCACGAGGCTCTGCTGCCGCCCGCTGCCTGTTCTGACAGGCTGTGCGGTAGTTTCCCGGTCTGCCGCTGTCATAAGACTGCTCAAATCCTTTACCCGCACCATGCTCACATCGTTTTGTGTAAAGCGACGGA
>ENA-OUQC01000957-OUQC01000957.1-human-gut-metagenome-genome-assembly--contig:-NODE-957-length-17105-cov-5.053607_pt1 | contig 17105 bp, 17 predicted proteins | sample MGYA00237942_ERZ548815 | MGnify/ENA primary metagenome ERZ548815 (study PRJEB26490, sample SAMN05194722) | human gut metagenome | biome: terrestrial biome; feature: human-associated habitat; material... | reverse complement strand
GTGGACAGAAAGGCCGCCGGGGGGCCTTTGTACCAAAGGCGAAATGCCCCCCGGACCCCCCGTTCGCTTGCTCTAAGGCGGCTTTCATCTGAACAACAGCCCCGCGTCTGCCGCGGGGCTTCGCTTTTCCCCGCGGGGGACGAAGGATGCCCCGCGGGGTTGATCTGGGGCGGCTTTTTGGAGAAATTTATGGATTTTGACGGATTTTTTCGGCAAAAAGGCAAAAAACTACCCTGCGATTTAGCACTTAAAAGCGTTGACATTTGAAATTTGCCTTGCTATAATCAAGCCATCCTTTCAAAGACAGCGATTTTCCGGCGCACGGAGCGGTCTCCGGCCCGGAGCTTGGGAGTATTGTTATGAACCGTATGCACAACAGCTATTATTATGCGTACTTTTACTTTACTGGGTCATTCAGTAAGGGTAATTTGTGATGCAGAAATGAGCTGAGTCAGTTCAATGAGATGCGGCACAGGTTATCCTGTGCCGCTTTTTTAATCCAAAAAAGGAGACGAACCAAAATGAAAAAGAAACTGATTTCCATCCTTCTGGCTGCCTGTCTGCTGCTGGCGCTGGCGGCCTGCGGCGGCAATAATGCCGGCGGCACGCAGGACAAGACCTATGTGGTTGGCGTCTGCCAGCTGGTCCAGCACGATGCGCTGGACGCCGCCACGCGCGGCTTTGAGGAAGCGCTGAAGGCCGAGCTGGGCGACGCGGTAGAGATCCGGGTCCAGAACGCTTCCAACGACATCCCCACCTGCTCCACCATCGTCAGCGGCTTCGTGGCCGACGGCGTGGATCTGATCATGGCAAACGCCACGCCCGCCCTGCAGGCTGCGGCCGCCGCCACGCAGGAGATCCCCATCCTCGGGACCTCCATCACCGAATACGGCGTGGCGCTGGACCTCAAGGACTTTAACGGCACCGTGGGCGGCAACATCTCCGGCACCTCCGACCTGGCTCCGCTGGATCAGCAGGCGGAGATGATCCCCGAGCTGATCGAGGATGTCCGGACGGTCGGCATCCTCTACTGCTCCGCCGAGCCGAACTCCGTCTATCAGGCCGAGGTGGTGAAGGCCAAGCTGGAAAGCATGGGCATCGCCGTTCAGGTCTATACCTTCGCCGATTCCAACGATGTGGCAGCCGTCACCGCAACGGCCTGCGCCGAAAACGAAGCGCTCTATATCCCCACGGACAACACCGCCGCCTCCTGCGCCGAGGCCATCAATAATGTGGCCGAGCCGGCCGGCGTTGCCATCATTGCCGGCGAGGAGGGCATCTGCCGCGGCTGCGGCATCGCCGCCCTGAGCATCAGCTACTACGACATCGGCTACACCACCGGCCAGATGGCCGCGAGGATCCTTCGGGGCGAGGCAGATATCTCCACCATGCCCATTGAATACTATCCCAACCCGGTGAAGAAATACAATCCCACCCTCTGCGAAGCGCTGAATATCGTCGTCCCTGAGGGATATGTGGCCATCGGCGACTGACCCTCCCCAATCCGCGGCCCCGGCCGCTTCATGAAACGAGGTCTTTTCTATGGAACTGACGGCTTATCTCACATCGCTGAGCGTTTTTCAGCTGTTTTCCCGGATGCCGGCCGCCGCAGCGCAGGGGCTGCTTTGGGGCCTGATGGCCTTGGGCGTGTTCCTCACCTTCCGGGTGCTGGACATTGCCGATCTGACGGTGGACGGCTCCTTCGCCACCGGCGGCGCGGTGACGGTCATGCTGCTGTTGGCGGGCTGGCCGGCCTGGGCGGCGCTGCTGGCGGCGCTGCTGGCAGGCGTTGTTACCGGGCTGATCACCGGAGAGCTCCACACCCGCTTCGGCATCCCCGTGATCCTTTCCGGCATCCTGACCCAGTTCGCGCTCTATTCCATCAACCTGCGCATCATGACCAAGGCGAACCAGACGGCCAGCATCAAGAAGTTCGGCACCGTCTGGGATCCCGCCACCCACGGAAAGGGCTTTCTCGTTTCGTCCCTCTATATTCCGCAGGCCATCGCAGTGGGCGTGCTGCTGGCGGCGGCAGTCATTGCCCTGCTCTATTGGTATTTCGGTACAGAGCATGGCAGCGCCATGCGGGCCACCGGCTCCAATCCGGCCATGAGCCGGGCGCTGGGCATCAACACAAACCGGTTCAAGGTGATGGGGCTGGGGCTGTCCAACGGGCTGGTGGCGCTGGCCGGCGGGCTCATGACGCAATATCAGGGCACGGCGGATGTGAATATGGGCCGCGGCTCCATCGTCATCGGGCTGGCGGCCATCATCATCGGCGAGGTCCTGTGCTCGGCCATCTTCAAAAAGGGCTGCAACTTTGCGGTGCGGCTGGCCTTTGTGGTGCTGGGCGGCGTGATCTATTACGCGGTGATGACCGTGATCCTGTGGTTCAAGCTGGATCCCAACGACCTGAAGCTGTTCACCGCGCTGATCGTGGCCGTCTTCCTGGCCATCCCCCATTTCCAGGCCCAGCTGAAAAACTCCTTCCACAAGAATAAGCATCCCAAGGATGCTCCGGAGAAAGGCGGCGACCATCATGCTTGAGCTGCATCATCTGTGCAAGACCTTCAACAAGGGCACCATCAACGAAAAGCCCGCCCTGCAGGATTTGGAGCTGTATCTGGCGCCGGGAGATTTTGTCACCGTCATCGGCGGCAACGGCGCGGGGAAATCCACCATGCTCAATGCGGTGGCCGGCGTCTGGCCCGTGGACAGCGGGACCATCTCCATCGACGGCGTGGATGTGACGGCCATGCCGGAATATAAGCGGGCCCAGTTTATCGGCCGGGTCTTTCAGGATCCCATGATGGGCACCGCCCCGGATATGCAGATCGAGGAAAACATGGCGCTGGCCCTGCGCCGGGGCAAAAAGCGCACCTTCCGCTGGCAGATCACCCGGCAGGAGCGGGCCTTCTTCCGGGAGGAGCTGCGGCTCTTGGGCCTGGGTCTGGAGGATCGGATGACCTCCAAGGTGGGGCTGCTCTCCGGCGGACAGCGGCAGGCGCTGACGCTGCTCATGGCTTCCCTGCAGCAGCCCAAGCTCCTCCTGCTGGACGAGCACACGGCGGCGCTGGATCCGGCCACGGCGGCGAAGGTGCTGGAGCTTTCCGACCGGATCGTGGCGGAAAACCGCCTGACCGCCATGATGATCACCCACAATATGACGGACGCCATCCGCCACGGCAACCGGCTGATCATGATGAACAACGGGAAGATCGTCCTGGATATTTCCGGCGAGGAGAAGAAAAAGCTCACCAAAACCGAGCTGCTGGAGCGGTTTGCCGTGTCCACCGGCGTTCAGGAGGAGACGGATTCGCTCATCCTCTCCTGAAAGATCACAGACAAAAAGGACGCCATCCGAACTGGATGGCGTCCTTTTTTTGACCGGTCATCGGGCGGCTGCCGGCAAAGGCGGGCAGCGCGCGTCCCAGACTTTCGGGCGTTTGCCGGGATCAGGGCAGGAAAATGCGGAGGATCTGCCGGATCTGGCCGTTTTCCACCATGACCGTGGTGGAAACGGGAGAAAAGCCGGGATCGTCGGTGCTGCCGGCCAGAGCCAGCAGCTCTGCGGCGGAGCGGGTCTGCTCCGGCTGGGAAATGTCGGAGGCGTCCACAAAGGTGAAGTCCTCCGCCAGCGGCAGCGTCAGCCGGCCGGCCTCATAGTAATTGGCTTCGCCGTCCAGCCCAACGCTGAAATAGCCGTTGTCGTTCTCCTGGGTGGAAAGCTGCAGACCGTCCAGCCCCACGCCGCCGTTGATGGTGACGCCGCCGAACTCGTCCTGCTGAAGGGTCTCCACGGTGAACTCCCGGCCGCCGGAGACCACGATATCGCCCGGCTGCAGCGTGGCGATGTCTACGATGTCATAGTGCTCGGTGTCGTAGACCGTCAGCTCCAGCAGGGTCTTCCCACCCTGCTCCTTGGCAGAGGCCAGATCCGGCACGGCGGCCAGCGCGGCGTCGGTAAGGTCATCCAGCGTCAGATCGGAGGGCAGAGGCTCCACTTTGCGGCCCTGGGGCTCGTCGCTGCCGGGGTCGCCGCCGGGCTGCGGCTCCTGCTGATCCTGCGGATCATCCCGCACATTGGGGATCGGATCGTTCTTTTTGCTGCAGGCGCAAAGGGCCAGCATTCCAAAAACCAGCGCCAGCGCCAGCATGGATCTGAAGAAATGTTTCATAGCGTCCTCCTTTTCGGTTTCATATGCGCAATTTTCGGACAAAATGCAAAGGAACAGCCCTTCGGCTGTTCCTTGCACACAGCTGCCGGATAAAACCGACATGGTACGGCGTAAGGGATTCGAACCCCCGACCTTTTGGTTCGTAGCCAAACACTCTATCCAGCTGAGCTAACGCCGCATTTACCGTGCTCAAACAATATAGCACAGCCTTTTTCAAAAATCAAGGGGCAAACGGAAAAAACTTTTGTTTTTTTGAAAAACCGGGGAGAAACCGTGGGATGCTATTGAGAAACGCACCGGTTTATACTATAATGACCTTGATCCTTTGATCTATTCTGTAAGGGAGGGACCCTTTTATGAAAAATACCCGTCTGCTGGCGCTGGTGATCCTGCTGATCACGCTGGTCGTGATGGTCTGGCGGTTCTGGGATGTGGTGATGCTGTTCTTTCTGGCGGCCATCATCGCCTATCTGCTGGGGCCGATCGTCCGGCTGCTGACCTTCCGCGGCAAGGTGCCCCGGGGGCTGGCCGTGGCGGTGACGGCGCTTCTGGTGGTGGGGCTCATCACCTGGGGCATGGTGCTGCTGGTGCCCTATGTGGCGGAGCAGATCACCGGCGTGGTCAACGATCTGACCGCCTATGCCGGCACCTTTGACGAGCTGCTGGACCGGGCCAACGAGCTGCTGGCCTCCTGGCATCTGCCCCAGCCCGTTCTGGACTGGGCCACGGGCATCCTGAGCAAAAGCGACACCTACCTGATGAAGGTGGCCCAGGCGCTGCTGAACTGGCTGGTAAACGCCACCTCCAGCATCTTTAATATCGTGGTGGTGATGATCCTCGTCATCTATTTTATGCTGGATGGGGCGAAGCTCATCCGCGGCGCGCTGGCCATGCTGCCGGACCGGGCGCGGATCCGGGCCACCCGGGTGGTGGAGGAATCCAACCGCTACACCTGGAAATATGTTGGCTCCAAGGTGCTGGTCTCGCTGGGAATGGCCATCGTCTCCTATATCGGCTTTTCCATCATCGGCCTGCGCTATGCCCTGCTGTTTGCGGGCATTTCCTTCATTCTGGATTTTATCCCCTATTTCGGCTCGCTGATCGCCGGCGTGGTGGAGGGCGTCTTTGCCCTGATCACCGGCGGCCTGAGCCTTGCCATCAAGGTGGCGGTGTTTGTGATCGTGGTGCAGCAGATCGAGGGCAATGTAGTGGCGCCCAAGGTCCAGAGCGACGCGGTGAACATTCATCCGCTGGGCGTAATGTTTGCCCTTCTGGCCTGCAGCGAGCTCTGGGGCCCGGTGGGCATGCTGATCTCCACGCCGGTGGCGGTGGTCTTTAAGACGGTGATCCGGGAGATCTATAATTATATCCTGGGCGATCAGCGCCCCAGCCAGCTCCAGCCGGCGGAGGGCCCCGCGCCCCGGGCCGGCAAAAAGCGCAAAGGCAGGGCGCAGGAGCCTGCTGCGCCGGAAAAAGCGCCGGAAGCCCCGGCCGCTGCGGAAAAAGCGCCTGCAAAGCCGGAGGACGATCTTTCCGAGACCATCAGTCAGCTGACCCGCCCGGAGCCGCCGGCGAAAAAATAAGCACACGGCCGCGCCCCCTCGCATAGAGATAGAAGCAGAAGCGAGGTGGAGCGAATTGAAATGGATGATCTTCGGCGCGGCCTGTCTGCTGGGGACGGTGCAGCATTTTCTCTATGAGCCCCTGGGCCGGCCCGCGGCCCTCCGGTGGCTGCTGCCCACATCGGAAAGCCCCTGGGAGCACTTCAAGCTGGCCTTCTGGCCCCTGTGCGCCGGGCTGGCCCTTTGGGGCGGGCTGCAGGGCGCGGCGGCCGGCGCGATCCTCTGCGCCTGCTGTCTGGCGGCGAGCCATGCCTTCTGCACCATGATGGGCATTTACTTTTTCTACCGGGCGGCGCTGGGCGTAAAGCGCGCGGTGCTGTGGGTGGACATCGGCAATTTTTATGTGACCATGCTGCTGGGGTGGCGGCTGGGCCTGCGGACGCTGGGCGGCTGCTTCGGCCTGCTGCAGGCGGCGCTGGCGGCGGCGGTCCTGCTGGGCTGGGTGGCAGCGTTTTTGCTCCCGGAGGACAAAACGCCGGTCTGGCCGCTGTTTGCAGATCCGTCAGCAGCGAAAAACAAAGGAAACAGAGAGTAGATTATGGCAGAGATCAGCGTACAGCAATTACACAAATACTTTGGAGAGCACCATGTTTTGAAGGGGCTCTCCTTTGACCTGCTTCCCGGAGAACGGGCCAGCATCGTCGGCCCAAACGGCTGCGGCAAGACCACCCTGCTGAAGATCCTGGCAGGGCAGGAGGATTATGAGAGCGGAACGGTCTCCATCGCAAAGGGCGCGCGCCTGGGGCTTTTGGAGCAGCTGCCGGTCTATGATCCGGCGCTGACCGTCCGTCAGGTGCTCCGGCAGGCCTTTGTCTGGCTGGAGGATATGGCCGCCGAGATGCAGGCCATGGAGGCGGATATGGCGGCGGGCCGGCCGGTGGATCTGGAGCGCTACGGCAAGCTGCAGACCGCCTATGAGCTGGGCGGCGGCTACGACCAGCAGGTCCCCTACGACCGGATGTGCGCCGGTCTGCACATTGACGCGGAAATGCAGCAGCGGCCCTTTATGAGCCTTTCCGGCGGGGAGAAGACCCGGGTCAATCTGGCCCGGCTGATGCTCTCCGGAACGGATCTGCTGCTGCTGGACGAGCCCACCAACCATCTGGACATGGATTCCATCGAGTGGCTGGAGGAATATCTCAAGAGCTTCCGGGGGACGGTGCTCATCGTGTCCCACGACCGGTATTTTCTGGATCATGTCACCAATCGCACGCTGGAGCTGCGGGACGGGGAGATCATCTCCTGGCCGGGCAATTACAGCTATTTTGCCGAAAAGAAGGACGAGCTGGCCCGGCAGCTGGAGGCCGCCAAGCGCCGGCAGGACAAGGAGATCGCCCGGCTGGAAAAGGCCGTGGGCAACCTGCATCTCTGGGCCTTCATGGGCAACGACGCCCTGCACAAGCGGGCCTTTTCCATGCAGAAGCGCATCGACCGGATGGAGCGCATCCAGACCATCCGCAAGGAGCGCAAGCTGAAAAACCAGTTCAATCTGGCGGAGCAGTCCGGCGAGGATGTGTTCGCCATCGAGCATCTCAGCGCCGGCTACGGCGCGCCGCTGGTGCGGGATTTTTCCGCTATGGTCTACCGGGGCGAGCGCATTGCCATTCTGGGCCCCAACGGCTGCGGCAAAACTACCCTGCTCACCACGCTGCTGGGCCGGCTGCCGGCGCTTTCCGGCGCGGTTTATGAGGGCGTGGGCGTGGAGACGGGCTATCTGCCTCAGGTGGTGCAGTTTGACCATCCGGAGCGCGATCTGGTGGATACCCTGCTGTATGAGACCAACTGCACTCCCCAGGAGGCCCGGGACCGGCTGGCGGCCTTTGCCTTCCGGGGCGAGGAGGTCTTCAAGACGGTCTCCGTCCTTTCCGGCGGCGAAAAGACCCGGCTCAAGCTCTGTCTTTTCATGTATAACAAGATCAATACGCTGTTTTTGGACGAGCCAACCAACCATCTGGATATCCTTTCCCGGGAATGGGTGGAGGATGCCATCGACGACTTTTCCGAGACCATGCTGTTCGTCTCCCACGACCGGTATTTTATCGACCGCTTTGCCACCCGGATCTGGCTTTTGGAAAACGGCAGCATTACGGACTTTCAGGGGGGCTATCAGGAGTTTCAGGAGGCCCGGGCCCGCCGCCGGCAGGCGGAGGCCGCCCTGCGGGAGAAGGAAAAAAAGGAAAAGACCGGTGAGCCCGCCCCGCGGCCCGGCAAAAAGCCGGAGACCGTCCCCTCCCGGGAGCAGGAAAAGCGCCGCCGGGAGCGGGCCAGACGGATCGCCGCCATTGAGGAGCGGCTGCAGGAGCTGGAGCAGGAGATGGCGGAATGTGAGGGCGGAGACTATGTAAAGCTGGGCGAGCTCTACCACAGCCGGGAAACGCTGGAGGAGGAGCTTCTGACCCTTTACGAGCAGCAGGAAGCGGAGGGCTGATCATGGCCAGGGGCGCGGGACAAAAGGGCAAGCTGCTGGCGCTGGAGCGCATTTTCTGGGAGCAGACCGACGAGGCGCATCCGCTGTCCATCCCCCGGCTGATGGCGCTGCTGCAGGAGCGGGGCGTGGATTGCCGGGACCGGAAGAGCCTTTACGATGATCTGGAGACGCTGCGCCTGTTTGGCCTGGACATCGAGAGCCGTCGGGAGGGCCGGGGCACCGGCTACTATCTGGCCTCCCGGCAGTTTGAGCTGCCGGAGCTGAAGCTGCTGGTAGACGCGGCCCAGTCCTCCCGCTTTATCACCCGGGAAAAGACCGGCCGGCTGATCCGTAAGCTGGAGAGCCTGACCTCTCTGCATCAGGCCCGGCAGCTGCAGCGGCAGGTCTATGTGACGGGCCGGGTCAAGGCGGAAAACGAGCGGGTCTATTATACGGTAGACGCTCTGCATGCCGCCATCGACGAGGGGAGCCGGGTCCGCTTTCATTATTTTGAATGGGTCCTTGGGAAAAACGGCCGGCTGGAACGGCGGCTGCGCCGGGAGGGAGAATGGTATGAGGCCAGCCCCTGGGCGCTGATCTGGGACAATGAAAATTACTATCTGGTGGCCTATGACCACCGCAGCGCCGCGCTGCGGCATTACCGGGTGGACAAGCTGCTGGATCTGCAGGCCACCGGCCAGCCCCGGGAGGGGGCGGAGCTTTGGGCCGGCAGGGACCCGGCGGCCTATGCCGCCGCCATGTTCGGGATGTTCGGCGGGCAGCAGGAGCGCCTGCAGCTGCTGGTGGAGCAGACGCTCATCGGCGTCATTGCAGACCGGTTCGGCCGGGACTGCATCGTTGCGCCCTACGACTCGGACCATGTGACGGTCCATGTACAGGCGGCGGTGAGCCCACAGTTTTTTTCCTGGGTGTTCAGTCTGGAGGGCCGGTGCAGGATCCTTGCCCCGGCCGCCGTGGCGGAGCAATACCGGGCCATGCTGGAAAATGGAATCAGACAGGAGGAGCACAAATGATCAAGGCGGTTTTTTTCGATCTGGACGGAACACTGGTCAATAGCCTGCGGGATATTGCCGCCGCTATGAACGGCGCGCTGGCGGCCTTTGGCCTGCCGGGCTTTTCGCCGGAGGAATACCGGCAGAAGGTGGGCAACGGGGCAAGGATATTGGCCCAGCGCTGTCTTCCGGAGGAGCGGCTCTCAGAGGCAGATGCCCTGCGGCAGGAATACGGCCGCCGCTATCTGGCAGATTGCTGCGTGGAGACCTGTCCCTATGAGGGCGTCGTCCCCATGCTGGACGCCCTGCGGGAGGCTGGGCTGCAGCTGGCCGTTATCACCAATAAGCCCCAGGATCAGGCAGACCGGGTGATCCGGCTGCTGCCGGAGGGGGCGGTACACGAAGTGTTCGGGCAGCAGGCCCGCTTCCCCGTCAAGCCGGATCCGGCGATCTTCCGCTTTGCCGCGGAGCGTATGGGGTTGGCGCCGGAGGAGATCCTTTATTGCGGTGATTCCGCCGTGGATATCCAGTTTGCCCACAACGCCGGGACCCGGGGCATCGGCTGCATCTGGGGCTTCCGTGGCCGGCAGGAGCTGGCGCAGGCCGGGGCGGATTTTTTGGCGGAGACGCCGGCGGCGCTGGCCGCCATCGCCCTGCGGGAAGCGCAGAAATAAAGATCGCACAGATCGCACATAGGAGGACATGACCCATGAATACGCCGCTGCTTTTGTCGCTGCTGGATCCCACGCTGCCGGAGCCGCTGGTGCTGGAGGAGACCGACAGCACCAACCGGGTGGCCCGGACGCTGGCCCGGGAGGGCGCGCCCCACGGAAAGCTGGTGCTGGCCATGCATCAGACCACCGGGCGGGGCCGGCTGGACCGGTGCTTTTACTCGCCGGAGGGCGGGCTTTATCTCAGCATGGTCCTGCGCCTGCCCCTTTCGCCGGCGGAAAAGACGCTTTTGACGCCGCTGGCCGCCGTGGCGGTGCAGGAGGCCATCGCCTCCGTCTGCCAGATCGCCACCGGCATCAAGTGGGTCAACGATCTGTTTTATCAGGGAAAAAAGGTCTGCGGCATCCTGGCGGAGGGCGCGGGAGACGCGGTGGTCCTGGGCGTGGGCGTGGATGTGTATCGGCCCGCCCAGCCCCTGCCCCCCAAGCTGCAGGATGTGATGGGCTTTTTGCTGGAGGAGCCGGTCTACGGCGTCATGGAGATGCTGGCGGCCGCCATTGCCAACAATCTGCTTACCCGCGCCGCCGCGCTGCCGGACCGGAGCTTTTTGGAGGATTACCGCAGAAACAGCCTGCTGCTGGGCCGGAGCATCACCGTCTATCCACCGGCTGGCGCGCCTTATCCTGCGCTGGCCCGGGCCATGGACGACGACGCCCGCCTGCTGGTGGAGCTGCCCGACGGAAGCCTGCGGACGCTGAGCTGCGGCGAGGTCTCCGTGCGGCACAGAGAGGAGGGCGAGGCATGAGATATTATCTGGTGGACGCCTTTACCGACAGGCTGTTTTCCGGCAATCCCGCCGGCGTCTGCCTTGCAGACCGGCCCCTTTCGCCGGAGCTGATGCAGCGCATCGCCGGAGAAAACAATCTGCCGGAGACGGCCTTTCTGGAAAAGGGCCCGGAGGGCTGGCACATTCGCTGGTTCACCCCGTCCTTTGAGATGGATCTGTGCGGCCACGCCACGCTGGCGGCGGGCTTTGTGCTGATGAACCTGATCGAGCCGGGGGACGAGGCGGCCTTTTCCTCCTGCAGCGGGCCGCTGCGGGTGCTGCGCCGGGAGCAGGGCTATGCCCTGGACTTCCCTTCCCGTCCGCCGCGGGAGATCCCTGTTTCGGAGGGCATGGAGGCGTGTCTGGGCGAGCGGGTGCTGGGCTGCTGGCAGTCCCGGGACAGGATCGTCCTGCTGGAGAGCGCGGAGGCCGTCCGGCGGCTGCAGCCCGATCTGGAGCGGATGGCGCAGGTGGTGCCCCAGTGGGGGCTGGTGCCAACGGCGCCGGGCGAGGACTGCGATTTTGTCAGCCGGTATTTTGACCCCCGGGACGCTGTGGCGGAGGATCCGGTCACCGGCTCCGCCCACTGCACGCTGGCGCCCTTCTGGGGCGCGCGGCTGGGCAAGCAGACCCTTACCGCCCGGCAGCTTTCCCGCCGGGGCGGGACGCTGCGCTGCACCCTGCAGGGCGACCGGGTCTCCATCGGGGGAGACGCCGTCCTTTATCTGGAAGGCACGCTGCATGTTTGATGGAAACAGGAGGCGCTGAAATGAACATGAGAAGAGCGGACCGGGAGGTCCGGGAACCGGAGCGGATCGAAGGGATCCTTTCCGAATGTCACGTCTGCCGGGTGGGCTTTCAGGACGGCCCGGAGACCTATATCGTCCCCATGAGCTTCGGCTGGCAAAAGCGGGACGGGGGCTATGTGCTTTATTTTCACGGGGCCTCGGAGGGCCGCAAGCGGGAGCTGATCCGCAGCGGGCCGCAGGTGGGCTTTGAGATGGACTGCGGCTATGCGCTGAAGCCGGCGGCGATGGCCTGCGGCTTTACCGCGGCCTTCCGCAGCATCATCGGCTCCGGCCGGATGGAGGAGGTCACGGACCTGCAGGAAAAGCAGGCGGACCTGAATTGCCTGATGGCCCATTACAGCGGCCGGGCAGACTGGCAGTATCCGCCGGAGATGCTGGCGCGGCTTTGCGTCTTCCGGCTGCAGGTGCGGGAGCTTTCCTGCAAGGAGCATCTCTGAGCCCGGCGAAGGGAAATCCAAGCAAAAGAAAAAGCAAAAGCGCCCGTCTCCCCCAAAAACCGGAGGGAGCGGGCGCTGATTTTATAGCAGGATTGCGGCCTGTGCGGCCTGCCGGATCATGCCGCGGGGCGGATCGCCGGCAGATCTGCCGGACAGACCCGGGAGACGCGGCCGCAGGCGGGAGCGCGGCGCTTTCTGGGCAGGGTAAAGCGCCAGCCCAAAAGCATACAGCCCAGACACAGGCTGCCCAGCACCAACAGCCGGCCCAGCGGCAGGGCGCCTCCGTCCGAAGCCATCGCCAGCAAAAGCAGACCGATCCCGCCTGCCAGCTCCATTCTCTTTCCGTGCTTCTTCATCTGGGAGCGCCCCTTCCTTTACAAACATCTGTTTGCTTTCTGATGGTAGTATAGCACGGCTGTTCGAAAAATGCAAACGAATGTTCGACTAAAATTTGCACAAAATTCGGCTTGCTTTTTCGTCAAAACGACAGGTTTCCCCCAAAAACGGCAAGCGCTCGCCGGCCTTCTGCCGTTTGGACAGCCGGGCCGGGCATTCGGCAACATAACCGTTGCGCGGGGGCGGAAACTGTGCTATGATAAAAAGTACATCCGGAATCGTTTCTGTTCTCCCAAGGAGGGATAGTCTTTGATGAAGCTGCGGCGCATTGCGGCGGCGGGCCTTTGCGGGCTGCTGCTGCTGACTGGGGCTACGGTGCTGGCGGCGGGCACCTCTGCCGACCCGATCCTTTCCCGGTCTTATTTGAAAACGGTATTTTCCAAGCCCATGGAGGAATATTGGAGCACGGCGGGCAATATGCTGGGCCTTTCGCTGGCGGGCCGGCAGGAGAGCTGGGCCCAGGCGGCCCAGACGGCGGCGGCAAAGCGCGTAGCAGATGCGCTGGCTCCCTCGCTGCAGGCGCAGGTGCAGGCTCGGGCGGCGGAGCTTCTGGCGCAGCAGACCACAGGCGCGCTGACGGCGGGTATGCGCCGGGTCACGCTGAAAAAGGGCGACCGGATCACCGGGACGCCGGGGGCCTCGCTGATGTTTATTTCCGGGGCAGGCAAGACCTGCGGCAGCGCCGGAGCGGAGATCCTGAACATCACCGCCGGCTCCACACGCACGCCGGGGCTGGCCATTAAGACCGGCATCCTTTATATGATCCTGGCGGACGACGGCAGCGGCGTGGAGGTCACCTCCGACGCGGCGGTGGTGCTGGTGAAGGACGGCACCCGGGCGGGCTATGAGGCCTGCTATACCGCCTATGCCGACGCGCTGAAATATCTGGGCCTGTTTTTGGGCGATGACAGCGGCTATGCGCTGGACCGGGCCCCCAGCCGCATCGAGGCGCTGATCATGCTGATCCGCCTGATGGGGCAGGAGAGCGCGGCGCTGGCCTGCGGCGAGCCCTATCCCTTCCGGGACGCCATGGCCTGGAAGCAGGGCGAGCGCTATGTGGCCTATGGCTGCCTGCAGGGCATCACCAACGGCACGGGCAACAACAGCTATTCCCCCTATCAGAACGCGGCGCTGGAGCAGTATCTGACCTTTGTGCTCCGCAGCCTGGGCTATCAGGACGGGGTGGATTTCGTCTGGAACACCACCTCCCGGGATCTGGCCCAAACGCTGGGCCTGCTGACGGCGGCGGAGCTTCAGAGCGCGGCGCAGACCGGCTTTTACCGGGATCATGTGGCGCTCATTTCCTGGCGGGCTCTCAGCGCCCAGCTGAAGAGCGGCGGGACGCTGGCGGAAAGGCTCATTGATCAGGGCGTCTTTACCCGGCGGCAGCTGCAGGAGGCGGCCTTCTTAGCCGGCGCTTAAGAAAAAACAGTCTGCACCTTTCCGCCGCAGGAGAATAGTATGGGGTGAGAAATCTATTGAGGAGGGACTCACTTCTATGTACTCTTGCAACAACTGTAATTCCTGCGGCCGGGGCAACGGCTTCTTCGCTAACTATCAGCCCTTCTGGATCATCGTGGTCATCGCCATCGTCATCATCTGGGTCCATTACGGCTGCGGCGCCTGGGGCAACGGCTGCTGCAACAGCTGCTGCTGTGACAACGACTGCTGCTGCAACAACAACTGCGGCTGCAACAACAACTGCGGCTGCAACAACAACTGCGGCTGCGGCAACGGCTGCTGCTGAGCGCAGGCCGGAAGTCCAAATAACATAAGCGCGCCCCCGCGGAGAGCCTTCTCCGCGGGGGCTTTTACTGCGGCGCGAAAAAGCGCTTTACAAGCTTCGGGGAATCTGTCATAATAAAAAACAGAGAACATCTGTGAAATCTGATCGTTTGGAGGATCGAGCTATGCGTACTGTCGGCGTTATTTCCAGAGGGATCCGCGCGCCCATCATCCGGGAGGGGGACGACCTGGCGTCCATTGTGACGGAATGTGTCGTGGGCGCTTCCCGGGAGGCCGGGTTTGCCTTTCATGACCGGGATGTGGTGGCCGTGACGGAATCTGTGGTGGCCCGGGCCGCCGGGAATTATGCCTCCGTGGAGGACATTGCACAGGATATCCGGAAGAAATTCGCCTGCGACCATCTGGGCGTGATCTTCCCCATCACCTCCCGCAACCGCTTTGCCATCGTGCTGCGGGGCGTGGCCATGGGCGTGAAAAGGATCACGCTGATGCTCAGCTATCCCACCGATGAGGTGGGCAATCATCTGTTTGACGAGGAGATGCTGGAGCAGGCGGGCGTCAACCCCTACAGCGATGTGCTCACGGAGGCGGACTACCGGCGGGCCTTCGGCAACCCGGTCCATCCCTTTACCGGCATGGATTATGTGGCCTATTATAAGCAGCTTATCGAGGACTGCGGCTGTCAGGCGGAGATCCTCTTTGCCAACCGGCCCGAAGCCATCCTGTCCCATACCCGGTCCGTCCTCTGCTGCGATATCCACACTCGCCGCCGCACCCAGGCCCGCCTGAACAAGGCCGGGGCGGAAAAGGCGCTGTGTCTGGATGAGATCCTCAACGAGAGCGTGGACGGCAGCGGCTATAACGAGCAGTATGGCCTTTTGGGCTCCAACAAGGCCACGGAGGACCGGATCAAGCTCTTCCCCCGGGACTGCGCCCGGTTCGTGGACCGGCTGGCGGCGCTGCTGCGGCAGGCCACGGGCAAGAACATCGAGTGTATGATCTATGGCGACGGCGCCTTTAAGGATCCTGTGGGCAAGATCTGGGAGCTGGCAGATCCGGTGGTCTCTCCGGCCTGCACCCCCGGCCTGCTGGGCACGCCCAACGAGCTGAAGATCAAATATCTGGCAGACAACGATTATGCGGGCCTTACCGGCGAGGCACTGCGGCAGGCCGTGCGCCAGTCCATTCAGGACAAGCAGGGCGACCTGAAGGGCAGCATGGCCAGCCAGGGCACCACGCCCCGGCAGCTCACCGACCTGCTGGGCTCTCTCTGCGATCTGACCTCCGGCTCCGGCGATAAGGGCACGCCCATCGTACTGATCCAGGGCTATTTTGACGATTATTCCAAGGAATAAAATGGCTTTTTTCCCGGCGGCCCGGGCCGCCGGGAAGCACTTTTGCGAGGATTCGACAGAATAGCCAAAAATAACACGACGGTTTCGTGAAATTTTCTGGAACAATTCGGTATTGCAAAGCGCCGGTTTTTCGGTACAATAGAAGTATCGTGGTACGAGGGGAGGCGGTTTCCTTGCAGATCCTGGAGGAGCGCATCCGGCGGGACGGACTTGTCCTGGCGGGCGGCGTCCTGAAGGTGGACGGATTTCTGAACCACCAGATGGATATCCAGCTGTGCAACCAGATGGGCAAGGAATGGGCTCGCCTGTTTGAGGGCTGCGGCATCAATAAAATTCTTACCATAGAGGCATCCGGAATCGGTATCGCATGTATCGCGGCGCAGTACTTCGGGTGCCCCGTTGTTTTTGCCAAGAAAAGCAAGAGCAAGAACATCCCCGGCGATGTCTGGACGGCCAGGGTGGAATCCTTTACCCATGGCGGCGTCAACGATGTGATCGTCTCCAAAAAATATTTGGGGCCGGAGGACCGGGTGCTGATCATCGACGATTTCCTGGCCAACGGCGCGGCCCTGCAGGGGCTGATCGATATCGTCCGGCAGGCCGGCGCACAGCTGGTAGGCGCGGGGATCGCCGTGGAAAAGGCCTTCCAGAAGGGCGGCGACCGGATCCGGGAGCAAGGCGTCCGGGTGGAATCGCTGGCCCGCGTGGCGGAGATGGATCCGGAAAAGGGCATCCGCTTCTGCTGAGCGGCGCCGGAAAAGCAAAAAGCGAAAAGTTCATACAGGTCGATATATATCAAATGATGTGGTTTTGAAGTCTCTACCCGGCTGCCGTAAATGGCCGGACTATCGACGGAGCGCAGAAGGGCAGAGGGCCTTTTTGTCTCATCCGCCGTGGAGACTGAAATGCAGTCCCCGCGTTTTTTTGTTCCATAGCGCGAAAGCGATGGAAATACATCGGTGAAAAACCAACCAACAAGTGATTTGGAGGAAAAGATCATGAAAAAGCTTGCAGCTCTGCTCCTGGCTCTCGTTATGTGCCTCAGCCTCTGCGCCTGCGGCGGCGGAAACAACGACAGCAAAACCGAGATGAAGGTCGGCTTCATCTTCCTGCACGACGAAAACTCCACCTACGACCTGAACTTCATCAACGCCGCCAAGGCTGCCTGCGAGCAGCTGGGCGTCACCCCTGTCATGAAGACCAATGTCCCCGAGGGCCAGGAGTGCTACGACAAGGCTGCTGAGCTGGTAGACGACGGCTGCTCCGTAATCTTCGCCGATTCCTTCGGCCACGAGGATTTTATGATCCAGGCCGCCAAGGAGTTCCCGAATGTGCAGTTCTGCCATTCTACCGGCACCAAGGCCCACACGGAGAACCTGTCCAACTACCACAACGCCTTTGCTTCTATCTACGAGGGCCGCTATCTGGCCGGTATCGTGGCCGGCATGAAGCTGAATGAGATGATCGCCGCCGGCGAGTTCACCGCCGAAGAGGCCAAGATCGGCTATGTGGGCGCGTTCACCTACGCCGAGGTGGTCTCCGGCTACACCTCCTTCTTCCTGGGCGCCCGCTCCGTCTGCCCCAGCGCCACCATGGAAGTGACCTTCACCGGTTCCTGGTACGATGAGACCGCCGAGAAGGAAG
>ENA-OUQC01000953-OUQC01000953.1-human-gut-metagenome-genome-assembly--contig:-NODE-953-length-17153-cov-9.046614_pt1 | contig 17153 bp, 20 predicted proteins | sample MGYA00237942_ERZ548815 | MGnify/ENA primary metagenome ERZ548815 (study PRJEB26490, sample SAMN05194722) | human gut metagenome | biome: terrestrial biome; feature: human-associated habitat; material... | reverse complement strand
GTTGTTAACACTACTATTATTATATAAAAGTGGATTCAGTGTTGGTAAATATATTTCATTTGAAGAACAAATCAATAATAATAAAAGAAACTATTATGAGGCATTGAGACTTTCATCTATTAATTGGATAGAAAACGAGCAGAGTTATGTTTCGTTTATAGAAAATTTCTTATTAAAATTATATATGTGTTATAAAGAATTAGACAAAAGATTTAGTGTTGTAAACAGTAATAAAATTACAAAAAAAGCAAGAATTGAAGCAACGGTGTTAAATAATTTAACTCCTATTTCAAAAGCAGAAATATGTAAGATCTTACCAGATGTAAGCCCAACAACAGTGGAAGTAGTATTAGGAACAATGGTAAAAAATAATGCAATTAAAATAATAGGAAGTGGAAGAAATACAAAATATATGAAGAAATAATTAAAATTAATTATATATTTAAATTGTAGGGTCGAACCTGTTCGCCAGCGCTTCGAAGGACGAGCAATTAAAATCGCCACTATAACATCTGCTATAGTATAAGCAAACATAAAAAAGAAATCTACCTAAATATGTATATCTAAGTAGATTTCTTCTTTACGTATTTATAGAAAACTAAAAGTTACGCAAAAACTATTTCATATTGTGTTCAGCTTGCTCTATCATTTTTTTAACCATTTGTCCACCGATTTTACCAGCGTCTTTAGCTGATATATCTCCATTATAACCTTGCTTTAAATTAACACCTACTTCGCTAGCTACTTCATATTTGAATTTATTAAGAGCTTCTCTTGCTTCTGGAACTGCAGATCTATTACTGTTATTTGTCATGTTTTTCACCTCCTAGAATGTGTTTACTTATTTTAATAAAAAAACATTTTGTTTTTTCAATATATATATTGCTCAATAAATAAAAAAATAAACTGGTAATTTTTGTTGAATTTTATTGTAAATAAATATTGATTAATGATATAATACTAAAATTATAAACAAAGGAAGTGGTAGACAAAATGTATAAATTAATTGCAGTAGATTTAGATGGAACTCTTCTAAATTCGTATAGTCAAGTTTCAGAAAAAAACAAACAAGCAATAAAAAATGCAAAAAATAAGGGGATAGAAGTTGTACTGTGTTCTGGTAGAGGATTTGCATCTGTAAAAAGTATTGCAAATGAAACAGAAGCAAATAACTATGCTGTTTGCGGAAATGGAGCATTGGTTTATAACATAAAAAATCAAAAAATAATGTATAATAATTTTATAGAAAAAGAAAAAGTATTACAAATAATACAAATATGCGAAGAAAACAGTATATATTATAGTATATGTACAACTCAAAATATTATAGCAAAATCTTTAAACTATAATGTGCTTTTTTATCATCAAGAAAATGAAAAAAAACCAGATGATCAAAAAACAAATATTAATGTAGTACAAGATATTTATAAGTATATAAAAGATAGGGAGAAAGAAGACTATTTAAAAATAAGCATTTGCGATGAACATAATGTAATATTTAATGGAATAATAAGAAAACTTAGAACAATAAATAAAATTGATGTTTTAGATGTTGCACACATGTCAAAAAAAATTATAAAAACACGGAACAGAAGAAACGGAAATAAACTATTATTATACAGAAATAACGAATCAAAATGTAAACAAATGGCAAGCGTTGGAGCATTTAATTAAAGAATTAAACATAAAAACAGAGGAAACTATAGCAATAGGAGACAATGTAAATGATATACAAATGATAAAAAATGCAGGACTAGGAATAGCAATGGATAATAGTGCTGACTATATAAAACAATATGCAGACTATATAACCACAGATAATAACCTAGATGGTGTTGCAGAAGCAATAAATAAATATATTGAATAAAAAAAATAAAAATGCACTAAACTATTAAAAGAGAGGTGCATTTTTTATGAAAGAAGATAAAGATAAAATAATTAAAGAAGACACAACAAAATATGGAGAATTTGTTTCGTCATATTTTGAATGGATAACGCCAGATGAGCAAAAACAAAAAGCAAAAGAGTTAGAACAACTAGGCAAAAAAGATAAAAAATAAAGCAAATATAATTTTAAAAAAATATAAATAAACTATTGACAACAAAAAAAAAGGTAGTATAATATAAATATAGGTCAAAGAAAGTCAAAGTCAAAAGGAGGCGATGAGGTGCGAATAGCAGATATGATAGAAGAATTTATAAAAGACTTATTTGAAGAAGAAAATTATATAGAAATACAAAGAAATGACCTAGCTGAGCATTTTAACTGTGTTCCATCTCAGATAAATTATGTAATTGCAACAAGGTTTAAACCTTCTCAAGGTTATTATGTAGAAAGCAAAAGAGGAGGAGGAGGATATATAGGCATAAAAAAAATAAATATAACAAAAAGCAATTCGCTTATGCATACAATAACAAGCATAGGTGATAGTTTAACAGCACAAGAGGTGGATATATTTATAAGCAACTTATTATCTTATAAAATGATAGAAACTAAAGAAGCAAAGCTTTTAAAGGTGGCAACAAGTGATAATGTATTAAATGTGCCACAAAATATAAAAGACAATTTAAGAGCGCGAATATTTAAAAATATGTTATTAAATTTAATTAATGATTAGGAGGTAGATAATATGTTATGTCAAAATTGTGGAAAAAATGAAGTGAATTTTAAATACACACAAGTAGTAAATGGGGTAAAAAAAGAAATGGCTTTATGTGAAAAATGTGCAAAAGAATTAGGCTTAGAGAATATGGATTTTAATATTCCAATAAATTTTTCTAGCTTTTTAGGAGATTTCTTTGGAGATTATGATGAGAATTTTTTGCCAAGCTTTACACAAAGTAATGCACTAAAATGCACAAACTGTGGAATGACATATGACGAATTCGTTGATAAAGGAAAATTTGGATGTGAAAATTGCTATAATGTATTTGAAAACAGAATTGATCCTGTTTTAAAAAATATACATGGATGCAATCAACATGTAGGAAGAAATAGCAAATTTATAAATAAGGCTAGTGAAAACCATAGTAAAACCGAGGAAAATACAATGCAAAATGATGAACAACATAGTAAACTAAAAAAACTTAATGAAGATTTAAAACAAGCAATAAAAGAAGAAAAATACGAGGAAGCTGCTAAGATAAGAGACGAAATAAAAAAGATAAATGATAAATAGAGGAGGAGAGTCTTATGATAAATTGGTATTTACAAAATGGAAAAGATTCAGATGTAGTTATTAGTTCAAGAATTAGACTTGCAAGGAATTTAGCAGATTTTCCATTTAAGGAAAAAGCAAAAACAAAAGATTTAGAGCAAGTGTTAAAAACTATAAAAGAAATAACGCCAAGCATAGGTTATAACATAAAATATATAGAATTAAAAAATATAGATGATGTTACCAAAATAAGTTTAGTAGAGAAACATTTAATAAGTCCTGAATTTGCCTCAAATGAAAATGGTGCAATATTAATAAATGAAGAAGAAAATATTTGCATTATGATAAATGAGGAAGATCATATAAGAATACAAGTATTTGCTTCAGGGCAAGAATTAGAAAATTTATTGAATTTAGCAATAGAATTAGACGAAAAAATAGATGGACTAGTAAAATATGCTGTGAACAAGAAGTATGGCTATTTGACATCATGCCCTACAAATGTTGGGACAGGTTTAAGAGCGTCTGTTATGGTACATTTACCAGCATTAACCTTAACAGGTAATATAAGTAAAGTATTAAATGTGATAAATAATTTTGGAATGAATATTAGAGGAATATATGGAGAAGGAACTCAAAGCCAAGGAAATATATACCAAATATCTAATAATCAATCATTAGGTTTAACAGAGAAGGAAATTATTAAAAACATAAAAACAATAACAGAAAAAGTAATAGAACAAGAAAGACTTGCAAGAAAGTATTTAGCAAAAAGACAAATAGACTTAGAAGACAAAGTATACAGAGCGTATGGAATATTAACAAATGCTAAAAAAGTATCTTCAGAAGAATGTAGAAAATTACTATCTGACATAAAATTAGGAACAGATTTAGGAATTATAAGAGAACTAAATGATGCAAAAGTAAGCAAATTAGAGTTATATACAAAACCTGGAAATTTACAAAAATATTTGGGAAAAAAGTTAGATGCATATGAAAGAGATATACAAAGAGCAAAAGTTATAAAGCAAATAATAAATAGTTAAAAATATATAATGAAAGGAAGGTGTCTAAAATGACATATAAATTTACAAATAGAGCAGAAAAAGCATTGGAAATAGCAAATGAGTTAGCAATAGAATTAAATCACAACTATATTGGAACAGAGCATTTACTATATGGGTTAGTAAATGAAGGAACTGGAGTTGCAAGTAAAGTGCTAGAAATGCAAGGCGTAACTTCTGAAAAAGTATTAGAAGAAATAGAAATGCTTATTGGAAGAGGAAATGAAGAACAGGAAAAAACAGAAACAGTTGGATTTACACCAAGAACTAAAAGAGTTATAGAAAATGCATTTAGAGAAGCAAAAAGATTAGATTCGGAATATATAGGAACAGAACATTTATTGATAGGAATAATGAAAGAGGGAGACAGTGTAGCAGTAAGAATAATGTTAGACTTAAATGTAAACCCTCAAAAATTATACAATGAAATAGTGAAGTTAGTGAATGAAGACGAAAACAGCAGCATAAATTCAACACAAACAAATAATAAAAATTTGGGAAGCTATAACCAAACACCAACATTAAACCAATTTGGTACTGACTTGACAAAGCAAGCAATAGAGGGAAAATTAGATCCTGTAATAGGAAGAGCAGATGAAATACAAAGAGTTATACAAATTTTATCAAGAAGAACAAAAAACAATCCATGTTTAATAGGAGAGCCAGGTGTTGGTAAAACAGCAGTAGTGGAAGGATTGGCAGAAAAAATAATAGCAGGAGATGTACCAGAAACTTTAAAAAATAAAAGAGTTGTAAGTGTAGATATATCTAGCATGGTAGCAGGTGCTAAGTACAGAGGAGACTTTGAAGAAAGAATAAAAAAATGTTTATCAGAAGTTAGAAAAGTTGGAGACGTAATATTATTTATAGATGAAATTCATACAATAGTAGGTGCTGGTTCAGCAGAAGGAGCAGTAGATGCAGCTAATATTTTAAAACCATTGCTAGCAAGAGGAGAAGTACAGGTAATAGGTGCTACTACACTAAATGAATATAGAAAATATATAGAAAAAGATGCTGCGTTGGAAAGAAGGTTTAGCCCAGTAAATGTTGGAGAGCCAACTCCTGATGAAACAATAGAAATACTAGAAGGAATAAGAGACAAATATGAGGCACATCACAATGTTAAAATAACAAAAGAAGCAATAGACTCTGCAGTTAAACTATCTGTTAGATATATTAATGATAGATTTTTGCCAGATAAAGCAATAGATTTAATAGATGAAGCTGCATCAAGAGTAAAGATGAGGAATTATACAAAGCCAGAAGGTATAAAAAAGCTAGAAGACAAAGTTGCAAGTATTGACAAAGAAAAAGAAGAAGCGGTAAGAGTTCAAGATTTTGAGAAGGCAGCAAGCTTAAGAGATAAAGAGAGCGAAGCAAAAAAGAAATTAGAAAAAGAAAAACAAAAATGGGAAGACAAAAATACGAAGAGTGTTTCTGAATTAACAGAAGAAGACATCGCAGAAGTAATATCAAGCTGGACAGGAATACCTGTTAAAAAATTAACACAAGATGAAAATGAAAAATTAAAAAATCTTGAAAAAACGTTGCATGAGAGAGTTATTGGTCAAAACGAAGCTGTAGAGGCAGTTGCAAAAGCAATAAGAAGAGGAAGAGTTGGTTTAAAAGACCCTAATAGACCAATAGGTTCATTCTTATTTTTAGGCCCAACAGGTGTTGGTAAAACAGAACTTTCAAAGGCATTAGCAGAGGCATTGTTTGGCAATGAAAATGCAATGATAAGAATAGATATGTCAGAATATATGGAGCCACATTCTGTATCTAAACTAATTGGTTCGCCTCCAGGATATGTAGGATTTGATGAAGGTGGACAATTAACTGAAAAGATAAGGAGAAAACCATATTCGGTAATATTGCTAGACGAAATAGAAAAGGCACATCCAGATGTAATGAATATGCTATTGCAAATATTAGATGATGGACGTTTAACTGATGCTCAAGGAAGAACAGTAAACTTTAAAAACACTGTAATTATAATGACATCTAATATAGGAGCAAGGTTAATTACAGATAAAACAACATTGGGATTTGCAAGCGAAGGCAATAAAAAAGATGAAACACAAAAAGAGTATGAAACAATAAAGAAAGATGTAATGGGAGAATTGAAAAAACAATTTAGACCAGAATTTATAAACCGTATTGATGAAATTATAGTATTCCATAAACTAAATAATGAGGACATTAGAAAAATAATGGATATAATGTTAAATCAATTAAAAAATAGACTAACAGAACAAGAAATAGACATAGAAATAGATGAAAGCGTAAAACAATTACTTATAGAAAAAGGAACAGATACAAACTATGGTGCAAGACCATTAAAAAGAACAATACAAAATGTATTAGAAGACAAGATTGCAGAAGCAATGCTAGATGGAAAAATAAAACCAGGAAAAGTTGCAAAAGTAATAGCAAAAGACGGAGAAGTGCAAATACAATAAAAATGGGAGTTCAATGAACAAAACAAAAAAGAAGTTCATTGAACTCCTTTACTATTGTATAAAAGTTAAAGAATTATAATTATTACAAATATATTACATATATTATTTTTATATTAAAATTTTATTACTAGACAAAAAAATATAGTTTTATATGTTATTATATGACTAATAATGTAAGGAAACACTGAGCCATTTAAGAAATTAAGGGGTTTCAAATCAATTTACATAAAGTACTTGCAAAAAATGTAATATTATGGTAAAATAATAAATAGAGGTATTGAGAAAATTAGAAAGGGGTATAAATATGGAGGAGATAAAAGAAATAAACGAGGACATAATACGACTTAAAGAAGCTATGAATATGGTAAGAGAAAGAGAAAAAAGTATAAAAGAACAGAACGAGGCTCTAGAAGATGAGACAAGAATAGTAAAAGCTCAAAGAGAAGAACAAAAAATAGCAAAAGCTGAGGAGGACTTGAAGGAATTTAAGGATCAAACATTAGAAATAATACTAAGAATGGCTAATAGAGTAAAAGAATTAAGAAAAATTGCAGAAATGCAGTATATAAGGGATAGAGTAAATGCAGAACGAGCAGTACAAGAAAGAAAAAATTTGCAAAATAAAAGAATAAAATTATTAAACAAAAAAAATGCAGAATTAAATAATGATAAATTGACAGAAACAGAAAGAGCAAGAAAAGAGAAGTTTATAGAAGCATTAAGCAGAAAGATAGAAAATGAGCAAAAAGAGATAGATGGGTTACTAGATCTTAAAAAAGTAGAAGAAAATTGGAAAAAGACAAGTGATGATCTTAACAATGCAGAAGAAACTCTAAATAAATATAGATTAATTTTATTAGGAATAAGAGTACAAATACAAAACGAATACGAACAAGACGAACTAGCACAAGGCGAACCAACACCAAACAGACCAGTGCCAGGTGAATCAACACCAAGCGAGCTAGTACAGGATGAACAAGAACAAGACGAACCAGCACAAGGCGAGCCAACACAGGATGAACAAGCACAAGACGAACCAACACCAAGCGAGCCAGCACAGGATGAACAAGAACAAGGCGAACCAACACCAAACAGACCAGTGCAAGGCGAATCAACACCAAGCGAGCCAGTACAGGATGAACAAGAACAAGACGAACCAGCACCAGGCGAACCAACACCAAGCGAGCCAATACAGGGCGAACAAGAACAAGGCGAACCAACACCAGACGAGCCAGTACAGGATGAACAAGCACAAGACGAACCAACACCAAGCGAGCCAGCACAAGACGAACCAATAGAACAACCTGAACTAATAGATAAAGCCATAATACGAGCAACAGAAGAAGCAAGACGAAAATATATGGATTTAATAAGACGTGCACAAATAGGAAATAGTAGAAATAAGCAATATGAGAAAGATATCAATTTAGCAGAGTCGAGAGGAGATCATACATTAGCTAAGAAAATAGATGAAGAAAGAAAAAAATTCCTTGAAAGTTATCCGAAAGAGCCTGAAATTAAAAGAGCTAAAGAAAATTTAAGGAGGAATGAGATAAAGTCAGCAATAATATGTGGTGTGTATGATGAAGGAGTAAAGGACTGCATTAGACGTAATTTAGAAGAAAAGGCTTTGAGTATGTTGAAAGAAGAAGAGAGATGTAAATTAAAATATATTTTAACAGGAGATTATATACGGTGGAGTATGTATTGATATGAGCAGTAATATAACATCTGTATTGATTTGGCGGTCCAAAGCTTATAAATAAGAAAGCGCTTTGGTATCATCATCCAAAAAGAGGTAAATTTGAACAAGAGAAAAGAAAAATATTGGAACGTTATGGTATCAAGATGAAAAGAAGAGAAATTAGAAAGCTTGATTTACGAGTCCTTGATGCATTTGAATGCAAGGTAATAGCCGGCATAAGCAGAGAATATTATCCAAAATTTCATCCAACAGAAGGAGATATTAGAGAATTTAAAGAATATGTTACCGCATATCATAAAAGTTTAACTGATAATCCAGATAGTCCAAGAATAGCTATAGAGTACCGCGGAGAGGATATTGATAGAAAATCATTTAATGCTTCAAAAAAATATATGAGACAGGCACAGAAGTTCGGAGGAACAATACCGGAAGGTTGTGATGTTAGAACTCCTTGGCAAAAATTTATAGATTTCCTTAAGAAACCTAAAATGATAGAAGAAGGAGATGGAAAAGAAGAAAGTGAGCAACAAGGAGAGCAAACGGATGAAAAAACACCACAAGGGGGACAAGCTGCACAAGCTTTTAGAGATAGAAATCATGATGAACAAGCTGCAGCTACAGTAGTGGAAACTGCGAAGCAAAATGCACAAGAAGCACAAGAAGCACAAGGAACTCAAAATAGAGATGCTGAGAAGGGAAAATGAGAAAAACAATAAAATAAGAATATAAAGGAAAGAACTCTAGATTTAGAGCTCTTTCCTTTGAACAATATAACCCAAAAAGCAAAAAAACTAATGATACATATTGACAAGGAACCTTCTCATGAGGTATAATAAATTGCATATGGTGAGAAATGGACACTAATAAATAGAAAGTTTATCCCACACGTAAAAGTGTAATTACTGAAGGGAGGGAAATATATATGTCAGAGGTTAAAGTTAATAATGGAAATATAGAGGATGCCCTAAAAAGATTTAAAAGACAATGTGCAAGAAATGGAGTATTGCAAGAAGTTAGAAAAAGAGAGCATTACGAAAAACCAAGCGTAAAAAGAAAGAAAAAATCAGAGGCAGCAAGAAAAAGGAAGTTTTAATAAATAAGAAGGAGGTTAAAAGTATAAAAGGCTTTTAACCTCTTTACTTTTGAAAATGAGGAGGAAATAATTATGTTAAAAGAAAAATTGTTAGAAGATTTAAAAGAATCTATGAAAGAAAAAAATACAATTAGAAAAAATGTTGTTCAAATGGTAAGAGCTGCAATATTACAAGTAGAAAAAGATAAACATATAGAAGTTAGCGATGACAAAATAGTTGAAATAATTGCAAAAGAGGCAAAAAAGAGAAAAGACTCATTAGAAGATTTTCAAAAAAGTGGTAGAGAAGATTTAATAGAACAAATAAATAAAGAAATAGAAATATTAAATGAATATTTGCCAAAGCAATTAACACAAGAAGAACTTGAACAAAAAATAAAAGAAATAATAGCAGAAGTAGGTGCAACATCTATAAAAGATATAGGTGTTGTAATGAAAACTGCAAAAGAAAAAATAGGTGCAACAGCAGATGGAAAAGCAATAAACGAAACAGCTAAAAAAATATTAGGATAAAACTATAAAAAGAAAAAAAAATTTAAAACTTGTATAAATATTCCTAAATATATTATAATAATAGAAGAAAATTAATAGGGAGGCAAGGTGTAATATGAATTATAACAAACAAGAAATTAAAAGAGGAATAACTTTACACCAAATAAATACAAATAACTTTAAAACAAATTTATATGCTATATTTTTAGCAACTCCAATTACAAGAGAAAATGTTACAAAAGATGCTGTCATTTCAGCAGTACTAAGAAGAGGCACAAATAATATAAAATCACAAGAATTAATAAGTCAAGAATTAGAATCAATGTATGGTGCAAGTTTTGACTGTGGAATAGAAAAAACAGGAGATAATCATGTATTCAAATTTTATTTGGAATCATTAAGTGATGAATTCTTACCTGCAAAAGAAGACCTGTCAAAAAAAAGTATAGAAATTTTATTAGATATAGTATTTAATCCACTAATTGAGAATGGTGGATTTAAAGCTGAATATGTAGAGGGCGAAAAAAATAATATAAAACAAATAATAGAATCTAAAATAGATAATAAAGGACAATATGCATATGACAAATGTATAGAAGAAACATTTAATGGGAAACCATATGGATTATACAAATATGGATATATAGAGGATTTAGAGAAAATAACGCCACAGAATTTATATGAATACTACAAAAAGATGATATCAGAATGCAAGATAGATATATTTTGCTCTGGAATAACGGAAAACATAGAAAAAGATATAAAAGAAAATAAAAATATACAAAAGGTAAATGAGAGAAAACCTAATTGCATAATTGGAACAACTGTAGAATTACCTGTGCAAGAAACCAAAACTGTTCAAGAAAGTATGCAAGTGTCACAAGGAAAGCTAGTTATAAGCTTAGATGTGGATAGTAAAATAGAAAATTTAAGCTATGTAGCTTCTGTTTATAATGCAATTTTAGGAGGAGGAGCTAACTCAAGGCTATTCCAAAATGTTAGGGAAAAAGAAAGTCTGGCATACACTGCAGGTTCAAGCTACTTAAAACCAAAAAATATGATATTTATTAGATGTGGAATAGAAATACAAAATTATAATAAAGCATTAGAAACCATAAAAGTTCAGTTAGACGATTTAAAAAATGGAAAGATAGAAGAAGAAGATATAGAAAATGCAAAAAAATTAATAATAGCCTCTGTTAAAAGCATAACATCAGAACAAGATACAGAAATAACGTATTACTATGGGCAAGAATTGGCAGGAACACTTATAGAGATATCAGATTATGAAAATAAAGTTAATGCAGTAACAAAGGAACAAATACAAGAAATTGCAAACAGTGTAAGCATAAATACAATATATTTTCTTAAAGATTAAAAGAGCTTGTTTATAAAAAACAAGAAAGGAATGAGAACAAGAATGAAGATTATTGAAAGCTTAAGAATTAAAGAAAAAGCCTATGTAGAGACTTTAGAAAATGGGCTAAAAATAATAATAATCCCTAAAAACAATACAAACAAAAAATATATAATATGGGGAACACATTTTGGATCAATAGACAATCATTTTATAATGCCAAAAACAGGAGAAGAAGTATATATTCCAGATGGTGTTGCACACTTTTTAGAACATAAAATGTTTGAACAAGAAAACGGAAAAAACAGTTTAGATGTTTTAATGGCATTAGGATTAGATGCAAATGCATATACAACAAATGACCACACAGCATATTTATTTGAATGTACTGATAATTTTTATCAGGGATTAGATGAACTTATGAATTATTTGCAAAATCCGTATTTTACAGACGAAAATGTCGAAAAAGAAAAAGGTATAATAGGGCAAGAAATAAAAATGTATGAAGATGATCCAAGCTGGCAATTATATATGAATGCATTAGATTGTATGTATAAAAATAACCCTATAAAAATAGATATAGCTGGAACTATAGAATCAATATCTAAAATAACACCAGATGTATTATACAAATGCTATAATACATTTTACAATCCTGCAAACATGACTATGGTGGTATGCGGAGATTTTGAACCAGAAAAAATATTAGATGAAATAAAGAAGCGACTTATAAAAAAGGAAAATCAAGGGGAAATAAAAAGAATATATCCTCAAAAAGAAAAAGAAATAAATATGCCATATAAAGAAAGCAAAATGGAAGTTAGCATGCCAGCGTTTATGGTAGGCTACAAAGATGTGCAAGGAGAAGAATACAATCCAAGAATTGCAGTAAAAAAACATATTGCAATAGAAATATTGCTAAATATGATAATAGGAAAAAGTTCAAATTTATATAAAGAGTTATATGAAAAAGGTATTATTTTATCAGAACCAGGTTTAGACTATGAATTTACGGACCAGTATGCACATATACTAATATCTGGACAATCAAACAATCCACAAGAGATACAAAAAAGAATAAAGGAAACAGTAAAAACATTTAGAGAGAATGGATTAAATGAACAGCATTTTGACAGAATTAGAAAAAAAGTATATGGAGATTATGCTATAGAGTATAATAGTGTAGGCAATATAGCTAGAATGTTCTTAGCAGATAATATGAAAGGAATAAATAGCTTTGACTATATAGATGACTATAAAACGGTAACAAAACAATATGTAGAGGAAATTTTAAAAGATATATTCAAAGAAGAAAATATGGTATTGTCAATTGTTAAATAATATATTAAAATAGGAATATAAAATAACTTTATAAGTTATTTTGTAAAACAATAGAAGAAAAGGATGAAAAGAGAGAATGAACACAGTAGAATTTCCACTATTAAATTTAAAACTAGAATTATCAGAAGTCGCAATAAAAATATTTGGCTTAGGAATAAAATGGTATGCTATAATAATAGTCTTTTGTATTATTATGGCATTGGTTTGGTGTAAATTTAGGTCGGAAAAATACAACATAGATTTTGACGAAATATTAAGTTTATTTATTATATTAATTCCAACTGTAATTATTTGTGCAAGATTGTATTATGTACTATGTAATTTGAACTATTATTTGAGTAATCCAATCCAGATAATAAATATTAGAGGTGGAGGGCTTGCTATTTATGGCGGAATAATAGGCGGAATAATAGCATGCTACATATTTTGTAAAAAGAAAAATATAAATATACTTAATTTATTAGACTGCATAGCACCAATATTAGCACTTTCACAAGGAATTGGAAGATGGGGCAACTTTATAAATGTAGAGGCTTATGGTACTGAAACAAATTTACCATGGAAAATGGGAATAATAGAGGACGGAGTAAAAAAATTTGTACATCCAACATTTTTGTATGAATCATTAGGAACTATAATTATATTTGTAATATTGGCAGTTTTACAAGACAAAAGGAAATTTGAAGGTCAAATAGCATATATGTATTTAGCATTATATTCTCTATTAAGATTTTTTATAGAAGGAATAAGGGCAGATAGTTTAATGGCATTTAATATAAGAATTTCACAAATATTGTCACTTATAATTTTTGTATTATCTATTGGAATTATAGTACAAAATATAATAAGAGAAAAACAAACGTCGAAAAAAGACGAATAATGTTGAAAAAAATCACTCGAAAAACCGGCTAAAAGCCTAAAAATCAACAAAAATGGTTGACTTAAATGTAAAAATATGGTATTTTAGATATATACAAAAGAAAAAACATAAAAAAAGGAGAGTGATTGTATGTTAAATGAAGAAATTTGTAAACTAAGGGATGAACTAAATAACAGCATTACATCCGGGAAAGATTATAATGAGATATACGAGATAAGTACAGAGCTAGATAGACTAATAGCTATGTACTATAGAAAAAGCATAAAAGATGGGACTAAAAGAAAAAGAAGAACAAGGGAAAAATTGTTTAGTATTGTAATAGCATAAAATAAATTAGGAAGGAAGTTAAAAAAACTTCCTTTTTTCAGGATTATGCGCAAAATAATTAACAAAAAAGTTTACATTAAAAAGTACATGTGTTATAATTTCAGATAATAAGAGGTGAAAAAATGAATCAAATTCTTTACGTAGGCGAAAATAAAGGAAATGGACCAATAGCAATAAAAAGCATTGTGAAATTTTTTGCAATAGTAATAATAGCATTTGGAATTATCTTAATAGGAAAAGGTTCATATGCAATATATAAAAATATAGAAATTAACAGTGGAGATAATATACCAGTAGTATATATGAATAGGGTTAACAATACGGTTGTAATAAAAGCTGAAGATAACATAGAAATATCAAAATTAATATACAGTTGGAATAAGGGAGAAGAAACTATATTACTTCCAAACAGCAAGAAGGTAGAAGAAGTAGTATTACTTCCAAATGAAAATAGTGTGTTGAATGTTACTATAGTTGATACAAAAGGTAAAGAAACAAAATTTATGCAAGAATGGAATATCGAAGGAACAGATATAAGAAAACCAGAAATAGAAATAACAACAGATGAAGATATTAGAAAAATAACAATTATTGCAAGAGATGAAACAGAAATAAATTATCTAATATATAAATGGAATGAAGAAGAAGAAATAAAAATTAATGCAACAGAAAATGACAAATTGAAAATTCAAGAAACAATAGATATGATATTAGGGGAGAATAAGCTAACAGTTAAAGCAGTAGATAAAAATGGAAATACAGAAACATTAGAAAAAACGATAATAATTTCATCTAAGCCTGTTATAGCTATAAAGCAAAGCAATGGCAAACTAGCAGTTACAATAAATGATGAAGTTGGAATAAAAAAGGTAACATTAAATATTAACGGCCAAACATATGGAGGAAATTACTCAGGAAAGAAACAATTAAAATTAAATGTGCCATTAAAAAAAGGCAATAATACAATAAGCATAACAGCAATAAATGAATCAGATTTAGAGCAAAAAGTAGTAAGAGAATTTACGTATAAACAATAGAAAAGAGGGAGAAAAATGATACAAGAAGTCTATTTAATAGATAACGAAGATGATATAAAAAACAAATTAGAAGTAATGTTTGAAAATGAAAGTGACTATAAATTTAAGAAAGCTAATACAAATGAAATAGACACAGTATTAAGAAATATTCCCGCGTTAATAATAATTAATGAAGACAATATTGAAGATGACATAACAAAAATATGTAACAACATTAGAAATAATGAGGATAACAGTATAACTCCAATAATTGTAATATCATCAAATAGAGACAAGAGTCATAGGATAGAAATACTAAAGGCGTGTGTGGAACATTATATAATAGCACCAATAGATGAAGAATATTTATATTATACAATAAAAAATGTAATTAGACTTTTATACATAAATAGAAGAGTAAGTCCATTAACAGGACTACCAGGAAATGTGCAAATACAGGCAGAAATGAAAAAACGTTTATTAAACAAGGAAAACTTTTCTATGATATATTTCGATTTAGATAACTTTAAGGCATATAATGACATTTATGGTTTTTTAAATGGAGACGAAATAATAAAATTCACAGCAAGAACTATAATAAAGAATATACATATGTCAACAAATGAAGAAAAATTTGTTGGACATATAGGCGGTGATGATTTTGTAGCAATAGTAGGAGGCATGGAATGCGAACAAATATGCCAAAACATAGTAGCAGAATTTGACAGAGAAGTAGTCAAATATTTTACACCAGAGGACGTAGAAAAAGGATATTTGGAAGTGCCAAATAGAAAAGGAATAATAGAACAATATCCAATAACAACAATTTCTGTAAGTGCAGTAGTAGTTGACGCAGGAAGATTCCATAATGCACTAGAAATAGGAGAAGTAGCAGCACAAGTAAAACATTTAGCAAAAATAACACCGGGAAGCACATATGTAATAGATAGAAGAAAAAAATGAAAGAAAAATGATAGTAACTTCATTTTTGTCACATTCTTTTAAATTATATTTTTTCTTTAATTGTTCAAATAGCTCGTTTGAAACACATAAATCAAGATCTCCAACTATTTCTCTTAATCCATATAGCAACATAGATCCACTAGATAAAATATAATATTCTGTTTTGGGCAATTCTAAGGAGTTTAGCAAATTTAATAGTTCCTCTTTATTCATTTTAAATTTCTCCTCACATAAAATTACCATTAATATAGCAAAGTATAATAAAAATAGTCAATATTGCATTCACATATAAATAGCTGAAACATAAGTATTTGTAAAATCTAACGCGAATGGTAATATAAAATAAAATTGCCTCATATATATTAGGTGAGGTGATTTAATGATAATTTTAAGTAAAAAAAGGATATATATTATGCTAAGTATGGTTATGGTAGCTATACTTGCATTTTCTTTTAAGGTGGCAGACAGTGAAAAAACTGTGCAAACTATGTCACTACCTGTTTCAAACAAAGTTATTGTATTAGATGCTCGGTCATGGAATACCAGATGAGGGGGGTAGCTTACTGCATTAAACAAAAAATATTAAGTAACTATTCCTTTATAAAAAAGTTGCAAATGTAAAAGTTTGCATTTTTTTTAATTTTAAATAAATAAATTAATATAAAAAAGGCTCAACAATAAAAACAAATGTTTATACAATATAACAATGGACAAAAGAGAAATTAAGCTATTTGCTATGAATATTAAATTTATATGACATTGAAAAAATATATTGACAAATTATGATTAAAAAGATATTATGTAATGGAAAGATAGGTGAAAAAAGGATATGTATGATAAAAATGAAAGATTAAATAAGATAAGAAATAGTCTTAAATTAATAGGATATACAGAAGAGTATCAAGAAGAAAATTATCCTTTTACATCTGGAAATTTAGCATTAAAAGCTGATATTATAACTTTTAGTGATGATACTATACATGACATTTCAACATCTAATATTTCTGTAATTTTAGAAGAAAATGAAACAGCATATGATAAGGTTGGCATCTCAATGGGGACTCCTATTATTATAAAAGCAAGCACTAATAATGTTGAAATAAAAACACTAAAAAATCAAGAACAAGATAAAATTATTACTTTAAAATATGAAGATATTGATTCTTATTTTGCAAAAAGTAGAATAGATTTTGATTTAATTAATGAATATAAAAATGAAAGAAATCCAAAACAATTGTCTTTATTTGAGACATCTGTCGATGTTAATAGCAAAATAATAGAAAAAGAATTTA
>ENA-OUQC01000949-OUQC01000949.1-human-gut-metagenome-genome-assembly--contig:-NODE-949-length-17192-cov-11.438583_pt1 | contig 17192 bp, 15 predicted proteins | sample MGYA00237942_ERZ548815 | MGnify/ENA primary metagenome ERZ548815 (study PRJEB26490, sample SAMN05194722) | human gut metagenome | biome: terrestrial biome; feature: human-associated habitat; material... | reverse complement strand
CCAGAATGGACGGACGGCGGCGGCCGCCGCCGCTCTCCTCGCCCTTGCCCAGCAGTAGGAATTCACCCAGACGCAGGCTCTGCGCCACCTCGTGCAGACTTTCCTCGCACACCAGCGCGGCGCGGATACGGGTCAGCTCACCTTCCGGCAGGTCAGGATGCTTGCGGTACAGAAAGTCCGCCGACACGAAGCCCAGCACCGCATCCCCCAGAAACTCCAGCCGCTCGTTGCTGCTGATGCCCATGGTGCGGTGCTCGTTGGCGTAGGAGCTGTGGTACAGCGCAGCGCGCAGCAGCTGCTGATCCTTGAACTGATAGCCCAATCTTTGTTCCAATTGATGTAACGGTTCCATTCTCTCATCCCTTCCGGGCCGTCGCCCACAGGATCCGCCATGTGGGATCCCATGGGCGGTGGCCCAAAATCAATTCTCGAAAAGAAAACCCAAAGGCCGCCTGACACAAAAAAACACACGCCATAAAAGGCGGCTTTTACACAGGTGCCTACGTTGCGCCGCCTTGCCAGACTTTGAGTATGCCTGCGGCATCGCGCCTTGGCCCTGCGCAAAAGCCGCTCTTTTCTGGTGCGAAGCAGTTTTGCCAAAGCAAGTTCGAGGGAAAATCGGTTGCAAAAGATTCCCACATACTGATGTATGCGGGAATTTTTGCGGGCGATTTTTACCGAACAGGCACAGGCAAAACCGTATGTTTTCTTATGTCAGTCGGCCTAAAGTGGGGTTTTCTTTTCTATGTACAAGTATTTCACTCAATGTGGTTGCTGAGATAGCGGACGCAATCGCCCACAGTCTTGAGAGACTGCAGATCCTCTTCATCGATCTCGCCGATGTCGAATTCCTCCTCCATCGCCATCACCAGCTCCACCAGATCCACGGAATCCGCGCCCAGATCGTCCACAAAGGAACTATCCATGGTCACTTCGTCTGCATCAATGGCAAACTGCTCCGCGATCAGATCTTGCATGGTTTTGAAGATCGTCTCCGGTGTCATAGGAAGTTACTCCTCCTTTCAGATTGCATTATCTTGGAAAATAATACGGCAATCCTACTGGCCTGTCAATACTTTTTTCGTAAAATTATTTTGAATTATGCATTCAGCGTCATTTCGTCCACATGGGCGGCGATCTCGTCCACCAAGCCGCTGGCCGCCACCTCCCTGGCCTGACCGATGGCGTTTTCGATGGCCTCGTCATTGGAGGAGCCGTGGGCCTTGATGACCGGCTTGGAGATGCCGATAAAGGCGGTGCCGCCCACCTTATTGGGGTCCAGCTGCGCCTTGAAGGCGTTCAGCCCCGGCAGCACCATAGCGCCCGCCAACTTCGTCAGCAGGTTTTTCTTGAAGATGCCCTTCAGGCAGCTTCCGGCGTAGGAGCCGATGCCCTCGATGGTTTTCAGCATCACGTTGCCTGAGAAGCCGTCGGTCACCAGCACGTCGCAGCCGCCCTTGATGGCCTCCTTGGCCTCGATATTGCCGATAAAGTTCAGCTTGGGCTGCTCCAGCAGCAGCGCCCTTGTCTGACGCTGGAGGTCGGTGCCCTTCTCCGCCTCCACGCCGATGTTGAGAAGGCCCACGCGGGGATTCTCGATTCCCAGCACGTGGCGGGCGTAAAAGCTGCCTAGATAGGCGAATTGCAGCAGGTACTCCGGCGTACACTCGGCGTTGGCGCCGCAGTCGATCAGCACGCAGCGTCCGGTGGTGGTGGGCATGACAGGAGCCATGGCGGCCCGGCGAATGCCCCGCACACGCTTGGTAATGAGGGTAGCGCCGGTCAACAGCGCGCCGGTGGAGCCGGCGGAGATAAAGGCATCGCCCTCGCCGTCCCGCAGCAGGGTCAGGCCCACGCCCATGGAGCTGTCCTTCTTCCGGCGGAACACCGTGGCGGGATCGTCCTCCATGGTAACTTCCTCGGTGGTGGGCACGATATCCATGCCCTGAGGCAGCTCCTGTACGCCGCACTGGGCGAGCGCTTCCCGGATGGCGGTCTCGTCGCCGGTGAGGGTGATGTCCACGCCCCAGCGCTTCTGTCCCTGCAGGGCACCCTTGACGATGGCCAGCGGCGCGTTGTCGCCGCCCATGGCGTCTACGATGATCCTCATTTGGAAAGCACCTCCTCCCGAATTTCCTCGATGATGGCCAGCGACCGCTGGCTCAGCTCCGCGTTTTTGTTGCGCTTGCCCTTCACCCGGTGGTCAAGGGGCGGGATAATGCCGAAATTGATGTTCATAGGCTGGAACTCCGCCACGGACTCGTTGCTGACATACAGGCCCAGTGCGCCGATGGCGGTTTCTCTGGGAAAGTCGATGGGTTCCTTGACCAGCAGACGCCGGGCCAGCTCCACGCCCACCAGAAAACCGCTGGCACAGGACTCTACATAGCCCTCTACGCCGGTCATCTGTCCGGCAAAGGCAATGCGGGGGGCGCTCTTGAGCCGGTAATACCGGTCAAGAAGCCGGGGCGAATCCAGATACGTATTGCGGTGCATGACGCCGTAGCGCAGGAACCGGGCGTCGTGAAGGGCGGGGATCATGGAGAACACACGCTTCTGCTCCGGCCATTTCAGGTGGGTCTGGAAGCCCACCAGATTATAGATGGTGCCGTCGGCGTTGTCCTTGCGCAGCTGCACCACCGCGTAGGGATCGCGGCCCGTTTTAGGATCGGGCAGCCCCTTGGGCTTCAAGGGGCCGAACCGCAGGGTATCCTCGCCCCGGCGGGCCATGACCTCCACTGGCATGCAGCCCTCGAACACATTCTTATCCTCGAAGCCGTGGACTTCCGCCTCCTCGGCGGCGGTCAGCGCCTGCCAGAAGGCCAGGTACTGCTCCTTGTCCATGGGGCAGTTGATGTAGTCCGGCGTACCCTTGTCATAGCGGCTGGCGAAGTAGGCGCTGGTCATATCCACGCTGTCAAAGGCCACCAGCGGTGCGGCAGCGTCGAAGAAATGCAGGGTATCGGTGCTGCCGAACAGCGCCGCCAGCTTGTCCGCCAGCGCGTCGGAGGTCAGCGGGCCGGAGGCGATGACCACATCGCCCTCGGGAATGTCCGTCACTTCCTCCGCCACCACGGTGATATTGGGGTGATTGCGGATGGCCTCCGTCACCATGGCGGCAAAGCCGTGGCGATCCACCGCCAGCGCACCGCCGGCAGGTACCGCCGTGGCGTCGGCGCACCGTAGGATCAGGCTGTCCAACCGCCGCAGCTCCTCCTTGAGAAGTCCTACGGCGTTTTCCAGCCCTGCGCCCCGCAGAGAATTGGAGCAGCACAGCTCGGCAAAATCATCGGTCACATGAGCAGGAGTGCGCTTGAGAGGCTTCATCTCCCGCAGCGTCACGGAAATGCCCCGCTGGGCCAGCTGCCACGCGCATTCGCTGCCGGCAAGGCCCGCGCCGATCACAGTTACATGGTTCATTCTCCGCCGCCTTTCTCCGCCGCCTTTTTGGCAGTAGTCTTTTGGGTGGTGGCCGCTTTCTTTGTGGTGGTTTTCTTCGCCGTCGTGGTTTTCTTCGCGGCGGTGGTCGTCGTCTTTTTTGCCGCCGTGGTCTTGGCCGTCGTCTTTTTGGCAGCAGACTTCTTGGCGGGCTTTTCCTCGCCCGCAGGCTCCGCAGCCGTCTCAGCGGTGGTCTCGCCGCCCTCGGCGGCAGCATCCTTCTTGCGGTGATAGCCCCGCTTGTCCTCCGGCAGGAAGTTGGCGCACTTCTCGTTGATGCAGAAGGGCTTGCTGAAGCCGCGGCCCGCCCGCTTGAACATGGTCTGGCCGCAGAGCGGGCAGTCCTCCTTGGTGGGCACGTCCCACGTCATGAAATCGCAGGTGCGGTCGCCCTTTTTGTTGTTGGCGAACTCGCAGCAGTAGTAGGTATACTGCTTGCCGGAGGTCTTGCTGGTGCCGCTGCGCTTCATGAGCCGTCCGCCGCACTTGGGACAGCGGCCCGGCATCTCCACCACCAGCGGCATGGTAAAGGTGCACTCCGGATAGCCGGGGCAGGCCAGGAACGGGCCGAACCGACCCTCCCGCTCCACCAGATTGCGGCCGCACACGGGGCACAGCTCATCGCTGACGGTGGGCTCGGGGCGGATATAGTCGCCCGCTTCGGCGTCGGTCAGGTGTTGGGCGAAGCCGTCGTCATAGAACTGGCGCAGCACCTGCTTCCAGGGCAGCTTGCCCTCCTCCACGTCGTCCAGACGCTGCTCCATGTTGGCGGTAAATTTCAAATCGGCGATATCGGAGAAATATTTCTCCATCCATGTGGTGACCGCCTTGCCCAGATTGGTGATATACAGGCACTTGCCCTCTTTCTTCACATAGCGGCGGTCAAGAATGGTGGACACCGTGGGCGCGTAGGTGGAGGGACGGCCGATGCCGTTTTCCTCCATGGCCCGGATCAGCGCCGCCTCGGTATAGTGGGCGGGCGGCGTGGTGAAGTGCTGACCCGGCACGAAGTCCTTCAGGGTCAGGGGCTCGCCCTCCTTCAGCTCAGGCAGGGTCGGCTCCTTCTCCTCCTTGTCGTCATCGTCCCGGCTCTCTTCGTACACAGCAGTATAGCCGGAGAATTTCAGCTTGCTGGCGGTGGCCCGGAACAGATGCGCATCGGCGCTGATATCCACGGACACGCTGTCATAGATGGCGTTGGCCATCTGGCTGGCCAGAAAACGGCTCCAGATCAGGCGGTACAAGCGGTACTGCTCCGCCGTCAGGTCGCCGCGGATGGCTTCCGGCGTCAGGGTCACGTTGCTGGGGCGGATGGCCTCGTGGGCGTCCTGGGCCCCGGCCTTGGTCTTGTACTGTCGGGGCGCGTCGGGCACGTAGCCCTTGCCGTAGCGCTCCTGAATGAAGCTGCGGGCGTCGGCCTGCGCCTCGTCACTGATGCGCAGCGAGTCGGTACGCATGTAGGTGATCAGACCCACGGTGCCCTCGCCGGTGATATCCACGCCCTCGTACAGCTGCTGGGCGATGGCCATGGTGCGGCGGGGCGTCATATTCAGCTTGCGTGACGCCTCCTGCTGCATGGTGGAGGTGGTAAAGGGCGGCGAGGGGGAACGGTTCTTGTCGGTGCGCTTCACCGACTTGACGGCGAAAGCGGCGCTGCGCAGCTCGTCCATGATGGCCTGCACATCCGCCTGGGTCTGGGGCTCGTATTTCTTGCCATTTTGGCCGTAATAATGGGCCTTAAAGGCCACTTTTTCCCCGTTTTCCAGCACCGCGTCCAGTGTCCAGTACTCCTGGGGCTGGAAGTCGGCGATCTCCTGATCCCGGTCAAACACCATGCGGGTAGCCACGCTCTGCACCCGTCCGGCGGACAGACCCCGGCGGATCTTCTTCCACATCACCGGGGAGATCTGATAGCCCACCACGCGATCCAGCACACGGCGGGCCTGCTGGGCGTCCACCAGATCCTGATCGATGGCGCGGGGATGGGCGATGCTCTCGCCCACCACCTTGCGGGTGATCTCGTTGAAGGTGACACGTCTGGTCTTATCGTCCGGCAGGTTCAGCAGATGCTGCAAATGCCAGGAAATGGCCTCTCCCTCGCGGTCCGGGTCGGTGGCGAGGTAGACGGTATCGCTGGCGGCGGCGTCCTTTTTCAGCTGGCGGATCAGCTCCTCCTTGCCGCGAATGGGCTTATATTCAGGTTCAAAATCGTGTTCAATGTCCACGCCAAGGGTACTCTTGGGCAGGTCGCGCAGGTGGCCCATGCAGGCCGTTACCTGATAGTCAGGCCCCAGATACTTGCCGATGGTCTTGGCCTTGGCCGGAGACTCCACGATTACCAGATGCTTCTTGCTCATGCTTTTTTATTCCTCTTTGCTTCCTTCTAACTCAATTTCCGGCAGCTCCACGGTGCGCACAAAGCTGCGCGCCCCGTTCTGCGCCGTCCAGCCGCTGATCTCCAGCAGCGTCAGCGCGGGCAGCACCCGCTGAATGGGCAGGCCGCTGTCCTCCGCCAGCTGGTCGGACAGCTTCGGCTCATCTGTCCGCAATACTTGCAGCACGGTCTGCTGCTCCGTTGACAGCGCCGCCCACTCCTCTGCCGTCAGCCGGGGCAGAACGGGTGTCTGCTCCGCTTCCGGCGTATACGGATATTCCTCTGACTTTGGCGCTGGCTTTCGTTTTTCCTCCGCCGTTTTGGGTTCGCCCGCCATGCGGGGCAGCGGCGGCATAGGCGGCGCGGTGCGCCGCAGCTTGTGGGGAAACCGGCTCTCGTACTCCGAGAGAATGTCTCCCGCGCAGGTGGCTAAGATCGCGCCCTCCCGGATCAGGCGGTGACAGCCGGCGCTGTTGGGCGCGTCGATGGGGCCGGGAACAGCGAACACGTCCCGCCCCTGCTCCATGGCGTTTTCGGCGGTGATTAGTGCGCCGGAGCGCAGCGGCGCTTCCACCACCACGGCGGCCACACTTAGGCCGCTGAGAATACGGTTACGCACAGGGAAGTGCCATGCCTCCGGCTCTGTCCTGGGCGGGTACTCCGACAGCAGCACGCCGGTGGCGGCGATATCCTCGTACAGACGCCGGTTTTCGGCGGGGTACACCACGTCCACACCGCCGCCCAACACACCGCAGGTAAAGCCGCCGAACCGCAGCGCGCCGCGCATGGCCGCACCGTCGATGCCCTTTGCCATGCCGGACACCACCATAGCGCCCTGCTGGGTCAGCTCATAGCCCAGCTTTTCGGCACAGTGGATGCCGTAGGGCGTGCAGGAACGGGTGCCCACCACGGCCACCGCCGCTTCCTCGTCAAAGAGGGGCATAGCGCCCTTGCCGTACAGCAGCAGCGGCGGTTGATAGATGTTCCGCAGCCGGTCGGGGTACATGGCATCCGCCATGGTCACCAGAAAGATATCCTTCCGGGCGCAGTCCGACAGGATGCGGTCTGCCGCCGTCAGCGATTTGCTGTTCAGCAGCGCCGCCTGTTCCTTCTTCAGCCCCTCCACCTGCCACAGGGCTTCCTCGTCCGCGTAGTATATGTCCTCCGGAGAGGAAAAATGCTGCAGGAGCAGCAGCTTGCTGTGATCCGTCAGGCCCGGCAGCGTGGTCAGCCAGACCCAGTATTTCAACGCCGCCATGGCCTGCGCCTCCTCTCTGTGTTTACCGGTAGCTCTCCCACAGCAGCACCGCGGCGGCAATGGCCGCGTTCAGGGACTCGCACCGCTGCGACATGGGGATCTTGACAGTCTTTTGGCACAGGGCCAGCACCGCGTCGCTGATGCCCTGTCCCTCGCTGCCGATGACGATGGCGCAGCGATCCAGCGGCACGGCACGAACATCCTCCGTGTCCTGCCGCAGCGCCGTGCCGTACAGGGGCAGGCTGCTGCGCGTCAGCAGGCCGGGCAGCTGCGCCGCCTTCAGGCACCACACAGGGCGGCGGAACACCGCCCCCATGGAGGAGCGCACGGTTTTCACGCTCCACGGGTCGGCGCAGCCCTCCAGCAGCAGCAGGCCGTCAAAGTCAAAGGCATCCAGCGTCCGCAGGATGGTGCCCACGTTGCCGGGGTCCTGCACGCCGTCCAGCACCATGTAGCGGCTGCCGGGCAGCGCTTCGGGAACGGCGGTCTCCGGCAGGGTCACGGTAAACAGTGCGCCCTGCGGGGACTTCATGGGGGAAATGGAGAACATTACATCCTCCGGTATCTCCACCGCCCGGACAGTCTCCGGCAGCGGCGGCAGCGGCACGTCGGCTGTGACGGCGATATCCCGCACCGGGGCATGCCACTTGAGGGCTTCCGCCAGCAGCTTGGGACTGTCGCACAGATAGACGCCCTGTTCCCGGCGGTAGGCGGCGGAGACCGCCAGCTTTTTCATATGAACCAGCAGCCCATTGCTGCGGCTGGTGATCTTTTCCACGGCTCCCGCCTCCTTTATGATTGGAATGGAAAGGCTGACCCGACAAACCTTTGTCGGGTCAGCGGGGTAAGGTAAGGTGAACTTAACCGACTTCAGGCGCGATCAATAGAGCTTTGCACCAGCCGGAATGTGGGGATCGACCATCAGCAAATGCAGCTTTTCCTGTCCGTTTTCATGGTGAACCGCAGAGATCAGCATGCCGCAGGAATCAATGCCCATCATCGGGCGGGGCGGGAGGTTGGTGATGGCGATGCAGGTCTTGCCCACCAGCTCCTCCGGCTCGTAATACTCGTGAATACCGCTCAGGATCACGCGATCCGTGCCGGTTCCGTCGTCCAGAATGAACTTCAGGAGCTTCGTGGACTTCTTCACGGCCTCGCAGGCCTTGATCTTTACAGCGCGGAAATCGGACTTGGAGAAGGTATCGAAATCCACGAAATCTGCGAACAGCGGCTCGATCTCCACGTTGGAGAAGTCGATCTTTTCCTCCGCCACGGGAGCGGCGGGAGCAACCGTCTCGGCGGGCTTGTCAGCCTTCTTGTCGGTATCCAGCGGCTTCATGGTCGGGAACAGGATCACGTCGCGGATGGAATCCGCGCCGCACAGCATCATGCTGCACCGGTCGATGCCGAAGCCCAGACCGCCAGTAGGAGGCATGCCGTACTCCAGCGCCATGACGAAATCATCGTCCATCATGTCGGCTTCCTCGTCGCCGTTGGCGCGCTTTTCGGCCTGTGCCTTGAAGCGCTCGTACTGGTCGATGGGGTCGTTCAGCTCGGAGAAGGCGTTGCCCATCTCGCAGCCGCAGATGAAGGCCTCGTACCGCTCGGTCAGGTGCGGGTCGGTGGGACTGCGCTTGGCCAGCGGGCTGACCTCCACGGGGTACATGGTGATGAAGGTGGGCTGCACCAGCGTCTCCTCCACCTTCTGGTCAAAGGCCTCGTACAGCGCGTTGCCCCAGGTGTGGGACACGCCGTCCATATCTACGCCCACGCTCCTGGCCAGCTCCACGGCGGCGTCATCGTCGCCCTCGATGGCCATGAAGTCGGCGCCGGTGACGTTCTTCACCGCGTCGGCCATGGTGACGCGGGGCCAGCCGGGGGTCAGGTCGATGTCGTGGCCCAGCCACTGAACCTGATAGCCGCCGTGGATCTCCTTGCAAGCGCCGGAGAGGATGGCCTCCAGAATATCCATCATGCCGTCCAGGTTGGTATAGGCCTGATACAGCTCACAGGTGGTGAATTCGGGGTTGTGCTTGGTGTCCATGCCCTCGTTGCGGAAGATACGGCCCACTTCGTACACGCGCTCCAGACCGCCCACGATCAGCCGCTTCAGGTGCAACTCGGTGGCGATGCGCATATACATGTCAATATCCTGCGCGTTGTGGTGGGTGATGAAGGGGCGGGCGTTGGCGCCGCCGGCAATGGGGCTCAGCACGGGGGTCTCCACCTCCATGAAGCCCAGAGAGTCCAGATAGCGGCGCAGATAGGACACGAACTTGCTGCGGATCTCGAAGTTCCGCTTGCTTTCGGGATTCATGATCAGATCCACATAGCGCTGGCGATAGCGCACTTCCTTGTCGGTCAGGCCGTGGAACTTCTCCGGCAGGGGACGCAGGGACTTGCTCAGCAGAATGATCTCATGGGCGCGGACGGACATTTCGCCCCGCTGGGTACGGAACACCTCGCCGATAACGCCCACGATATCGCCGATATCGTACTTCTTGAAACGGTTATAGTTGTCCTCGTCCATCTCGTCCTTGCGGGCGTAGATCTGGATGCGGCCGGACTTGTCCTGCATGTCGCAGAAGGACACCTTACCCATGCCGCGCTTGCTCATCAGGCGGCCCGCCACACGGACGGGAGTGCCCTCCAGCGCGTCAAAGTTATCCTTGATATCCTGCGCGTGATGGGTCACGTCAAACTTTGTGATCTGGAAGGGATCGCGGCCCTCGTCCTGCAATGCCTTCAGCTTGTCGCGGCGGATCTGGAGCAGCTCGCCCAGCTCCTGCTGTTCGCTGGTGTTGGTCACATTGGTATTTTGCTCTGCCATAACGGCCTCCTTATCTCATCAGCCTCGATCGCTGATCGAGGGGGTTATCGTTCAATACTGTCCACACGGTAGTGGATGGCGCCGCGAGGCGCCTCCACAATCACTTCGTCGCCCGCCTTGCGGCCCATCAGGGCTTTGCCGAAGGGAGAGTCCTCGCTGACTGCGCGGCTCATCACATCGGCCTCCTGAGAACCGACGATCTTATAGGCGGGCAGCTGTTTTCGCGTATCCAGATTGGTGACGATGACCTTGCAGCCGATGGAGATCTTGTCAGAGTCCATCTCCGCCTCGTCCACGATGACGGCGTGCAGCAGGATATCCTCCAACTCGGCAATGCGGGAATAGAGCTTGCCCTGCTCGTTTTTCGCCTCGTCATACTCGCTGTTTTCGCTCAGGTCGCCGAAGCCGCGGGCCTCTTTGATCAGTTCCGCCACCTCGTCGGCGCGGGTCGTTTTGCTGTAATCCAGCTCCTGCTTCAGCTCGTCATAACGGGCCTGGCTCATCTTGAATTCTTTTGCCATGCTGCACATTCCTTTCTATTGCGCCCCTCTGATAGACATCTACCATAGGGTATACTTATTATATAAATACAATACGTTACGTTGCATTATAGTGAGTTTCCGGCCACCTGTCAAGCGTTGGGTGCAATTGTTTTTACGCGAATTTGCTCTTTTTTGATCTCTCCCGCCTCAAAAAGCACCGCCAGAAGCTGTTCCGACGCCGGCCACGGCTCCAGCAGCCCCTCCGGCAGCGCATAAGCTATCTGCTGAAAGCGCTGACAATCCTGCCCCAGACAGATGACCTCACCCTGCGGCATGCCGGAAAAGGACACCGTTACCGCAGGCTCCCCCACCCGTCCGGTACACAGGCCGAAGCGCTGCCGCAGCTGCCGGGCCAACTCCTCGCCGCCCCGCTCCACCTCCAGCGCCAGATACCGCACCCGGCCCGCCAGCACCGCCGCCGCCCGGTACACGGCGGGTGACACGTATTCTGCCCGCAGCACGGCGGTTTTGCGCCGCAGATCCCCCTGCATGTCCAGCAATTGGGGCAGCAGCGCCAGCCGCAGGCCCTCCACCGCCACGCCGTGCAGACCGTACCGCTCCACTTCCGCCGTCAGGGAGGATGGAAGCACGCACCGCACGATCCCCTGCCGCCGCAGCCGCCGCAACAGTCGGCCACGGCGGTAAGCCGCCAAAAAGCCGCTTCGTGGCAGGACGGCCACGGCAAACCACACGCCGCCGATCTGCCGCATGGTCAGCGAGGCACGACCTCCCTCCATCACATAGCCATACATAACAAAACACCTCTGCACCAGTATATGGTACAGAGGTGTTTTTTATCGCATTAGCCGTAATACTGCCAGCCGGTCAGATAGTTCAGGGGATCGATCCACGAATTGTTTTCAATGATGCCGAAGTGCAGGTGGGGGCCGGTGGAATTGCCGGTATTGCCGGAATAGCCGATCACCTGTCCCTGCGTCACCTGCTGATCCGTGGTGACATTATAGCCGCTGAGATGGCCGTACAGGGTGGAGTTGCCGTTGCCGTGGCTGATGATGATGCAGTTGCCGTAGCCGCCGTTCCAGCTGGCCCAGGTAACGGTGCCGGACTTGGCCGCCAGCACCGGCGTACCCATGGGTGTGCCGATATCCACGCCCTTGTGGTTGGTGCTGCCGATGCCGCCGGGAGACTGGCGGCCGCCGAACATAGAGGTGATCCAGCGGATGCCGTTGCAGGGCCAGATATAGCCGCCCACGGTGCCCGCGATGTCGTTCAGACCCAGCTCACGGGCCTTGGCCTCCGCCGCCGCCATCAGGTCGTCCAGCGCTTCTTCCTCCGCCTTGATGGCGTCGTACTCCGCCTGCTTGCCCTCCTCGGTCTTGATGTATTCCGCCAGCAGCCGCATACTCTCGGAGATCTCGCCCTCCAGCTCCTTCTTGGAGGCGGTCAGGGCTTCATTCTGCTCCTCCAGCGCCGCCTTATCGTCGGCCAGCTGCTGCCGGGTCTCCCGCAGGTTCTCAATGACCTGCTGGTTATACCGAACGATCTCGTTCACAAAATCGATGCGGCTGACCAGATCGGAGAAGCTGGTGGCCTTGAACAGCACCGACCAATAGGAGATCGTACTCTGCTCCTCCTCGCTGCGGATCTGCTTGTGGAACAGCTCGGTCTGCTGCCTTTCCAGCTCCTCATTGGCCGTGATGCTGCGGGTGGTGATGTCGATCTGCTCCTCCAGCAGATTGATCTCCTCCTGCAAGGCGGCATTCCGCTGATCCAGAAGGCTCTTCTGCTGCTGGGTGTTGGCCTTCTGGCTCTTGATGTTGTTCAGCTCATTCTTCAGGTCGTCCATTTCCTTGCGCTTGTTGTTGATCTCTTCCTGAAGCTCCTGATACTCCTTGCGAATGGCGTCGGCCTCATCCTTCTTCGAGTCCGTCGTTTTCTCTTCCGTTTTCGTATCGGTCTTTGTGTTGTCGGTCTTGCTCTCGCCGCCGGACGTGGTGGTGCCATAGGCCACCGACGGCAGCAGCGCCGTCGTCAGCAGCAGCGCGCACAACAGCGCCACCAGACGTTTTCCCATCATAGAACGTTTCATAGCATGTCCTTTCCTCCGGTGCGAAGCGTCTTGCTCCGCGTGCTTGGTCATACCTTCAGGAAGCGGCGAATGGCCATCAGACTGCCGCCCACACCGATGAGAATACCGGCTCCGGCAAAGATGCCCGCCACCGGCTGCCAGATCTGCTGGAACGGTACGACCTCCAGCAGCTGCATGGTGTCAGAATTGCTGATGCCGTTGGCCATGGCGCTGTACAGCAGCCATTGCAGGCCAAAGGCGATCACCGCGCCGAACAGCCCCAGCAGCAGCCCCTCGAACACAAAGGGCCAGCGGATGAAGCCGTCGGTGGCGCCCACCATTTTCATGATGGCGATCTCCTCCCGCCGGTCAAATGTAGTCAGCTTGATGGTGTTGGAGATGATGAACAGCGACACCATCAGCAAAATGGCGATCAGCGCAATGGAGATCGCACCCGCCACGTTGCGGATCGTGATGAAGCCGTTGGAGATCACCTCGTCAGCCCGCACCTCGTCCACACCGGGCACGGCCTCCACCAGCATTTTTGTCTCCGCTATCTTATCCGGATCGGTAAGATGGATCACATAGCGATGGCGGAACACCTCCGGCTGGAGATCCTTGTACATGTCGTCCTCGTCATACTTGGCCACGTAGTCGTCACGAGCCTTCTGCCGGGAAACGAAGGTGCAGTCGGCCACGTTGTCCACCTTTTCCAGATCGGACTGCAGCGCCTTGGCCTTGCTTTCAGTCAGTGAATCGTCCACGAACGCCACCATGGCGTTCTCCTTTTGCAGATCCGCCAGATTCTCATTGGCGTTGTAGGCCACAAGTGAGAACGTGCCCATGATCAGCAGACACGCCACCGTCACGCCAATGGCGGCAAAGGACATGAACCCGTGGGAAAACATGCTGCGGGCGCCCTCTTTAAAGAAGTAGCCGAAGTTTTTCATTGCTGCGCCACCCCCTCATATGTACCGGTGGCGTCGCCCGCCACACGGCCGCTTTCCAGATAAATGACCCGCTTGTTGAAATGGTTTACCAGTCCCCGCTCGTGGGTCACCACGATGACGGTGGTGCCCAGCGCGTTGATGCGCTCCAAAAGCGTCATGATCTCCAGCGAACGGGCCGGGTCAAGGTTTCCGGTCGGCTCGTCAGCCACGATGGTGCTGGGGTTGTTCACCAGCGCGCGGGCCACGGAGACGCGCTGCTGCTCGCCGCCGCTGAGCTCGTCAGGATAGTTGTTCTCTTTCCCTTTCAGGCCCACCAGCTCCAGCACATAGGGGATGCGGCTGCGGATCTCCCTGGGCGACGCGCCCACGGCCCGCATAGCCAGCGCCAGATTGTCAAACACCGTCCGGCTGGCGATCAGCCGGAAGTCCTGAAAGATCACGCCGATGGTGCGGCGCATCAGCGGCAGCTGCTTTTCCTTGATGCGGCTCATGGAAAAGCCATTGACCATCACCCGCCCGCCGGTGGGTACGATCTCGCCGGTCAGCATCTTGATAATGGTGGACTTTCCGCTGCCGGAAGGCCCCACCAGAAACACAAATTCTCCGTCATCTATCTGAAATGAAATGCCGCGAACGGCCTTCGTGCCGTTCTCATAGGTCTTTTCCGCGTCCTTCAGTCGAATCATGGCACACCCTCAAATCTTCTTAAAATGCAACATCTTGTGGCAAAAAATCACTGTCTGTTACATTATATATAAATCTGCGGCAAATGGCAACAGGAAAACCGTGAATTTTCGGTAAAACCCGCCGCCAAAATATGCCATTATCAGTATAGACGGCCAAAACCGCCAAAATGTTCCCTTAAGTTTAGAAAAAAATGTGCCGCTATGCGGCACACCACAGTGAGGTATGCCGCCACAGGTTTTTGTTACCGTGTGTAGGGGCGCCCCAACACCTGTTTTTTATTCATGCCGCCAAAGGCGGTACACCACAATTTTTCACTTTTCACTCTTCTCTTTTCACTGCATAAAAAAAGACGGCTTTCGCCGTCTTTTTTATGCTTCGATCCCGCGGCTGGTCAGATACTTCTTGACCATCAACGCCACCTTAAAGGTGATGGCGTCATCAAACTCCCGCAGGTCAAGGCCGGTGAGCTTCTTGATCTTCTCCAGCCGGTACACCAGCGTATTGCGGTGAACAAACAGCTTGCGGGCCGTCTCAGACACGTTCAGGTTATTCTCGAAGAACTTATAGATGGTGAACAGCGTCTCCTGATCCAGCGCGTCAATGGGGTTCTTCTTGAACACCTCCTGCAGGAACATCTCGCACAGGGTGGTGGGCAGCTGATAGATCAGACGGCCGATGCCCAGATTCTCGTAATTGATGACATAGCGCTCAGTATCAAAGACCTTGCCCACCTCAATGGCGATCTGGGCCTCCTTATAGGCCTTGGCCAGCTCCCGCAGGTGCTGGGCCATGGTGCCGATACCCACGAACACGCTGCTCTCGCCGTCGATGCGCAGAGCCTCCTCAATCCGCAGGGCCACCTTTTCCAGGTCGGAGGCGGTGGCGTTCTTGTCCATCTGATGGATCAGCACCACATCCTGCTCACCCACGCTCAGCACGAAGTCGTTCTGCCGGTCGGGGAACAGGCTCTGCACCAGGTCCAGCGGCGCAGACTCCAGCCGGTCGTCCACCGGGCGAACCACAAATACACCGCGGTTCACCTCGGCGGCCACATGCAGCTCCTTGGCCCGCATGTAGATGTCGCTGATGAGGATATTATCGGAGATGATGTTCTTCATGAAGGAGCCTTTATCGTGCTTCTCTTCATAATAGCTCTTGGCGGAATTCAGCGCCACAGCAGCCATGGCGCACACGGTGCGGCCAATGCCGTCGTCGCCGCTGGCGAACACCGCATAGTCAAAGTGGCCGCCCCAGCCGGGCAGCGCCTTGAAGGTCTTGCCCTCCAGTGTCACGCACTCGCCGTCGGCCTGCTGGATCGTCTCCACATATTTGCTCCACTTCTTGCCGATCCCCGTCAGCTCGCTGCACGCGATAACGGTTCCCTCGGCGTCGATGACCCCGATGGTGCGGTCGGTGGTCTCTTTGAATTGCAGCACTACATTCTGAAAAATTCTACCGGACATGACACGCCCTCCTGCTCTCTCTCGAAGCGCCACCTATGTTTGTGCAATTTGTCTTGTGCAAACTGCCAAGTGGTCACTCGTATTATATCGTCATAATCACGGTTTTGCAAGCATTTTTTTATCTTTCTCACAAAAAAAGCAGAAATTCTTTTGGCGCTTTGTCGATATGCTTATAGCATGCAGGCGCTTCGCACCGCTGCCAACTCCTCCGGAGACAATTCACGGCACTGTCCGGGCAGCAGCGTATCCTCCAGCCGCAGCGGCCCCATGGACAGCCGCTTCAGGTAGCGCACCGGCTTGCCCCGGCTGGCCAGCATCCGCTTCACCTGATGGAACTTCCCCTCCCGCAGTGTCACAAGGCAGGCGTCGCCGCCCAGCGGCTCCAGCTTGGCAGGCAGGCATTGCAGGCCGTCCTCCAGCAGCAGTCCGTCGGCGAAAGCTTCCGCGTCCGCCGCGTCCGGCACGCCCTCCACTTTGGCGTAGTACACCTTATCCACGTGGTACCTGGGGCTGAGCAGCCGGTGGGTCAGCTCGCCGTCGTCGGTCAACAGCAGAAGGCCCTCGGTGTCCTTGTCCAGCCGTCCCACCGGGGCAAGACCCCGGCGGCGGAGAGACTCCGGCAGCAGCTCCATCACTGTGGGCTGGTGTTTGTCCTCGGTGGCGGTCAGCACGCCGGCAGGTTTATGCAGCAGCAGATACGTATACCGCTCGCCGCTGACCGGTACGCCGTCCACCGTGATGGCCACCGTCTCTGCCGACACCTTCACATCAGGCGCTGACGCCGGTACGCCGTCCACCAGCACTCGGCCCTGCCGCACCAGCTCCTTCACCTCGCGCCGGGACGCGATCCCCCTGTTGGCAATGATCTTATCCAAACGCTCCATAGCCGCCTCCTGCTTGATAATTGGGTTCAGTATAGCATATCTTTCCCGGTTTGGGAATATCCATCAACAAAGGAGTTGATGCAAACCATGCGAGTGATCCATATTACCCGGCGGCGAATGGCGCTGATGTCTCTGGCATTGGGACTGGTGATCGGCTCGGCGCTGCTGCTGGCGGGCTGCTTCGGCGGCGACAAGGAGGCGGAGATCGTCACCGCCTCCACCAACGAGGAACGGGTGGCCTATCTGGAAGCTTTGGGCTGGCAGGTGGAGCCACAGCCCATCGAAACGCTGGATCTCCAGCTGCCGGAAAAGCTGGAGGGCGAATGGGACGACTACGCCAAGCTGCAAAAGGGGCAGGGCCTCCCCTTTTCCGAGTTTGCAGGGCAGGCGGTGAAGCGCTATACCTACACCGTTACCAACTATCCGGAGATCCCACAGGGGGTGCAGGCCAACCTGTACCTGTGGGGCGATCAGATCATCGGCGGCGATGTGATCTTCACGGGACAGGGCGGCTTCCAGACGGATCTTGCATTCCCCAAGGCATAAGGACACAAAAAAAGAAAGGCCTTACGGCCTTTCTTTTTTATGTGTCAACTTCGATTACTGCTCGATCTCGATGACGACGCCGGAACCGACGGTACGGCCGCCCTCACGGATAGCGAAACGCAGACCCTTCTCGATAGCGATGGGGGTGATCAGCTCGACCTTCATGTCGACGTTATCGCCGGGCATGCACA
>ENA-OUQC01000948-OUQC01000948.1-human-gut-metagenome-genome-assembly--contig:-NODE-948-length-17203-cov-4.922440_pt1 | contig 17203 bp, 16 predicted proteins | sample MGYA00237942_ERZ548815 | MGnify/ENA primary metagenome ERZ548815 (study PRJEB26490, sample SAMN05194722) | human gut metagenome | biome: terrestrial biome; feature: human-associated habitat; material... | reverse complement strand
GTTCCATAAAACAGCCCAACTACGCAGTCCGTCGTGCGCAAGTCCAGATGATTAGTTCTTGCCAAATTGCGAATTGCCGTAAAATGACTTTTTATCGTCGTTACATCATCGTAGTTGATCGTTTGTGGTCCTGCTTTTATTTGACAATATTTCCGTCTGTTATCTACGGCATCAATAAATTCTATATCAATGCCTGATGTGGTTGATGCATATGACGAAAGAACCTCATTGCAGAAATACTGCAATTGCGTGCCAAAGGTCGTTGATATGGATGTTCCTAACGCTCTCGGATAAATGAGGACTTTCGCCATGCTTTCCGGTGTCGCATTACCAAAAGCAAATTGCGCCAGATATTTATGGGTAAATGGATTGATTTTAAATTCGCTTATATCCTTTAGTTTTTCGGTGTTTCGTTGGTGATTTGTTGCTATTCTAGTTTTAAAGAACTCTTTGGCTCTTACGAGTATTTCTTGTCTTTCTTGCTCTGTCATTGTAAAGCCTTCCTTCTGTTTTTTCTATATACTACCACAGTTTTGCAATAAGTCCAAGTAAAATCTAACTAAACCCCCAAATATTCATTTTGTCAAGACATTTTAAACCACGCAGAACAGCTTTAACCGCAAACATCAAAAAACTCCCCACAAAAAAAGAACCGTGAAGCCCCGATGGACGATTCGGAGCCTCACGGTTTTCATTATTGTTGGGGCCGCCTGCGTGTTACCTGCATCACGAGGCGGCCCATACCGGCACGCGCCGTTATTTCTGCATGACCTGCTGCTTTCTGCGCAGACTGAGATTATCGGCGATCATGGCGATGAACTCGCTGTTCGTCGGCTTGCCCTTGATGTTTGAAACGGTGTAGCCGAAGAATTTCTGCAAGGTCTCGATATCGCCGCGGTCCCACGCCACCTCTATCGCGTGGCGTATGGCGCGCTCAACGCGCGAGGGCGTCGTGCCGAACTTCTTTGCGACCTCCGGGTACAGCACCTTCGTGACCGCGTTTATCATGTCCATGTCGTTTATCGTAAGTATGATGGCCTCGCGCAGATATTGATAGCCCTTTATGTGCGCGGGCACGCCGATCTCATGGATTATGTCCGTCACGACTGCCTCGAGGTCTGCGTCCTGCCTGCTCTGTTGTGCGGATACGGCACGGCAGTCAAAGCCGCCGGAGGGCATGGCCGGCCTGTCCGTTCCGGCAAGCTGGCGTATTCGGTTGAGCAGCACCGGCGTGTCGCAGGGCTTGGGCAAAAAGAAATCCGCCCCGGCGGACGAGCAGGCCGTCACAACTTTGGTGTTTACAAAGCCCGAAAGCACGATGACGTGCGGCTTCGCGCCGGTCTCGGGCAGGCGGCGCAGTACCTCAAGCCCGTCCAGCTTGGGCAGCACCAGATCCAGAAGCAAAATATCCGGCTTCAGTTTGGCGACCATGGCCAGTGCTTCGACGCCGTCGGCGGCATTGCCGACCAGCTCCATGTCGTTTTCCGCGGCCATGATCCTCTCCAGCATCTTGCAAAAGTCGATATTTGCGTCTGCTGTAAAAATGCGAGTTTTGGTTTCCATAATTCTTCTCCTCCCATTATGCGTTACACGGAGTACGCTGTATTTTAAAAGCAGTTTTCACCGTCTTGTCGCATTAAATTTACCATAGTTGACACATATACGACAACAGAATTCTGTCGAATCTCGCAGGTAACTTGTTGACATAATATTACACAATTCGATTTTTCGCAAGTCCTTTTGACAGAAACTACAAGATTTTTTTCTTGCGTTTTGTCGAAACGTGTCGAATAGTAATTTTATGGGAGTCAGTTTTACATAACTTTTTTCAATCGGCCTCCTCCGCCCCGTAGAGGAGCTGGAAGCTGTCGTAGTGGTCGGGCGTGTAATAGATCAGCCCGTCGTTGGAAAAGACGATCCTCTCCGCCCCGCGCGACGCCGCGCCCAGCGTGTTTATGTCGCACTCCGTCCACACGCGCCCTGCCGCGTCGGGCAGCAGCCCCTCGTAATTTCCGAAGCGCCCGCCGCCGATGCACTTGCCGGGGCAGTATTTTTCAACGCTGCCGCCGCTCCATCCGGCCTTCTCGGCCTCGGCCTTGGTGATGTAGTTGCCCGGCAGGCGGCCGTAGGTGTGTATGTACAGCGCGACCTCGTCTTTGGTGTCATAGCTTCCGTCCTCGTCGATGGCCGCGGCCGCCGCGGCAGGCTGTTCCTCCGCCTGTGCGGCCTCGATTGCATTCTGTGCTGTCCCTGCCGCGCCGTCCGGTGTGCTCTCCACGGCGGTGCCCTGCGATGCGGCGCTCTGCGTCTGCGGCGCGGCGGTGCTCTGCGCGTCGCCCGGCAGCAGGGCCTCCGCCCCGAAGTACAGCAGCACCACCGCGGCCAGCAGCACCAGCCGAAATATAAATTTTGCGTTCTTCTTCATTTGTTTTCCTCCCGTATCGTGATCTTGTGCCTGAATTTTTGCGTTCTGCACTCTAAATAGTAATGCTCAAGCTATAATACCATATCTCCGCCGCAAAATGAAGCGCGCCGCGTCTCTCCACGCATTTTGCAGGGCAGAAAAATGTTGATTTTTACGTGTCTCGGATATATAATAAAATTTGGTTTTTTAGTATTATTGAATTCTAGATTTCCCGTCAAGCGCGGGTAATACGGAGAAAATAAATGCAGCAAATTTATGACGCGATGGCGTGGATAATGAAGCAATGCTATACCCTGTGCGGGAACTACGGTGTGGCCGTCATACTTTTTACGTTCATCACCAAGATCATTCTCCTGCCGGTGTCCGTGTGGGTGCAGAAGAACTCCATCAAGATGGTGAAGATCCAGCCCGACATAAACTTTCTCAAGGTCCGGCACTTCGGCGACGCGGACGCGATAGCGGAGGGGCAGAACAAGCTCTTCCGGCAGGCCGGGTATCACCCGCTCGCCTCCATCGTGCCCACGGTGATACAGCTCGTCCTTCTTATGGCGGTCATTGCCGCAATAAAGGCCGGCATGGCCGACAGCTCCATAGACATGCGTTTTCTCGGCGTCGATCTCAGCCTTATCCCCGCGCAGGGGCGCGGCTGGCTCATCCTGTCCCCGATAGCCGCGGGCGCTTCCGCGTGGCTCATGTGTGCCGCGCAGAACCAGAGCAACGTCCTTCAGGCGGAGCAGGACAATTGGAACAAATACGGCATGCTCATCCTCTCCGTCGGGCTTTCGCTGTATCTGGGCTGGTTCGTGTCCGTCGGCGTGGCGCTTTATTGGGTGGCCAGCAATCTTTTCTCCATCGCCCAGCTATACCTGCTGAATATGGCGATCGACCCGAAGAAATACGTGGACTATGCCCGTCTTGAGGAGAGTAAGAAGCAGCTCTCCGAATTGCAGCAGCTCGGCGGGAAACGGCACGGCCGTGAGGCGCGTGAGCTTGCGCGGCGCGAGCGCGTGGATTATAAGCGCTTCTTCTCCGTTTTGAACAAGCACCTCGTTTTCTATTCCGAAAGCAGCGGGTTTTACAAGTACTATAAAGGCATCATCGAATACATTCTGAAAAACACCAACATCGCCGTGCATTACATAACCAGCGACCCGAACGATCAGGTGTTCGCCATAAGCCAGTCTCAGCCGCGGCTGAAGCCGTATTACATCGCGGAAAAACGGCTCATCACGCTTATGATGAAGCTCGACTGCGACGTGATGGTCATGACCATGCCGGACATTGAGAACTTCCACATCAAGCGCAGCTACGTCCGCAAGGATATCGAATACGTCTACGTTCCGCACTGCATAGACAGCATCAACATGACCATGCGCACCGGCGCCGTGGATCATTATGACTCCGTCCTCTGCGTGGGAAAGCACCAGAAGGAGGAGATCACGAACACGGAGGCCGTTTACGGTCTGCCGCACAAGACGCTTGTGGACTGGGGCTATACGCTGCTTGACGAGATGCGCGCGCAGTACGCCGCCTCCGCGCATGAGGACAAGCCGGGGAAGAAGATACTCATCGCCCCGTCATGGCAGAAGGACAACATTGTGGATAGTTGCCTTGAGGAGATACTCGACACGCTGAAAGGGCGCGGGTACCAGATCACCGTGCGCCCGCACCCGCAGGAGGTTCGTCTCAAGCAGGCGTATATGGAGCAGCTTGAGGCAAAATACGCCGCCGACCGCGATGTTGAAATACAGACGGACTTTTCGTCCAACAGCACCGTTTTTGAGTCCGACCTTCTCATCACCGACTGGTCCGGTATCACGTATGAGTACGCTTTCACGACGCTTCGCCCCGTTTTGTTCATCGACACGCCCATGAAGGTCATGAACCCGGAGTATGAAAAGATAAACACCCCGCCGATAAACATCTGGATGCGCGAGGTCATCGGGGTCGTCGTCAAGCCGGACGAGCTTGAAAAGCTTCCAGAAGCGGTCGAAAGGCTTCTCTCCGGCAGGGATGAGTACCGGGAGAGGATAGACCGCTTCGTGCATGAATACGTCTACAATCTCGGGAACAGCGGCGAGGTCGGCGCAAAGTATATTATAAATGAGATACAGAAAAAAATAAAAGAGAGGAAGAACTCCCAACAATGAAAAAGCTTGTCAGAATATTTGGCGCGGTCTATTTCAGCTTCGCGTTCATGCTTCTTTTCGGCACAAATGCAAAGGCATATATCGACCCGTCTGTCATGACCTACGTCATTCAGGCCGTCGCCGGTGTTGTCATCGCCGTCGGCGCGATCATCGGCATCTACTGGCGCAAGGCCAAGAAAAAGGTGAACGACACCCTCGGCATCGACGAGAACCGCAACAAAGAGGTCGAGTCCGACGAGATAATCGTCGATCAGGCCGCGGCGGCTGAGGACGAAGGGGATAAAAAGGCCGAGTAGACCCTGCCCGATATGTCGTCCGCGGCGACGAAGCCCACGCTTTCATCGCGGCTGTCCACGCTTTCCGCGATGTTGTCGCCCAGCACGAAATAGCAGCCCTCCGGAACGGTCAGCTCCTCTTCGGCCATACCGGCAAAGACGTCCGCGCCATAGCCCGCGGCGCATACGCCGTTTCTGTAAAGGCGGCCGCCCTCTATCATTATCCTGTCGCCAGGCTGTCCGGCGATCCGCTTTACAAGCGTGGAGTTGAGCGCCTTGCAGGAGAACAGCACGACGTCGCCCACCTCATAGGCTTTGGCCGTCTTGTCCACAAGGACGAGCTGCCCGCTGTGAAGCGCCGGGAGCATGGAATCCCCCTCGACCAGCGCAAGCTGGCATATATATTTTGACGTAAGGAACGTCAGCGCAAGCGCCGCAAGCAGAACGGCGGAAAACGGCGCGGATCTACGCGGTTTTTTCATGGCTCCCTCCTGTATGCTGTGTTATGCCGCAGTTTGTATTATACCGCATCCGGCCGCGCTTGCCAAGAACGCGCTCCGCCTCCCGGCGGGTGCAAAGGAGAATTATGCTGACTAAAAAGGAATTCAACGCGCTGACCTTGATGGAGCGCACCGGTAAAAGCTTCTCTCAGCGCGAGCTGTCAGAGGCGCTCGGCGTCTCCCTCGGAACAGCGAACAAGCTTTCAAAGGAGCTGCACGATAAGCAGCTATGCGACGGCGGGCACATCACTGACGGCGGCCTTGCCGCGCTGGAGCCGTACCGCGTCCGGCGCGCGGTGTTCATCGCCGCAGGCTTCGGCAGCAGGCTCGTGCCCATCACCTTCAACACGCCCAAGCCCCTCGTGCGCGTGCACGGAACGCGCATCATCGACACGCTGCTCGACGCCGTTGCAGCCGCCGGTATTCCGGAGATCGTCATCGTCCGCGGCTACCTCGGTGAGCAGTTCGACCAGCTTCTGTACAAGTACCCGAACATCAAATTCGTCGAAAACCCCGTCTATAACGAGGCCAACAACATCTCCTCCGCCGTGTGCGTGCGGTATCTTCTTAAAAACGCATACGTCCTTGAGGCCGACCTCGTGCTGAAAAACCGGGCGCTCATACGCAAGTATGAGTATGAGTCCAACATGCTTGGCATCCCCGTGGACAGATCCGACGACTGGTGCCTCATGACGGACGGCTCCGGCGTCATCACGCAGGAGACCGTCGGCGGGCTGAACTGCCACCAGATGGTCGGCATCTCATTCTGGAGTGAGGCGGACGGCGGCAAGCTGGCCGGCGACCTCGACGAGGTCTACCGCTCCCCCGGCGGGAAGGAGCGTTACTGGGAGCAGGTGCCCCTTGTATATAAAAAGGAAAACTACAGCGTACACGTAAGGGAATGCTCGTTCGAGGACATCACGGAGATCGACACCTTCAACGAGCTCAAGCAGATAGACAAGCTCTACGCGACCTGAAGCGCAGTTTCAAAAATCAACGGATACCGGATCTGAATGAACAAAAGATCCGGCTCCGTTTTTGCGCACCCGGATACGGCTCTTCATGTTCACGTATCCGCGCCGCGGCAGAAAAATTGAACGCAAGGAGAAGTGCCACATGAAAAACACCCATCAGGGAAGTCTCAAGCGCCAGCTTAATCCGATGCATGTCTGGGCGATCGCCTTCGGCTGCATAATCGGCTGGGGCTCGTTCATCAATCCGGGGAAAAAGTTCCTGCCGAACTCCGGCGTCGCCGGAACGGCGATAGCCATGGTGCTGGGCGCGCTGGTGATGATGATAATCGCCTACAGCTACGCTTACATGGTACCGAAGTACCCGCAGGCCGGCGGGGAATTCACGTTCACGAAGATGTGCTTCGGTAAGCGGGCGGCGTATATCTGCGGGTGGTTTCTCGTCGCGGCGTATCTGACGAATGTGCCCATGAACTCGACCGCGATAGGGCTTATCGTGGACGGCCTTGACGGCAGCGCGGACATACTCAAGTTCGGCTTCCATTACACCGTCGCCGGGTTCGACATCTATTTCGGCGAGATGCTGCTGGCCATGGCCATCCTTATCCTCTTCGGCGGTCTCAATATAATCGGCGTGAAGAAGGCCGGTGTCGTGCAGACGGTGCTTGCCGTGCTTCTGGCCGTGTCCGTTGCCGCGCTCACTGTCGCCGCTCTTATCAGCAGCAAGACCGCTCTCTCAAACCTCCGTCCGCTGTGGGGCTTTTCCAAGTCCGCCGCGGCGGCGGCCTATTCCGCCGGAACCTATGCCGGGATAGACTCCTATGCGCACACCGGCGCTTCCGGCGTCGCCGGTGCCATACTTGCGACCTTCGCCATCGCCCCGTGGGCCTTCGTCGGCTTTGACACGATACCGCAGGCGGCAGAGGAATTCCGCTTTTCGCACAAGAAGGTCTATTCCATCATGATCGTCGCCATCGCCTTCGGCTGCTTCGTGTACACGGCGAACAACACCATCGCGGCCGCGGCGCTTGAAAACTGGCCCGAGCTTATAATCGAGGCCTCATCTACTCCGTGGCTGCTTCTCGCCGCGGCGGAGCGGCTTCTCGGCACGCCGGGCAAGGTGCTCGTCGGCATTGCGGTGTCCTGCGCGGTGCTCAGCGGAATAATGGGCTTCTACCTCGCCTCCAGCCGCCTCCTCTTCTCCATGAGCCGCGACGGCTACCTCCCCGCCGTGTTCGGCGAGATTGACCCCAAGTACGGCACGCCGAAAAATGCCATGCTCTTCTGCATCGTTATCTCCCTCTCCGGCCCCATCCTCGGGCGCGAGGCTCTCGGCTGGTTCGTGGACATGTCCGCCATCGGCGCGTCCATCGGATATCTGTGCACCTGCGCGGCAACTCTCGTCACGATGCGCCGCTTCGGCGACGGAACTGGCGCGCTGCGCGTCATGGCGGTGCTGGGCGTTGCGTTCTCCGCGTGCTTCATCATCCTCCAGCTCGTTCCCATTCCGGGGCTCTCCGGCGTGCACTTCTGCACGCAGAGCTATATCATGCTCGTGGTGTGGCTCGTTATCGGGCTCGTGTTCTACCGCCGCGGCGGCGCTTATCTCGCGGAATAAAGCTTGTCGCCTGCCCCCCCTGTTGACAATCCGAAAAAAGCTGTTATAATTGATGCGTACAATTGAACACCTTATCAAGAGCGGTGGAGGGAACGGCCCTGTGAAGCCCGGCAACCTGCGTGTGCAAGGTGCCAAATCCGGCGGTGAAACGAAAGATGAGGCTTATACGCTGTATATTCTCGCCCCGCCGGTCAGGCGGGGCTTTTGTTTTCCGCGCGCCGCGTATATTATGGAGGGAACTATGAGTCATTATCTTTTCACATCCGAATCCGTCACCGAGGGGCATCCCGATAAGATCTGCGACCAGATCTCCGACGCCGTGCTCGACGCCATCCTTGCCGCCGACCCCGAGGGCCGCGTCGCCTGCGAGACGACGGCCTCCACCGGCCTTATCCACATCATGGGCGAGATAAGCACGAAGTGCTATGTCGATATCGCCAAGCTCGCGCGCGAGGTCGTGCGTGAGATAGGCTATGACCGGTCGAAGTACGGCTTTGACTGCGACACCTGCGGCGTCATCATCAATATAGACGAGCAGTCCGGCGACATCGCCATGGGCGTTGACCGCTCTCTTGAGACCAAGACCGGCGAGGACAGCGAGCTTCAGAACGGCGCGGGCGACCAGGGCATGATGTTCGGCTACGCCTGCGACGAGACGCCCGAGCTTATGCCCCTGCCCATCTCCCTTGCGCACAAGCTCGCCATGCGCCTGACCGAGGTGCGCAAGACCGGCCTTGTGGACTATCTGCGCCCCGACGGCAAAACGCAGGTCACTGTCGAATACGACGAGAACCGCCGCCCCGTGCGCGTGGACGCCGTCGTCATCTCCACCCAGCACGCGCCCGACGCCGCGCTGGAGACTATCCGCCGCGACATGATAGAGCTTGTCATCAAGCCCGTCGTGCCCGCGCAGCTTCTCGATGAGAACACCAAGTACTATGTCAATCCCACCGGCCGCTTCGTCATCGGCGGCCCGCAGGGTGACTCCGGCCTCACCGGGCGCAAGATCATCGTCGATACCTACGGCGGCAGCGCGCCCCACGGCGGCGGCGCTTTCTCCGGCAAGGACCCCACGAAGGTGGACCGCTCCGCGGCCTATGCGGCGCGCTACATTGCAAAGAACGTCGTCGCGGCCGGCCTCGCCTCCCGCTGCCAGGTGCAGCTCGCCTACGCCATCGGCGTTGCAAGGCCCGTCAGCGTCCTTGTCGAGACCTTCGGCACGGGCAAGGTTGACGATGCGGCGCTCTCCGCGGCCGTGCAGAAGGTGTTCGACCTGCGACCGACCGCCATTATACGTGAGCTGGACCTCAGAAAGCCCATTTACCGCAAGCTCGCCGCCTATGGCCACATGGGGCGCGAGGATCTCGGCGTACGCTGGGAGGACACCGACAAGACGTCCGCCCTGCTGGCCGCGCTGGGCATGTAATACGCATCTAACGGCGGGGTGCTATGCCCCGCCGTTTTATTGACTGCGACTATATTCAAGGAGGGATGAGCGTGTATAAGCTCAGCTATAAAATATGCTTCGCCAACAGCGCGCCCATTGAGGGCGCCGCGGAGGTCTCAGGCGGCGCGTGGCGTCTCGCGCTTGATCTGCCGGAGGATATCATCGTCTCCGCACAGGCGCAGCTCCACGTTGATATTGCGCCCGATGAGAAGATATTCATAAACGGCTACCAGACGTGGACCTCCTGCCCGGAGCAGACAAGCCGCGGCCGCCTGCGCGGCACCGGCTTCCCGTATCCGCGCGCCGCGATACGGCACTACGGCATGGACCGCTACGGCGATTATCACTTTGTTCCCTACCCCAACCGCCCCGGCGTGACGCACGGGGAGAGCTGGTGCTACTTCCGCCGCGGGGAGGATTTCCGGCTCATCGCCTCGCTTGATGAGCGCCCCGGCTACACTCTCTTCCGCTTCGACGCCGGGACCGGCACGCTGACCGTCAGCCGCGACTGCGCGGGGATACGCTGCGGCGGGGAATATCATGTATTCGACCTGTTCTTTGCCTCTGGCGGGGAGGACGCAGTGTTCGACGCGTGGTTCGACGCCATGGGCGTGACGCCGCGCACGAGCCGGAAGCTCGCCGGGTATTCAAGCTGGTACAACCGCTATCAAGACATCTCCGAGGACAGCATCCGCGCCGACCTCACCGGCTGCGCACAACTCATGCGCCCCGGCGACCTCTTCCAGATAGACGACGGGTGGGAGCCGTTCGTCGGCGACTGGCTGGAAACGGACGAGAAGAAGTTCCCCTCCGGGCTCAAGCCGCTTGCGGACGACATCCACGCGCGCGGCTATCTCGCGGGGCTGTGGCTCGCGCCGTTCGTGTGCCAGAAGGGTTCGCGCATCATGCGCGAGCACCCCGATTGGCTGCTTCTGCATGAGGGAAAGCCGTGGTACTGCGGCTGCAACTGGGGCGGCTTTTACGCGCTGGATATCGACAACCCCGAGTTTCAGGCTTACCTTGAGGCCGTTTTCACCCGCGTGCTGGACGAGTGGGGCTTCGACCTTGTCAAGCTCGACTTTCTCTATGCCGCCGCGCCCTACGGGGATGAAAACGAGACGCGCGCCGGGCGCATGACGCGCGCGATGGAGCTTCTGCGCCGCTTGTGCGGGGATAAGCTCATCCTCGGCTGCGGCGTGCCGGTGATGCCGGCCTTCGGCCTTGTGGACTACTGCCGCATAAGCTGCGACGTGGGGCTTGACTGGAACAACAACCCCATCGTGCGCAATGCCAACCGCGAGACCGTCTCCACCTACCGCGCCGTGCTGAACACCGTGTTCCGCCGCCAGCTCAACGGCCGCGCGTATCTCAGCGACCCCGACGTGTTCTTTCTGCGCGACGACAACATAAAGCTCACGCCGGAACAGAAGTATATCCTCGCCACGGTCAACAGCCTCTTCGGCGGTGTTCTGCTGTGCTCTGACAACATGGGGCAGTATTCCGACGAGGCGCGCACCCAGTACGCCCGCCTGCTTAAAAACCGCAAGGCGGCCAACATCCGCGTCAATGCTGACGACGGTCTCACCGTGAGCTGGGATGTCAACGGCACGGAGGAGCTTCTCACAATAAAATAATTGCCCGCCTGCGGGCATAAAAGCGCCCGGCTTCGGATGCATCAGCAGTTCCGAAGCCGGGCGCGCGCTATATTTACATCATCACAGCTCCCGCTGCGCGTAAAACCTCGTGGACAGCAGCCACGACGCGCCGTACAGCACCGCCGCCGCGACTATCGCCGCCGCGCCCATTCCGGGCTGCGCCATCTGCGCGGGAAGCGACGCGCCGTCGCCGCTCACTATGCTCGCCCCGGCGCACAGCAGCACTATTATAAAAAGGTACGCCGTGCGCCCCTTTTCCGCGCCGAGGCGGAAAAACAGCGGCAGGCAGAGACTCGGTGCGGTCAGCACCAGCAGCGGCACGCACGGCAGAAGCGCCGCAAGCATCCCCCTGTCCGTTGCCGGGTTCAGCGCGCACGCCGCCGTTATCAGCACCGCGCACGCCGCACAGCCCAGCCCCAGCACGTACTTCCCCGCCACGTACTGCGCCCGCGTCACGGGCAGCGTCTGGCAGTAAACGCACCACTTCTCCCTGTCGTCATAGCTCAGCGCCGTTACCGGCAGCGTGCCCGTCAGCACGCTGGTATATAGGATGAAAAAGCTGCTTCCGCCTGTGAATATCAGCACGGCGAACATGATCAGCATCAGCAGGATGAACACCCGGCAGTAGCCGCGCAGCATGTAAACGTCCTTTATCAGCAGGCCCTTCATTTCGTGCCCTCCCCCTTTGCCATGAATATGAACATCTCCTCTATCCCGGCGCGGCCAAGCTCCGTGCCCTCCGGGGCCGCGCTGCGCTTCACCACGGCCTCCACGCCGTAGGGCGACGTGCGCCGCCCGAGCACCGCGCCGGGCGCAAAGGCGGCAAGCTGTGCCTCCGTGCCGCGGAATATGCCGTATTCCTCATAAAGCCGGTCCTTCTCCTCGCACAGCAGCAGCCGCCCCCTGTGCAGAAACGCGATGTAGTCGCAGGCCTTTTCAAGGTCGCTCACGATGTGCGAGCTCATCAGCACCGAGTGCTCCTCATCGCGCGTGAAGTCGCACAGGATATCCAGCACCGTGTCGCGCACGACGGGGTCAAGGCCGCCCGTCGCCTCGTCGAGTATGAGAAGCTTCGCCCCGTGCGACAGCGCCGCCGCGATGCCCAGCTTCATCTTGTTCCCGCGCGAAAAGTCCTTGAACTGCTTGCCGCGCGGGATGTCCAGTATTTTTATATACCCCTCGTAGGCCGCGGTGTCCCAGCTCTTGTATATGCCGCGCATCACGCGGCCAAGCTGCTCCGCCGTCAGGCAGCCCGTTATGCCTACCTCGTCCATGACGACGCCTATCTCGTCTCTCGTCAGTTCCTTCCCGTCGCGGCCGCGCAGGCATATCGTGCCGCCGTCCGGGCGCGCCATGCCCAGCATCAGGCGTATCGTCGTGGATTTGCCCGCGCCGTTTTCGCCCACAAGGCCCATGATGCATCCGCAGGGCAGCGTCAGGTCAAGCCCGTCCAGCTTAAACGCGCCGTAGCTTTTCGTCAGCCCCTTTATTTCTATCGCGTTCATTTTCCGTCCTCCATTTCATACCGCAGCATTTCCTCAAGCTCACCGCCGCTCAGCCCGCAGACGGCTGCAAGGCGCACGGCCTCCGCCAGATGCCCCTCTATCGCCTTCAGGTTCTCCTCGCGCAGCAGCTCCAGATTCTTCGGCGCGACGAAGCAGCCCTTCGCCGCCACCGTGTATATGAAGCCCTCCTTCTCCAGCTCCTCATACGCGCGCTTCGTCGTTATCACGCTTATGCGCAGATCCTTCGCCAGACTCCGTATGGACGGCAGCGCCTCGTCCTGCGTCAGCGCCCCGCTCATTATCTGGTTCTTTATCTGCGTGTATATCTGGTCGTATATCGGCAGCGCGCTTTTGTTGTCGATAAATATATTCACTTTCCCGGCCCCCCGCAACTGTGTATGCTGATTATATACAGTATTCACAGTTTTGTCAACAAAAATTTCCCCGGAGAAAATTCCGGGGAAATTTTCAGCTTGTCATATAATTTCGTGCGTATTTTTGTACTGCGCGGTCAGGCCACCGCGTTTTTTATGCCCGCCGCCGTCGCCATGCGGTCAAGGAAAAGGCGGTTGAACAGCGCGATGACGCGCCCCACGCCCAGCATGGCCGCCACGGTGCCGAAGCCGATGCCGATAAGCCTGTGCGCGAATATCAGGCTTATCGCGGCAGTGACGCCGATGCAGAAAAGGTCAAAAAGGTTTTTCGTCAGGCCGACGGGCTTTTTGAAGCAGTCAGCCAGCGCCTGCACTATGCCGTCGCCTGGATTCGGTATCAGGCGCATGTCCAGCGACATGGCCGCGCCTATCCCGGTCAGTATTATCCCTGCCGCAAGCACCGCGATCCGCGCCGCAAGCCCGGCCGGGGCCGGTATCCACGCCGAAAACAGATTCATGAACCGCGTGAACGCCAGACTCAGCGGAAGCTGCAAGGCGTCCAGCCCCAGCACGACGGCCAGCGGCCTTTCGCCCCTGCGTATGCAGTGCAGCGCCATTCACAGCGGCGGGGGCTTCTTTGTGTGGAACACCCGGCCAATTTTGAGGACAGGTTATGCACACCATTCTTATTTTGTAAGAATATACATGCTGCCTCAAGTGCCCTTACGCAGAATACTGAGATAGTCCTCATAAGCAAAAGTCCTATTTCTGCTTGCATTTGTTGTCTGCACAAGTATTCCCGCATCGACAAGCCGCTTTACCGCACTTGAAGCAGTATTGAATGTGATCGACAGCGCTTCCGCAGTCTTGCGAATTTCGATGATTGGATTTGCTTCAAGATACTCGAAAACAAGCATTGCATTCTTCGCAGCGCGACCCATACCTGAAATCACAGCAGCGTTTTTGTCGTGCAGCGCGATCAGCTCATCGATCGTCGCGGTTGCATCCTCTGCCGATTCCAAGAGTGCTCGAAGAAAAAATGACACCCATTGCTCATAGTTTCCCTTTGCTCTGACCTCTGTCATGCGGTCATAGTATTCCACACGGTTCTTCTTCAGAAAATATGAGATGTACAGAGCCGGTGTGGAGAGCACTTTTTTCTCCATCAGAAACAGCGTAATAAGCAAACGTCCAACACGACCGTTGCCGTCAAGAAAAGGGTGTATTGTCTCGAACTGATAATGAATCAGCGCTGCCCGAATCAACGCGTCGAGCTCGTCATCTGCATTGATGTACTTTTCCAAGTCAGACATGGCTTCGATCATATCGTCGGGAGACGGCGGGATATATCTCGCGTTTTTCAATGTGCTGCCTTGCCCGCCTATCCAGTTCTGCGAGCGTCTGAATTCTCCGGGGCTTTTTTCCTGACCGCGAACGCCTTCCATGAGGACAGCATGTGTCTCTTTGATCAGCCGGTTGCAGAGCGGAAGCTCATGCAGTTTCTTAACAGCAAATTCAGTAGCCTTGATATAATTGACAACATCTGCCACATTGCGGTTTGTATTGGCTTCTATCATTGGGTCAAGGACATCTTCAAGCGTGGCTTGTGTGCCCTCAATTTGCGAGGACATAAGAGCTTCTTTGCAAACATACATCGATATGAACAGCTCAACGTTAGGGATACGTGTCGCAATACTTTCCAAAACAGCAAGCTGCGAATTGGCTTTTATCAAAAGGTTGATTATATCCTCCGTCAGCTCGATGGATGGTTTTGGCGGCAGCGGCGTCGGAACAAACGATTTATATGCCATTTCCCCAGACAAGTTCGTTATTAGATGACCTGCACGATTGTCCAATGAAGTGTCCTCCTTATTTGCACTTGAAATACTGAGGCTATTATGTCCTTTTTATTTCAATTTGTCAATCTAATTTGAAATAAATTGAGTTGACGCCGTCTCTTATTTCATGTTCATAAACTGCGTATATAATGAGTTCTGCTTTCTTAGGCTTTTAGCATAGCTTCATTTCCTCGGCCTCCTGCGGGGAGGTGTCGGAAAGAAACTCGGAGAAATTCTCCTCCTCGCCGGAAAAGTTCGGGTTTGTTTCTTCGTCAAGCGGGATATATCCGCTTTCTCCAAACTCCAGCGGCTCTTTCAGGATTACAGAACCGCCATGGTTGACGCCGACCATTGGTTCTACGGCACAGAAACTGCCGCTGTCATCACTGTGACGCAGGTGGTAGCAGTACAGCCCTTCCGGGATGTCTTCATCCGTTAGTCGGTCATTTGAGAACAGCGCCGTCTTACCGAGCAGCTCGATCTTCTCGTATTTATTGTCCTCCAGATTGACATAGCTTGTACCGGCTGCATTCGGGGCGATCCCATAGTCCAGCGGGTTCAGCCCCATCAGTTCACATCCAAAATCAATGGCCTCGCGCTCTGTTTCGGGAAGCCATTCTTCGATCCGTACTCCGTTCTGATAGCGGTATCTGCCGCAGTTTTCGCCGATGTACTCATCTGCCCACTCGTGCTCGATCTCCACATTTGGGAACATCTCTGCCAGCTTTTCCATTACCGGATGCGGAGCAGACCATGCCGTCAGAAAGTTTAGGACATCCCCATCCTTATAGTTTACTTTCGCCTCACCGTAGCCGTAAGCATTCCATTTGGTGCCCCAATGCTGGTTACACCACTCATACCATGTGGGTACTCCGTATAGGCGAATGTTGTTCCAAGCAGCTTTTCCAAGTTTCCACGCCTTTCGACGAATATCCGAGCGCTGCCGGAGGAAAGAGTCCTCACTTTCGCGTGGGATGTTCTCCAAATCGTCCTGATGGATCGTTCCGCCAAGGGTGTAGACCTCAATAAAATCCTGATAGGCTTTCAGGCCGGTACTCGTCTGGCTGCCTGCCTCGATGTCCAGGCTCTCCGGCATGGGAATGATCTTATTGAAATCTACCGAGCCGACTCCTAAATCATCATATTGGATGGCCTCCAGCATGGCTCGGATCTGCGCCTGATCGCCATGCAGTGTCAGTACGTTTGTTACATAATTCGGCATACTTTCCTCCTATTCTATCTTTATCTCAAAACTCTGCGCTTCCTGAATGATCACACCATCCCTCCCATCTCCATACGGTCACTCTGACCACCCTCCATGACTTCCTCCAGACTGATGCAGCCCTTGTAGGCGATATAACCCCGGTCGGTAAACATACCGTTCTCGTTGTTCATGCGCTGCAAAGCGTAGCCTTCGTAGTCATAGAACTCATCTAAATTCTCGTCGAACTCATAATGACCGGACTGCTGGATCATGTACTTTCCATACTCCGCCGGGGAATGTGTGTCTGGAGCAAAGTCAAACAGGTCGAGATTCTCAACGAGATTTTTGACCTGTTCCGTATTCTGAGGCTTCGCCAGAGTTACCGCAGCGCCCAGCTTTTTGATGTCGTCCGTTGAAAAATCATTCGTTGCCTGTGCCAGTGCGTTGAGAGCCGCGAGGCTCTCATGTTCCATATCCAGCAGAACATTCACTTTATCCGGCAGTTGACTATGTTCCAACCGAAGCCGAGCATCCGCAGAATCCGCGATTCCCGACCTCTGGAGAACACGGTCAATTTCCTCCTGCGCCATGGGGAGGTACAGCCATGTAATATGCGCGGTATCCTCCGGCTCGAATTTAGAGGTAACGGCGACCGTAGTGGCATGGGGTTCATAGTAGTAGCAAGGGAAGAATTGACCGTCATATACCTGTTCCAGCTTCGTGCCGTTATCATAGACCACGCCGTAGGGCGTAACAGTGCCGCTGCCGCTCTCAATGAGCTGTCTTGCTGTTCCCTCACCATCCAGCGCATCCAATTCCGCTGTTTTAGCACAGCCTCCGTGCAGGTTCATGTAGTGGTCACGGCCAACAGCGGCAAGGTCAGAAAAATCCGTAATGACTGTGGCCTCCTGACAACAGAAGGTCAGATTAATAAGATCCTTCAGTTCGGAAAGCTCCAGCTTGTGTGCCATTGCCTGAAACTGAGTAGCTTCTCCCATATCGAAACCATCCAGCCGCTTTGCGAGATAGGTGAGCCTTTCCGTGCGCTTGAGCACGGAGTAAAAACTGTTGATCTCTTGCACCTGACAGTCTGATTTGACTGCATCGCCAATTTCCAGTGCCTCCAGCAGCTCCATGCAGTGTGCGTACTGGTCATGCGGGATGGGGAACGGAATGGTTGCCACGCCGTATTCCGGGTGGTTTGGGTTGCCGAGTACCGCCTGTATCATCATGTTTCACCA
>ENA-OUQC01000942-OUQC01000942.1-human-gut-metagenome-genome-assembly--contig:-NODE-942-length-17310-cov-7.555781_pt1 | contig 17310 bp, 9 predicted proteins | sample MGYA00237942_ERZ548815 | MGnify/ENA primary metagenome ERZ548815 (study PRJEB26490, sample SAMN05194722) | human gut metagenome | biome: terrestrial biome; feature: human-associated habitat; material... | reverse complement strand
CGCCTTAGTCTCGTGGGCTCGGAGATGTGTATAAGAGACAGGGGAACATGTTGTGATTGTAAATATAGGTGGATTCTGTTGGGAGGATTGGCTAGATATGTATATGAATAAGCTAGGTGGAATAAGTGACTTAAAGTAGTATTTATTTGCAAGATAATACATTAATAATTGACTTGGATTTCGGCTGTAATGTAATTAGCGATATCACTTGTAATATATACTTTCACCTTAGCTCAGCTTTCTAATAAAAAAATTACATTCTAACATTCTTATGCTATAATATAAAAAATGACCTACTATATTGCTGTGTAAAAATGATAGAGATTTTTTATAAAGGAGTTTTATATGCTTACAGACGAAAAACGTAAAAAGCTTTTGGCAGGTGCGCTGGCGGTAGTTATGCTGACCGGTGTTGCGGGCTGTGGCAACAATAAAGACAGTGAGTGGAAGAATGATAACTCTGCTCAGAATAATCAAGATGAAAAGAAGGATGAAGATAACGGAGGCGGCTTTTTTCATGGCTTCTTTCCCTGGTACTTCATCGGCCGTACCTTTGGTGTAGGCCCGATGGCAGGTGTGCGAACTGCGCCTGCAGCTAACCAGAAGCAGAATGCTGCACCCGCAGGCTCGTCTACTAATCCTAATCCAAACGCTAACACCGCCAATGGCTCTACTGTGCAACAGGGAACTGCAGGAAGCACGCAAAATTCCAAGCTCGGCAGTACGGGCACTGCAGGTAAAAGCGGTATCGGCAGTGGCATGAGCCGCTCCAGCGGCAGCGCAATTTCCTGAGGTGATGAAGATGTATAAATATCGTAAGCCTGATACCTGGCTTGATAAAATTGATTTGAATATTATGCCGTATGTGGATGCGCCGGAGTGGGAAAACCGTTATCCTACTATCAGCGCGCTGCTTATGAGCAATGCCAATAAGCGTGAACTGCAGCGCATCAGTGCCGGCTTTACAGCAGCACTGTCACGCCTGGCAGAGGCTTTGCGTACAAATAATAATGGCGCAATGCCCTTTAATCTGTTTAATATGACGGATAAGCTCACACCGTATATCCTTGCGGATAACTCAGACCATGTGAGCTATATCAGCCGTCTTGACTTTGTAAAGAATACTGACGGCTGCTATAAGCTGGTAGAGATCAATTCGGATACTCCTTGCGCCTTGCCGGAAACATTTTATGCCAACAAGGTAGCGGAAGCATATTTTGCTAAGGAGTACGGCCTGCATTTGCAGCCGCGTTCGGATGGTGAGGAGCTGGCAGAGCCATTTTTAAAGCTGTTTGAACAGCCTAAATATGCAGATAAGGATGTAGTACGCATTGCTTTTGCTGCTGATAAAAGCTACAGCGAGGACTGGGCTAATGCCAAATTTTTATTTGAGCGCATGCAAAAGGTGCTGCGTGAACGCATTTTGAGCAAGCAGCCCTTCGTTTGTCGGCTTGTCGGCCTGGATGAGCTTATTATACATGATGACGGAGTGTACATTCCCAATGAAATCTTCAAAAGTAAGGAAGATAAGCTTGATATACTGTATCGTCTGCATCCGTTGGAGCTTTTGATGGATGATGAAAGCGAGGATGGCTATCCTGTAGGCTTAAAGCTCATGGAGTTAGCTAATTTTGGTGCTGTTGATTTGGTTAACCCTGTAAAATCCATTGTACTGCAGAATAAAGCGCTGCTGGCGCTGGCATGGTATTTATATCAGCATCGTCTGTTCTGGACACCGCAGGAGGAAGAACTGCTGGCTGCGCATTTAACACCGACTTATTTGGACAGCAAGCAGTTGGCTGGACAGCGTTATATTAAGAAGCCTATCTTTGGGCGTGAGGGTGCAGGCATTGCTATTGTAGAGCCTGATGGTGCGCTGAGCTACGAGGCGGAGGAATGCGATGACTGCGATTTGATTTACCAGCAGTTTGTTCCTTCAGCAGATGTGCAGCAGGAAACCGATAACGGAGAGGCAATCGGCAAGTATACCTATTCCTGCTTTGTAATCAACGGTAAAGCGTCGGAAACCTTTGTGCGTTTGCAGCCGGGAGAAATTACCGGCGTGGAAGCATATTTTGTACCTGTTCTCGATGAAATATAAGAATTTGAGGAATATCCGAAATGAATATCCAAGTATATCAATCTTTTTTGACTGTTGTACAGTGCCGCAGCTTTACGCAGGCTGCAAAATATCTTAATTTTACCCAGCCTACAATCAGCAATCATATCAACGCTTTGGAAGAAGAATACGGCGTTATTCTTTTTACCCGAGATGGCAAGAATGTTTATCTGACGCAGGCCGGAAAAAACTTTGTGCCGATAGCACAGCAGCTGATGGCTGATTATCAGAAAAGCCAGGAGGTAATGCGCCAGTTTCAAAAGAAGAATTACAGTCTGAAAATAGGCGTTTCTACCCAGGGCATAAACTTTTATCTATTGCCTGTGCTGCTGAAGCTCAAAAAGGAATTTCCCGAGCTTGATATAGAGGTCAACCGTTGTATGACGGTCGAATCGACAATAAATGATGCTTTTGTACAAAAGCTGTATGATTTTGCCTTTGTGCATATTGATGTGCAGCCGCTTTATACCAAGCGTGTACAGCTTTGGAATCAGCCGATGGTTTTTGTAGCCTCCAAAGAACTGTATGAACAGATGGGAGAAAACAATAATATTTATGATTATCCCTTTATTGCCTATCCTGCAAGCGAGGTATATTATAAGCATCTGAAATCTAAGGTTGATTTCACGCGTCTGCAAAGTATATTGACCTTCAGTGATTCGGAATCCGTACTGATGGCAGTTGAGCAGAATCTCGGTATAGCCTTGACACCGCGGGTAAAGGTAAGGAAGGAGCTGGAGCAGGGGACATTAGTCGAATTCCCGGTCAAGTATTCGGGAAATATGCCTATATCGGTTCTTTATGATTATGAATTTAACTTTACCTTGCCGACCAAGCGCTTTTTGGAGCTTTTAAAAGAGTCACAGGAAAAGATAAAGGGTTAATTTACTTTCTACTCTTTATATAAGAATAATTTATCAAAATACTATAACAGGAAAAGTAATCTTATTGACTTTTTAATTTAGGACTTCTTCAGCACGTTTGAAGAAGTCCTAAATTTTTAGTATAAAAAAGCGCATAAGTAAGCAAATGTCCACAAATTATAGTACAAATTTTGTATACAAAATACAGAAGGGTGAATAAATTGCTTATGTATACAAGAAAAATTCCAATAAGTATAGATAAAGAAAACTGTTGAGATAATTAAGCTATAATGATAAAATTTTTATAGATAGCGTTGCTTGCGCAAAATTAAGCCGGCTAGATGACCGGCAGAAATGAGGGTATTATGTCAAAGGATATGCAAAAAACTGAAGAAAAAACAAATAGGCGTATGCCAACCTTTACGGAATCCGTTATTCCTATTATTGCCATGATGGTTATTTTGACTGTCGGCAAAGGTTATTTAGGTTACGCAACCGAGCCGTTGCTGCTGTTGGTAGCTGCTATTGCCGGACTGATTGCTTACCGCGTTGGTGTTACCTGGGATGAAATGATGGACGAAATCTGCCAGAAGATTGCCAAGGGCATGCCGGCAATCCTGATTCTGACCTGCGTTGGTGCGCTGGTTGGTACTTGGATGGCTTCCGGTACTATCCCGATGATGATTTATTATGGCGTACAGATTGTAAACCCGACCTTTATGCTGGTAACAGCTTTCCTGATTACCGCAGTAGTATCTATCGTAACCGGTACCTCCTGGGGCTCCGTTGCTACTATGGGTGTTGCACTGATGGGTATTGCCAGCACTTTGGGTGTAAACCTGGCAGCTACTGCCGGTGCTGTAATCGCCGGTTCTTATTTCGGTGATAAAATCTCCCCGCTGTCCGATACCACTAACCTGGCACCGGTTGCAGCTGGTTCTACTCTTTATGAGCACATTGCTCACATGTTCTGGACTACCGTTCCGGCAACTATTATTTCCCTGGTTGTTTATGCTTTCGTAGGCTTAAAGGGCAATATCGGCGGTGATGTTTCTTCCGAAGCAGTAAGCACTATGCTGACTCAGCTGGATAGCATGTACAACTTTAACATTCTGCTGATTCTGCCTGTACTGCTGATTCTGGCAGGCTCTATCTTTAAAAAACCGACTCTGCCGGTTATGATGGCTTCTACTGTTCTGGCTGGCGCTGAAGCTTTGATTTTCCAAAACATCAACCTGAAAAACCTGCTTTTGGCTACCGTAAAAGGCTTTAAAATTTCTATGCTGACCACTCCCGGCTTTGACCCGGCTACTGCTGCTCCTCAGATTATCAAGCTGTTGAACCGCGGCGGTATGGCTGAAATCATGGGCACCACTCTGCTGGTATTCTGTGCATTCTGCTTTGCCGGTATCATGAGCAAGGCCGGCTGCCTGGAAGTAGTACTGCAAAAAATCCTGACCTTTGCTAAGAGCACCGGTGATCTGATTGCTTCCACCGTTGCTTCCTGTATTACCATGGGCCTGTGCACCGGTAACTCCTACCTGTCTATTCTGATTCCCGGTGAAATGTTCCGTGATGCTTATAAAGCAAGAGGTCTTGCTGCTAAGAACCTGTCCCGTACACTGGAAGATGCAGGTACTGTATTTGTACCGTTGGTTCCCTGGTCTGCAGCAGGTGCTTATATGACCGCCTGCACCGGCATTGAAACTCTGGATTATGCACCGTGGGCAATTCTCTGCTACACCGGTTTCATTATCGCTCTGTTCTACGGCTACACCGGTATCGGTATTGCTAAGCTGGAAGACGAAAAGAAATAAGCCGGTTGCGCAAGCAAGTCGGCAGTACTGAGCAACTGCTTAGTACACAATGAAAGGAAAAGTGACACATTTTGATTAAGTTAATTAGAAACGCTGACGTTTATGCACCTGCGCATCTTGGTAAAAAGGATGTGCTGGTTATTGCAGATAAGGTAGTGCGTATTGCTGATAAAATCGAAGGCTACGAAGGTATGCCTGAGGTTGAGGTATTTGATTTCAGCGGCAAAAAGCTGTTGCCCGGTTACATTGATATGCATATGCATATCACCGGCGGCGGCGGTGAGCAGGGCCCTGCTTCCCGCGTACCCGAAGCAATGCTGAGCCAGATTACCAGCTGCGGTATTACTACTGTTCTGGGCCTGCTGGGTACAGACGGTGTAACCAGAAGCGTAGAAAACCTGGTAGCTAAGGCACGCGCACTGACGGAAGAAGGCATTACCGCCTACTGCCTGACCGGTGCTTACGGTATCCCTTCGCCGACCATTACCGGTTCTATCGAAAAGGATATCATGATGGTTCCACCGATTATTGGCACCAAGATTGCAGTAAGCGATCATCGCAGCTCTAATCCTCAGGGACCGGAGCTGATTGAGGTTGCTACCGCAACCCGTCGCGGTGGCCTGTTGGCCAACGTTGCCGGCCTGGTAACCATGCATATGGGTTCCGGTGTTGGTAAGCTGGACCCGCTGTTCTACGCACTGGACCATTCCGATGTTCCTGCAAAGAACTTCCTGCCGACTCATATGCTGCGTACTCGCGAGCTGATGGAAGAAGGCGCAAAGCTGGTACGTCGCGGCGGCTATTTCGACATGACTGCCGGCAGCACTGATGAAGATATGGAAATCGGCGCTGAGCAGATTATGGAAATCCTGAGCTGGGAAGGCATGAGCACCGACCACCTGACGATGAGCAGTGATGCTTTCGGTTCTCAACCTAAGTTCAATGAAAACGGTGACTGCATCGGTCTGACATACTGCTCTCCTAAATATCTGCATCTGACTATCAAGAGTCTGGTGCGTCGCGGTCTGCCGTTGGAGGAGGCTATCAAGCTGCTGACCTCTACACCTGCCGAGCTGCTCGGCAAAACCGGCGTTAAAGGCTGCGTTGCAGTCGGCGCAGATGCTGACCTGCTGGTGTTGGACGAAAACTTGGATATCGACGCATTGTTTGCTAAAGGCCAGGTTGCACTTCTGGATAAAGAGATTGTACTTAAAGGCCGCTTTGAATAAGCTGCGCCTATGCGAATACAGACACACTGAGCATAGTGTGTCTGTATTTTTTTTGACAAAAATATTGACAAGTTGCGTAATTTATGATAACATATCATACTACATCATTATTATTTTTGCAGGTGTAAATTTTGACAACAAATACTGCCGGGTCAGTGGTTGAACGGCGTATCTTGCTTATAATGAAAGATGAGGCAGATCATCGAAGACAACTGACAAGGTCCTTGTGGTAAGAACCTTGTTGTTTTTTTTGTCACGCATGATTCGCCGAGTTTAGTGTGCTGATAATACAAGAAGGGGTGAGGAATTACATGTTTAAACCGGTTCCAGTAGGTGATAGGACTCGGTATAGTTATGCAAGAATCAATGAAATTTTGGCAATGCCTCATTTGATTGATATCCAGAGAAAATCCTACGAATGGTTCGTTCAAAAGGGCCTCATGGAGATTCTGCATGACATTTCTCCTATTAAAGACTTTGCAGGTAATCTGGAGCTTTCCTTTGAAAGCTTTGAATTAGGAACTCCTAAATACAGCGTTGAAGAGTGCAAGGAGAGAGATGAATCCTATTCTGCACCGATGAACGTTAAAGCACGCCTGATTTTCAAAGACAAGGAAAAAGGCGAAATTAAGGAATCCTCTGTATTTATGGGTGATTTCCCGCTGATGACCGATACCGGTACCTTTGTTATCAACGGTGCTGAACGTGTTATCGTCAGCCAGCTGGTGCGTTCTCCCGGCGTTTACTATAGTGTAACTATGGATCCCAGCGGTAAGAAGATTTACGGTACTACTGTAATTCCTAACCGTGGCGCTTGGATTGAATATGAAACTGACATTAATGATATTATTTCTGCTCGTGTAGACCGTACCCGTAAGGTTCCGGCAACCGTGCTGCTGCGTGCTCTGGGCTTGTCCTCCAATGATGAGATCCTGGCTTGCTTCGGCAACCATCCCGCATTGCTGGCAACTTTGGAAAAGGATACTACCACTAACAGAGACGAAGCTATGCTGGAGCTTTACAAAAAGCTGCGTCCGGGCGAGCCTGTTATTCTGGAAAACGCCGTACAGCTTATTGAAAACACCTTCTTCGACAGCAAGCGTTATGACCTGGCTAATGTTGGCCGTTATAAACTCAACAAAAAGCTTGGCTGGCGCAACCGCCTGAGCGGTACCGTACTGGCTGAGGCTATTGCTGATGAAGAAACCGGCGAAATCATCCTGCCGGCAGGCACTAAGATGACCGATGAAAATCTTGATAAGATTGCAGAAAGCGGCATTTATAACGAACGCGGTCTGCGTGCTGTCAAGATTCAGAACCATGAAGAAGAAATGCTTCTGATGTTCACCACCGGTATCGATGAAAAAATCCATACCGTTACCAATGAGGATGTATTTGCTTCCTTTAACTATTTGCTGAACCTGATGGATGGCCATGGAACCGGCGATGATATTGACCATTTGGGCAACCGTCGTGTACGCTGTGTTGGCGAATTGCTGCAAAACCAGTTCCGTATCGGTCTTTCCCGTATGGAGCGTGTAGTAAAAGAACGTATGACCATTCAGGACAACGAGGTTATTACCCCGCAGGCTCTGATCAATATCCGTCCTGTTGTTGCTGCTATTAAGGAATTCTTCGGCAGCAGCCAGTTGTCCCAGTTCATGGACCAGAACAACCCTCTGGCAGAGCTGACTCATAAACGTCGTCTGTCTGCCCTCGGCCCTGGCGGTCTGTCCCGTGAGCGCGCAGGCTATGAAGTCCGCGACGTACACAACTCCCACTATGGCCGTATGTGTCCTATCGAGACGCCTGAAGGTCCTAACATCGGTTTGATCGGTTCTTTGTCCACCTATGCTGTTATCAATGAATACGGCTTTATGGAAACTCCGTACCGTGTTGTTGATAAAGAAAATAAACGTGTAACTGAAGAAATCAGATACATGACTGCGGACGAAGAAGATAAATATATCGTAGCACAGGCCAACGAACCGTTGGATGATGATGGTTACTTCCTGGGCGAGCGTGTTACCGCCCGTGCTAAGGATGATGTCCTTTCCATTACTCCGGATAAGGTTGACCTGATGGACGTTTCTCCTAAACAGGTAGTATCTATCGCAACCGCGCTGATTCCGTTCTTGGAGAACGATGACGCTAACCGTGCTCTGATGGGTGCGAACATGCAGCGTCAGGCTGTACCTCTGCTCTGCACTCAGGCTCCGATTATCGGTACCGGTATGGAATACAAGGTTGCTTCCGACTCCGGTGTCTGCGTTCTGGCTAAACGTGCCGGCGAAGTTATCCGCGTAGTAGGCAACGAAATCCGTGTACGTGCAGAAAACGGTGAAGTGGATGTATATCCGCTGCTGAAATTCAAACGTTCCAACCAAGGTACCTGTGTTAACCAGCGTCCTATCGTCTTTAAAGGCGATAAGGTTACCGAAAAGCAGATTCTGGCTGACGGCCCTGCTACCGATCACGGCGAGCTGGCTTTAGGTCACAACGTAATTGTTGCTTATATGCCTTGGGAAGGCTATAACTACGAGGATGCTGTTCTGCTGAACGAGGATCTGGTAAAGGCTGATATCTTTACCTCTATCCATATTGAAGAATATGATTGTGATGCCCGCGATACCAAGCTTGGTAAAGAAGAAATTACCCGCGAAATTCCTAATGTATCCGACGAAGCTCTGAAGGATCTGGATGAGCGTGGTATTATCCGTATCGGTGCCGAAGTACGCCCCGGCGATATTCTGGTAGGTAAGGTTACTCCGAAAGGCGAAACCGAGCTGACTGCAGAAGAACGTCTGCTGCGTGCAATCTTTGGTGAAAAGGCACGTGAAGTACGTGACAGCTCCCTGCGTGTACCGCACGGCGAAGCAGGTAAGATTGTCAGCGTTAAGGTATTCAGCCGTGAAAACGGCGATGATCTGCCGCCGGGAGTAAACGAACAGGTTCGTGTACATATTGCCCAGAAACGTAAGATTTCCGAAGGCGATAAGATGGCAGGCCGTCACGGTAACAAGGGTGTCGTTTCCCGTATTATGGCACGTGAGGACATGCCTTTCCTGCCGACCGGCGAACCGGTACATATCGTACTGAATCCGTTGGGCGTACCTTCCCGTATGAACATCGGACAGGTACTGGAGAACCATCTGGGCTGGGCAGCACGTGCGCTGGGTATGGAAATTGATACTACCAACCTGGCAGCTAAGCTGAATGCCGTTGAAAAAACCGGCGCAGCAGAAGGTACTCCGGAATTTGAAGCAGCCTTCAAGGAAGAGCTGGCTAATTCCGAAACCGCTAAGAAATTAGAGCATTACGGCTACGATTATGAAAAATATGGTATGCCGGAAACTGTTGAAATTGATAAATTCGGTGGCAAGAGCGTAAAAGCAGTACAGATTTCCGTACCTGTATTCGACGGTGCGCATGAGCAGGATATTGCTGATGCACTGGAGCTTGCAGGCATTGATAAAACTGCTAAGACCACTCTGTATGACGGTCGTACCGGTGAACCTTTCGATAACCCTGTTACCGTTGGTCTGACCTATTACCTCAAGCTTCACCATTTGGTTGATGATAAGATCCATGCCCGCAGCACCGGCCCGTACTCCTTGGTTACCCAGCAGCCGTTGGGTGGTAAAGCACAGTTCGGCGGCCAGAGATTTGGTGAGATGGAAGTTTGGGCGCTGGAAGCATACGGCGCTGCTTACACCCTGCAGGAAATCCTGACTGTTAAGTCCGATGACGTTGTTGGCCGTGTTAAGACCTACGAAGCAATCGTTAAGGGCGAAAATGTACCTGATCCTGGTATTCCTGAATCCTTCAAGGTACTGGTTAAGGAATTGCAGTCCATCGGTCTGGATATCAAGGTTCTCAACGAGGATGAGGAAGAAGTTTCCTTGCGCGATGATGAGGATGACGATATTGCAACCACCGCTCGTGAGGTTGATTTAGACATCAACGGCCAGGTTGTTGAAAACGCACCTGAAAAGCCTGTTGATGATTATGCTGATAATGACGCTACCGAGGATGATAGTGATTCTGGGGACATCATTGCCGATATGGGTAATTTCACTATTACCGATAATCCCGATGGTGACTTAGATGATCCGACTAATATGTAAGAGAAGGGAGCGAATGATTCTTGATCGACGTAAATAATTTTGTGTCTATGCGTATCGGTTTGGCTTCTCCGGACCAGATTAGAGCCTGGTCCTACGGCGAGGTAAAAAAACCCGAAACCATCAATTACAGAACCCTGAAGCCGGAACGGGATGGCCTGTTCTGCGAAAGAATCTTTGGCCCTACTAAGGATTGGGAATGTCATTGCGGCAAATATAAACGCATCCGTTATAAGGGTATTATCTGCGACAAGTGCGGCGTTGAAGTTACCCGCAGCAAGGTTCGTCGTGACCGTATGGGTCACATCGAACTGGCTGCGCCGGTTTCCCATATCTGGTACTTTAAGGGTATCCCCAGCCGTATGGGCTTGATTCTGGATATTTCTCCGCGTAGCCTGGAAAAGGTTTTGTATTTTGCAAGCTTCATCGTACTTGACCCGGGTGAAGGCACCGACCTGGTTAAAGGCCAGCTGCTGACCGAGCCCGAGTACATGGAAAAACGTGATAAATATCCTGAAGCAGGCATCCGTGTAGGTATGGGCGCTCAGGCTATTAAAGAGCTGCTTGAAGCTATTGATCTGGAAGCTTTGACCGAGCAGCTGCGCCATGAAATGAAGGAGCTGAGCGGTCAGCGCCGTGTACGTGCTATCCGCCGTCTGGAAGTAGCCGAAGCATTCCTGAAATCCGGCAATCGTCCTGAATGGATGATTATGGATGTAGTTCCGGTTATTCCGCCTGAACTGCGTCCTATGGTACAGCTGGATGGCGGTCGTTTCGCAACCTCCGACCTGAACGATCTGTATCGCCGTGTTATTAACCGTAACAACCGTCTGAAACGTCTGCTGGAGCTGCATGCGCCTGATATCATTGTCCGCAATGAAAAACGTATGCTGCAGGAAGCAGTAGATGCTTTGATTGATAACGGCCGTCGCGGCCGTCCGGTTACCGGCCCCGGCAACCGTCCTCTGAAATCCTTGTCCGACATGCTCAAGGGTAAACAAGGCCGTTTCCGTCAGAACCTGTTAGGTAAACGTGTTGACTATTCCGGCCGTTCCGTAATCGTTGTAGGTCCTGAGCTGAAAATGCATCAGTGCGGCCTGCCGAAGGAAATGGCTCTGGAGCTGTTCAAACCCTTCGTTATGAAGCGTTTGGTAAACAGCGGTGAAGCAACTAACATTAAGAGTGCTAAGCGCATGGTAGAGCGTGCTACCAACGCTGTATGGGACGTTCTGGAAGAGGTAATCAAAGAACATCCTGTACTGCTGAACCGTGCACCGACTCTGCACAGACTGGGTATTCAGGCTTTCGAGCCTATACTGTCCGAAGGCCGTGCTATTAAGCTGCATCCTCTGGTATGTACCGCTTATAACGCTGACTTTGACGGTGACCAGATGGCTGTCCATCTGCCGCTTTCTGTTGAGGCTCAGGCTGAAGCACGTATGCTGATGATGTCCGTAAACAACATCCTGGCACCGAAAGATGGCAAGCCTGTTGCTGTTCCTACACAGGATATGGTTTTGGGCTCCTACTATCTGACTATTGAAAAGACCAGCAAGGATGACCCGAACGTTAAGGGTGAAGGAACCCGCTACAGCAGCGTGGACGAAGCTCAGCTGGCTTACTTCCACCATGCGGTAGATCTGCAGGTACCTATCGAGGTTTATATTCCCAACAGTGAAATCTATGATGAAGAAAAGGGTGCAGCTGTCGGTGAAACCGGTATGTCCCTGGTAGTTACAACTGTAGGTAATACTATTTTCAATGGCGAGCTGCCTTTGGAAATGCGTTACTATCATAAAGAAAAAGATCAGGTTGTTGAGAAGCGCCTGGATGCTTCCGGTAATGTTGTGGAAACAACCGTTGAAGTTGAGCGTTGGCATCTTGGCAAGCTGATTGACAAGAAGGAATTAGGCAGACTCGTTGCTAAAGCTCATAAGCTGTACGGCAACCTGCGTACTGCCGAGATTCTGGATATTGTTAAGAAAATGGGTTACGATAATGCTTGTAAATCCGGTATTTCTATCGCAACCTCCGATATTCAGATTCCTGCTGAAAAAGAAGTTATTCTGGAAGCAACAGAGCATGAGGTTGATAAGGTTGAGCGCCTCTTCCGCCGTGGTTTGATGAGCGATGACGAACGTTATCGTAAGGTAATTGACCTGTGGAACGAAGCAACCGATAAGGTTACCGATAAGCTGATGAAATCCACCATGAACAAGTTCAATCCTGTTTCCATGATGGCTGACTCCGGTGCCCGCGGTAACAAACAGCAGATTCGTCAGCTGGCCGGTATGCGTGGTTTGATGGCCGATCCTTCCGGTCGTATCATTGACCGTCCTATCAAATCTAACTTCCGTGAAGGCCTGACCATTTTGGAATACTTCATTTCTTCTCATGGTGCTCGTAAAGGCTTGGCCGATACCGCACTGCGTACTGCTGACTCCGGTTACCTGACTCGTCGTTTGGTTGACGTTGCACAGGACGTAATTGTCCGTGAGGATGATTGCGATATCGTTGGTATGAACCTGGTTAAGGAACGTAGCCGTCTGAGCAAGGCTGTTCTTGGTGCAAGCCAGAACAAAATCCGCGAAAAGGTTATGGGCCGTACACTGGCTTCCGGTGTACTTGATGAAGAAGGCAACCTGATTGCTGAAGCAGATACCAACATCACCGAAGAGCTTTTTGCTAAGCTCAACGATGCAGGTGTTGAAGAAATTAATCTCTATTCCGACGAAGATATGAATGGTGAGGATATCGAAAATGTCCGCATCAACATCAGCGATACCTTTGCTCATAATGTGCTGAAGGAAGCAATGATGCATAACTTCAACGGCAAAGAGGTGGCAGCAGATATTGTTAACGGTGCAGGCGAGGTGCTGGCACATACCGACGAAACTATGACCGAAGACATTATCAACGCTGTTCTGGCTGACGGTACCGTTAAGGAGCTGCGTATCCGCAATAACGAAATTGCCGGCATTGAGGTTGAGGCAATTACCGAAGGCAAAAAAGAGAAAACCATCATTGAAACATTGCATGACCGTATCATTGGCCGTAACCTGGCTGAGGATATTCTGGATGAAAACGGTGAAATTCTCTATCATATCAATGAATATGTTACCGAGCCTATGGCAGAACGTATCTGCCAGCTGCGTGAAAAGGTTAAAATTCGCAGCGTACTTACCTGTAAGGCTAAATTCGGCGTTTGCCGCAAATGCTATGGCCGTAACCTGGCAACCGGCAAGAACGTTGATGTTGGTGAGGCAGTCGGCACTATTGCCGCACAGTCTATCGGCGAACCTGGTACTCAGCTGACCATGCGTACGTTCCATACCGGCGGCGTTGCAGGTGCAGACGATATTACCCAAGGTCTGCCTCGTGTCGAGGAGCTGTTCGAAGCACGTAAACCGAAACATCCCGGCATTCTGTCCGAGGTTGCAGGTCACGTACACATTACCCAGGAAGGCAACAGCCGCAAGGTAACCGTAATGGCACTGGATGGCGAAAACCAGGAATACCAGATTCCTTACGGCGCTAAGCTGTCTGTTGTTGAGGGTGAGGAAATCGCTAAGGGCGACCGTCTGACCGAAGGTTCTCTTAACCCGCATGACGTACTGCGTATCAGCGGCGTGAAGGCTACCCAGAACTATCTTGTATCTCAGGTAGTAGGCGTTTATAAGTCTCAGGGCGTAGATATCAACAGTAAGCACATCGAGGTTATGGTTCGTCAGATGATGCGTAAAATCCGCATCGAGGAATCCGGTGACACTACAATGCTGCCGGGTGAAGACGTTGATGTGGCAGAATTTGAAGAGCAGAATACAGAGATGCTGGAAGCAGGCAAGACTCCTGCAGAAGGCCGTGCTATCCTGCTGGGTATCACCAAAGCTTCTTTGGCTACCGACTCCTTCCTGTCTGCTGCTTCCTTCCAGGAAACCACCCGCGTACTCACCGATGCCGCTATCAAGGGCAAGGTTGACCCGCTGCTGGGCCTGAAAGAAAACGTTATCATCGGTAAGCTGATTCCGGCAGGTACCGGTATGAGCCGTTATCGTGATATCAAAGTTAAATATAATGTTCCGATGCCGGAAGTTGCAACTGCTGATACCGCAGCAGAGGAAACTCCAGATAAGGAATAACGTATAAGCAAGCGCGCCTCAAAGCCTCAAGCTCTGAGGCGCTTTGCTCTCTAAGGAGAACTATTTTATGCTGATAAAAAAATTCCCTGTTCCCTGCCGCGTTGATTATGTTCCTTCTCCCTATGAGCCGGATGAGGATGGCGTGCAGGATGTCGGCTATTATAACGGCAAGCTGAGCGATGGCCGTGCCTATCGCCTGGAATGCTGGCGTATGGACGATATGCTGATGCTGACAGTAATGTTTTCCGACCGCTGCCTTGAAGGCTACAGACGTGAGGATATGGCGCTTTTGCTGGAGCTGGAAGATATCGTATGCTTTACAGGTACCAGCCGTAAGCTGCAGGCCACACGCACGGAGGATGACCGCGGACAGACTGTATGGGCCATTAATATTATGATGGCTAATAAAAAAGGCACCTATGCGGAAATTGTGCCGTCATTGAACAGATATATCATGTAAGACAATCGCTGCTGAAGGCAAAGCCTCGGCAGCGATTTTTCAGTTAAAATTAATTTTACATGCCTATACTGCATTGTGATACAATAGCTGTAATGGAGGCAGAAGCAATGAAAATTTTATTAGCTGAGGATGATATAAATTTAGGCAAGCTTTTAAGTATGCTGCTGAAAAAGCAAAATATAACTGTGAACTGGGTGCAGGATGGCGAGGCTGCCTACGATGCTGTGTATGCCGACGGCTATGATGTGCTGGTATTGGACTGGATGATGCCGCTTTTGAGCGGACTTGACCTTTGCAAGCGTCTGCGTGAGGAGGATTATCAGGGAAAAATATTGCTGCTGACGGCCAAGGATACGCTGGCGGATAAGGTGCAAGGCTTAAACAGCGGTGCCGATGACTATCTGGTAAAGCCTTTCGAGCTGGAGGAGCTGGTGGCGCGTCTGAACGCTCTTTGCCGCCGCCAGGGACAGTACAGCGCGGAAAAGCTGCGTTACGGCGCTTATACGTTGGAAAGCTCTACTTATTGCCTGGCATACGGCGAGCGTCGTGTAGAGCTGCGTCCGCGTGAATTTAAGCTGCTGGAGCTGCTTTTGCGTAACCGTGGGCAGGTTATGCCGCGTGCGGTGCTGCAGGACCGCATCTGGGGCATTGACAGCGATGTGACGGAGAACAATCTTGATGTGCATATCCGTCTGCTGCGTAAAAAAATTATGGAGCTGAACGGAGAAGAACTGATTAAAACGATGCGGGGCGTGGGCTATTATGTGGAATAAGCCTTTTGAAAAGCTGCGCTGGCGTATGACCTGCTTATATGCGGCAATCTTCGGTGCTTTGATTTTAGTTATTGTAGCTGCTGCCTATACCTTTATCTGGTGGGAAATATTGGCGCACGAAAAGGAAAATCTTGTAGCGCAAATTTACCATGAGGGCGAAGAATGGGTAGAATCGGAGGAGGCTCCCTGCTCCGAAGCAGCTATCCGCAGCGGGAAGATGCTTGCATACTTTGTGAATGCAGATGGCTCGAAGGTAATTTTAAACCAGCTTGGAACAGGTGAGGCAGGTCAGGAGCTGATGAGTCATAAAGATGATTGGCCGAAGAAGCTGAATACATCGCGTCTTTTGCGGATGCAGAGTGTAAATGGCGTACGCTATCGCTACCTTGCCGCAGTTGCTCCTGTTATTGACGGTGATAAGCAGGTTGGCAGGCTGTATATGTTCAAAAATATGGAGTTTTATTATCATGCGGCCTATAAAACACTGTTTTTGCTTTTGTGTATGGCATTGATACTCTATTTTGCTGCCTGTTATTTCGGTTATTGGCTGGCAGAACGCAATATCCGTCCTATAAGCAACATGTATGCCAAGCAGCAGCAGTTCACAGCGGATGCTTCGCATGAAATGCGCACGCCGCTTGCCGTTATGAAGCTGGCTGTGCAGGGACTGCAGGAGGATGAGGACAGCAGGCTGAGCGATTTTGCCAAAGAGTCGGTAAACATGCTGCAAAGCGAGTCGGAAAGACTTAGCCGTATTACGGAAAATCTTATGACGCTGGCGCGCAGCGATGAGAATATTCTTCCCGTTTATACGGCGCAGGTGGATATAACGGCGCTGTGTAAAAAGGTTGCATCGCAGATGTCGCTTTTGGCAGCAGAAAAAAAGCTGCAGCTGAAGCAGGAAATCCAGGATAACTTGGTAATGCAGGGGGATGAAATGGCTTTATCACGCTTGCTGATTATTTTGCTGGATAATGCTATGAAGTATTCGCCGGAGCAGACGAAAATTACTTTGCGTGCCGCTAAGGTGAAAAACTATCTGGTGCTGGAGGTCTGTGATGAGGGCTGCGGCATCGGTGATGAGGATAAGCAGAAAATTTTTGACCGCTTCTTCCGTGTGGACAAGGCGCGCAGCCGCAGTCAGGGCGGCCTGGGCTTAGGCTTGTCGCTGGCTTTGGCCATTGTACGTCAGCATGGCGGCAGTATTAAGGTTTCCGATAACAAGCCGCAGGGAACGATTATGAGTGTACAGTTGCCGGTTGAGGTTAAGTAATGCTTTAGCTTTCCCGTAAGATGAATTTAAGATGAATCCCCCTTTCAGTAATCATTAAGTGAAGGTGTTTATACTGAAGTTAATGATTGGCAGAATTGAAATATTCTGTTGCTGAAGGGGGATTTTTTATGCCACGGAAATATTGGCTAGTGCTTTTTGCAGCTGCCGCAGCATTGCTTTTTGCCGGCAATGGCAGTCTGTTGGTTACAGACAGTGTAGAATCTAATTACGCTTTGACGGCGAAGGAGATGGTACTGAGCGGTGATTGGCTTTCACCGCAGATTTATGGTCATTATTGGTATGATAAGCCGATTTTCTTTTATTGGCTGACGGCCTTGGCTTATAAAATATTTGGTTTTACGGAATTTGCTTCACGCTTTTTCCCGGCATTGTTCGGCTTAGGCAGCACAGCACTGCTGGCATGGGGCGGCAGTAAGCTGGAGAATGCGCGCAGCGGCTTTTTCAGTGCATTGGTGCTGCTGAGCAGTGTGGAATTTTTTCTGATCAGCAAGT
>ENA-OUQC01000941-OUQC01000941.1-human-gut-metagenome-genome-assembly--contig:-NODE-941-length-17312-cov-3.359796_pt1 | contig 17312 bp, 12 predicted proteins | sample MGYA00237942_ERZ548815 | MGnify/ENA primary metagenome ERZ548815 (study PRJEB26490, sample SAMN05194722) | human gut metagenome | biome: terrestrial biome; feature: human-associated habitat; material... | reverse complement strand
ATGCAGCCGGGCGCAGCACTGATATGCATGCTTGACAATACGCTATTCGACCGCAAGGTCATCGAGGCGTTGCTGGAGCGGCGCATCACCCTCGGCTGCCTCAACAACATGGCAAGCCACAACGAGGAGCCGGTGTTTGCCGATGTCATCGACGAGATAGACGGCCGCGCCGCCATCATGTACGCTGAAGACCACCTGTCATTCCTCGGCGGCGGCAAGGGCGTGCTCATCGCGGGTGTAGCGGGGATAAACCCTTGCGAAATACTGCTCATCGGCACCGGCACAAAAATCAACTATGCCGCCATTTCGGCCTTGGCCGTAGGCGCGTCGGTAACGATAATGGACAATGACGTGTCGGCACTGCAGCTGGCACGCCAGTTCTGCGGACAGAGTGTGACCACCTGCTCCATACACCCCAAAGTGCTGCTCAACCGCGTGAAGACGGCTGATGTCATCATAATGGACCATTGCACTCGCGATTTCGAGATGCCGCGCAACCTGCTGGGCGCGATGAAGCCTAATGTGTACCTGCTCGACCTGGCTGAGAACGAGCCGTCGCAGTCTGTGCCGCGCACCGTGGCTATGGCGATGTCGAACATACTGGTCAACTTCATCGACGAGATGGCAATGAAAAACGGCATCGACGGCATGATAACCACCACGCCCGGAGTGCAAGACGGCATCGTGACATACCGTGGCAAGCTGGTAGACAAGCTCATCTCGAGCTACCTGGAGATGCACGGCGTTGACCTCTCGCTCCTGATAGCCGGCGGCAACTGACGCAGCCGCGACGTTTCACCCAGACAGCAGCCTGTGGCACACAACGAAGACAAGCCCCAATACCAACTCGGACTACACCATACCTCATCGCCGCGCCTGATACACATCGTGGGCGCAAACCGGTGGGACGAGCCATGGCGGCACGCGCTGGACGTGTGCCGTCATTTCCGCAGCCTGGGGTGGAGCGTCACCGCCTACACTCGCGACGCCAAGGCGATAGACTCGCGTTTCCGCGCTGCGCTCATCGACATACGCCACTGTCCGCTGCGAGGCCTGTTTGACGTGTACTCGGCATTGCAGCTGTCGCGTGACCTGCGGCAGGAACGCTACGGCACGATAGTACACGTACACCGTTACCGCGACGCATTCGCCGTGCTTCTCGCCCGCCGCCTCGCCGGCCGCAGAGACATCCGCGTGGTCAGCACCCGCCACAAGCTGAAGCGCGGCGCGGCTCATGCGCTGGCGCGGCGGATATACCGCAACCTCGACGCGCAGACATTCGTGTCGCGCTCTGTCCGCGACCGTTTCCTTGCCACATGGCCTGACGGCAATTACCCGTTTGACGCCAGCCGGCTGCACGTCATCTCACCGGCAGTCAACATACCAGACACACCGCCCGTGGCGGAAGCGGACAAAGGGCCGCGAGTGGTCCTGTGCCGTGCGCCGCTGCTGCCGGGCATGGGGCTGGAGACGCTCATAGACTCGCTGACAGCATTGCGCGAACTGAAAACGCGGCTGCGCATAGTCAGCAACGGCGACACGGACTACATCGACGTGCTGCGCCGCCGTGCGCAGGTGCGCGGCGTTATGGACATGATAGACTGGAAACTGCGCCCCGACGACACGTACCCGCTCATCGACCAGTGCCATATCGGCGTTGACCCGACACTGCGCGGCGCGCCTTTCGGCCCGACGCACATAGAGTACATGGCGCGGCAGCGGGCGCAGGTCATCACCGCAGCCATATCCCCCTCCGAACACATCACCGACGGCAGCCAGGTGCTGATAGTGCCGCCGGGCGACGCTTACGCGCTCGGCGAGGCGTTGCGCCGGCTTGTCATCGACAGCGATTTGCGCCACGGCATCGCCGCCGCAGCGCGTCAGACATACCTCGACCATTTCTCGTGGGACGAGTGTGCCGAGACCATCCGCCGCCTGTACGCCTCGATACAGCCCCGCTGACCGGACATTCAGTCATTGTCAGTATTGCCGTAGGCAGCTTCCGGCTCTGCGGCAACAGACATAGCATCGGCATCGGCATCCGCCTCTGCGGCGTATGGACGCGGCAGACTGCGATCAAGGCTGCGGTCGCCAAGGTAAATGAGGCTCAACGTATATTCCAGCGACTCGAGGGTATGCTGCCGCGCCTTGGGCAGCAGCTGACACTCCCATATCGTGATGCAGTGCCACCCCATGGCTGTGAGCTGCTGCGTCACGCGCTTGTCGCGCTCGCGGTTGCGGCCTATCTTTGCCTGCCAGTAGTCTGTGCGTGTCTTGGGCAATGAGAAATGGCGGCAGCCCTCGTGGCCGTGCCAGAAGCATCCGTTGACGAAAATGGCAGTGCGGTATCGGCGCAGCACGATGTCCGGCCGCCCGGGCAGACGAGGATGGTTCAGCCGGTAACGGAAGCCGCGGCTGAACAGGAACTTGCGCACCACGAGTTCGGGCTTGGTGTCGCGGCTGTGTATCGCCGCCATGCAGCGGTGGCGTTGCTCCTCGGTCATCCTGTCCATTGTCCCGTCGTTTGAACCGTCTGCATTGTCAAATCATGGTCATTCAAAAGTGGTAAGGGAAATGAATTATTCTCATTTTAGTTCATCAGCCATGGCTGATGAACCACGCTAAATATGAGATTTCACCTTGTACACGCTCAACCTCGTATTGTAGCCCCATGATTTTCCACCACTAACTACTTACAATGTCAACAACATCACGAGTAGGTGGAGGTTTGGCAAGACATTAACGGTTCAGTCAATGTCCTGCCAAACAATATTGTGTTATTTCCGTTCCTTGATTGCTCCGGTGCGGTATGCGTGGAGCAGCTCTTCCAGCTCGCTGATCTGCTGTTGCAGCTCGCGGCCTATGTCGGTGTCGCGCACGCGCACAGGGTCAGAGTTGAGTTCGACTATCTGCGTGGTGGAAACGATGTCCGTGCCGCGCAGTACCGCGTCCTCGGCAGAGGTGAACGGCTCGTGCTGCACCATCTGGAAGCCACGGCTGTGGTAGATGAGCGTATATCCGGCGATGCCGGTAGTGTTGTGTTACGCCTTGGAGAAACCGCCGTCGATGACCATCATCAGTCCGTCCGCCTTGACCGGAGTTTCGCCCTTTGAGGCCTTTACGGGGACATGGCCGTTGATGATGTGCCCGTGTCCGCCCTTAACGCCGAAGGCTGCGAGTATGCTGCGACATACGTCGGCAGAGGTGCGCAACTTGTAGTAGAAGCCTTTCTCCTCATGGCGTATATCCTTGTCGTCGAGGAAGTAACGTTCAAAAGTCGCCATTTTGCCCTTGTCAAACAGTGGGGAGTCAGCGCCGCACCACAGATACCAATAGTAGTCGATCGCAAACTTCCGGTCGTCGGCAGCCGCGTCGGGGTTGAACGCCGAGCGCATCAGGTAGTCAACGGCATCGAGCAACGCCTTGCCCTTGTACTTTTTGCCGCGTATGTCCACCTCTTTGAGCGTGCCGTCCTCGTTGAGGGGTACGGAAGCATGGAAGAGCAGGTTGGAGTTTGTGACTGTGTACATAGAGCCGTGCGAGAACATGATGTCCATGTGCTGACGCAGCTTGTCGCTTATCATGAACGAGTGCGACAGCTTCTCGACCAGCTCACGCTCCTCCTCGGTAAGCTCGTATGGGTTCTCCTTTGAAACAGTCGGGAAATTTAGGTCGGGCATCTCGAAAATGCGGCCTTCTATCTCGACAGTGCCTTTCTCGCGGTCGATGGCGTGGAGAATGTCGCGAGCCTCCATGTGCCATTCCGGGTGCTGGGCTATGAGGGCATGTTCGAGCTTCCACTGTATCACGCTTATCGCCTTGTGCATGTGGGCAATGAGGCGGCGGCTCTTCTCGTTGTGTTCCGTGTCGTCGGCAGGGACCTTGGGCATGAATACCTCGCAGGGGTCATCGCCGTACACGTCCATTGCAAACGAGGCCAGCGGCACGAGGTTGATGCCGTATCCGTCCTCGAGCGTAGCCATGTTGGCATACCTCAGCGAGATGCGCAGCACGTTGGCGATGCAGCATACGTTTCCGGCAGCCGCGCCCATCCAGAGTGCGTCATGGTTGCCCCACTGTATGTCATACGAGCGGTATCGGCTCAGGTTGTCCATGATGATGTGCGCCCCCGGGCCACGGTCGTAGATGTCGCCCAGAATATGCAGTCGGTCGATGCTTAGACGCTGTATGACATTGCATATCGCCTTGATGAAAGCGTCTGCCTCGCCCGTCGAGATGATAGTCTCGATGATGCGGTTGTAGTATTTCTGCTTGTTGATGTCAGAGGGGGACTCGTGCAGGAGCTCCTCGATGATGTAGGCATACTGCTTGGGGAGGTTCTTGCGCACCTTGGAGCGTGTGTATTTTGAAGATACGCGCTGAAGCACCTTTACCAGACGGTGCAGCGTGATGTGGTAGAAGTCGGTCATGTCGCCCTCTTCCTCCTCCTTGATGCGGTCCAGCTTCCGCTCCGGGTAATAGATGAGTGTGCAGAGCTGCCGGATGTCGTCGTCGCGCATAGTGTTGCCGAACAGCTCCTGTACCTTGCGCTTGATGTTTCCAGACGCATTGCGCAGGATGTGGCTGAACGCCTCATGCTCGCCGTGGATGTCGGCGACGAAATGCTCCGTTCCCTTCGGGAGGTTGAGGATAGCCTCCAGGTTGATGATTTCGGCAGCGGCGGCAGTCACCGTGCCGAAGTTTTGAGAGAGCACCTCGAGCAGCCGCTTGTTGCAGGTGCCTTGTTGGCATGGCTGGTTCATGGGTATGTTTGATTAAAGGTTAGACAGTATGATAACCGCGCCGAGGCGGCAGTGCCGCGTAGGGGAAGCCCGTGGAAACCGCGCCGCAACGGATTATGATGCGAAGATAAGCCTTTTTGCCGATGCTGCCAAAAATAAACGTTTATTTCTGCTGCCGCCTGTGTTTTTCACCCTACCGGAGCGGAAATCTCGCGATTTATATCTAATTTTGCCGTTATTAGGACAGAAACGTTTAACCAGTAAGTATAACCCATCAATATCACGAATGTATGGACAAGATATTTCACAAGTTTTTTTCGGCGGCTGCGGTCATGCTCGCGGCCGTGGCGTGTCTGCTGACTTCCTGCTCCAGCGACTCGCAGGATGTGGCTCGGCAGCTGCTTTCCACCGTGCCGTCGAGCGCGGGCGTGGTGGCTGTAATCGACACTGAAAGCATTATCGATGATGCCGGCGGCGCGGAATACCTCAAGAAACTGGTGCGCGAACACGGCGGAAAGGCAAATGCTGACGACATATTCAAGGCGTGGGAGCCTACGCCGGTGGTGGTGTTCTCTGACGGCGGCTACTTGTACATGACCATGCACCTCTCCGATTCAGCGAATACTATCTCACAAATTGAAAAGGAGGGGAACGTCAAGTTCACCGACCAGGACGGAGTGAAATGCACCGACCAGTTTGCCGTCGTAGGCGACCAGTTGTGGATGCTGCTGTCAGGCGGCTCGCTCAACCCGACCAACATAAAATCGTACTCCAAGCTGAGCCATAACCGCAGCTTCGCCTCTTCGGCATACTGCGACGACCTACTCAAGGAGGGTGAGATTGCATACGTCGGCGACATTCGCGCATTGTTTGATATGAGCGTGAAGGGTCCCAATTCGCAGTACAGCAGCCTGGCACTGTCGATGCTGTTCAAGGACGCTTCATACATCGCCGGCGGCATAAATTTCAACAAGGGGAAAGCGGAATTGACTGCCAAGGTGCTGAACTCGAAGTACAAAATGGCGGAATACCAGCTGCCGACTGGCAAGGTGGACACGTCTGTCATCAAGATGCTCAACAGCAACACGCAGCATATCGTAGCGATAAACATCCCCAAGAACCTGGTGCGCAAGGTCAGCGACCTGGGCAAGACATTCGGCGGCATCCCCGACGAGGTCATGGCTGCAATCAGCCCCATTGACGGCACTATCGCTCTGTCGCTGGACAGCAAGATGAGCAACGCGGAGGGCATCATAACCGTAAACGGCTCGACAGCAGCGTTGTCAAAAGCCCTTTCAGAGCAGAAGATGTCTGTGGCGGAAGACGGCAAGTACCTGCACGTATATCAAGGCGACGCGCCCAACGGCACGCTGATACCCTCCAAAATGGCGAGCGAGTTTAACGGCGCGATAGCCGGATACGTGGGCGAGGCTCCGTTCCTTCCTGGCGCAACCATGACCGCCATGCTGTATGTGGAACACGGCGGCCTGCTGATGAAGATGACCGTCAAGACCCCGGGCAGCGACAATTTCTTGAAATACATGCTCAACCTGGCGAAGTAATCTCATCATAAAAGCAATGAGGCGAGACACTTATCCCGAAATCCGGACTATCAGCCTTGAGGGGACGCTCCCCCGGGTGTTCCTTGACGAGCAGATACCCGAATCGGAAATATGGAAGCGCAATGTGCGCTTTGAACGCGGCGGCCGCTACCTGATAGAGGCGGCCAGCGGCACGGGCAAATCAAGCCTGTGCGCCTATATTTTCGGCAGCCGCCGCGACTACGAGGGCGTGATGCGCTTTGACGACATTGACATACGGACGCTGTCGATAGCGCAATGGCAGGAGGTACGCCGCCGCCACCTGGCGTACTTGCCGCAGGAGCTTGCCCTGTTCCCCGAGCTGACGGCGTTGCAGAACATCAGGCTGAAGAACGACCTGACGTGCTATGCCACCGACGAGCAGATACGCAACTGGCTCGACCGCATGGGAATAGGCGCACGCACGGACTTCCCGGTGGGGCAGATGTCGATAGGGCAGCAGCAGCGTGTGGCTATCATACGCGCTATCTGCCAGCCCTTCGATTTCATATTCCTCGACGAGCCGGTCAGCCACCTCGACAGCGACAACAACCGCATAGCCGCAGAAATCGTCGCCGAGGAGGCGCAGCGGCAGGGAGCGGCAGTGATAGCCACCTCTGTCGGCAACCAGCTCGCGCTGGACGGCTGCAAGCTGTTGCGGCTGTGACAGTTACTAATACCAATACGACAGCACATACACACTACACGACATGAGCATCGTTTCGCGCCTGTTGCGCAAGAATATGAGCCCGGCACAGATAGCCGGTTTCGTGATTTCCAACTTCATCGGCCTGGCGATAGTGGTTGCCGGGCTTCAGCTGTATCTGGATGTCAGCCCGATGTGGCAAGACGAGGACAGCTTCATCAAAAAGGATTACCTGATAGTCAACAAGAAAGTGACATCGTCCAACACGCTCGGGGCGGACGCTCGCATCTCCGCTGCCGAGGTCGCGGAACTCGAGCGGCAGCCCTGGGTGAGGGCTGTAGGCAAGTTTACCGCCACGGACTACCGCGTGGCCGCCTCGCTGGAAAACGGCGGCAGGTCGATGTCCACATACATGTTTTTCGAGTCAATCCCCAACCGGTTCATAGATGTCAGCCCCTCGGAATGGCGCTACACACCGGGCGACAAGAATGTCCCAATAATCATCTCCAAAGACTACCTAACGCTCTACAATTTCGGGTTCGCCTCGTCTGTAGGCCTTCCGCAGATTTCGGAGCAGACCATGGGGAGCATACCGATGCGGCTGCGGCTGTCGAGCGAGGATGGCACGGAAACGGCAGACTTTGACGGTCGCATAGTTGGCTTCTCCAACAGGCTGAACACCATCCTCGTGCCAGAGGCGTTCATGCAGTGGAGCAACGACCAGTTCGGCAACGGCGCAAAAGCGGCAGCCGACCCGGCACGCCTCGTGATAGACGTGAGCAGTCCTGGCGACGTGGCGATAGCCCAATACCTTGAAGACCACGACCTTGAGAGTGCGGGCGACAAGTCGGCTTCGCAAGCGTCGTTCCTGCTCAATGTAGTCACCGGCATAGTCATGGCCGTGGGCGCGGTCATCACCGTCCTCTCCCTGTTCATACTCATGCTCTCCATCTCGCTGCTGATGCAGAAGAACCGCGACAAGCTGCATCTGCTGCTTCAGCTGGGTCATCCGTTGGGTGATGTCGCCGCGCCGTACAGCCGCATCATCCTGATGTCCTGTACAGTTGCTCTCGTGCTTGCATTGGCGACAACGTGGGTGTTCCGCACATATTATATCACATCTGTCGAAGGACTTGGCGGCGGAGGCGGCAGCCTGTGGGTCGCCCCGCTTGCCGGCGCAGTGCTGACGGCAGTCATCGTGGGTTGCAATGTCCTCGCTGTGCGCCGTAAAGTCACCGCCGCATGGCGTTTGTGAGCAGGATAGTCCCGAATTGCCTATTTGCAAGCCAGGCAGCGTGTTGCGCCGCGCAGAAGAAGCAGCCGGCAGTCGCGGTGTTTGCCGTACGGGGATTGCATACTTGAAGCAGCAATGTGCAACTGACATTTTACCAGCGGAATTGGCGCGAAAATATTGTTAAATATGTTAATTAACAGCGGTTGCCGCATTTATTATGGGCATAATTGCCGATTAATTGGTATTTTTTGCCACAATATTTGGCCACAGAATGTGTTCGGCAATTCCGGCAGGGCATTGCGCGTTCATATTCAGCGTTCCCGGAAGTCTGCTTTTGGGCGAGGCACAAGGGGATAACTGTTTGACTGAATAGACGAAAGAGAAAATAAAACAATAAAATAACCCTAATGTAGAACTAAACTAATTCTTGCATGAAAGACTTACGTTTTCATCTGAATCGGAAGCTGTGGGTCACGGCGGTAATGCTGCTGACTGTCATGCTTCCCGCATTAGCTCAAAAGGTCACCGTCCGCGGCAACGTGGTCGATGAGACGGGCGAAGTGTTGATCGGCGCGTCCATTATGGAAAAAGGCACCACCAATGGCACGGCGACAGACTTCGACGGCAACTTCGAGCTGTCCGTCAGCGCCAACGCGACGCTGACAATCAGTTATGTCGGCTTCGCCTCGCAGGACGTGCCTGTAGGCGGACGCTCATTTATCAATGTCGTCCTCTCCGAAAATGACAACATGCTCGACGACGTGGTGGTAATCGGTTACGGTTCGGTCAAGAAGAAGGACGCTACCGGCTCGGTTGCGCTCGTCACGCCTGACGAAATCGACGCCAACATCTCGACATCGGCACAAGACCTGCTGACAGGCGCAAGCCCCGGCGTGGTAGTCTCCACTACCGGCGGAAGCCCCGAGGGCGGCGCGACAATCCGCATCCGTGGCGGCGCGTCACTCAACGCCTCCAACGACCCGCTTATCGTCCTCAACGGCGTGCCTTTGACCAATGAAACCATCAACGGCATGGCAAACCCCCTCGCCATGATTTCCCCGGACAACATCGAGTCGATGACTATCCTGAAGGACGCTTCCGCAACCGCCATATACGGTAGCCGCGCATCTAACGGTGTCATCATCATCACTACCAAGAAGGGCAAGAGCGGCCGCCCGCAGATCAACTTCTCTGCCAACGTGACCGTCAACAACGCCCGCAAGACTTGGGACGTGCTCAACGCATCGGAGTTCGCAAGCATCATCCGCGAGCGTTGGGGAGAGGACAGCGCAGCTGCCAAGGCTCTCGGCAACGGCGACACTGACTGGCAGAAAGAGGTACTCCGCACATCAGTAAGCCACGAGTACAACCTCAGCGTGGGCGGAACTGCCGGCTTCCTGCCGTACCGTATCAGCGGCTCATACACCGACAACAACGGTATCCTCAAAGACTCACGTATGCAGCGTGTCACTGCCGGCTTCAACCTGACCCCGGAATTTTTCGGCGGCCTCCTAAAGGTATACGCCAACGCCAACGGTTACTACATCCGCAACCAGTTTACCAACGAGGACTGCACCGGCCTGGCCGTTGACGGCGACCCGACACAGCCCATTTACAGCAACATCAGCTCCGGCCTGGAGAGCTATCCATACCTTTACAACGGCTACAACAGCTGGCTGGTGGGCTACAAGTGGAACACACAGGGTACACTCAACCCCGTGGCTGCCGCTACTGACAAGGAAAACATCGGTTCGGTATACCGTTCAAACGGCAACCTGCAGATAGACTACGCATTCCATTTCCTCCCTGACCTACACGCCAACCTCAACCTGGGCTACGATGTCAGCAAGGGCGAGAACCGCATCGACAACCCCGCCAATGCCCCCTCGACTTGGAACTCATACAACAACGACGGTGCCGGCATGTACTACTACAGCTATGAGCTGCGCCGCAATACCCTCCTCGACTTCTACCTCAACTACAAGAAGGAAGTAGACGCTATCCAGTCTAACTTTGATATCATGGCTGGTTACTCATGGCAGCGTTTCGACTCTCACGGACGCAACAACGCCAGTGTCTACACCACCCCGGGCTTCATCGTGACTGACGACGGTAAGCTGCTCATCGACGAGACTACTGTTGACCGTGTAGGTCGCCGCTTCAACGACAACCCCGAATACTTCTGGAACGCGGGTGTGCTTCAACTCGTTTCGTTCTTCGGTCGTTTCAACTATTCGTTCAAGGACACTTACCTGTTGACATTCACCCTGCGTGACGACGGTACTTCCCGCTTCTCCAAGGACAACCGCTGGGGTCTTTTCCCCTCGCTGGCTCTCGGCTGGAAAATACTCAACATGCCCTTCATGGAGAACGCCCGCAACAACATGAACGAGTTCAAGCTCCGTCTCGGCTGGGGTCAGACCGGTCAGCAGGCTGTAGGCGGACTGTTCGACTACATGCCTACATTCCAGGCTTCTGAACCGGGTTCATACTATCCCAACGTATGGAACGGCCAGAACGGCTCACAGTACGGCATAACATACTACCCCAACGGCTACAACCCCGACCTGAAGTGGGAGACTACCACTACATGGAACGTCGGCCTCGACATGGCATGGTGGAACAACCGCTTGACAGTCGCTCTCGACTGGTATCTGCGTGATTCCAAGGACCTGCTCGCCCGCGTGACAGTTTCTCCGGGTGCTGCCACTACCAACGTGCTGACCAAGAACATCGGCAAGCTCCGCAACATGGGTCTCGAAGCCACTATCGGCGCCAAGCCCATCATGACTAACGACTTCACATGGTCTACCACATACAACATCGCTTGGAACAAGAACAAGATCACAGACCTCGTAAACGGCCAGATCATGGAAGTGGGCGACTCCGGCATGGGTTCGACCGGCATGAAGTGCCAGGTGCACACCGTCGGCAAGCCCGCCAACTCATTCTACCTCTATGAGCAGGTTTACGACGAGATGGGCAAGCCTATCGAAGGCGCATACGTTGACCAGAACGGCGACGGCGAAATCAACAACGAGGACCGTGTCATCAAGCACTCCAAAGACCCGAAGGTGACCATGTCTTGGAACAACACCTTCTCATGGAAAAACTGGGACTTCGGCTTCTCACTCCGCGCCAACATCGGCAACTACGTATACAACAACGTGCGTGCAAAACGTACATTCATCAGCAACACTTACGGCAACTCAACGCTCCGCAACCTCGTCCACAACGACGGCGTATACTTCGAGAACCAGCAGTACCTCTCTGACTACTACCTCGAGAACGCAGGTTTCGTGCGTTGCGACAACATCACACTCGGTTACACCTGGAACAACCTGTTCAACGACAACCTGCGCATCCGCGTATACGGCGCCGTACAGAACCCCTTCGTGATAACCCGCTACAAGGGCATCGACCCCGAAGTGTTCAGCGGCGTGGACAACTCTACTTACCCGCGTCCCACAAGCTACACTCTCGGCCTGATCGTGACTTTCTAATTCGTTTGTGTACCAACTTAAATATTCAGCAATGAAATCATATATCAACAAACTGATGATGGGAGCCGCTCTCCTCGCGGTGGCAGGGTTGACCTCGTGTGTCAATGACCTCGACCAGCTGCCTCAGGACCCGCAGTCTACCACTCCCAATACATTCAAAGAAGACCCCGAGGCGTATCTCGGCGGCTTCCTCGCCAAGTGCTATTCCGGCATGGCGGTATCCGGCCAGAAAGGCTCCGGTGATTCTGAAATAGAATCGCCCGATCCCGGCATGTCCTGCTACAGCCGCTCCCTGTTCATGGCCAACGAATTCACCACCGACGAAACCGCATGGATCTACTCTTCTGATGCCGGTGTCTCTGACTTCGTGAAGACTACATGGTCTGCCGGCAACCCGGTCGTTGAACTCATCTACTCACGCCTCTATACCCACATCGCTGTCTGCAACGACTTCATCCGCACTGTCCGCAAAGCCGGCGACTACGGCATCTCGTTCACCGACCAGCAGAAGAAGGAGTTTGACCAGATGGTGCTTGAGGCACGCGCACTGCGCGACATGTCGTACTACAATGTAATCGACATCTTCGGCCGTGCCGTTGTGGCATGGGACGATGAAGAATACGGCGTTGAGCCGAAACAGGCAGAGAGCCGCGCCGCGCTCTATGACAAGGTCGTTGCCGACCTCGAGGACGTGCTGGCAAACTTCTCTGACGCTACTCCCGTCTACGGCCGTATCGGCAAGGATGCAGTCGAGGCTCTCCTCGTCCGCTTCTACCTCAATGCCGAGGTGTTCACTAACGGCCGCACTCAGGCTTACGACAAGTGCTGGCAGCACGCGCAGAACATCATCAACCGTCACCAGGGCGGCGGCTTCGAAAACTCCGGCCTCGCCACTGACTACCTCTCGCTCTTCTGCAAGAACAACCACATCTTCGTGGCTGGCGCACCGGGCGCGCTCTCCGCTCAGAACGAGATACTCTGGAACACTCCCTACGAGTTTGTCAACACCGAGTCTTACGGCGGTTCCAACTTCCTCTGCATGGCTACGGTATTCGCAGGTTCAGGCAACTCCATGGCTGACGGCTTCTGCAATCCCTCATGGTACGGCATTACCAACGGCTGGGGCTGTATGCACGCCCGCCAGCAGTTCAGCGAGAAGTTCAATTTCGTCAACGGTGTGAGCGCGGACAAGCGCACACTCCTCTGGATGACAGAGAAGACCGGCTGGAACATCACCAACGAGACTTACGACAAGCTGCAGGACGGCTACCTCCCCATCAAGTTCACAAACGTGGAGTGCAACCCCGATGGCACAATGCCTGTATATACCGACGAGGCTACTGGACTGACCCGCATCGGCCTGCCCAACCCTGTCTGCAATTCATTTGTTGACACTGACCTCCCCGTCATCCGCCTTGCCGAGGTTTACCTCGCAGCTGCCGAGTGCGCACTCCGTGGCGCAGGCAACCTGGCTGACGCTGTCAAGTATGTCAACTACCTCCGCTCCCGCGCAGGTGTACGCACTTGGAACATGGCAGAGCTGACACTCGACAACCTCCTCGATGAGCGCGGACGCGAACTCTATTTCGAAAACGTCCGCCGTACAGACCTCGTGCGCTTCGGCAAATTCGCCGGCAATGCTTACGTATGGAACTGGAAGGGCGGCCAGCCTAACGGCACTTATATCGACCAGCGTTACAACCTGTTCCCCATCCCGACCAACGTCATCGCCTCGTATGACTCTCCGTACATACAGAACGACGGCTACTCCAACTAATAACCAACAACACAGCATTTTCACTCATGAAAAAAATATCAATTCTTGCAGCTCTGTTGGTGATGCTCACGATGACGTTCACCAGCTGTAAAGAGGATACCCAGCCTCGTCTGGACTATCCCACCGAGTTTGTACTGAACCGTCCGGCGTATGCCGACCAGCTCGTCCTGGTGGAGGAGAACGGCTTCATCCGCTTCACCTGTTCACAGGCCAACTACGGCCTCGCCACGACACCCACATACCAGCTGCAGGTGTCTAAGACCGAGGATTTTGCCGAGTACCAGACTGTGGACTACACTACCACCAAGGCCGACATGGTAATCCCCGCCGAGCCTTTCGCAATGGCTGTATGCTCGCTATACGGCTGGACCGTGGCTTCCGAGGCTGACCAGTCTGTGCCTGTATGGGTGCGCTGCATCTCGTCAGTCCCCAAGGCAAGCGACAAGTACACTATCGCTTCCAACGCTGTCAAGCTCGAGCAGGTGAAGGTATACTTCGCCGTCAAGCTCCCCGATGCCATCTACCTCATCGGCCAGCCCTCCGGCTGGGACATCAACTCGGCTGCCATGCCCCTCTATGAGACAGAAATCGGCTCAAAGGTCTACAAAGGCACCTACACCATCGAGGCCGGACAGTTCCAGTTCCGTTTCTATGACGAGCTGGGCGACTGGAACTTCTACTCTATAGGCGCACAAGACGCTGACATCCTCGTAGGCATCACATTCACCGACGGCGAATATGCAGGCCAGTGCTTCTATGACCCGGAAACAGAGTCTGCCGGCAAGGGTGCTTGGGAATGTACGTCATGGGGCGGCGGTGATGTCGAAATGACTGTCAACCTCAACAACAAGACCGTCGTATTCCGCGCTCTCTAATTCATAGTACAGACGTTTCATCAGGCCGTGCGGGGATGCCCTGCTGCCTCCCCGCACAGCCGCCAACAAAAAAGATTTCAAAATGAAAACAACCAACATACTCCTGTCTGCGGCTCTCATCCTGGGTCTCGCCTCGTGCGACGACAAGAGCGACCTGGGCATTATGCAGGAGAACCCGCAGCTCGCCATAATGTCGGCCAACGGCATTACTGTAGAATTCGGCGAGGGCATCAAGGGCGACGCGCTCAACCTCCCGGACTACGAGAACAAGGACATCGACGTCATCAAGCTCGTCGAGGCCAAGGACCTGCCCGAAGATGCATCAATAGCATACGAGATGCAGGTGTCACCTACAGAGGACTTCTCTACATTCTCAACCCTGAAGGTCACTGACGGCAAGGTCAAGGCCGACGACTGGGACAACGCCTTCATCAGCATGCTGGGCAAAGCCCCGACAACACGCGAGAACTGGGTGCGTTTCGCCGTTTACGCCAACTCTGACAGCGAACACATCCGCATGGGCGGCGCAGACTTCTACTATGCTGCCAAGAAGCTCAACGTGACTCCATACGACCTCAACCTCCCCGTGGAGCATCTGTATTACCTCTGCCTGACAGAGAACGGCAACTCCACCTACACCGCGTTGTCACACAGCACCAGTCACCAGTATGACGACCCGACATTCTCCCTGCTCTTTGAGGTGACTCCCGAGCAGGTTGCTGCTGGACTGGAATGGTGCATCGTCCCCGAATCTGCATACTCTTCGCACTCTACACACTTCGGCGTGAGCGAGACCGGTGAACCCACCGACGCGGAGGGCAACCTGATGCAAGACGGCGCAAACGGCAAGGTCAACATGGCTGGCAAGATCAAGATTGAAGTCAATATGCTCGACCTCACATACAAGTTCTCATACGTATTTGACTACATGTACACTCCCGGTCCTGCCAACAGTTGGGAATTTGAGAACAACATGCTTCTCTATACCAACGACTACATCAACTATCAGGGCTTCGTATACGTTCAGGAGCAGTTCAAGCTCACTGGCCAGGCCGGCTGGAGACCCCTCAACTGGGGTACACCTGACGGCACGTCTCTCACACAGGACGGCCCGAACATCACAGTTGACCAGGACGGTCTCTACTGGGTGACAGCACGCCTCGACGAACTCACCTTCACCAAGACCCTCATCTCCGCTATCGGCATGATAGGCGGTTTCAACGGATGGGGCGGCGACGTGGAATTGGCTCCCTCGCAGGATTTCCGCACATGGACTGGCACAGTAACTGTCGAAGAGCCTACGGAGTGGAAGTTCCGCATGAACAACGCTTGGGATATCAACCTCGGCGGCAGCGTCACAGACCTGCAGCCCAACGGCGACAACCTCTCGTTTGACGCAGCCGGCACATACCAGGTTACACTCAACCTCGGCACACTGCCCTACAGTTGCACCATCGAGAAGAAATAACAATCCCCATATAGCGGCACGCAGCCGCTGACCTCACGAGGCAGACCCCGCATACGCGCCGGGTCTGCTTTTTACATATTCCGCAAACCAACAGGCAATTTAGCGCATATTTGCACGTTGATACTGAAAACAAACATAAACGATATGAATGCTGTAGAGACTATGGGGACTGTCGTACCTGAAACTAAAAAGACAGACAGCCGCTACGACATACTGAAATTTGTGCTGGCATTGCTTATAGTGGCGTTGCATACACAGCTGTTCCCGGGAATTATGAAACCATGGGTGCGTGTAGCCGTACCGCTGTTTTTCATGGTCTCGTCCTTTTTCTTCTTCCGCAAAGTGAACAAATGCGCCGATGCCGCAGAGGCACGAGGAGTGCTGGCGCACTTCGCCAAGCGAAGCGGCATGCTGTATCTGTTCTGGTTTGTGGTTCTGCTCATCCCGACAATAGGGATACGAGAATATTTCTTTGACGGCATCTTGAACGGCTTTGCAAGCATGGCGTGTGACGCCGTTTTCGGCTCTACCTTCGCCGCATCATGGTTCATTACCGCCAATGTCATCTGCATCTGCATCGTGTTCGCGCTGCGCCGTTACAAGGTTATTCTGGGCATAGTGGGCTTGGGCTTGTTTGCCTTGTGCTGCCTCGACTCCAACTATTACAATGTGATGCCCGCATGGGTGCAATCGTTGTCAGGCATATTTCCAGGTACACAGCTGTACTGGAGTTTCCCGGTTGCATTGCTGTGGGTCTGGCTCGGCATGGTGTTCGCCAGCTTGAAAGCAGTCGGCAAGTGGCAGGTATGGGCTGCAGTTATAGTGTTGGGAGCAGTTATGCTGTACGCGGAACACGTCCTCGTCAACAGCCGGCACTGGGTGCGCGACGATGACGTATATTTCAGCCTCGCCGTGATTTGCCCGGCGATATTCCTGTGGGTACGCAGCCTGCACCCTGTTTCGTTCAGCCGCTCACTGCTGCTCCGCCAGTCGAGCGTGATATTCTACTGCGTCCACGCCACAGTGGCGCGCATACTGTGGTATTGGCTGCGCACACACGGCTATCGCGGAGACATTTACGGCCTTGCAGTCTTTGTCATCACACTTGCGTGCTGTGTGTTTGCCACATGGCTGCTGCTGACGCTCGTGCGCCGCAAACGTTTCGGCTGGCTGAGACACGCCTTCTGACCATGCGCCGCACTGCGTTGAGCCTCAACGCAGTTACACGTCAGCGGGATTGCCAGTCGTGTCTCAAGTCTTGTCTCCTGTCATTTTTTCGGCCATTTTTGTTTGCGGGTATCGGGAATAAACCCTATATTTGCGGCAGAATCAATAGTACCGCAATTGCGCTCCACAGGCGAATCTCTCGAACCAGGGGCAAATAACCTTAACCTAAACATTAATCATTATGACTACAATTACGAAAGTGGCGATTGGTCTGGCTCTTCTCCCGGCATTGTCGATGTCGGCAGCCAACACCCAAACAT
>ENA-OUQC01000940-OUQC01000940.1-human-gut-metagenome-genome-assembly--contig:-NODE-940-length-17322-cov-5.584120_pt1 | contig 17322 bp, 21 predicted proteins | sample MGYA00237942_ERZ548815 | MGnify/ENA primary metagenome ERZ548815 (study PRJEB26490, sample SAMN05194722) | human gut metagenome | biome: terrestrial biome; feature: human-associated habitat; material... | reverse complement strand
TTTGTTGCTCAGGTACTTAAAAAAAATATTTTATAATAGTGTTGCGGAATTAAGGATAAATGACATTCGTGTTACAATGTTTAGCACATTTGGGCGTCTTTAGTTGCACAATGTAATCCGACGGGTGCCGCGAAGAATAAAATGATAATGCGCACGCATATCCGCATAAAAATCCGGCATCATTATGCGATATTTATGTAAGAACGCAACTTCCCGAAATCTATCGGCTACAATTCGTAAGTTTCCACAATCCGCAACGTTTCGGAACATCCATATATCTGGTTTTCATCCATATTTTAACCTTCGTATGTTTTCGTCACACTATGGCGCGCGCCGCAGTTTGGAGATCATGTGCGGTGCCGTGCGGGACATCAGTCTGTCGGGAATATGGTAATTAGACTCGATATTTTTCGATGCGCGTGACATCTCGTTCGAGATCGACGTTTGAAGGACACGGGCGTATGTCTGTGTGGTCTTGATACTTACGTGGCCGAGCATGCGGCTTACGACTTCTATCGGGATTCCGTTGGCAAGAGTTACGGTAGTTGCGAAGGTGTGGCGCGCGCAATGGAACAGAATACAGGAAGCAAGTAGATGAAGAGATGAGAAAGGAAAACGTAATTGGTTGAATATGAGCAAAAGTTCTGTTTTTTGCTGAGATAATGGAAAGCAAAAATGGACAGGATATTGCAGGTGTTCAGTTACCAGAATGTTAGCTCCCCAGTTACCTGAACCGAATAGGTAACAGACTGAACAATAAAGAATCTGTCACGGCGGCTATTATTCACTGTATGTCAGCATTTTGCATATCAAAGGACGCTTATAAAATAGGTAATTTTGCCATTAAAAAATAAGCGTATGAAAGTAGAAAAATTCAAGGTGTTGCTCTACCTGAAAAAGAGCGGTCTTGACAAATTCGGAAAGGCTCCGATAATGGGGCGAATAACGGTAAACAATACGATGGCGCAATTCAGTTGTAAGCTGTCATGTACTCCGGAGTTATGGAATCCAAGAGAAAGCCGACTGAATGGAAAGAGTAAAGAAGCCGTTGATATTAATGCGAAAATTGACCAGCTTTTGCTTTCGGTCAATTCTGCATTTGATTCACTTGTTGAACGTAAGATTGATTTTGACGCGACTGCTGTAAAAGAGCTTTTACAGGGAAGTGTAGAAACTCAGATGACTCTGTTGAAACGGCTTGATATGCATATAGAGGATATGCGCTCAAGAATCGGTATTGATGTAGCTAAAAGCTCCATGTCAACATACATTTACACCCGCAGGTATCTTGGCGAATTTATTCAACAACGATTCAAGACAAGTGATGTCGCTTTTGGACAATTGAATGAACACATCCCATGGGAGTTTCAGGATTATATACTGAAGGACAAAGGACTTGCGGTAGATACGGCAAGACATTATCTGGCAATCCTGAAGAAAATCTGCCGGATGGCATTCAAGGAAGGACATGCGGAGAAGCGTTATTTTGTGAATTTCAAACTACCACAAGAGAACCGGAAACCACCACGGGCTTTGAGTCGTGAGGATTTTGAGAAGATCCGTGATGTCGTAATACCACCGGAAAGAATCACTCATAATATAGCCAGGGATTTGTTTCTCTTTGCCTGTTATACAGGAGTTCCGTATGCGGATGCAGTTTCAATCACTAGAGATAATATATACAAGGACGATAAAGGCGACTTATGGTTAAAGTATCTGAGAAAGAAGAATGAATATCTGGCCCGCGTCAAATTGCTGCCGGAGGCTATCTCTCTTATAGAAAAATATCGTTCGGATGACAGGAAAGAGCTTTTCCCGATGATACACCATCCCAATATGAGACGCCACATGAAAGGTTTACGGGATCTGGCTGGCATAAGTTGTGATTTGGTCTATCATATGGGAAGACATACCTTCGGAAGTCTGATAACCCTTGAGGCTGGTGTTCCTATTGAAACAATCAGCAAAATGCTTGGTCATACCAATCTGACAACTACCCAGCTTTATGCAAGGGTAACTCCTAAAAAACTTTTCGAGGATATGGACAAATTCATCGAAGCAACGAGTGATATGAAACTGGTATTATAAAATCAAAAAAAAAAGAATCATGAGAAGTACATATAAGCAACTGTATTATATAAACCGCAGTAAAGTCAAATCTGACGGGACTACATCAATCATGTGTCGTATTACAATAGACGGAAAGGCTGTTGTATTATCAACCGGGCTGTATTGCCAACCGGAAGAGTGGAACAGCAAGAGAGGGGAAGTCAAGAACAACAGACTGAACGGGATGCTTTGCGAGTATAAAAAACGAATAGATGAAACTTATGCTGAACTGTTGAAAGTAAACGGTGTCATCAGTGCAGAGCTGCTGAAAACAGCCATGACCGGAGCAGTCGACATCCCGAAATACATATTGCAGGCAGGGGAAGTGGAACGGGAAAATCTGAAAATCCGTTCCATTCAAATAGATTCAACCTCCAGTTACAGGCAATCAAAAATGTATCATTACTATCTGGGGGAATACATCCGTTCTCTGGGCAAGGAGGACATGCTTTTTACAGATATTACCGAAGAGTTTGGCTCTAATTTCATTTTGTATCTGAAAACAAATTACCCTCATAAGCCATCATACCGTAACCATTGTCTTTGCTGGCTGAAACGTCTGGTTTATCTTGCCGTGGATAACGGAATTTTGAGATATAATCCTTTGGATGATATAAAATATGAAAAGAAGGCACCTACAAAGCTCATGTATATAAGCAAGAATCAGCTTCAGGAGATAATGAGCCATCCAAAACCGGATCCACTACAGGAACTTGCAAGAAGGACCTTTATATTTTCATGTTTTTGCGGTTTGGCTTACGTTGATGTACGCAATCTCTATCCGCATCATATAGGTACAACTGCAGAAGGACGGAAATATATCAGAACATACCGCAAGAAAACAAGCGTTGAGTCATTTATACCATTGCACCCAGTAGCGGAGCAGATAATTTCCTTGTATAATACGACAGATGATAGTCAGCCCATTTTCCCGTTACCCATACGGAGTATGATTTGGTTTGAGATACATGAATTGGGATTTTCGCTTCAGTTCAAGCATAACTTGTCATACCATCAAAGCCGTCATACTTTCGGTACCTTGATGGTTTCTGCCGGAGTTCCCATGGAAAGCATCTCAAAGATGATGGGCCATACAAATATCAGAACTACACAAGGATACGCAAAAGTTACAGATGATAAGATTTCGGAGGATATGGATAAGCTGGTAAAGAAAAGGAGTCTAAAAATATAGTTGAGATAGATCAAGATTTATTTTTGTTATCTTCTGATTGTAAAATAAATACATTATTTTTGTCAATGGAGTAGACTATAATTTATTAAAAGAAATAAGTATAAATATATGCTGAAAATTAATACTCGATATCTTTCCATACTAAAACATCGCTTTGATGTGCAAATATCAGGATCTGATATATTAGCCTGGTTGTATAATTTTGAAGAAGAAGATTGGGAATCAGCACTTATTTTACTCAATAATATTTGTTATTATTCTGAGAAGAGGTGCTGTGCTATTTTAGAATATGGGCTCAGCACTATTTTAAAAGAATGTTCCGACTTACCAATATTTTTTCTTCCTATTGGAGGTATTGGAAAAAGTGGAGGTGTGATGGCTTATTATATAAAAAAAATAATGGGCAAACCTAAAGTGCAATATTCATTTGTAGCAGATATTAATTTTAAATATAACAATATACCTTGTGTTGTTGTTTTATTAGATGATTTTATAGGTTCAGGAAATAGTGCCATAACCCTTTATCAAAGAATATCTGTAAATATTCCTCAAAACAGTAAATGTTTCTGTCTTTGTGTAGCCTATATGGAAAAAGCAGAAAATAAGTTAGCAGAAAATGGGATTACGATTTTAGGAGAAAAACATTTACCAGCCTTTACAAGCAGACATTCTGTTTTTGGGTATCCACCCAAGATGAAGAGAATTAGAAATTTTGCCTTAAAATATGGAGAGTTATTATATAAAAAGAAACAATATTCACCAGGAATGAAATTATATATTGGTCCATTAGGTTATGCAAATAGTCAATCCTTAGTCTGTTTTGAACATACTACACCTAATAATACATTGCCAATTTTATGGGAAAGTAAGAAAAGGGCTGATAATCAAGAGAACTGGGTACCATTATTTCCTAGAAAACTATTTGATAGAATAAAAAATGATAGTTTTGAGCGAATGAAATACCAATGGGCAAGTATTTCCCAAAAGTTAAATTATGGTACAATTCATAGACTGTTTAATGATTACAAAAAAAACACATTGCATCTCTTAGGCTTATTACATTGTTTATATTATAATCGTTCGCTTGCTTACACGTGTGTTTTATTAGAAATCACGGCTGAAGAATTAAACCAGCTTAAACAGAATGCTATAGAAAAAGGATTACTAACCGAAATAGGTTTGCTTTCAGAAGAAGGTAAAACCATATACGAAAGAATTAAAAAAGAAGAATTTAAAGTAGATTCTTTAGTATACTATCAAATTAATGTTCAAAATGATGTATATTTGCCGCAAGAGTTTCTTGGATTATCCAGAAATTAGTTTATTAGCTAAGTCTGAGGTCCACAAGTTACCAAAGATATCACAGCCCCTTGGCTGTGAGTGCAAAATTAAGAATCATTTTACTAATAATTATGACAGACAAGTCTGTCATAATTATCAGCCTATCGGCTGAAAGTTCCTGTAAGAGTAATAAATTAATATTATGGATTTTTCAAGAGACTCTTTGTTAAAAGAATTGGAAAACACAAATGTCGAGTATAAAAAAGTCATTATTGAATATACTGATAATTTGTTAAAAAAAGATTTGCCTGTTATTTATTCTTTAAATCATTTTGCAGGTATCTTAGGCTTAGATTTAAGTGAATTGAAGACAATCATTCACAATATAGATGGTTACTATGCTTATTATTTGATTAAAAAGAAACACGGAGGTAAAAGAAGAATTGTTACTCCATATAGAAATCTTAAAATGATTCAAACCTGGATACTTCATGAGATTCTAAATAAAATTCCTGTTCATTCACAATGTAAAGGTTTTGTAAAAGGTAGTAATACGCTTCAAAATGCTAAGCCACATATTAGCAAACAATATATTCGCAATTTTGATTTGAAAGATTTTTTTGAGAGTATTACTATTGATAGAGTTTATGGCGTCTTTCTATCTTTAGGATATTCCCCAGCAGTGAGTTTTGATCTTGCCTCGTTGTGTACATTAAAAATTTCTGACTATAAATTTGAGAATCTATCAAGATATAAGAAGAATTATTTTAGATATCTTCATGTTAAGCCGCAAGCTGTTTTAGCACAAGGCGCACCAACAAGTCCTGCATTGGCAAATTTGATTTGTCGTCATTTAGATGAACGATTTTGGAAATTTTCATTATCTCGCGGTATTCAATATACAAGATATGCTGATGATTTGACATTTTCTAGTAACCAATTAGAGTTATTGCCGAATACATCTTTTGTTAATAAGATTGTAAATGAAGAAGGCCTACAATTGAATTATCAGAAAATCGGTACATATGGAAAATCTAGTAGACAAATGGTAACTGGAATTCTCATTAATGGTGAGAGTCCCAAATTACCTCAAAAATTTAAAAGGCAAATTTATAGGCATCTTCATTTTTGTAAAAAGTTTGGTACATACTCTCATTTCAATCACATTATGCCGAATTATGCTCATGCTAGACAATGGTTATACGGTAAAATAATGTATGTTAATTCTATTGAACCAGATGAAGCTAAAAAAATGCTTTCTATTGCAAATTCGTTAGATTGGGGACTACTGTAACTTTTAAATCAGTCGCCCATTTCCTCGCCGTCCATAGAAGTTAGTACAGACTCTATTGAAAGTGAAAAGGTCTGGCGGCTGTGCCGTTTCGGGCAGAATCTTCCTCTTTCAGAGCGTATTCAGCCCGAAAACCTTTTCCCTTTCACGTCTGTACAATGGATGCCGACGGCAGCGGAAACAAGCGACTGACGGAAAAGTCACAAAAAAAGACAAAACAGCATATAGATTGGTTCAAATAGGACCTAATTCTATATGCTGTTATTTTATCATTGGGAAAGGCTGTTTTTTAGAAACACACATAAAATGGGCAGGCGGTCAACTGCGCTCCCTCCAGAAAAATCAAAATCCATACGTATCCTTTGTGGAGCATTTGGCGTGTCAGCTTCTTTTGTATCTGTACGCCTCCTTGTACCCTTTCATCAGTGTCTTTTCTATGTCGGAAGCCCGGTAGAGAATCTTGCCGCCTACCTGTGTGTAAGGCAGAATACCGTTGTTTCGGTAGTCCTGCAAAGTCCTCCGACTCACTTTCAGCAGGTACGCCACTTCCTTGTCCGTCAGCAGTTCATCGCCATAGGCAGACGGTTGCCGCTTTTCCAATAACTTTTCAAGCAGGGCTAACAGCCTGTCGAAATTCGAGTGGAACGTTTTTACCCACTCGTGGTCCTTTTCTCTGATTTCATTACTCATACGCGTTTGATATTGGGTTATACATTATTCTTGAAACTCGTTCAAATGGTCTTACCTTTCCAGCGGGCTTCCTTACGCTTTTCCTCTACATTCCCGACCACTCGCTCTACATCGTCAGGACGGTAGTAAGTCCGGTTCCCAATTTTGGTAAAGGCAAGCGTTCCGTTATCCCTCAGAGTCTGCAAGGTTCTAGGACTGATACGCAACCTGCGGCAGACCTCGTGGTTGTCCATCCATTCACCTGTTTCCTTCTCACCGTGTTCACGGCACAGACTTTCCACCCGCTGCACGAAGCAATCCAGCTTGGCGGCAATCTCCTCGAAAGTCCTTTTTTCAAAGCTGATGATTTCCATTGTCTTCTTTATTTTCGGTTAAACATATATTCAAAAATCTGGAACAGAACAGTTCTTTTACAGCTGATATTCCATCATGTATCATCGTCCTATTCTCGACTGGAAATGTGACCGTTTTTATCTTGTTTCCACTGCAAATAAAAGCAGTAGAAATCACACTGCAATGGATTTTCAGACCGGTGACGATGCGTTGCCCGGAATGACATCATGTTACATATCAACTGCATACAAGGGGTTTTCTTTATAGACAGAATCCGCTTGAACAATCCGGTCTGTAGAAATCACTCCGGCAAATCACAGCAGGCAGCACCGACCGCCCAATCGGTATAGTGCAAGAGGTTACATAATTGCCACGGTATCTCCATTTGCTTGATTCTGTTCACTATACACATTTCCTTTGCTCACGACAATGAGTCGAGGTGCGCACCGAGACCAGTGAGTAAACCGATTAAAATCAAAAATGTATGGCAACAAAAAAGAAATTGACCAAAGAAGAATGGGAGGCTATGACAGGTACGGATATGTCACTCATACTCCCGTCAGATGGCAGCATTGAAACAGCCCGTGAATCTTCCTTGAATGATACCGGAAAAGAGAAGTCAGAAGGAACGGTAGAACAGACCGACTTCACATCCGAGAACCTGCAACCGTCAACAGGAAAAGAGGAAGCCGTTCCCGTATCTCAACGTCGTATAAGCAGTAGGCAGAGAAAACTATCTCTGGACGAATACAGGAAAACCTTTCTTCTGGTTCCGAGAATAGAAGACCGCAAGCCTGTGTTTGTTAGCGGCGAGGTACGTGACAGGCTGGACGAGTTTGTCCGCAGGTTGGGAGGACGTAAAATGAGCGTTTCCGGACTGCTTGAGAACATCGCCCGGCAACATCTTGAAATCTACTCGGAAGACTTCGAGCAGTGGAGAAAACTGTGACATTTTCCTGAATGACAGACTTACTGACTTCAAGTATTATAGCATTCAGACAGTCAGCAGCCGCCCTGGCGGAGTAACGGACAAAACTTCAGTTTTGGGAGTTAGCGAGGTTATCTTTCGGGCATCCCGAAAAACCTCGCTCCACTCCCGAAGAGTGGAGGCAATCCGCTCCCGGTGGTCGCAGATTGTGAGAAAAAGAATAATCAGAAATCAAACGAAGAAAATATGAATGACAGAAAGAAAAACAGACTAAGGGGACGTCCCAAAATAAGCGGAGTGTGCAAACTCAGCAAAGCCGTTACAGTGAAATTCTCGAAGATAGACTACGAGCGGCTATGCCGACGTAGCAGACAGGCTAACCTTACATTGGCTGAATTCCTCCGCGTATCAGCCTTTGAAACGACAATAACAGCCAGGCACTCTGCCGAGGAGACTGCCGTCATACGCAGCCTTACGGGTATGGCAAACAACCTGAACCAGCTGACCCGTCTGTCCCATCAGGCCGGGTTCCACCGTACCCAAAGGACGGTGACGGAACTCCTGCAGAAGCTCAAAGAGATTATTGTCTGGTACAGGCTCGGAGAAAGGAGACCGTCATGATTGGCAAGATCAAGAAAGGGAAATCCTTCGGCGGCTGTATCCGTTACGTGATGGGCAAGGACAACGCGGAAATCATAGACTCCGACGGTGTACTGCTGGGAAATATCAGGGAAATAACGGACAGTTTCAACTACCAGCGGGAGCTTAATCCGAAGATCAAACAGCCTGTCGGGCACATCGCATTGAGCTTCAAACCGGAAGACAAGGCATTGCTGACAGATGAATTTATGGCTAAAATAGCCCGGGAATATATGGAACTGATGGGGATAAAAAACACTCAGTTTATTCTTGTAAGACACTATAACACAGACAATCCGCACTGCCACCTGATATATAACCGCATCGGATATGACGGCAAGGTAATCTCTTCCCAAAGCGATTACAAGCGTAATGAAATCGCCACGAAACTGCTTAAGGACAAGTACGGGCTGACATATGCCGAGGGCAAGGGCAAGACTAACGTGGAGAAACTCCATGCTTCGGAGCGTGTGAAATACGAAATCTTCAATGCCGTCAAGGCAGCTTTGAAGCATTCCAAAACATGGAAAGAGTTCAACGATTATCTGCTTCGCCGGGGCATCAGGCTGGAATTTGTAAAGCGTACCAGGGAGATAAAAAAGCCGGAGGACATACAGGGAATCCGGTTCACCAAGGACGGACAAACCTTCAAGGCTTCACAGATCAGCCGGGAGTTCAGCTTTGCCAGGCTGAATGCCCAATTGGGCTGGAAGCCCTCGGAATCCCAACTGGAATCCGAACGAAAAGTGCAGCAAAGGATACCGAACGGAGGGCTTCTTCTCGAAGGTACGGGGCCGGGACTGTTCAGTCCGACAAACGGCACCGCTCCCGAAGAGCCGTTACATCAGGAAGAACTCTTGCGCAGACGCAAGAAAAAGAAAAGGAGGAAAGGATTCGGGCTGTAGCCTGTCCTTTCTTCATTCAAATTATTCATTAACATTAAAATTGCAGGAATATGAAAATGGAAGAATATATCGAGAGCATCTTCGGATGCCTGGAAAGAATCGAGAACAAAATCAACGGGCTGTCCGCTCCCTTGCCGGAAGGTAATAGCCCGACAGTTAACAATGAAAAGGATGAGTCCGTGCTGAATGAAGTCCGGAATGGCCATGAGACATTTCGCAAATTGTTGGCTCGCGTGTGCGAGGGTCTTGCCGCCATCAAGAACGATATGGTTTCCATGGACAGGAAGAACTCGTCACAGGAAAGACTTGGACAGGTCTTGTCAGAAATACGGAATGAACAGCGTCAGCACCAGGAGAAAGTGGAAACCCTATTTTGTGAGACCAATGACACAATCAGAAAGAATGCAGTTAAGACAAGCAAAATCAACCATCATTTCAGCCTGAGTGTAGAATCCCCGTACACTCTTGGGAGTTTTTTCGTGATGTTCGTGACAATCGTGATTCTGTCCGTGGCTCTCTATTTTTCGGTGAAGACAGATAACGTGCAGGCCGATAATGATCTGAAATATCGTTATGTCAAGATGAAAGGAGAGGTTACCCCAGAACAACTTGTGGAACTTGAGAACCTCTTCGGGCCGAACCGGAACAACGAACGGATAGAACAGATGCATGAGGACGTGGAAGCCTACGAGGAAGCGATACAGAGACAAACCACCCTGACCGAGCAGGCACGGCTGAAAGAACAGGCCGCGAGAGAACTGGACAGCAAGGCGAAGTCCATCAAGGACAAGTCTATTACGGATGAACCTAAAAAGTAAGCCCATGGCCAGTGTCAAAGTAAAATTCAGACCTTCCACCATAGATGGAAAGGAAGGTACCGTCTATTATCAGATGATCCAGAACCGTGTAATCCGTCAGTTAAAGACGGATTACCGGATATTTACTAACGAATGGAACGAAGCTGGAAGCTGTATCATTGTCAGTAGTTCAGAACGAAGCAATCAGCTCCTTTCCTTGCAGGAACGCATAGAATGGGACTTGAAACGGCTGGACATGATTATCCGACAACTGGATAACCGGAAAGCCGGATATACGGCAGATGACATTATAGCTTCTTTTCAGAACAATACAGAGGGACAGTCACTTTTCAACTTCATGCAAAGTATCATAACCCGTCTCAAACAGATGGGCAAGATACGCACGGCTGAAAACTATTCCTGTACTCTGAAAAGTTTCATGCAGTTCAGACAGGATCGGGATATTCTGCTGTCCGAAATTGATTCGGATTTGATGCAGCTTTATGAAGCTTACCTTCATGGGAAAGGTACCGTGCGGAATACCAGTTCATTCTATATGCGTATCCTTCGGGCAGTATATAACCGTGCATTGGAAAAGGAGCTGATGGAACAGCGTAATCCTTTCAGGCATGTCTATACGGGAGTGGACAAGACCGTCAAGCGTGCCGTTCCCTTATCCGCCATCAAGCGTATGAAGAATCTGGACTTGTCCTTACAGCCTAATCAGGAATTTGCAAGGGACATGTTCCTGTTCAGTTTCTATACCCGTGGCATGTCGTTCATAGATATGGCTCATCTGAAAAAGAAAGATCTTCAGAACGGATTTTTATCGTATCGCAGACGAAAGACCGGGCAGCAGCTGGTCATCAAGTGGGAAAGATGTATGCAGGAGATTGTCGGCAAATACCCGGAAGACAGCAGTACCTTTTGAAGGAACAAAGTACAGGGTATTCTATAACGAGGGATATTCCCGCAAAATGGGCTGTAGAACACCCCAAAGTGATAACCTGACGTATATGTTCAAAACATCACCGTTTAATGCTTTATATGCGTAGACAGACTTTGGTTGTATGTATGGAGTGTAACACAAAAATCCAGAGCTGTGACAAGTAAAATGATGTTACAGATGAAGAATCGTATACATGGAGACGTGTAGGTACGGTTCGGGGGCAAGTAAACGAAAACCTACAGCTGTAAAGCGGAAAGGCGTTATTTACCGTCAATAAGAAGGAATATGCAATCGGCCTTCTCGATATGGAGTTTGCCAATATCTTAACCAATAATAGCGTATGAGAATATTGCCTGACGATTTCAATGTGAACATCCTGCTGCCAGAAGCAGTGTGGCTTCTTATATCCGTCCTTGTCGGAAGGGTATCGATGCCACGGCTGAAGACGGATACCATTACCGTCGTCCTATTCATGGTAATCTCGCTCGTTGTATTCATTGTTCCAATGGCGGTCTATATGGAATACGCAAAAAGATCGAGCAATTGTCGGAGCAAAAATCAAAAAAGAGCATCGTCCGTCAGAAATTCATCAGACAAGGCACAATAGACTGCAAATTCGGAGGTCGCATGCCGGTTTTCCTTTCCATAGGATTTCTCGGATGCCTTGAAAGTCAGCAGGACAATGGCATTCATGGAAGCCCTACGACAGGAAGGATTCCTTGATGCGGAATATCTCCGCAGGAGGGATGCAATGCAACACTGATGATATTCATTGCGGGCAGTATAACCCAAATCTGCAATATCCGCCGCCACGACACCCCCATGCCTATATCCATATCGTTTATAACCGTGTGGTGAATGACGGCAATTCCATCTCCGAAACCAGAACTTCAGAAAGTCTGCACGGATAACGCAGGCGCTTACCCAAGAATACGGCCTTACTTTCGGCCGGGACAAGAAGAAGGTGAACCGCGACCGTCTGAAAGGAAAGGATGCCATTAAATATTCATGACGCTATCAATAAGGTGTTGAAGGATTGCCGCAGCATGGAGACGTTAAAAGCCGTCCTTGCCGCATGGGGTATTGGCATGAACATAATCCACAATGCGGATAGCAAGGCCAAAGGTGTCGTATTTACCTACGACAGTCTCTATTTTGCCTGGCATCTGGTAAACCGTTCCATGACTTACGCCAAACTCTGCCAAAGAATGGGTACAGACAAGAGATTACAGAAAACACCGCCATTCCCGCTTCGGACGACCGAATGGAGCAACTTGATTCATCTTTTGAAAAACTGTACGCAGGCATGAAAAAGGAAGATAATGTTTGCCGAGGAACAGCGGCTTCCGAATCCCTGTTCGGTACGGATACCGCGGGCGACAATGTTTCGGCAAGCAGCGGTAGCCAAACTCATCATACAGCCACATATCGCCCTGACAAGCGGTGGCGGTTCCGGCAGCAGCAATGGTCGCGGCTGGAACGACGAAGAAAAGGAGAAGAAACAGAACCCGTACAGACGGAGAAGATAACGATGGCAAACAGAAGACCCATCCCTTTGAAAGACGAGCCGGTCGTGCCGCTCGATGATTTGCATGAACTGCTGGCGGCGAATTTTACGCCATGAAAAAACTGCACAAAGTTCTGACCAACCGTTCCGGCACAAATCAGTTGGAATTAGCTGAAATCGTGGCGGCAGAACATATCGTCGAACTTGTCAAGCTTCTGAACAGAACCCGAGATAATTACGACGCACGAATCCGCACAATCGACGCCAAATTGGATATCATATTCGAAAGGTTGAATTTCCAATCAGTATCGGCAAAGAAACCGACATTCTCGCCCCGACCCAAACTGTTCAAGGACCTGCCGGCGTTCTTACTTAGGGATATATCGCTATATTTCTTGAGACAGATATGCTGGTCTCTCCTAGCTTGACGACTGGCAGTCTTTTTGATTTCTCCCGAGCCTTTATCGGATCTATCCGTGCAATCTACAGAACACCGAGAATCTCATTATCTGCCAATGAAATATTGACGGAGCTGGACGGAAAGGTAATGCTGCTGCCGGAGTTCTACATGTTCAGGTCAAGTGACGAGCGGGAGTGCATCCTCTATAAGAACTTCGTACAGATGGTAGATAAATATAAAATAATTACAGGACAATTATTGAAAAACAGACTACATTTGCATGAATTGTATGACTTTACAAGCAAATTTTACACTTTTCAAGTACTATTTTTGCTATTCGGCAAATTAAAATACAATATATTATACCTATATGAATTTTAATGAATTTTAATAGTTCTCCATGTGTGTAAACTTGTACTTTTTTTATATATTTGCAAATGAACATATTATTCACAGTTGACTTAAATCAAAGAAGAAGGAGGGGAAAAATGCAAAATGAATTTGTTGGCAAGTTGGTTTATATTAATCAGTTAGTTACGGCATACATGGATTGTCCTAATGAAGGTTCGGGGGATCCAGATTGTAATTGTGATATGGTAGATGGGAGTTAAATATTAGTCAAAACACAAGACTTCTCTGCCGACATTGTTATGTAGACGAACAAGGATAAAATATGATAAATTCAGAACAAATATATCTTCTTAATAATATACTTAAAACAAATTCTCCATCAGGATGCGAGTGGCAACTAGTTTCCTTACTTAAGGAATATATGGTCGAATATTGTTTGATAGAAACAGATGCTATTGGTAATCTTTACATGTGGGCAAGCCAGAAAAAAGAAGGGCTTACTGTAATGATTACAGCTCATGCCGATGAAGTGGGGTTTCAAGTTACTGATATAAGCAAAGAAGGTCTTGTGTATTTTAGAAGTGTTGCAGGCGCTGATCAACAGACCATTCCAGGAAGTAAAATCGTAGTGCTTGCTAAAAAAGGAGAAATACGCGGTGTTATAGGTAAAAAATCTCCACATGCTCAGGAGAGTAAAGAAAGAGAAAAAGTTTTGAATAATGATGAAATGTGGATTGATTTAGGATTTGAATCAGACGAAGAAGCTAAAAGTTTTCTTGAATGCGGAGATTATATTACTTTTGATGCAACACCGCAGATTTTGTCCAACAGAAATCGCATTACATCTAAGGCATTAGACAATAAATTAGGAGTATTTATATTGGTAGAAGTAATAAAGCAATTGCGGAAAAAAGAATTACCAATATCTGTTGTTGGGGTTGTTACGGTACAAGAAGAACTTGGATGTCGAGGTAGTATTACTGCAGCAAATAGAATAAAGCCGGATATCGCATTCTGTATAGATGTAGGTATTGCTACTGATATTCCTAATATGTCAAGTAGAAAGTTTGGAACATTTGAGTTAGGTAAAGGTGTAGGCATAGTTAGGAACGCAGATAATAATGATGTTTTAACACACATATTAATAGATATAGCTAAAAAAAATAAAATCCCTTTTCAAAAGTCACTTGGATATCGAGCAACTGGTGGAACAGAGGCTGCATATTTACAATTGGCTCAAAACGGTGCTACTGTGGCAAATATTAGTATCCCTAATCGTTATATGCATAGTATTGTAGAAATATGTGATTTACGAGATGCAGAAAGTGCCATTATGTTACTAGTAAAAACGATTAAGACATTGAATAATTATTAACAATCCGAGCTAATAGGATATAGAATAAATTAGTAAGCAAAAGCCCCATGATACAAACTGAAGTGTAACTTAAAACTTTTACAAAAATGATGTACTTTGAAAACTTAGAAGTAGGAAATTTAGTTTTCTTGAATCAATACGCAGATAATCCAGATTGCCATAGTGATGGAGAATGTATTGAAGAATGCAGTTGTGACAATGAGTGCGGAAAAGACTGATTAACAAATTAGTTAGCCCTTGGTTTTAAAATATAAATAGATTATAGAAAATTCAAATTTTCAAATTTAATAAGATGCAAAATACATAAATTGACCATTAAAATTAAAGCACTAAAATGAACATAACGACTCAGAATTTTATGGTTGGGATGCTGACTTACATAAGTAAACAATACCTATTTAGCGATGGCTGTGGGTGTGATGACCCTAATGGATGCGGAGAAGGATGTGACGGAACTGGCTGCGGATGTGATGATTCTGGTGGAATTTTTGAATGTTGTGGGTGTGACGACTCTTGTACTTATGATATTTAATAGGTATCAGAGAATTTTGCTACAAAAAAGGTATTAGTAAAATCTCGTATTCTGGATATTGTATTTGTAGCCCAATAATTATGATACTATTTCTTATGAAAATGATTAATCAGAAGAAATATAGGTGATAGAAGATTTGGCATTAAATGTCGCATTGATATAAGGTACAATATGCAACAGATAATCACAGAAAGTTGTCCATGGTTGTGTGAAGTAAGATCTCTAAAACTTTGATATATCAATGTTGTTTGATTAGCTTTAGAGAAGATTGATATGCTATATTTTCAGTTACTTGACGAAATATCTAACCGGCAAATGAGTATTGAATTAAAACATGAATTGTATGTTATTCCATTAGAGGGCGGAATGAATATTATTTATGCGCCACTGCATGGAGCTGCATTCTACGCTAGCGATCAAGCTGCAGATATATGTAAGTCATATATACAAGGAAAAGATATAGCTGGGGATGAATATAATGCTCTATTAATTCAGCATTTGAAAGTATTAGAAGGGAAGCATATAACTATTCCACCTCAAAGACCAATTAACACCTCCAATCTTGTTATTATTTTGTCGCAAATGTGTAATCTTGCTTGTTCGTATTGCTATGCACAAGATGCTCGATCAAAGGAAATTTTATCACAAGATAAATTAAAAGCGACAATAGACTACATATTTAGTTGCGAATCAAAAAAGAAACATTTTTCTTTTATTGGAGGTGGAGAACCAACTTTAACATGGGGTTTGTTATCATGGGCAATCGCTTATATTAGAAGTCAAAACACAAATCAATCCAAAGTTAGTATTGGAATCACAACCAATGGTACATTACTTAATGATGAACGAATAGACTTTTTATACAAAAACGATGTACATGTAGGTCTGTCTTTTGAGATATTGCCAAATGTTCAGAATATTCAGCGTTGTTTTGCCGACAAAAAACGTAAATCTTTTGATATAATAGATACGACCATTCAGAAACTGGTAACCAAAGGTATACATATTAATTTTCGCTCTACAATCACTAAGGCTAATGTAAAACAAATGCCAGAAATGGTGAAGTTTGTAATAGAGCATTATCCGACATTGAAAAAGTTACATTTTGAGCAAGTCACTTCTAAAGATAATGACAAAACCTTTTATGATGATTTTATACAGAATTTCATTGAGGCTCGTAAAATAGGCAGAATTAATGGTATAGATGTATATTGTTCGGGGTCCAATGGTTTGCGTACCATAAAAAAACGATTCTGTGGAGGGGAATTTTGCATTACGCCTACGGGCGACATTGTAGCTTGCCACAGAATATCTTCACAGGAAGAGAATGCGTTTAATTTGTTTAATTATGGTAAAGTTGAGAATGGAATAATTAACATAGATAAGAGCAAAAAAGAATGTATAGAACAATTCTATAATACTAAACGTGATGTATGCTCAATTTGTTTCGCAAAATGGCATTGTGCTGGCTCTTGTTCTATGGAGAAGACAATTTATACAGAGGAAATGAAAAATTTGAAATGCTATTTCATGAAAGAGTTGATTAAACAATTGCTAAAAGAGGAACTAAATAATAACATATAAGAATCAAAAAATTATGCAAAATAATGGAGCTTATAAGAATTATTCTAAAAAGAGTTTTTGGCGTTGAGAAATCATCATACATAATAACCATTTAAAAATAAGTGATATGCATACAGTAGAAAGAAAATCGGGCAATAAGGAGAAATCCTTACCAATGCCACAAAAAACAATTAATCCAGTTGAAATTAACAGATGGTTGGCACAAAATACCCGCAATATGAAGGAGGCGACAATCATGGCTCCCGCATGCTGGTATGATGGAAGCGACGGAACATGTTCCGCATAAAAGTTAATGCCATAAGGCTAATTCATTAGCCTCATGGTTCTTAATTATTTGCCTTATGTCTCGCATATTCTCTAGACACTTGTTTGTAAAAACAAACTTAAGTTGTAATCTTAATTGCATCTATTGCTATGATCGAAATAAAAGCAATAGGTCTTTTGATGAAGTCGTAACTC
>ENA-OUQC01000939-OUQC01000939.1-human-gut-metagenome-genome-assembly--contig:-NODE-939-length-17345-cov-10.861134_pt1 | contig 17345 bp, 16 predicted proteins | sample MGYA00237942_ERZ548815 | MGnify/ENA primary metagenome ERZ548815 (study PRJEB26490, sample SAMN05194722) | human gut metagenome | biome: terrestrial biome; feature: human-associated habitat; material... | reverse complement strand
CCTTGTTGGCGCCGCAGAAAGCGTCCACCACGAACAGGCGCTTGTTGCACAGCTCACTGACAGCGATGTCCTTCACCTTTGCCCAGACATCCTCACTCATGGGGTGGTTGTCGTTCTTATAGCCATCCGTCGTCCACCACACGGTGTCCTTGGAATTACTGTCCATGACGATATACTTGTCCTTAGGAGAGCGGCCGGTGTAAATGCCGGTCATCACATTCACGGCGTCCAGCTCAGTGACCTGGCCAACTTCATAGCCGGTCAGTTCCTTCTTGGTCTCTTCGGCAAAAAGCTCTTCATAGGAAGGGTTGTAAACGATTTCGCTTACACCGGTAATACCGTACTTTTTCAGGTCGATCATGGTGTATACTCCTTTTCCTTTCTGCTAAACAATTATATTGCTCAAAACACCCCCATTTTGAGGGTAATGTTATTGTACCACAGCTTTTTCAGATATTCCACTGTTGAAACCGCATAAAAATCTTAGGACGATTTCAGAAAACCTAACAACAGATTTTCCCCTCACGATTCTTATTACCAAAAATGCATCAGCGCTTCCAACACACCGCCTCCAACGGCAAGTGCCTTATCGGATGCCGTATAGCAGTATTCCTCCTTGCAGCGGGGGTCGACATCGCCGGATTTCATTCCCTTGAAAACGGGCGTTCCGTCTGCCAGAAGGCCCCGCAGAACACCGTCAATGGTGCAGCGCATGGGCTTTCCGTTCACCTCGCCCGCCACATCGCCGGACTTCACCTGCGCGCCGATATCCAGCACCGTATGGAAGATGCCGTCATCCGGAGAGCGCAGCACCCGCTCACCGGCATAGCCGCCGATGAGGCCGGGAATATTGGTATTGGGCAGCGCGCTGCCCTGATAGATCACGCGGCCCAGCGTATGGCCCCGCATGGTCTCCACCACGGCATGGCAATCCTCCCCCACCGTAAATCCGGGGCCGACACCTATCACCACGGGAGCGTCCGTCATAGTCGTCCCCAGATTGCGCTTCGCCAGAATGGCGTCTACCAGCGCGTCAGGCTTCAATTCCCGGCGGCAGGCACAGTCCGGATCGGCCAGCACGGGGATATCTCCCCGCGCCATGATCCGCTCCGCCTCGGCGCAGTCTTTGGCGTACACAGCACGGACACCTTCCACCTCTGTTGTTCCATAAACGATCGCCTGCGAGAAGCAGACAGTGCGGCGGATAGCGGTGGGGCTCGCCAGATCGGTCATTACCACCTGAAGCCGGGCGCGGCAGAGCCGCAGTGCGATCCCGGTGGCAATATCCCCCGCTCCACGGATCAATACACGCATAGGGCGTTCTCTCCTTTTGTCTCTTTTTTATTGAGAATAGCATGTCCAGCAAAGATAGTCAATCGTAACCTTGACGATTGCCCTTTCCTCTGCTACAATATTCTCATGAAAGAATTACGATACAATCTATCCTGCCGGCTGTTTACCGACGCGAAATGCTTTGGCCCCGGCGTTGCACAGCTGCTTCACCGTGTGGAGCGGCTTCATTCGCTGCGCGCCGCCGCGATGGAAATGGAGATGGCCTATTCCAAGGCTTGGACTGTCATAAAGAATTCGGAGAACGCGCTGGGCTTCAAGCTGCTGGCGTCCACCACCGGCGGCAAGCATGGCGGCGGCGCGGCGCTGACACCGGAGGGACAGGCCCTGCTGTCCGCTTATGACCAGTTCTGCGCCGAGCTGCGTGAGTATGGCGACAAGCTGTTCGCGGAAAAGTTTGGGGAGTTTCTAAACTGAGCATATAAAGCTATCATAATAAAACCAACTGTTCACCTGATGGATGAACAGTTGGTTTTGTTACTTATTTTGCTTTTATCCACTCCATGACCTGAAGCAGCGAGTCGAATACGCCGACAGCTTTCTCCAGTGTCTCCGCGCTGGGCCGGGCTACGTCCGGAACGCAGGCCACGGGAATGTGTGCCGAGACAGCGGCCTTTATGCCCGCCTCGCTGTCCTCCAGAACCAGCGATTCCTCCGGCGCGGCCCCGGTCTTACTGAGGGCCTTCAGAAAAATATCCGGCGCAGGCTTGCCGTTCTCTACCTCCGGCCCAAAGGTAAAATAATCAAAATAATCCGTGACGCCGTTCCCATCCAGAATCGTTCTGGCGCGAGACGCAATGCTGGAGCTGGCCAGCGAGATCACGCAGCCGCGCTCCTTCAGATAAGACAGTAGCTCCCGCGCACCCGACTTCAGCGGAATGCCCTGCCGGATACAGGCGGCTTCCCGCTCCTCGTACTGGCGGATGCCCTCCTCCACACTGATGGGCAGCGCGTACTCCGCAATGAAGTCCGTCATATTCCGCAGAATCGTCCGTCCGCAGTACTTTTCGGCGTAGTGTGCCAGCGAAAACTCATGACCATAGGCACGCAGGATATCCCGATCCACATGGTAGGCCGTCATTTCACTGTCGATCAGCAGGCCGTCCAAATCAAAAATTACAGAACGCAGCATCATTACCTCTTCTTTTCGCATTTTTTGCAGCTGCTGCAGACACCGCGGCAGCAATCGGATGTTCCCTGCTTCCGATAGATCCAGATCGCGGCCGCCGCGGCCGCCGCCAGGCAAAGCACCACAAGGATCGTAGCCAGATTCATCAAGCCACCCCTGCCAACAACAACACCGTCCGCATCAGGCAGGCGCAGATCCAGGCGATACCGCACTGCATCGCCACCATACTCAGCGCCCACTTGCCACCAAGCTCACGGCGCACTGAAGCGATGGCTGCTACACAGGGTGTATACAGCAGGCAAAACACCAACAGCGGCGCAGCGGCTCCCACTGTCAGCAGCGAGGTGATGCCGTCCCCTACCAGCACCGTCAGGGTGGAGACAACGCTCTCCTTGGCGATAAAGCCGGTGATCAGCGCTGTGGAGATCCGCCAATCGCCAAAGCCAAGAGGCTTGAAGATGGGCGCGATACAGCTGGCCACCAGAGCCAGGATACTGTCCTGAGAATCCTGTACAATCCGCAGATGCAGGTCAAAGGTCTGCAGGAACCAGATGACGATGGTCGCCAGAAAGATCACCGTAAAGGCACGCTGTAAAAAGTCCTTGGCCTTATCCCACAGCAACTGCCCCACATTTTTCAGACCCGGCATCCGGTAATTGGGCAGTTCCATGACAAAGGGTACCGCCTCCCCACGGAACAACGTCCCCTTGAAGAGCAGCGCCACCAGAATACCGATGATGATTCCCAGAAAATAGAGCCCCACCATCACTAGCCCGCCCCGCCCAGGGAAAAAGGCGGCGGTAAAGAAACCGTAGATGGGCAGCTTGGCCGAGCAACTCATAAAAGGCGTCAGCAAAATGGTCATCTTCCTGTCACGCTCCGACGGCAGCGTGCGGCTGGCCATCACACCGGGCACCGTGCAGCCAAAGCCGATCAGCATAGGCACAATACTGCGGCCGGACAGACCGATCTTTCGCAGCAGCTTATCCATGACAAAGGCTACACGGGCCATGTAGCCGGTGTCCTCCAGCAACGACAGGAAAAAGAACAGCGTCACGATGATGGGCAGAAAGCTCAGTACACTGCCCACGCCGGTAAACACGCCGTCCACCACCAGTGAGCGCACCGCGTCGTTTACCTCCCAGGAGATCAAAGCGGCGTTCACCAGCTCCGTCAGCCACACGATGCCGTTCTCCAGCAGACCTTGCAGCCATGCGCCGATCACGTTGAAGGTCAGGAAAAATACCAGCCCCATAATGCCGATAAAGGCTGGAATGGCGGTGTACTTTCCTGTCAAAAAGCGGTCAATCTTCTGGCTGCGAAGGTGCTCACGGCTCTCGTGGGGCTTCACCACTGTGGCGTCCACCAGCTCCTGAATGAAGGAAAATCGCATGTCCGCGATGGCCGCGGCCCGATCCAGCCCCCGTTCTGTCTCCATTTGAACGATGATATGTTCCAGCATTTCCCGCTCGTTCTGATCCAGCGCCAGTGCCTCCAGTACCCGATGGTCGCCCTCTACCAGCTTGGTGGCGGCGAAACGAACAGGGATCCCCGCCGTCTCAGCATGGTCGGCGATCAGGTGCATGATGGCGTGCAGGCACCGGTGTACCGCACCGCCGTTATCGTTCATGCCGCAGAAATCGGTGCGGCCCGGTTTCTCCTGATATTTGGCTACATGCACCGCATGACGTACCAGCTCGTCCACGCCCTCGTTCTTGGCGGCGGAGATGGGCACCACCGGGATGCCCAGCATGGTCTCCATCTCATTGATGCGGATGGAGCCGCCGTTGCCCCGCACCTCGTCCATCATGTTCAGTGCCAGCACCATGGGCACGTCCAACTCCAGAAGCTGCATGGTCAGATAGAGGTTCCGCTCGATGTTGGTTGCGTCCACGATATTAATGATACCGGTGGGCTTTTCGTTGATGATGAACTGCCGGGTGACGATCTCCTCGCTGGTATAGGGGGACATAGAGTAGATTCCCGGCAGGTCAGTGATCTCTGTGTTAGGATAATCCCGGATTGCGCCGCTCTTCCGATCCACCGTTACACCGGGGAAATTGCCCACATGCTGGTTTGCGCCGGTCAATTGATTGAACAGCGTGGTTTTGCCGCAGTTCTGGTTGCCCGCCAGTGCAAAGGTCAGCGTGGTATTCTCCGGCAGAGGGTGCTCCTCTGCCTTGATGTGGAACCGTCCCCCCTCGCCTAGGCCGGGATGCTCGCAGTCGGCACAGGTCTCTGCCTGTACCTCTGTTTGCTCCTTTGCCGATCTGATGGGGATCACGCCGATCTGCGCGGCATCGGCCAAACGCAGCGTCAACTCATAGCCGTGGATCTGCAGCTCCATGGGGTCGCCCATGGGGGCGAATTTCACCAGTGTTACATCCGCGCCGGGGATCAGCCCCATATCCAGAAAGTGCTGCCGCAGCGCCCCTTGTCCCCCTACATCCGTGATACGGCCAGACTGACCAATGTCCAATTCGTCCAGTGTCATACTCTTTTCTCGCTCTGTCATATATTTCTCTCTCCATTACAGTTATCCATTGTTCCTTAGAGTCTACCTCATTTCGTCATCACCGTCAAGATATCCGTTGAAAACACAAGAAAGAATACGGAGAACAACGTCCTCCGTATTCTCAGGCGAACGTGTCCTCCGGCTCCCGGCGGACACGATGGGTGTGCATATAGCGATAGTCCATTTTCAGGATATTGCGGACAAATGGCATCAGCAGCACGGAGTCGGAAGCGATCCAGGCGAAAGGATCCGCCACGCACAATGCGTAGAACGCCAGTGCCGGAGCCTCCGCGTTGACCGCCCCTCCGGCGAAAAGCGGCGGCAGCAGCAGACTGACCACAATGCGGGCCACCAACTCCGCCGCGCCTGCGCCAAGGACAAACTGGGATTTGCCGATCCCCTGCACGCAGTTGCGTACCGCAAAGATGAACCCCAAAAATATGTACATGGAGAAGTCCACATAGAGGAAGGTGTTGCCGTAGCGGATCGTCTCCGCCGTTACCTTATCTTCGCTGAGGAACACACGGAGATAAAAACCGTTGCGGGTCAGCAGCAGTCCGATTCCGGCGGCAGCCGCCACCAAAACCGCCATCATGGCCAGCGATTGAAGCGTACCTTTTTTGATGCGTTCGTGCTCTCCGGCGCCCAGATTCTGGGCGGTAAAGCTGGTCATGGCTGCGCCGAGACCGTTCATGGGTGTGGTGACAAGATTGGATAGCTTGTTGGCCGCGCCGAAGCCATTCTGCGCCGCGCTGGAGACCATTACGCCATCCAGCATGTCAAACCGCACCACCACGCTCTGCATTACGATGATGCCCACAGCCAAGACGGAAAACTGCAAGCCAAGCGGGATGCCCTGCGTCACATGGCGGCGGATATCCCACCACGTGATGCGCCAATCCTCCCGGTGCAGCCGAATGTCGGGATAGCGGAAAAATGCGTAGCAGAAGCAGCCGATGGTGCTGATCAGCTGAGCGGACACCGTGGCGATCGCCGCACCCGCCACGCCCCAGCGGAAGGACAGGATAAACAGCAGATCAAGCCCTACGTTCAGGATCGTGGAGAACAGCAGGAACAGCAGCGGCGTGACGGAATCGCCCAGACTACGCAGAAAAGAGCAGATGAAGTTATAGAACAGCTGCGCACCGATACCGGCGAAGATCACGGCGCAGTAGGTATACGCCGCCCGGTACACCTGTTGGTTGTCCGGCGTGATGTTGAGCCACGCCAGCATCGGGTTCAATAGCAGCAGGGCGATGGCCGTCAGCAGCACCGTCAGGGCGGCAGAGAGAATGATCTGTGTAGCAAACGAACGGCGAACGCCCCGTTGGTCATGGCACCCTACGCTGCACGAGGTGATCACACAGAATCCCGCGCTGACGCCAAAGGCAAATTGCAGGAAAATGAACACCAGCGACGTGGTATCGTTGACGCCTGCCACCTCCTGTGCCGTCAGGGTCTGGCCCACGATGGCCGCATCGCTGATGGAATACACCTGCTGCAGCAGGTACGACAGAATGATAGGCAGCGAGAACACAAGGATCGTTTTCCAGCAGGTTCCTTGCGTCAGATCCACCGGCTGAAAAAGTGCCGAAACGCCGCGCTTTTCCTGTTTTTGCTCCATTGTTCTCCCTCCTTTGCGGTATTTTTGATTTTGCGGAGAGATTATAATATCGCCGTCCGGCAAAGTCAATGGCGACGTATGTTGAAAAATCACAATTTATTCACTCTGTTTTTGGCTATTTTGCCAGTTCTACGTACAGGAATCGAGAGCCGCAGCAGAAGCTGCGGCTCTCGGTAAAATTCTTATTCCTGAATGACCATGCACGCTGACACGCCGTAATACCGCAGGCAGGCGATCACCTGTTGGTCAATCCGTTCGCCGCACACCACCAGCGGGATGGCCGGCGGACAGCTGATGGCCGCCGCTGCGGAGATCCTGCCGCAGCAGTCCTCCAGAGGAAGCCGCTCGCTGACCGCGAAAAGGGCCTGACGCGGCGTCATCACCCGCACCGGGTGCGGCACAGGCGGCGGAGTCAATATGATCGGCGTTCTTTGGGGGATGCTGCACAAGGTTCGCTCCAGTCGAACCAGATCGTCGTCACTGTTCCATGGCGACAGCATCAGCACCACATGGTCGGGATCGTAAAACTCCGGAAACGCGCCGTTTTCCTCCAGCGTGGCGGCGATCTCCGTCCCCGTATAGCCGAAGGACTTAGGGCAGACCGTCACCTTCAGCGGCTCCTCCCCTGCCAGCATATAGCCGTGGTCGGAAAGCCGCTGCTTCGAGGCCGCCGCCTTCGGCAGAAGGTCGGCCAGATCATCACGAAAGCGCATCATTCGGTCGTTGGCGGCATCCAGCGATTGCAGGATCAGATAGGACGGACTGCTGGAGCCAAACAGTGACATGGACGCTTTCGCCTGCTGCGCCAGCCATTCCGGCGCATCGTGGGAAATATGCAGGTAAGCGCCGCCAGTCAGAACGCCCAGCGTCTTATGGGCGGAATCGCAGCAGATATCCGCGCCCAGCTCCATCGGGTGACAGGACTGCGGTAAAAACCGCAGATACGCGCCATGGGCGTTATCCACCAGCAGCAGAGCGCCCGCCTGATGGCAGATCTCCGCGATCCCCCGGATATCCAGCATGTGGCCCAGATAATCCGGGCTGGTCACATAGACCGCCGTCACCCTTTGCGGGCAACTGTGCAGCGCCTGCCGTATTCCCTCCAGTGATACGTGGCAGCTGACATAGGAGGTATCCGTCTCCGGATAGCACCACTGAATATCAATATCCAGCAGCGCGGCGGCGTTGATAAACGCCTTGTGGGTGTTGCGCGCCGCCAGAATACAGGGTCTCTCCCCTTTTGCTGCGGCGTACAGTGCCGAAAGGTGCAGCATCGCCTGAATGCACAGGGTGGAGCCGCCTGTAGCGTACACCGTATGAGCGCCGAACAGCGCTCCGGCCTGCGCCTCGCTTTCGGCAATGATACCGTCAGCGGTGAACAGCTCGTCCGCGCCGTCGATCTCGGTAATGTCCAGTGCCTCGAACCCCAGTATCGCGCTGCCCTTATGGCCCGGCATGTGAAACCGGGCCGGGCGGCGCTCGTTATAGCGGCGGACAAAATCGCAGATGGGCGAACTCATTGCGCCGCTCCCAGCTCACGGGCCACAGCCACCATGATGGCGCACTCCATGCGCTTGCGGAACAGGTCGCAGCCCTGCTTATATACGCCCCGGACAGAGCCGGTGGCGTGGTAGGCGTTGGCGGCGCAGCCGCCGGAGCAATACAGACGCGCCCAGCAATCACGGCACTCCTCGTGGGCATAAACGTTGCAGGAGGCAAATTCATCCTGCACAGCGTGATTGTCCACACCGTGCCAGATATCGCCTAAGCGGAATTTTTCGTCGCCCACGAACTGGTGACAGGGGTACAGGTCGCCCCAGGGGGTAACGGCCATATACTCCGTACCGGAGCCGCAGCCGGAAATACGCTTATAAATACAGGGGCCGCCTTTCAGGTCGATCATATAATGATAGAAGGTAAAGGGCTTGCCCTCCTTATCCCGCTGCAGCATCAGCTCCGCCAGCTTCTCGTACTGCTCCATGACGATGGCCTTGTCGGCTTCGGTCAGCGCGGAGGGATCGTTGGCGGCGGCCACCACCGGCTCCATGCTCAGCTCGGAGAAGCCCAAGTCCAGCATGGTCTTGATATCCTCCAGAAAATCCGGGTTGGCGTGGGTAAAGGTGCCCCGCATGTAGTAGTTCTTTCCGCCCCGTGCTTCTACCAGCTTCTGGAACTTGGGAACGATCTTCTCCCAGCTGCCATTGCCTGCGTAGTCCACCCGGTAGCGGTCATGGACTTCCTTGCGGCCGTCAAGGCTCAGCACCACGTTGCTCATCTCACGGTTGGCAAAATCGATCACGTCATCGTCGATCAGCACGCCGTTTGTGGTCAGTGTAAAGCGGAAATGCTTGTTATGCGTTTTCTCAATCTCACGGGCATACGCCACCAGCTGCTTCACCACATCGAAGTTCATCAGCGGCTCGCCGCCGAAGAAATCCACCTCCAGATTGTGCCGGGAGCCGGAATTTTCGATCAGGAAGTCCAGCGCCCGCTTGCCCACCTCATAGCTCATCAGCGCCCGGTTGCCGTGGTACTTGCCCTGACTGGCAAAGCAGTAGGAGCAATTGAGGTTGCAGGTGTGGGCAATGTGCAGGCACAGTGCCTTGACCACGCCTGCCGTTTTGGCTTTCAGATCACCGGCCATAGGCTGGAAGGTATCTTCGGTAAACAGCTTGCCCGCCGCCTTCAGCTGGGCGATCTGGTCATAGCATTCGCCGATCTCTTCCGGCGTCACGCCGTCAACGCCCCGGTATTTCTCCCACAGCGTGTCGATGATGACGGTGCGCTCCTGTGTTCCGAACAGGCCGATCACGTCGTAGGCCAGCTCGTCCACCGCGTGAACAGACCCGGAGCACACGTCCAGCACAATGTTATAGCCGCCTAATTGATATTGATGAATCATATGTTATTCCCCTTACGCTAAAAATGCCGCCCGAAAGGGGCGGCATCATAGTCTCAAGTACCCGTTTACTTGGTTTCCTTCTTTTCGCAGGCCTGATTGGCAATACCGCAGCTGGTCTTGCAGGCAGACTGGCAGGAAGTCTGGCACTCGCCGCAGCCGCCCTTCTTGGCGCTCTCGCAAAGGTCACGAGTCTCGATGGTATTGATGTGCTTCATGATGAATGTCCTCCCATGTGATTATCTTATAAAGTTATATCACACCGTCGTGCGCTTGTCAATCATCGACATGCAATTTTGCGGAAAGCTGTTTTTCACAAAATATTTCACTGAATCCCTCGGTTTATCGTTGACGGCAGGGGCGGCACGATGTATAATGTGAAAAGTAACTAGTTTTTTCCATTCACATGACAGATATTCAGGAGGAAGCGTACATGATTAATACGATCAATGGTATTCTAGAGGCCGCCAAGGGCGGTAAGACCGGCGTTATCGCCGTGGCCGCCGCCCATGACCAGCCCGTTATCGAAGCTGTGGTAGAGGCCCGCAAGGAGGGCATCGCCACCCCCATTCTGGTGGGCCATGTGGACGAGATCAAGGAAATACTGGCCGGTCTGGGCGAGAACCCCGCCGATTACGAGATCGTCGCCGGTGACAGCGACACCGACTGCGCCGCCAAGGCCGTGGCCCTCTGTGCCGAGGGTAAGGCAAATTTCCTGATGAAAGGCATTCTGGGCACCGCCGATCTGATGCGCGCCGTATTTAATAAGGAGTGCGGCCTGCGCACCAGACATCTCACCACCCACTGCATGTTCTATGAGATCCCCGCCTACGGCAAGATGGTGATCCTCACCGATGGCGGCGTGAACACTTTCCCCGATCTGGACAAAAAGGCCGAAATTCTGGAGAATGCCGCTATGGTGCTGCACGCTCTGGGCTATGAGAGCATCAACGCCGCCTGCATCTGCGGCGCGGAGGTGGTGAACCCCAAGATCCAGTCTACCGTGGATGCCGACGCTCTGGCCCACATGACCGAGCGCTGGAGCAAGTACAACATGAACGTGTGCGGCCCCGTAGCTCTCGATCTGGCGGTCAGCAAGGAGGCCTGCCATCACAAGCACTACACCGCCCCTGGCGCGGGCGACGCCGACATTCTGCTGGTGCCCAACTATGAGGTGGGCAACGGCATCGGCAAGGCCGCTTCCCTGTTCGGCAACGCCAAAAACGCCGGTATCATCCTGGGCGCCAAGGTGCCTATCGTGCTGGTGTCCCGCGCTGACAGCGCCGAGTCCAAGCTGGCCTCCATCGCCGCCGGCAGCGTGCTGGCCCAGCGGATGGAGCTGAACTAAAACGCGGAGTTGTTTCGTTTGCATAAAATTTTTCTCAAAAATCCGTTTTCTTTGATAAATACTTGACAATCAAGAAAAACCCTCGTATAGTAATAGTTGGTCACGCATGTGTTTGAGCCGCATGCGCAATAAATAAGGAAAAGAAGAATAGGAGCTGTTATCATGGTCAATCAGGAATATTACACTCTGGGTACTGCCCCCTCTGTCATTCGTCAGCTGTTCGCCTACGGTCTGGAGCAGGCCAAGGTCGTCGGCCCCGAAAACGTCTATGACTACTCTCTGGGCAATCCCAGCATCCCCGCCCCCAAGAAGGTCAACGAGTCCATCAAGAAGATCGTGGACGAGACCGACTCCATCAAGCTGCACGGCTACTCCATGGCTCCCGGTTTTGAAGAAGCCCGCGCAGCCGTCGCCAAGGATCTGGCCGCCCGCTTCGGTCTGGACGTCAAGGCCAGCGAGCTGTTCTTCACCTGCGGCGCCGCTCCCGCTCTGATCTCCATCATCAAGGCCCTGATCGTGGACGCCGACACTGAGATCATGGCCATCGCTCCTTTCTTCCCTGAGTACCGCCCCTTCGTCAATGCCAACGGCGGCAAGCTGGTGGTCGTTCCCGCTGATACCAAGGCGTTCCAGATCCATCTGGATGAGGTGGAAAAGCGCATCACCAAGCACACCCAGGCCATCATCGTCAACTCCCCCAACAACCCCTCCGGCGTTGTGTATACCGAGGAGACTCTGAAGGGTCTGGCCGCCCTGCTGGAGCGCAAGAGCGACGAGTACGGTCATCCCATCTACATCATTGCCGACGAGCCTTACCGTGAGCTGGTGTACGGCGGCGTGAAGGTGCCTTTCATCCCCTGCCTGTATAAGAACACCATCGTGTGCTATTCCTATTCCAAATCCCTGTCCCTGCCCGGCGAGCGTATCGGCTATGTGTACGTCCCCGGCTTCGCTGATGACAGCCATGACGTGTACGCCGCCATCGCCGGCGCTGCCCGTATCATGGGCCACGTCTGCCCTCCCACGCTGATGCAGAAGGTTATCGAGTATTGCGCCGAGGAGCGCCCTGATCTGGTGGCTTACGACGAGAACCGCAATCTGCTGTACAACAGCCTGACCGAGATGGGCTACGAGTGCGCCAAGCCCGACGGCGCTTTCTACCTGTTCGTCAAGGCTCCCAACGGCGACGCCAACGCTTTCTCCGAAAAGGCCAAGCTGGGTCACAACCTGCTGGTGGTGCCCGCTGACGGCTTCGGCTGCCCCGGCTTCTTCCGCCTGAGCTACTGCGTGTCCAATGACATGATCCGCCGCAGCCTGCCCGCCTTCAAGGCCATGATCGGGTCCTATAAGTAAGCGATTCTTATGTAAAATTGCCGCATCCACAAGGATGCGGCAATTTTTTTCATCAGATTTAGGAAAAATTTCTCTTGCCAACCGGTTCATGCTTTATTATAATAGAATGTATATTTTTATTGAAAGAGGTGCTAAGGCATGAGTAAGGTATTCATTCCCGCCGGTTACAAAACGCCGCTGTCTGTCTACGAGATGCAGCGCGCCATTGAGTTCATCAAGAGTAACTTTCAGGTCAATCTGGGGCAGGCGCTGAATCTGCGCCGCGTTTCCGCTCCCCTGTTTGTCCGTGAGGACTCCGGTTTGAATGATAACCTGAACGGCGTGGAGCGCCCTGTCACCTTTGATATCCCCGATGTGGACGCCAACGGTCAGGTGGTGCATTCTCTGGCCAAATGGAAACGGCTGGCGCTGAAGCGCTATGAATTCAACGTGGGCAAGGGCCTGTTCACCGATATGAACGCTATCCGCCGCGATGAAGAAGTAGATAACCTCCATTCCGTCTACGTGGATCAGTGGGACTGGGAAAAGGTCATCTCCCGCGAGGATCGCAATGTCGAATTTCTGAAGCAGACCGTCCGCGCCATCGTGGGCGCAGTGGTGGAGACCAACGACGCGCTACAGATCGCTTTCCCCAGTCTGCACACCAAGCTAGAGCGTGAGGTCTACTTCGTCACCACCCAGGAGCTGGAGGATCGCTGGCCCGATCTGACCCCCAAGGAGCGCGAACACGCCATCTGCCGTGAGCATCACACCGTGTTCCTGATGCAGATCGGCGACAACCTGAAGCGCTCTGGCAAACCCCACGATGGCCGCGCTCCCGACTACGACGATTGGTCGTTGAACGGCGATATTCTGCTGTACAACCCCTTGCTGGACAGCTCCTTTGAGATCTCCTCCATGGGTATCCGTGTGGATGAGGCCGCTATGGACTATCAGCTGAATGCCCGTGGCTGCAATGACCGCCGTGAGCTGCCTTTCCACAAGATGCTGCTGAACGGTGAGCTACCCCTGACCATCGGCGGCGGCATCGGCCAATCCCGTCTGTGCATGATTATGATCGGCACCTGCCACATCGGTGAGGTGCAGGCCAGCCTGTGGGATAAGGAAACGGAAAAAGCGTGTGCTGACGCAGGCATTATGCTGCTGTAAAGTCTATCCCCATCACAGATATCACAAAAAGAGCGCTTTGCGGTTCCGCAAGACGCTCTTTCTGCATTGACTATCTGATTATTGCAGCGTATCCTCAAGGGCTTGCAGGCTCTCCAGCATAGCATCAAAGCCGGAAAGATCATTGTTGGCAAGGACTTCTTCCGCCCGCTGCAGTTCCTGCAGGATCTTTTCGTTCATGAGTGTGTACTGCCCCTGCTGAGTCTGGCACCAGGCTCGCTGCGCCGCAACGCTCTGCCGCAGCTTTTCAATCGCCTCTGCCCGGAACTCCTCGGTACGGCGGTGCGCGTTAATCTCAATATCCGCAATGTGCTCTTTCAAATGCGCATAATCGTCGGCAGCTTCCCGAAGCTTGTCGCTTTCCGCACGCAGCGACTGGGCCTCTGTCCGCAGCTTTTCATTCTCGTTGCGGAGCGCATCAACCTCTACCGCCAACTCATTCAGGTGCACCTGTGCCTCTGTCAGCTGCTGCTGCAGGACTTCCTGTCCCTGTTCCTCCTGACGCTGCTGCTTAGCCTGCGCATGCAGGGCACGAAGCGCCTGCTCTATGCGCTCATTGCTGCTGCGCAATTCATTGTTTTCATTTTCAAGTGCTTCGATCCGCTCTTTCGCTTCTCTGGCGGATTTTTCAATATAATTGATAACATCCCCACGGTCAAAGCCGCCAAACATGCAGGTTTTGAAATTTGTGCTCATATTTTTTCCCTCCGCAGATGCAACGCATTTCTCTTTCTACTAAAGATACCACAAATGCCGCCGCTTGACAACCAGAAAAAAATCAAAAAAAGTAAAAATACCTCTTGCATTTTGGAAAAATGTGTGCTATTATAAGCAAGTCGTCTGGAAGACATGCGCCGTTAGCTCAGCTGGATAGAGCGTCTGGCTACGGACCAGAAGGCCGGGGGTTCGAATCCCTCACGGCGTGCCAAAAAACCTGCTAAATTCGCAAGAATTTGGCAGGTTTTTTGTATTTTTCGAAGCAGTTAGAAAAATCCCAATGCCGCAAAATTCAACTTTAGTTCAACTCGCTTTCAAAAGTTCACGCCTTTTTCAAAAAGATATCTCCCAGGATATCGGCATTTCTCTGGTCTGCTTCTGCGATTACATGGCTGTAAATATCACAGGTTGTCGAAACTTGAGCGTGCCCCAGTCTCTTGGAGATCGACACAGAATCGACGCCGTTGAAATAGAGCAATGAGGCCATTGTATGCCGAAATGCGTGAGGGTTGATGTGCGGCAGGCCGTGGCGCTTACTGAATTTGGCAAGCCAGCTTGTTATGCTGTCCGGGTGCATCGGTTTTCCGTCTTCCTGCGCAAACAAGAATCCTTGATCGTGATAATACTCCCCCAGCCGCAGCCGTTCCGCGTTCTGCCATGCCCGGTATTGCCGAAGGAACTGCATCGTTTCCGTTGGCAGAGAAACCCAACGATCTGAGGTTGCAGTTTTCGGAGTAGATTCGTAAACACCAACATCCGGCGAATATAAAATGTTATTGCAGATGTGGATGCGATTCCCTGTAAAGTCAACTGTATTCCATTTTAGCCCTAACACTTCACCGCGCCGCGCCCCCGTGATAAGAAGCAGGTGCGTGAGCATTCTCCATTTCGGTGATTCCGTTTCAAGCGCATCACGAATTGCCGCCACCTGCTCGGGCTGAAAATAGTTGACCTCTTTTTTGCTGACCTTCGGCAAGGTCGCCTTTGACGCAACACTAAACGGGACAAGTCCCTCTTTCGCAGCCTGGTCAAGCACTGTAGAAATTAAACGGTGATGCTCCAATATTGTTTTTGCCGATAATCCTTCGCCGGTACGTTTATTTTGCCCTGGTTTGGCGAGATCGGTGTAAAAGCTATTCAGGTGATCGGCGCGGAGGTCTTTTAGCTTGATATGCCCAATGGCGGGATAGATGCGTGCTGCAAGGTCTCGATAACTCACAATGGTATTGTGTTTTGCTCCGCGCTGCTCTTTCAGATCAATCACATAATTGCAGTATTCCTCAAACTTCAAACGGCTGTCGGAGGTCACACCCTCCCGGCATTCCTTTTCAAAGGTCGCGGCGAAAGCCTCGGCCTTTTTTCTTGCGCTTTTCTCCGTCCATGTGGGCGAGACTTCAAAGGTCGCCGTCCACGGCTTGAGCTGCTTTCCGTCAGCACCTCGCCCGCGGTGAACACGGATAGAGTAGGAGATCAGCTTGCCGGACTTGTCCCGGCGTTCTTGAATGTTAGCCATCTTTGTCAACCTCTTTTCTAATCCTTGCAATGCTATTTCTCCGCGCCGTTCTATTATGAACGCTTACAGCGGACGAACATTTGTACTCAATAAAATCGTCTATTTCATCAATGAGACTATCAATTTTGTCATGTCCAATATAGGCGCATGCGTTGTTCTTTGTTGACTTGATTCCATAATGCAAACTTCGGTACTCACGCCCATTTTCATCTACTTCCGGCGGTTCATAGTCGAAAGTGTCCGTAACAATTTCGTATCCATGCAAATTCATGAGTTCTGTAATTAGCTTGTAAACATCACGTGTCCCAGACGTAATTGCATCGATTCTGTCCCCCTCGGTTTCGAAATCGTCTTCACATAGAAGCCATTCCGTTCTAACTCTTTCATCAAGTGGAATTTCTGGGAAAGCATTTTTGATTATTCTTGCTAAATCGGGCGTTAATGACGCTTTCCCCGTGATTATATCAGAGAGATATTGCGGAGTGTAATTGATTCTTTCAGAAAGACGTTTTGCTGTTATATTCTGCTCCTTTAACCACTGTTTAAGCCTTTTTCCGCTTTCCGTATTTATTTCGCGCTTTTTTCTGCCCATTTAGCCCTCCATAATAAATCATGTTTTAAATTGATAACTGTTTTACAAAATAAAGATTTTACCTTACAATACAAGCATACACCAGACGATACATAAAGTCAAGGAACATTATGAAAGGAGTGATTTAATTGTTCCAGACAGTGAGGCAAGCAGCGAGATGCTTAGAAGTCCCCGAACACCTCATCCGTTCTATGGTAGCACAGGGAGAATGCCCCGGAATTTATAGCGGAAGTCGTTTTCTTGTTCATGTAGAAGCCCTGCGCGAATATCTCGACACCGCAAGCAGAAGCAGCAAGGAGGCAGTAAGACATGAATAAAAATGAAAAAGCCCGCTCCACGGCGGCAACCGTGAAACGGGCGGAAGCGGCGGCTTTTGGCGAGGCAGCAGCTTCATTCTATGGGGAGTTTACCACGACAACGCCCGCGCGTCAAGTGTCCGATATTCTCCCGCACGGTGCGGCGAATGCCGTGGACGGCCAAACCCTCGCGGCGGCTTTGGGCTTCAAGTCTGTGCGCGAGCTATCAAAGAGAATCGAGCGTGAGCGCCGCGCCGGTCAACCAATCTGCGCAGCGGTCAGTGGCGAACACAAGGGCTATTTCATTGGCGATGCGGAAGAGCTGCGGCTTTATCTGCGCTCGCTTGACCGCCGTCTCCGGGAAGTGCGCCGGACACGCGACACTTGCAACGAGACATTATGCCGCTTGAGTGGCCAAGAGTTGATAGAGGGATGGTGACACCGTGGCAGAGAGACCAGGAGTTATGCTCTATTTTTCGATTCGCCCTGCCCTGAAACGCTTGAGCGCTGAACAGAAAGGGCAGCTTTTCGATGCAATTCTTGACTATGGTGAGGGCGGCGTCTTGCCAGATTTTGATGGAGTTCTCGGCGTTTGCTGGGACTTCATTCAGCCGATGATCGACCGAGACGCAGAATCCTATCGAGAGAAGTGCGACAAGGCAAGAAGGGCGATTGAAACACGCTGGGCCAGAGAAAGGGATACGGACGTATACGAACGTATTCAACCGAATACGGAGCATACCAATACCAGTATCAATACCAGTATCAGTTCCAACAGCAATACCAATGTTAGCGCCGGGAGTGCACAGCCAATTTGGGTCGGGAAAAAACAGCCAATTTAA
>ENA-OUQC01000938-OUQC01000938.1-human-gut-metagenome-genome-assembly--contig:-NODE-938-length-17349-cov-4.249046_pt1 | contig 17349 bp, 17 predicted proteins | sample MGYA00237942_ERZ548815 | MGnify/ENA primary metagenome ERZ548815 (study PRJEB26490, sample SAMN05194722) | human gut metagenome | biome: terrestrial biome; feature: human-associated habitat; material... | reverse complement strand
GCTCACTCCGCGCAAAGTGTTTTCTGCCACGCACATGTCGCGGCAGAAAACGTATCGTACAGCTTTCGCGTCTGCGGACGCGAAACTCTGCGAGGCTTTTTTGACATACTGAAAAAACTGCGGCTGCTGCCGCAGTTTTTTGCTGCTATTGTCATTCCACGCTGTCGAATATCGCCTTCGCCGCGACGAAGCGGCCGAATTCATCCTTCCAGCGGTGATGCACGGCGGAGGCGTCCCAGTTTGCAAGCGCGTCTGCGTCCATGTGCACGATTATCATAAGGTCGTACCGGTTCGGCCGCGCCACGCAGTTTTCAACAAAGCTGTAGCCGTGCACGCCCTCCGGCTTAGCCTCGCCGTCGAACATGGCCCTGACCTCGCGCACGAGCGCGGCCTTGTCCGTCACGCCGTCCGTAAATTTCACGATGATATGATGCTTCATGTTGCCCTCCGTATATATAAATTGATCATGCGTTGTTCAGCGCGCGGCCGTGGATGCGGCGTTTGACCGCCGCCTCAAGCCGCTCGTATATAACCGACAGCGCGACGGACGCTGCGCCGCAGGCGAAGAACAGGATAGGCTTGCTCTGCTCCAGCGTCAGCCCAAGCCTGTCCAGCAGCATGTATGTGATGCGTATCACGTCCTGATGGATGAGGAAGAAGCTTGCGCTTATGCCGCCGAGGAATATAGTCGCGCGGTTCGTGAGGAGCCGCGTCAGCACGCCGGGACCCAGCGCAAAAAGATACACCAGCGCGGCGGCGGGCAGAACGCAGAGCTGCGTGTTGCCGAAGGCCGCGGCGGCGGGCGTGCCGGAAATGCGCCTGAAGATGAGCCACGCCCCGGCAAAGAGCAGCATGCACGCGCCCTCCAGCGCGGCGGCCTGGCCGCGGCTCACGGGCTTTTCCCCACGCGTTATGAAAAGATAGCCCAGATTGCAGCCTATCGCAAAATCAATGCAGCGCGTTGGCGGGAACATATAGCACAGCCAGCTCACAAACCCCGCGTCGTACCCGCCGCGAAGCGCCGTGCACAAAGGCGCTGCGATAAGGCCGAGCGCGATATCAAGCGCGAACAGCGCGGCAATGGCGGCACAGGCCGCCCTGCGGCTGCGATAGCGCCGTATTGCCCGCAGGATGAACGGAAAGGCAAAGTATAAAAACAGCGACACGGACAGATACCACGCCACGCCGTTGAACGCGGAGGCAAGGCGCGGACTCCACGATTGGACGAGCAGCACGCTTGCAGCGAGCTTTTCCGCGATGAGCGCCGCCGCGCCGGGCTGCGGCGCGGTCTTCATGGTGTAAATGTCCAGCGCCAGTACCGGCAGCATCGTCAGGATGTGCAGCGGGTACAGCTTCCATATCTTCCTTGCGGAGAATTTGAGACAGTCGATAGGCGTGCGCGGAAGAGAGCGGTCATAGTAGCTGCGGCACATCAGAAAGCCCGACAGCATGAAAAATATTGCTACGCCCTGCACACCGAAGTCGGTTATATAGCAGTGATGCATGAAGGCGAGTATGCAGGCGATCGCCCGCACGGCCTGTAGGGAATCTATGCGCCCTTTCATAAGCGGCTCCTTCCGAATGTGATAACGGGAAAATTATAGCCCATTAAGGGGAAAAGCACAAGACCGCAAAAACTAAGAAAATTTAACAAAACCTTAGATTGTCATTTCAAATTGCCTGTGCTATAATAAACTGCTGTAATTTTCTACTGAAATTTTGTTTTATCGGAGTAATTTATGATTTCATGGCTGACAAGCACGACGCTCGGCAAATTCATTGCGACGTTTTTTATCTCCATGGTGCCCGTGATAGAGCTTCGCGGCGGCCTGCCCTACGGCATCGGCTTCGGGCTTGACTATCCGCTGGCGCTCACCGCGGCCATCCTGGGCAATATGCTGCCCGTGCCGTTCATCATCGCGTATATAAGCCGCATTTTCATCTGGCTTCGCGGCAAGCATAAAAAGCTGGACGATTTCGTCACAAAGATGGAGCGGCGCGCCCATCTCAAGGGGCAGAAGGTGGAAAAGTACGGGCCGCTGATGCTGCTTATCTTCGTGGGCATCCCGCTTCCCGGCACGGGGGCGTGGACGGGCGCGCTTATCGCCGCGCTGCTGAATATGCGCATGAAGCAGGCTCTGCCGTGCATTTTCCTCGGCGTGCTTATGGCCGCCGCCATTATCACGGCCCTGACCTTCGGCGTCATACATATAATCTAAATATACTGAGAGGGGGGCGTCTGCACGATGCGGCGCGCCCTTTTCATTTTGTACTTGGAATTGACAGCGAAACGATATATAATATATAAGCTATAGAAGAAAGAGGACATGCGCCGGTAAGCTGAGAGATTTGAACGGAGGAAAAAACATGAAAAGGGAATTTCGTGAGATGCTCAATCAGCGGGGGAGAAAGACCCTGCCCAACGTGCTGCTGGCCGCGGCGGAATGTGCGCCGCTGTCAAAGACCGGCGGTCTTGCGGACGTTGTCGGCACGTTGCCAAAGTCGCTTGCAAGGCTGGGGATAGATGCGCGCGTGATAACGCCGTATCACCGGGTCATAAAGGAAAAGTATGCCGCGCAGGTGCAGCATCTTTTTTATTTCTTTGTCGATCTGGGCTGGCGGCATGAATATGTCGGCATTGAGAAGCTGGAGCTTGACGGCGTCATAATTTACCTTGTGGACAGTGAACGCTACTTCGGCGATAAGATATACCGCGGCGGCTATGACGAGATAGAGCAGTACGCTTTCTTCTGCCGCGCCGTGCTCAACGCCATTCCGAACCTCGGCTTCACGCCGGACGTCGTCCACTGCAACGACTGGCACACCGCCATGATCCCCATGCTCGCGCGCACGCAGTACCCCGGCGCGATGCAGGAGAACATGCGCTTTCTGCTCACCATACATAACATCGCCTTTCAGGGCAAGTGCGGCTTCGACTTCGTGCAGGACCTTCTCGGCGTGGACGCGAAGTATTACACCGCGGAGTTCATGGAGCTTTACGGCTGCGCCAACTTCCTCAAGGCCGGATGCGTGTTTGCGCATAAGATAAACACCGTTTCCCCCAGCTACGCGTGGGAGATACGCACGCCGTATTTTTCCGAGGGGCTGGACGGGATACTCAACGCCCGCGCAAACGACCTTTCCGGCATAATAAACGGAATCGACAAGCAGGTGTTCAACCCCAAGACCGACGCAAAGATCCCCGCCCGCTTCGACCGGGGGCATCTCAAGGGCAAGGCACAGTGCAAGGCCGCGCTTCAGCAGCGCCTCGGGCTGGAGGTCCGCGCGGATGTGCCGCTTTTCGCCATGGTCACGCGCATGACGGAGCAGAAGGGCTTCGACCTTGTCACCTGTGCCCTTGATGAGCTGATGAGCCATGAGGATATGCAGTTTGCGCTTCTCGGCTCGGGCGACGCGCGGTTTGAAAACTTCATGCGCGGCGCGGAGGCGCGGTATAAGGGCCGCCTGTGCGCCTATATCGGCTATAACGAGGAGCTTTCCCACCTCTACTACGCCGGAAGCGACTTCTTCCTCATGCCCTCCCGGTTTGAGCCGTGCGGCCTGAGTCAGATGCTCGCCATGCGCTACGGCTCTCTGCCTATAGTGCGCGAGACGGGCGGCCTGCGGGACACCGTCACGCCGTACAACAAGTATACAGGCGAGGGCGACGGCTTCTCCTTCGCCAATTATGACGCATGGGAGCTGCGCGAGGCAGTGCGCCGCGCGCTGGATTGCTGGAAGGATGAGGGCGTCATGCGCGCGCTCGTCAACAACGCCATGCAGGCCGACTTCGGCTTTGAAATTTCTGCGCAGGAGTATGCAAAATTATACATATGTATGCTGTAAACAACACCAGATATAAAATATATTTCGGCGGCGGCTATAAGGAGCATTGGTCGCAGGACTATACGCTTTCGATAGAATATCATGACCGCCGCTATGTCGAGGCGGCGCTTGACGCCGCCGGACGCTGGCAGCCCGTTGGCGGCGACGCGGAGCTTACTGCGCTGCTTGCCTCCGACTCCTGCCCCGCGCTGACGCGGGTGTACTTTGAGGCCGCCGCCAGCGCCTATCATGCGGCGCAGGACTGCCTCTGCCGCGGCCTCACGCTCGACAGGCTGAGAGAGTGCTTTTATTCGGCGGGGAATCCCCTTGTCGCGCCGGAGCTTATGCGCCTTCTGATGGACGACTGCGGCTTTTCCATGAACGTGGCTTACAGCGTCACGGCGCACTGCTGTGCGGATATCCGCGCGGATGGCGTCGATACGGACGCCGTCTACGCGCTCCAGCCGCGCACGGCGCACGTGATGAGCCTGCTGCGCTCCACCGCGGCCAGCCGCCTTGCCGTCTCCTATGACAGCCGCCTTGAGGAATGCCGCTTCCCGGCCGGTGCGGCCGTCGCGGGGGGCGAGGTGCGCCTTGCGTTCCGCGTTCTCGGTGGATGTGTGCGCCGCGCCGTGCTCGTCGTTTACGGCGACGCCGGGCGGCAGGAGTACGACATGGCGCGCGAGGGGCAGCATTATGCCGCGCGCATCACCATGCCGGCTTCGCCGCAGGCGCTGTGGTACTTCTTCCGCGTCGAGACGGAGGACGGCACGCATTGGGTCTGCCCGGACGGCACCGGCTTCATCGGGCGCATCTGCGGCCGCGAGAGCGGCGGCTTCCGCCTCACGGCGGCGCTGGCGGACTTCAGCACGCCTGCGTGGTTCAGAAAATGCGTGATGTATCAGATATTCCCTGACCGCTTCGCCTTTTCCGGCGACGGCACGGCGCAGCGCGGCGTGGAGTATCACCGCGCCCTCGGCCAGAACGCGGAGCTTCACGCCAGCACGGATGAGCCCGTGCGCTGGCAGCCGCGCCCGTTTGAGCGCGACTACAGCCCAGACGATTTTTACGGCGGCACCTTCAGGGGGATAGAGGAAAAGCTTCCGTATCTCAGGGAGCTTGGCATAAGCGTCATATATCTTAACCCGATCGTTGAGGCGCGCTCCAACCACCGCTACGACACCTCGGACTATATGCGGCCCGATCCCATCCTCGGCACGGAGGCGGACTTTGAAAGCCTGTGCACCGCGGCGCGGGAGAGTGGCATACGCATCGTGCTTGACGGCGTGTTTTCCCACACAGGTGCTGACAGCGTTTACTTCAACCGTTACGGCAACTATCCCTCCGTCGGCGCGTGTCAGGGGGATAAGTCCGAATTCTTTGACTGGTACGATTTCAAAAGCTTCCCGGAGGATTACCGCTGCTGGTGGGGCTTTAAAGATCTGCCGGAGGTCAACGAGACGCAGCCCTCGTGGCAGCGCTTCGTCATAAGCGGCGATGACAGCGTCGTCAAAACGTGGCTGCGCCGCGGCGCGTCCGGATGGCGGCTGGACGTGGCGGACGAATTGCCGGATGAGACGCTTTCGCTCATCCGCCGCGCCGCGAAGGAGGAAAAGCCCGACGCCCTCATCCTCGGCGAGGTCTGGGAAGACGCCGTCATAAAGGAGAGCTACGGCCGCCGCCGCAACTACGCCCTTGGCTGCTCGCTCGACTCGGTGATGAATTATCCCTTCCGCGACGCGGCGCTGGCCTTCGCCCGCGGGCAGACGGACGCGTATGCCCTGCGCGATTTCCTCATCGGCCAGCAGATGAACTACCCCAAGCCGCTTTATTATTCGCTTATGAACCTTCTCGGCTCGCACGATGTAGACAGGATACGCACGGCGCTGTGCACCGGCGTGAACATCCGTTCGCTCAGCCGGGAGGAGCAGGTCAGGCTCAGCTTTACTGACGCGCAGCTTGCCGCCGCGGTTGAAACGGAGAAGCTGTGCGCCCTGCTGCAATTCGCCATTCCCGGCGTGCCCAGCATATATTACGGGGACGAGCAGGGCATGTGCGGCGTGTGCGACCCGTTCAACCGCCAGCCGTTCAAGGAGGGCGTAAGGGAGCTGCACGATTTTTACGCGCGCCTTGCGGCAAAGCGCCGCGGCGCGGACGCACTCAGCACGGGCGAGGCCGTTTTCATGGCGCCCAGCGTGGATGTGCTGCTGGTGCTGCGCTACATAAACGGCGATAAGGACGCCCTCGGCGAGAGCGCGCGCCCCGGCGCGTACCTTGCCGTCATAAACCGCGGCGCGCACAGCGCCGGCTTTACGGCGGACTGCACCGCGGCCGGATGCGGCATGTTCTCCGGATGCATCGCCGCGCACAGCGGCCGGATATTTGAGCTTTCAAAGGAAGGACAGAGAGAATGAACCACAGCACGACGACCGGCAAGGCGGCGGCGCGGTACGCGCTGCCGGCCGCATCCTGCCTTGTCAGCGGCCTTGCGGCATATCTCTTCGTGTTCACGAATAAGCTTGTCAATCTCGACGAGATAGCGGGCCTCTTTTCAAAGGGGGAATCGATCAGCTCCGGACGCTGGGCGCTTGCGCTGACAAGCTATATCTTCCCCGACCTTTCAATGCCGTGGTTCAACGGGATGCTGTCATTGCTGCTGCTCACGGCGGCGGTATGCCTCGTCATAAGGATATTTGAGCTTAAAAGCCCGCTGATCACGGCGCTGCTCTCCGCGCTGCTCATCGTGTTCCCCTCGCAGATAGTCACCTTTGCCTATATGTTCACCTGCGCGCCGTATGCGCTTGCGGTGCTGCTTGCCGTGGCGTCGGTGTATTTTACGCTGTGCGCCTCCGGTTGGCGGCGCTGGGCGGGAAGCGTCATTTCTCTGTGCCTCTCGCTGGGGATATATCAGGCATACCTCTCCGTCGCGGCGAGTCTTTACGTTGTCTATCTCATAAAGCGCCTTATCGGCAATGAGTGGGATGTGCGGCGCATCGTGCGCTGTGGGCTTGGGTGCCTCGCCGCGCTTGCCGGGGCGCTCGCGGCTTACTTTGTCGTCAATAAGCTCGTGATGCACATCGCGGGCGCTGAATATAACTCCTACGCCGGGGCGAGCTTCCAAACAGATATCAAATCCGTGCTGTTCGGCGTGCGCGTGGCGTTCACGGCCTTCCTCGGCTATTTCTACAAGGGGTATTACCACCTTGTCGCAACGGACTTTTCAAAGCTGCTGCACTTTGTGTGCGCCGGTATCGTCGTGTTTGAGCTGGCGGCGTATTTCATCCGCTGCCGCGGCGCGGCGCGGCGCGCGCTGCTCGCCGCACTCTGCGTGCTTTTCCCGCTTGCCGTCAACTGCCTTTATATCGCCTCGGCACAGCGGCACACGCTCATGCTCTACAGCTTCACGGCGGTGTACGTGCTTGCCGCGGTCACGGCGGAGGAGCTTATGAAGAATAGGCACGCCGCGGCGCGCGACGTGCTCAGCCTTGTCATGGCCGGGGTCGTGCTCGTCAATATTTTTTACGCGAACCGGCTGTATCTCAAGATGAAGCTGGAATATGAAAATGCATATGCGTTTTATTCCACGCTCGTCACGCGCATCAAATCCACGCCCGGCTATGAGCCCGGCGACATGGTGTATATCACTGGCGATGCGCACAACCTCCTGCACGAGTCGGATGAGATAGACACCTCCGACCTTGTCGGCATAATGGAGGGGCTTATAAACATCTACAGCCGCGGCGACTTTCTCACCTATTACGCGGGCTTCGACCCGCCTGCCTTTGACTGGGCGGCGTGGGATGCCTCCGGCGTGGCCGCCGCTGTCGCGGACATGCCCGAATACCCCTATGACGGGTCGGTCATAAAATCGGGCGAATTTATAATAGTAAAGCTTGGATAAATAAAAATACGGGGATATAGGAATGAGCGAGAGACTGGACGGAAAATCGAATAAATTCAGCCGCTTCTGCGCGGGGGCGATACTCGTGCTGGCGATGCTGTTCATGGCCTTCCTTCTGCCCATGTCGCTTATCCGCACCACCGGGATGAGCGCCGGTGCCTCCGGCCTCACCGGCGAGATCGTCACCTTCAATTACGATAACTTTTTCCTCAACGTGATAGTGCTGGCCATATGTGTGGCCACCGTCTATATTTTCAGCCGCCTGTGCGAGCATCTGCACCTTAAAAACCTCATCGCGGCGCTGATGCTGTGGACGGTGCTTTTCGGCGCGGCCTTTGTGTGCTCCGCCAAGCTCCAGCCGTCTGAGGATTCCTTCATCGTAACTTTCTTTGCCCGGCAGGCGGCAAAGGGCGACGTGTCTTATTATCATGAATACTTCACATTTTTCCCGTTCCAGTTTGGCTTCGTGCTGTATGAGGAGCTGTTTTTCCGCCTGTTCGGCCTTGTCCTGCCGAACGCGCCGGAGGGCTTTTCAAGCCTCGCCCTGCAAGGCGTGAACGTGCTGTGGACGGCGCTGACCTATTACGCCGTCGTCGCCTGCACCGGCTATATATTCAAAAGCGAGGACGTGCAGAAGGTCACGGCGATACTGCTGTTCTTCTTCCTGCCGCCCGTGCTGTTTGCAACGTATATGTACGGCAATGTGCCGGGCCTTGCGTGCTGCTGCACCGGCGCGTGGATGTTTTTGCGCTGTCAGGCGCGGCGCGGCTGGGGCAGCGGCGTGCTGTGCGCCGTGTTCTTCGCCCTTGCTGTGTGCCTGAAGCTCAATTCCCTCATCTTTTTCGCCGCCGTTGTGATAGTGTGGATAGTCTCGCTTATCCGCCGCCCGGAGGGGCGTTCCTTTGTCCTGCTTGCCCTGCTCGTATTCATGACGCTGGGGCTAAAGGGCCTGCCGCAGCGCTATTATGAGGCGCGCTGCGGGGAGGGCTTCGGCTCCGGCGTGCCGATGCTGGGGTGGATGGCCATGGGCGTCAGCGAGGGGCAGAGCTGCTCCGGCTGGTACGACACGGCCTATACGACGGACGCCTACAAGGCCGCCGGTTATGAGCGCGCCCCGGCGGAGGATACCGCCCGCGCGGCGATAAAGGCGCGGCTTGAATACTTCGGCGAAGAGCCGCGCGAGGGGGCGCGCTTCTTCTCCCGCAAGCTCCTCAGCCAGTGGAATGAGCCGACCTATCAGGGCCTGTGGAACAATCAGATCCGCAAAAAATACAGCGAGCCGGGCAAGCTGTACGAGCTTGTATGCCAGCGCTTCGCCCGCCGCCTTACTCAGCTTATGAACTATTATCAGCAGATGATATTCTTCGGCTTCACGCTGGGGCTTGCGCTGCTGATGAATAAAAAGGATATCACCGCCGCCCTGTTTCCGCTCGTGGTGCTCGGCGGGCTGCTGTACCACCTGCTTTTTGAGGCCAAGTCGCAGTATGCCGTGGGGTACGTGCTGCTCATGATCCCCATTGCGGCCTACGGCATCATGCATCTTTCGGACTTTGCCGCCGAGAGGAGCAGGAGAAAGGACCCCGCATATGGAAAAGACCTTTGACACGCCGCTTGAGCGCGCGCTTGCGCAGCTCAGGCGATATACGGCGCGCGACGCCGTGCCGTTCATATCCGCGCTCATTTTCGGCCTTGCCGCGCATATGTTCGCCTATACGAATAAGCTCGTCAATGCAGACGAGATAGAATCCCTCTTCGGCAAGGGGGCGACGGTCACATCGGGCCGCTGGGGGCTGGAGGCCGTGAAGCTCCTCTTCCCGGACTACTCCATGCCGTGGCTCTACGGGCTTGTGAGTCTTGTTCTGCTTGCCGTGTCCGTGTGCCTTATCGTCCGGCTTTTTGACATAAAGGGCCGGCTGACGCAGGTGCTGCTTGCCGGGATGATCACTGCCTTCCCCTCGCAGACGGGCACCTTCTGCTTCATGTTCACCTCCTCGGCCTATGCGCTGGCCTTCCTTATGGCGGTCCTCTCGGCATATCTCATCGCGCGCCGGGGCAAGGCGCTCTTCCCGCTGGCGGCGCTGCTGCTCACTCTGTCGCTCAGTATCTATCAGGCGTATATCGCGCTCACGGCGAGCTTCGCCGTGCTGTGCATGGCAAAGCGCTGCATGGACGGGGAGCGGGCGGCGGACACGCTTCTGTTCGGCCTGCGCGCGCTGGGCATGATGCTCTCCGCGCTGGCGCTCTACGCGCTTGTCACCTTCGGCGTTTTCCGTATAACCGGCGCGTCCTTCAATGATTACGTCACGGACAACGCAAACCCGCTGGGGCTTCTTGGCCGGGTGCGCATGGCCTATGACTTTCTTGTGTACTATCTCAGCTACAGGGAGTTCGCCCTGATAACCGGCGAGGCCTCGCGCCGGATGCATCTTGTGTGCATGGCGCTGTGCGCGGCGGGGCTTATCCGCCTGTGCATTGAAATGCTTCGGGCAAAGCGCGCGCTTTCCGCTGTGGTGCTCCTTGGCTGCACGGCCATTCTCCCGCTGGCTGTCAACTGCATGTTCCTCGCCATGTCCAAGGGCTCCATCCACACGCTGGTCATCTACAGCTTCGTCGCGTTCTATGTTCTGGCGGCTATGCTGCTGGAGCGCGCGTTTGCAGGCGGCGCGCCTCTGCGCCGTGCCGCGCGCGATGTTATTTATGTCTCTCTCGCCGTCGCGCTTATGAGCAATGTGTATTTCGCAAACGAGGTCTACCTCAAGATGTACCTCCAGTATGAAAACGCTTACTCGTTCTATTCCATTCTGCTCAGCCGCGTTGAAAGCACGCCGGGCTTTGACGAGAACACAAAGCTTGCCATCATCGGGGCGCAGGACAACGCCCTCACCAGCTTTGACGAGATAGACACCGGCTATATCATGGGGCCGAGCAAGGACCTTATCAACATCTACTCGCGCGGAAACTTCCTTCGCCGCTATCTCGGCTGTAACATCCGGCTTGCCTCGGCGCGGGAGATATCGATGCTTGAAAAAACAGAGTACTTTGCCGAAATGGCGGAGTATCCGTATTATGGCTCCGTGCGCAAGATCGGCGATTTCGTCGTCGTCAAGCTGGGCTGAAAGGGGGCGGCGTGAATGAAAAATGAACTCTCCCTCTGTGAGCGGGCGTATCTGCACCTGTGTGCCGCCGTGCGCCGCTTCGCGCTTCCGCTGGCGTCGTTTTTTGCTGTCGGTTTTCTTGCGCATATGTACGCGTTCACGAATAAGCTGCTCAACGCGGATGAGACCGCGGCGCTCTTCTCCAAGGGGGCGACGGTCACGTCGGGCCGCTGGGGGCTGGAGGCCGTGAAGCTCATCTTCCCGGATGTGTCCATGCCGTGGATATACGGCGTTATAAGCCTTGCGCTCATCGCGGCGGCCGTGTGCTTCGTGATATGCATGTTCGATATCAAACGACCTCTCACGCAGGCGCTGCTGGCGGGCGCGTTCGCGGCCTTCCCGGCGCTCACGGGGAACTTCTGCTATATGTTCACCTCCTCGGCCTACGCGCTGGCCATTCTCGGCACAGTCGCCGCCGTGTATCTTTTCCATAGCGGCGGGTGGAGGCGCGGCCTCGCGGGCGCTGTGCTGCTGGCCTTTTCCCTCGGCATTTATCAGGCGTATATCAGCCTCGCGGCAAGCCTGTGCGTGCTGCTTCTCATAAAGCGCCTCATGCGCGATGAGTGCACCGCGCGCGATACCATCATCCGCGGCGCGGTATATCTGGGCTGGCTCATAGGCTCTCTCGCGGCGTATTATATCGTCACGCTTATAGTTGAGGCCGCCATGGCCTCCGGCTATCAGAGCTACTCCGTCACGTCCGGGCTTGCCCCCCTGCGCAGTCTTATCACGGCCTATACCTCCTTTGCCGGCATATTCCTTTCCGGCAACTTCGGCTATGTCAATTCCGGCCTCTCCAGAGTTCTGCACCTTCTCTGTGCCGCCGCGGCGGTGGGCGTGACGGCCGCAAGCATACTGCGCCGCCATGACGCGAAGAAAACGGCGCTTGCCGCCGTGCTTCTGGCTGTGTACCCGCTCAGCGTCAACTGCATGTACCTAATCGCCTCCGTCGATATCATCCACAGTCTCGTGGTGTTCAGCTTTGTGTCGTTCTACGTGTTCGCCGCAATGGCACTGGAGGCCGTTCCGGCGGAGTGGGGGAGCGGCGTGCGCCGCGCTGTGAAGGGGCTCGTTCCGGCGGCGCTGGCGCTCATCATCGCCTGCAACGTGTACTTTGCCAACAAGGTCTATCTCAAGATGTATCTTGAGTATGAAAATGCCTACGCGTTTTATAACACGCTCATGGCGCAGGTGATGGATACGCCGGGCTTCGGCCGCTATACCGTCATTGACCTGGTCGGCAATACCTCCGACGGCGTCACGCGCTTTGACAATATCGACACCTCCGGCTTCACGGGGCCGAATGAGGAGCTTGTCAACACCTACACGCGCGTGAGCTTCATCAAATACTATCTCGGCCTTGACCTGTACATGTACCGTGAGGACACCGTGTATGACGCCGCGTGGTATGATGAGATGCCGTGCTATCCCGCGCCCGGCTCCATCCGCCTGCTTGAGGACGAGGGGCGGATAGTCGTCAAGCTTAGCTGAAAAAACTGCACCCCCGATGCGGCTTTTGCCGCGTCGGGGGCGTTTATCATGTCGTTATGTCGCTTCCGGCTTATTTGCGGCGTCTGTCCGCGATGAAGCCGCTCAGCCATTCAGCGCCCACGGCGATAAAGGCAAAGCTGCCGGAAAGAATGGCAAGGACCGTGTCGCATACCTCGGCCATTGCCGGATGCTCGTCAAAAAACTGCTTCATATCGTCATAACCTCCTGTATTCTATATTAGTATTATACTGCCGCGGCGTGCGCCGGTATAGCGCCCTTATGTATGCGAATGTGTCGGATTTATAGGAACCTTTATAATAAACACATTCTCCCGAAAAAAGCGCCTGTTCAGGCGGCGCGGCGCGGTATATAATGTCTGCAATAACAAAATTGCGGGGGAATTGGGATATGACGCGTCTTTATGAGAAAAACAAACTGACATTTGCGCTGGTGTGCATCGCGGCCTACGTTGTGCTGATGAGTCTGGCGGACGGCCTTTCACAGCAGCTTGGCGTTGAAAAGCTCGTCACGGCGCCCGTGGGCGCGGCGCTTGCGGCGCTGCTCATGCTGTGGATCCTGCGCCGCGGACTGGGGGAGGAGCTCGGCCTCTGCCGCTTCAAGGGCGATGCGCGGCGTTACCTCTATTTTCTGCCGCTGGCCGTGCTTGCAAGCTGCAACCTCTGGAACGGCGTGCATATGAACTTCACAGCCAGGGAGGCGGCGCTCACGGTCATATCCGTGCTCTACGCCCTGTGGATACTGAAGCACGGCGCAGACAAAACGGAATAAAATATATAAGCAAGGGGCGGCAGGATTTCCTGACGCCCCTGTGCTTTATTTCGCGGAGATGCGCACGTCCTCCAGCGAGGGCAGCACGCATGCCGCCATGCGCCGGAAGTCCTCTCCCGGCTGCTTCATATCAGGCACGCATATCACGTCTATCCCCGCCGCGTGCGCGGCCTGAACGCCCGCCTCGCTGTCCTCCAGCACGATGCAGTCCTCCGCACCAAATCCGGCCTTGCGCGCCGCCGCGATGAAGATATCCGGATACGGCTTCCCGCGCTTGACCTCCGGGCCGAACACCATCGCGTCGAAAAACCCGGCAATGCCGTCGCTCTCCAGTACGCCCCGCGCCCGTTCCCCGGCGCTTGACGTGGCCAGAACGATGCGGCAGCCGCTCTCCTTCAGCCGCGCCAGCAGCGCCCGCGCCCCCGGCTTTAGAGCCACGCTGTTTTTGAAGTAAAACCTCTCGCGTTCGGCGTATTGCGCCTTGCCCTCCTCCACGGAGAGGGGCAGACCGAAATTGCGGATGATGGCCGAAATGTTGTCGTCCAGCGTTTTCCCGCTGTAGTCGCGCAGATATACGTCCAGCGTGAAGCCCTGCCCGTATGGGCGCAGTATGTCGAGATAGATGCTGTAGCTTATGCCCTCTGTGTCGATAAGCAGCCCGTCAAGGTCGAAAATGACGGCTTTCTTTATGTATTTTTTCATCTCTATATCACCTGCTGTCTTATGCGTGCACATATATTAACCCCGGCGCGCCGTTTTGGCAATACCAGGTTTTGCCCGGCGGCTCAAAGCATCTGCCGCCAGTCCAGCGTGTATATGACGGGCGCGGCCCCGGTCATGCGCGAAAGCATCTCACCGTAGGGCGACACGAACTCCGTGCGTGTGTACAGCGGCTCAAGCGCGAGCGTGCAATCCAGCCGCGCCGACGCGACGCCCGCCGGAAGCGCCTCATACAGCATCCCGTGCAGCCTTTCCGCCAGCACCGCGCCGCTTTCCGTGCAGCCCAGCCGCGTCCCGTCAACATATACGGCGCACGCGGCGGAAACACCCGGCGCTGCACGCAGCAGCGCGTCGCTCACGGTCCCGGCCTCTCCGCCGGGCGGAGACAGGCGCAGCCTGTATCGCCGCTCAAGCTCCGGCACCGCCGCCTCCCGCGGGCATATCTCCTCCGCGGCCGCGGCCGCGGCGCACTCCCCGGCATCGGCACAGCTTATGCTGTACAGCCCGCTCAGCCGATTCCCGTCCACGCTCAATTCGCAGCAGGGCCTCAGATTTGCCGCCGCCGTCAGCAGCAGCGCCAGAATGAACAGCGCGGTCTTTTTCCTCAAACGATCACCTCCGCCGGTACCATATCGCAAAACAAAGCGCCGGTCAACACCTTCGACAAAGCTTCTGCGCCATGCCGCAAAGGTTGTAAATATCCTTATTTCCCGTCGCAGATACACTCCGCCTCGGTCACGGACACCTCGTATGCCGTTTTCTCCGCCGCGCCGTCCTCGCTCAGCTTTATATACTTGCGGCTTTGTATGCGCCCCTCCAGCCTTATCTGCGTGCCGACGGTCCACGCCGCGGCCTCGCGCGCTTTCAGCCCCCAGCATATGCACGGCAGATAATCGGAGCGGCCGTAGTGCCGATTCACGGCCAGCATAAGGTCGCAGATATCCCGCCCCATCGGCGTGCACCGCAGGTTCGGCGCCTTGCACAGCGTTCCGCTCAGCTGCACAAGGTTGCAGTCGTCCTCATCACACAGCATGAGCTCCCGCGCGAACACGGTTATCACCAGCTTCGCCCCCTCGCCGCGCCTGTTGTTGAAGGTGCGCAGCTGACCCGTCACGCACAGCTTTTCGCACTCTGCCGCCTCCAGCAGCGCAAGCTGCTCCGGCCGCACCACGATGTTCAGCGTGTCCGTGTTGCCGGAAAGGCGCTGCACCTCCAGCGGGAAGATATAAAACTGCTGCCCCCGGCTGGAATGGGAATAAGCGGGCCTGCCGGCCATGACGCCGCAGAGCTTCACGTAATTATTAGGGGATATCATGTCCATTATGTAGCCGTCCTTTTCTTGTAATAGATAGAAGGAAGCGCTTTGCACTTGTCCTGCTTAAATCTATTCTCACGCGGCACTTGAATATGCCAGTGGAAAAGGATATAATAGCTGTGCAATAATTGAGAAGGAGAATCTGAAATGGATATAAAAGACATCCTCGAAAAATGCGACCATACCCTGCTGCGCGTCGATTGCACCTCCGGTGAGATCCGCGCCCTGTGCGATCAGGCCATCAAGTATAACTGCGCCAGCGTATGTATCCCGCCCTGCCACGTTCCCGGCGCGAAGCGCTACGTTGGCGATAAGCTCAAGATATGCACCGTCATCGGCTTCCCCAACGGGTATATGACGACGGCGGCAAAGGCGTTTGAAGCGGCCGACGCCGTCAAGAACGGCGCGGACGAGATAGACATGGTCATAAACGTGTCCATGGTCAAGGACGGCTGCTGGGATGATGTGGAGAAGGACATCTCCGCCGTTCGTGAGGCCACGCGCGGCCATATCCTCAAGGTCATCATAGAGTGCTGCCTGCTCACCGACGACGAGAAGATCCGCCTCTGCGGCATCGTCGCAAAGTGCGGCGCGGATTATATCAAGACCTCCACCGGCTTTTCCAAGGGCGGCGCGACGCGTGAGGACGTCAAGCTCATGCGCGAAAACTGCCCCGCCTCCGTCAAGGTCAAGGCGGCCGGCGGCATTTCCAGCCTTCAGGACGCGGAGGACTTCATCGCCCTCGGCGCGGACAGGCTCGGCACCAGCCGCATCGTCAAGCTCGCCATGGAGCAGGAGAAGGCGGCCGGCGCGCCGGACGAGAATTACTGACGCGCGGAGAAAAGCCTTTTCATCGCGCGGCACAGCAATAGTCCGGGGAAGGACAGACCCAGCCATATAAGCGTGAACTGCGGGCATATCTGCCCCATCAGGTTGAAGGGCAGGAAGGAGTAATCCCACACGCCCATGCCAAGGCGCAGATTCACTATGCAGCCCGTGACGAATTCCACCGCCGTTATCACAGCAGGGCAGAGGATGAGCTTTTCCGGCGCTGTCAGGCGACTGGCGCTGATGATATACATCAGCGTGAAGCACGCGCCCCCGCAGGCCAGCATCGTCCAGTGCGTCCAGCCGCGCCAGAGTATTTCCAGCAGGCCGTATATAAGCCCGCCCGCGGTAAAGACCGCGATGTATTCAGCCATCTCTTTATCAACTCCGTGCTTATCTTTTCCTTGCCGCGGAATTTTAACCGCGGCGGGGGAATAAAATATTTGGCAGGGGCGAAAAAGTGCTTGACAATCCGCGGAAGTGAGCTTATAATGACATAGCTTAAAACAAAGAAGGCATGGCATCCACCAGCCTCACCCGGCGGCATCAGGCCGTCCGCGGTCAATAGGAACGCACCCTTTGCGGGAATTGTGTTTTTATGCGCGGATGCTGTGCGTCCGCGCTTTTTGCATTCTGTATTTAATTTTGTGCTGTTTACCGGAGGTGTTTCAGATCGCAAACGCTGTTCATCAAATCAACGAGGAGATTATTGACAAGGAAGTGCGCCTTATAGGCCCGGAGGGCGAGCAGTTGGGTATTATGTCCGCGCAGAAGGCTCTTGAGGTCGCTATCGAGCATGAGCTTGACCTGGTCAAAATCGCTCCGGGCTCCACCCCCCCTGTCTGCCGCATAATGGACTATGGCAAGTTCCGTTTTGAGCAGACCAAGAAGGAGAAGGAAGCAAAGAAGAAGCATGGAAGAATTATTATACTTATGGTGGCTTGCCACAGATTTTAGCTCGTAAAAAGGATGAGCTAAAAGCAAAATATTTGAGAGATTTGTTCAGCAAGGTGTATTTGGCTGATATAGTAGAGCGTAATAGCTTGCGTGGCGATGTGGTTATGGATACTTTGGTAAATATTTTGGCTTCGTCCGTTGGTTCTTTGACTAATCCTTCCAAGTTAGCTAATACTTTTGCTAGCAAGGGTATTAAGGTCAGTGATAAAACCATTGGGGCATATATTGATTATCTGCAGGATGCTTTTTTAGTGAATAAAGCGGAACGATATGATATTAAAGGCAGAAAGTATATTGCTTCACCATTCAAATATTATTTTACTGATGTTGGCTTACGCAATGCACGTTTGAATTTTCGTCAACAGGAA
>ENA-OUQC01000936-OUQC01000936.1-human-gut-metagenome-genome-assembly--contig:-NODE-936-length-17371-cov-4.281994_pt1 | contig 17371 bp, 8 predicted proteins | sample MGYA00237942_ERZ548815 | MGnify/ENA primary metagenome ERZ548815 (study PRJEB26490, sample SAMN05194722) | human gut metagenome | biome: terrestrial biome; feature: human-associated habitat; material... | reverse complement strand
GTTGAAGACGACGTGGCTTTCGGTCCCGAAAACCTGGGAGTCCCGCGTGAAGAAATCGGCCGTCGCATCACCGACGCGCTGACCGCCGTAAACATGCTGGAATATCGCCGCGCGACGCCGCACAATATGAGCGGCGGACAAAAACAGCGTATCGCGATTGCGGGGATTCTTGCAATGAAACCGCGCGTTATCGTACTTGACGAATCCACGTCGATGCTGGATCCCGCAGGTCGTCGCGATGTCATGAACGTCGTGAAAAAACTCAATAAGGAAGAAGGAATTACCGTCGTGCATATCACCCATCACATGGACGAAATCGTGGATTGCGACAGGGTAATCGTCATGAAAGACGGCAGCAAAGTTTTTGAAGATTCGCCAAAAGAACTGTTTAAGCAGGACGTTTCGCAATATAAACTCACTCTTCCGTTGATAAACCAAATTTACGTCAAATTGAAAGAAAGGGGGGCTGTCGGAGAAGCCGACGTGTTGCATGCGGCTGATCTGATTGACGCGATATGTCGATAGTAATTGAAAATCTGTCATACGTATATTTCCCCAAAACCCCGTTCGAGCATAAAGCGCTTGACAATATTTCGCTCACGGTCGAAGACGGCGATTTTTTGGGAATCATCGGCGCGACGGGCAGCGGAAAATCCACTTTCATTCAGCACCTTAACGGGCTTATAAAACTCACGTCGGGCAAAATTACCGTCGACGGGATCGAGTTGCACAACAAGCCCGATTTGAAAAAACTCCGCGCGGAAGTCGGCATGGTTTTCCAGTATCCCGAATATCAGCTTTTTGACGAAACCGTGGAAAAAGACGTGTCGTTCGGCCCGAAAAATCTGGGGCTCAAAAAGGACGAAATCGCGGAAAGGGTGAAAGAAGCCGTCGAAACGGTGGGGCTCGATTACGAACAATTCAAAGAACGTTCGCCGTTTGAACTCTCGGGCGGACAAAAACGCCGCGTCGCAATCGCCGGCGTTATCGCAATGCGCCCGCAAATCCTTGTTCTGGACGAGCCTACGGCAGGGCTCGATCCCGTCGGCCGCATCGAAATGTTCGACCTTATCGCGAAATTGAAAGAAACCACCGTAAAAACCATAATAATGGTGTCGCACAATATGGACGAAATAAGTGAGGTCGCAAACAAAATCGCCGTGCTCGAACACGGAAAATTGCGTTTTCACGGCACGCCGAAAGAACTTTTCAAACACGCGGAAGAACTTGAAGAAATCGGGCTGGATATTCCGACCGCGATAAAACTTAAAAACGAGCTGAAAGCGCGCGGCGTCGAACTTTCGGACGACATCGTTACGGCAAACGACTTTGTGGAAGCCGTCGTAAAGTGGAGGGAGAAAAGATGAAAGACCTGACTTTCGGACAATATTATCCTTCCGATTCCGTCGTACACCGCATGGACGCCCGCGTCAAAATTCTTCTGATGATTTTATATATCGCGGCGATTTTCTTTATTTCGAGTTACTTCGGATACGCCGTAACGCTCATATTTATTCTGGCGTTTTCGCTTGTTTCGAAAGTGCCGATCACGAAGATTCTGAAATCGGTGAAGCGCATTACGGTGATACTTGTAATCACCGCGCTGCTCAACTTGTTTTTCGTGAAGACGGGCAAAGTCATCGCGCACTGGTGGATATTCACAATTACCGATTACGGACTTAATTATGCCATAATGATGGCTTTAAGGCTCACTTTTTTGGTTATCGGCACAACTTTCCTTACTCTTACGACAACCCCTACGGAACTTACGGACGGGCTTGAAAGCCTTATGACTCCGCTGAAATACGTCAAAATTCCCGTGCACGATATCGCCGTAATCATGTCGATTGCGTTAAGGTTTATCCCGACTCTTATGGAAGAAACGCAAAAGATTATGAACGCGCAGAAGGCAAGGGGCGCAACGTTCGACACGGGGCATCTGCATCAGCGTGCGAAGGCACTTTTGCCCGTGCTTATTCCGCTTTTCGTCAACGCGTTCAGGCGTGCCGACGAGCTTGCGTTTGCGCTGGACGCAAGGTGTTACAACGCAACCGAAAACCGCACGAAATACAAGGTGCAGAAAATCAAAGGCTCGGATATCGTCGGCATACTTGTCGTCGGCGGATACCTTGCGCTGGTCATTGTCGACAAGTACGTTTTCGGGGGATTGTTCTGATGAAACGCTATAAAATCACCGTATCGTATCTCGGCACGAATTACTGCGGTTGGCAGACTCAGAAAAACGGAACGAGCGTTCAGAGCGTGCTGGAAAACGCGTTTTCAAAATTGTTCGGCGCAAAAACCGCCGTTACGGGCAGCGGCAGGACGGACGCCGGGGTGCATGCTCTCGGACAAGTCGCGCATTTCGACGCGGAAACGTCGATTCCTGCCGAAAAAATTCCTTTTGCGATAAACACTATGCTCCCGGAAGACGTCAGGGTTTTGAGTTGCGAGGAAGTATCTCCCGATTTTCACGCAAGGTTTCAGGCAAAAGAAAAAACGTACGTTTATAAACTTTATCTGTCGCCGCATCTCAATCCGCTGAAAAACGCCACGGCGGAAAATATATGCGTCCACCTTGATTTTGCGGAAATGGAAAAAGCCGCGCGGTTTATCGAAGGCACGCACGATTTCAGGTGTTTCGAGGCGTCGGGAAGCAGCGTAAAGGACACCGTAAGGACGGTTGAAAAAGTCGAAATAATAAAAAACGGCGAAGACGTCGAAATAAGAGTTACGGGCAACGGATTTTTGTACAATATGGTGCGGATTATCGCAGGCACGCTCGTTGACGTCGGCAAAGGGAAAATCGCCGCAAACGACGTCGAAGACATAATAAAATCCGGCGACAGGGTGCGTGCGGGCAAAACTCTTCCCGCAAAAGGGCTCACGCTTTATTCGGTGAAATACAAATAATTTCGGCCTGAAAACGTTAAATTTGCCGAAAAAACAATCTTTTGACGTCGAAAATGACGTTTTATGCTTGACAACAATTTTTTTCTTGGATATTATATATAAGTCAAATTTAGGATTGTACATTGGTTATAAAGTTAGCCCCTTGTAATTATTGTACGCCCAAAACGCTTACATTTTAATTGTTAGGAGGTCTTTACCATTATGAAAACTTATATGGCAAAGCCCGCGGAAGTCGAAAGAAAGTGGTATGTGGTCGACGCTACCGATATGGTTCTCGGTCGTCTTGCAAGTCAGGTCGCGATGGTTCTTCGCGGTAAAAATAAACCCACGTTCACTCCCAACGTCGATACGGGCGATTACGTCATTATCATCAATGCCGATAAGGTTCGCCTCACCGGTAAAAAACTTGAAAAGAAATACTACCGTTATCATACGGGTTACATCGGCGGTCTCAAAGAAGTTCAATACAAGAAACTTATGGCCGAAAAACCCGAATTCGTCGTATACAAAGCCGTCAAGGGTATGCTTCCCAAAAACGCTATCGGCCGTACGATGATTAAAAAACTCCACGTGTATGCCGGCAACGAGCATAATCATCAGGCACAACAGCCCGTTGAGTTGAAGTTCTAATGAGGTGTAATTATGGCAACTAAAAAAACCGCAAAGAAAAAAGTTCAATATTGGGGCACCGGCCGTCGTAAAAAGGCCATCGCCCGCGTTCGTCTTATCCCCGGCGGAGAAGGCGCAATCGTAATCAATAAACGCGATATTACCGAATACTTCCCGCAGGACACGATGAAACTTATCGTCCGTCAACCCCTTGTTCTCACGAACACGCTTGACAAATACGACGTTTTCGTAAACGTGTGCGGCGGCGGCTACACCGGTCAGGCAGGCGCAATCCGTCACGGCATCGCCCGCGCTCTTATCGTTGCAGAACCCGAACTTCGCAGCGCGCTTAAAAAGGAAGGTTACCTTACCCGTGATCCGCGTGCGAAAGAACGTAAGAAATACGGCCTTAAAAAAGCAAGAAAGGCTCCGCAGTTCAGCAAACGTTAATTTTCGTTTCAAAATCGAAACCCGTCTTCGGACGGGTTTTTTGTTTGGAAAATCCGCGCTTCTTTTTTTGCGGAATTTTGCGACAACGGTTGAAAGGCATCGCACGATGTGGTAAAATATCCCTATGAGAAAAACTGCGCTTGTGACGGGTATGCATACGAGCCTTGCGTATCTCGTCGCCGAAAAACTTATAAAAGACGGAAATATGCGCGTGATTGCGCCCGTGCGCGTGCGTGAAAGCGACCGCGTCGACGCACTTATCCGAAATTACGGCGAAAACGTCATTGTCAGCGATTTCTCGCCGCTTGATTTTCAGGAAGCGAAGGAACTTGTCGCGGCAGCCGATTATATATTGAATCTTGATTTCGTCGGCATGCCCGAAAGCGAGCATTTTCCCGATTTTGCGGAAAAGGTCAATTATTTTTATACGAAAAACCTTGTCGACGCCGTTATCGAAACGGGCTCGGACGCAAAGATTATCGAGCTGTCGACAACGGGCATATACGGCGGAAGAACGATGAAACGGCCGTACGCGGCGGTCGGGCACCCCGCAATGCCGGCGTATTACGACCTTGCGAGCGTGTCGAAACTTCGCGGCGAAAGATACCTTGTCGAAAGCGGAATAAAAGGTTTTTACGTGCTCCGTACCGCCCCCGTCGCAGACGAAACTTTTGTAAAACGCATGCTTGACGGCGCGATGATTTTCAAAAATCCGCTTGACGCGCCCGCCGAGTTTATCACGGCGGAAGAACTGTCGGAAGTGATATTCAGGCTTGTCGTAAGCATTGACGAAAACGAAAAGAAAGTGAAAGAAAACGCGATTTACGACGTCGGCTGCGGCGAGCGCGAAATATATCGCGATTTCGTCGCGAATATTGCGGGAAAACTTAAACTCAACGTCGACAAAATTGCCGAGCCGAGATGGTTTGTAAAACGGTGCGGATTCGGCGCGTGGATAAAGGACGGAAGAGTTTTACAAGACGCATTCGGCATTGAAAAAGTCAGCGTCGAAAGATATATCACTGAAAACTTGGTAAAAAACTCAAATCGCATATTCGGCACTTTATCGCCGCTTATTAAGAAGTTTATCGTGTCAAAACTGTCTATTATGACAAATTCGCCGTACTATTGGCAGGAAAACGGAATGAACGACAGGGTTAACGTTTTTTACGGCGGATACGACAAAATAAGGGAACTTCCTTTGAAAATTTCGGACGTTTCGATAACCCAAACGGAAGGCGGCGATCCGCCCGGGTTTTACGAGAGCGAAAACTCGCCGTATCTTACCGAAAACGACCTGAAAACTTATGCGGCGGCGCGCGGCGGAAAATGCTTTGACGTGAGTACCCGCGGCGTGGATTTCAAGCGCAAAACGCTGTGGGAATGTGCAAACGGCCATACCTTCAAAATGACGCCGTACGGCGTGCTTTGCGGCGGATACTGGTGCGGCGAATGTATGACGCCCGCCCCGTGGAAGTATTTTGAAAGCGTGAAAAAATCCGATTATCACAATTTCTTTTATAAGGAAGAGTTTTTGCCGTACGAAGAATACGTCATATCCGCAAACGATTATCACGACGTAATGCGCGAGGACTCCGCCGAAAAAAACCTGAAACCCGACAAAATCAAAAAATTCAAAAAAGGCTGAAATGGAAAATATCTTATTCGTTTATGAAAATCAACTGCCCGATAACTTTTCGGAAAACGTCGAAAAAGCGGGAATAACGCCGAAAGTCGCAACGCCAAGCGACGAACTTAATTTCGACAAAATCGACGCCGTCGCGTATTTCGGCGAAAACAAGGATAATCTGAAAACCGTTGTCGAAAAAGCCGTCGAAAGCGGCGTGAAACGCGCGGTTTACGTTGCGAGCGCGATTTGTTACTTCAACAGGCGCAATCCCGGTCAAAATCTTGAAAAACATCCGTTTGTGAAAAATCAGACCGATTGCGAAAACGCAATCCTTGCTTTTTCGGACAAAATATCGGTGTCGGTTGCGGAAATTCCTTTGGCGTATCCGCTTCCGAAAGAAATATTTACAATCGGCGGCGTACCTGCGCTGAAATTTCGGAATTTTTATCTGACTTTTGACGGGGGATATCCCGAAATCGGCGACGAAAGTGCGGCTGAGAGCGTTTTAAGCGTGATATTGAACGGCAAAAACGGCGTGATATATCCGCTTTGCGACAAAAACGCGAAGTTCAAGGCGATGCTGAACGAAAAGTATCCCGACGTAAAAGTATACGAATTCCCCGAAGAATTGTGGTGGGTGCTTGCGTTAAGGGCAAAATCGTCGCTCAAAAAGGCGGGGTTGACCGCAAAGACCGACATAAAGACGCTTTACAAAAAAGACCTGTATGAAAACTACTTTTTCGACGATACGGAAGTAAGAAAAGCACTCGGCTACAAATAAGGGTTTGATTGCCAAATAATTGGAAAATGCCCGAAAAGTGTCCCGTTGACACGGATCGGGCTTATTTTTGCCGCAAAATGTGTCAACAGGACAGATGAATTGACACGGTGCACGCTTCGCTTATGACCAAGCATTGTCGCTTCGACGATTGTTTGGTCATAAGTGCAGTTTATGACGCGTGGCAATCTCCCGGAAGGGCTGCCTTGTGAAAGAATGGCTGAAATTAGTGGAGGAATTGTTGTTTTTGTCGGTTTTTGAGACGAAATTTTGTGTTTTTTACAACTGTCGAAAATTTTTTTGGTTTCGTTTGCGGTTTTTAACGCTCGGAAAACACAACATATTGTGGTCGGAAAAATTTTGGAAGATTTTCGGTATTTTTCGTAGAAAAAAGTAACAACATTGTATTGACGGCGGGCATTTTTTCTTGTAGAATATAATTATCTATATATGTGAAATTGTGCAGGCCACGTTTCACGCACGCATATGTATGCGCATAAGGAGGCTATTATGAAACGCAACTCGATTTACAAGAAAGCGTTAGTGCTTGCGGCGGTGCTCGCCCTTGCGCTGATTCTTCTCGTAGGTTGTGGGCAAACGACGAGCGGGGATTCCAACCTCAATCAGTTCGTTAAGCCCGACACCGGTTCGCAACAGCAGACCGAAACGGTAAAGACGGCATTGTCCGGTAACGCTGCCAGACAACTGTTGCTGACCTCGATCATCAATGCAAAGACGGTCGAGCCGAATTCAAGGTACATAACGTTCTCGTTCGCACCTTACGTTTACGTCGAAAAGGAAGGCAAGACGGATAAATACACCGTCAAAGTCAAAGGTTCCATCGACACGCTCGGCGGACGCGATGACAAACAATATCCCGTCAACGAAAGCGTAATGACCTTTGAAGTGCTGAAAGAAAGCGCCGACCTTACGACGGTTGTCCTTGGCATTTACGCAAAGGGCGGCGATATGTATATCGACTTCAACGACTATGCAACGGGCAAAGCGGTGCATCGTTACTACGTGTCCGATTCGGATATCGCATACGTAGTGGGGCTTTTCAAGGATATTCTCAACCAACTGAAAATCGAAGAAGTGTTGACGGATTACGACCTTGGCAGCCTTATTAACGACGCAGGCGTTAAAAACCTTATTTCCACCATTCTCGGCACGAAAAGCGACGATAAACTCACGCTGTTCAATATCATGCTTTCCCTTATTTCCGAAAGCGGCAGTTACTCCGTAACGAACGCCGACGGTTCGGTCGATCTCGTGATGCCCACGAAACTCAACGCGATTTTCACGAATAAGGCCTTGCTTGAACAAGTCGGCAACGTCGTCAACGGCTTGCTGGGCAAACAATCCGACATTATCAAAGGCGTCGTCAACTTCCTTGTCGGCGATATTTTGTCGGGCAAAAAGACGCTTAACACGGCGTTTGTCGCGAATATCAGCAACAACCGTTTCCAGAAACTTGCATTGAACGTCGTCAGCACGAAAGGCGGCGTCGACAAGACGATGGAACTTGGCGTAGGCGGACTTTCCAAATCGGCGGACTTCGCAAACGAAGTCAAAAATTCCATGCCCGAACTTGTCAAAGCGGACAGGAAGAATTACAGCTTCACGACGCTCAGTGCCGACCTTAACGTAAATCTCGACATTGCAAAACAAGAGTACAGCATTGAAAACATCGACGGCGCCGTTGGCGGCGCGATTGCCAAAGCCCTTGAAGGCATTACCGGCACGGAAATTTATAAAAAATCCGATGCTATCACAATTGACGAACCGCTCCAAATCAGCCTCCACCTCAAATTGCGTGCGGAAATCAACCTTAAAGATAACAAGAAAACCCGTGCAGTCATCGAACTGAACGGAAAAGATAAGAAAGGCAACGACAGGACCTATCTCGGTCTTTACTACATCGGCGCGGACAACGCGCTTTATGCCGATATGTCCGGACTCGGCGGCGGCAAAGCGATGATCCCCGATATCAACCTGAATCAGATTCTGAAAGACCTTATCGCGGCGAAAATCCCCGAAATCCCCAGCATAATGGAAATTATCGGCGGCAAAGGTTCGGGCGCGGCATCGGGCGACGTCATTAACGCAGGACTTATCGAAGCGGTTCAAACCGCAATGGATAACGGCGAACTTGTCGTGACGCACTACGGTCTTGCGGCGGGCGACGACGATTCGGCTGCTGTCGAAGAAACGGCAAGCCTTGACATTATGGCGCTTATCGGCTGCTTGAACATCGTCAAAGGCGACTCGACTCCGCTCACGGTGGAAAGCATTTCCGCAAGCCTTACGAAAGACGTAATTGCAGGTCTTATGGGCACACTCGGAATGAAACTTCCCATTGACCAACTTGACCTTAAAATTTACCAAACCCGTGAAGATTACGAAGCGGGCGAAGAAGGCTGGAAAATCGACGTCGCCGTCAATATGGCGACCGAAGAACGCGGACAAATTCTCGGCGCGAACGTCGGTTTGTTCCTTAACTACGGCAACCCCGATCCTTCGCTTGACGGATATCTCAAAGGAAAGGAATTCAAGAGCGCCGAAGAAGGCGGCGAATACATCAACGCCGGTAAATTAAAATACAAAGACGGCGAATTCGATTTTGACCTGTGGGTAAGTATCGGGCTGGAACTCGAACTTGAATTCAACGTCAGAGAAAACAGCGTACTTGACCTTTCCGCACTCGGAAAGCTTTTGTACAATCTTGCGTTGAAAGTGGAGTCTCCCGACGGCGTCAATGCGAAATTCAACCTTAAAATCAACGCCAACGCCAACGTAATGGCGCTTGTAAAGGCGATTAAGAACGGCGCGGACGTTGCAAAGATCCTCGGCGCAATCGACGCGCGCATCGACATTACGACGGGCGAAGGACAAAACGCAAAAACAGCCGTATTGCTGCTTGAAGACGGCATGCTTTATCTCAACAGCAGCGACGGTCAATTCAGAAAATATAAAATCAATATTTTGGAAGCCCTTGGCGGAAACTTCAAACTTTTCGGCAAAGACGTTTCGGGCACCGGCAGCGCACTCGCATCGGGCGAAGGCGATACAACCGAAGGTGAAGGCGGCGACGCTCCCGCAACCGAAGAAAAGGCGAAGTTCGATATCGTAGGATTGCTTCTTGCAAACATCAACTGCATTTCCGTAAACCGCGACAGACTGGAAGTTGCGATTGCGGATACGCTTATCACCGCGCTTCTTAACGGTCTGGGCGTCGATACGGAAATCGTGAAAGGGCTTAATTTCTCAAACAGCGGCACCGCGATTTCTCTGGAATACGACGGACTTAACCTGTCGAAACTCTGGCTGAAAGCAAACGTAGGCATTCAGCAGGGCGACAATGCGGCGCTCGGTCTCGGACTCGGTCTCGGACACATCGTGCTTACGGTCGGTCAGCGCAACCTTGCCGCACTTGGCGAACGTAATATTCTGGAAGACGAATATCAGGATCTCTTGAACGGCGGCAACGTATATCTCGGACTCGGCGCGGAAATCGACGTCGCACTTGACGACGAAACTTACGTTCTTGAAGATTTGTTGGGCGCGCTTGTCGCGAACTTCACGCTTGGCACGACAATCGACATCAAAGACGAAATCAAGGGCGGTTTGACCTTCAACATCGTTGCGGATATCGACATTTCCAGCAAGCCCGACCAGAACGATTCCCGTATTCTCATCGAAATCAGGAAAAAATCGAACAAAACAGTCTTCCTTGGTCTTTACTATGACCAGAAAACCACGACGCTGTATCTCAAAACGGAAGGCGGCACGATTATTCAGCCCGTCGCGTTGAAATTCGACCTTATCGGGCTCCTTGAAGGGCTTATCAACAAGGGCGACGGCACGGCGTCTGCGGACATCGACTTGTCCGAACTCAATCCCGTAATACTCCTTGGCAACAAAGGCTTGCAGATTCAGGTAATGACGGGCGTTATGAAGCTCCTTGTCGGCGTGCTTGTCGGCGATATGAACGATTATATCGAATACAATGCGGGCGCAACGAGTTATAAATACTACGCTTACGACGCAAAAACCGACTATACGATTTTGCAAAACGCATATCCTTTGGCAAATCCCGTCGGACAAAAAGACCTGTATCAGAGAAACGTCGATAAATATGTTTATGAAAACGGCGAATTCACGCTTAATAACGATTATGTTGGCAACGACTTCTTCGTAAAAGCGAAAGAAGGCAGTTTCTTCTACGTATTGAAAGACAATGCTACGGGTATCGACGAAAAATACTTTGAAAAGAACGCCGACGGAACTTTGAAAGAGTTTGCAAACTCCGGCAGAAAGTTCACGCTCATCGACGCTTCTAATAAGGATATATACGCGAGCGCGCCTAAGTACTATCAATCCGAATTCAAACGTGCGGACACTCTCATGTTCGATATGGATAAGGACGTGATGGAATTTACGAAAGGCTTTATCCCCGCGTACAACAAGACAAGCGGTCTTACCACCTACGTCAAAGTGGACGCTTCCAGACAGGAAGTCGCTCTTTACGAAGTCTTCACGCAAGGCTACACGATGAAAGACGTCTTTGACGAAAACGGCAAACCCACGGGCGAAACCAAGAGAATGGAACTTAAACTGCCCGAACTCGGCGCATCCATCGTCATCGGTAAGATCGAAGACGGCGACGTGTCCGTGGTCGAAGGCGGCACAAAATTCAGCGGTATCGGCATCGGTATCTTCATTATGAGAAACGGTCAGTCCGATCCTCACGGCGTCCATTACGTCAAGATCGCGGCAGACGAAACCTATACCGGCAAGAGATACAATCTTGTCGACGGCACGTATCAGGAAGCGGCAGACGGCGAATATAAGCAAGTCGCAAACACCGCCGCAAACGTCGCAATCAAACTCGGCAACATTCAGCTTTCCGAAAAAACGTTCAAGGAAAGCTATGGAGTAACCTTTGAACAGTTCATCGACGGTCTGAAAAACGAAAATCTCCCTGAAGCGGACGCAACGAATATTAAGGACCTTACCGTATACGTCAACGTGGAAGCGGGCATCGAAATCGGCGCAATCAAGACGGCGGCGGGCGGCGACACCTGGGCGATCGGCGGCTTGCTTTCGGGCGTCGTCAAAGGTAATGAAAAAGTCCCCAGCGCGCTTGCAAACTTCCTGAAATCGTTGCTCATTAAGTTCAACGTTCAGGACGCATTCAAAGACGTAATCGGTCTCAGAATCGCCGGCAACGTGAACCTCGGCGCGCTTTTAAGCGGCAACACAAAAGACACGATGCAAATCGTCAAGGCGCTTTTGATGAAGAGCGACCTTGCGGTTGAACTCACCGACGGCTATCCGTGGGCGGCGAAGAAGACGGTTGTCGGACTTTACGTCACGGAAGGCACGATTTACATCAACATCAACGGCGAAAAGACCATCAAAGACACCAAACTCAAAATCGGCGTAGATAAAGTCCTGGGTATGGTGGGCGGCGCGTCCACGGGCGCACTTGCATCGGCTGATGTCAAAGGCGTTGACGGCATACTTTCAATCATCAACAACATCGTCAAAGAAATCAGCATTTACAGAAACGACGAAGCGTCGGGCATGACGATTTCTCTCAGCAAGAACATGCTGGGCGCGATTCTGAAACTCGTTGCGGACATCGACGGCGTTGATCTGAAACTCAACGAAACGAACAGCTTTATCGAACTTAATACGAAAGTTACGAACGACAAACCGTACCTTCTGAAACTCAGCGTCGGTATCGACCCCTTGGTACTCGGCATTGCGCTTGGCGGATTGAAGATCGGTCTTGCGGCAAACAACGACGTACTCAAAAACCTTAACAAAGCCGAATACAAAGGGCTTTCCGAAATCGAAACCATGGCGCTTGACGTCGAAATCGGCGTTGACCTTGGTCTGAAACAGGGCGAATTCCCCATCGGCAAGCTTGTTTCCGGCGTTTTGCAGGCAACGGGCAAAGACCTTGAATTCCCGCTCAATCTCGATATTCAGAACGAACTTGACCTTGACCTTCGCGTAAGGCTCGCGGGGAACCTTAACCTGAAAGATTTCGGTAAATCCGACCTTATGTTGCAGGTGAGAAACGCAGCCCCCGGCAAAGAAAAGACCATACTCGGCTTGTACTTCACGTCCGAAAAAGACGCAACGGGGAAAGAAATTCCTTGCCTGTACGTCGAAACGCAATTCTTCAGCCAGAGCGCACCCGTAAGAAGCAAGGTTGAAAACTTTGACCTGCTCGGAAGTCTGCTCGGCAAGACGGTCAGCGGCGTTGTGGAATACCTTGGCGGAAAAGTCGAAGGCACAGGCACGGCTCTTGCTTCCGACGACGGAAGCACGACAAACGAAGCGGAAATCCTTCTGGAACTTGCGTCAAAGAGCATTCAGGTGAAGATCGCGGAAGAAACCGTGAAAGGACTGCTTGAAGCGCTTGTCGGCGACAAGGTCGGCGACGACATTATCGAAATCATCAACGGTCTGGGACTCTCCGCAGAAGTCGCGGTGAACCTGAAAGACGAAAGCAAACCCTTGCTTTCGGTCGTTGCGACGTGCTCGTATCTTGATCTTGGTATTCTTGTCAATAAGGTAAATCTCAGCACCCAAAAACAAGATATCTTCGGCACGACCATTAAGGACAACACCTGGACAAAGGCAGAAGACGCAAAGAAGAGTGCGCTCGGCGTACAATTCGGCGTCGAATTGAATTACGATATCTCAAACGGCAAGCACAGTCTTGACGCAATCCTTAGCAACGTCGCGTCGGCAGCGGCTTTTGAAAAAGACGCTGGCGCGGCAACCGTCGGCAGTATTTTGAAAGCGTTGACGGCTGACGCGATTATCAAAAACACGCACGGTTCAATCGGTATCGACGTCGTACTTAACGTCAAATCCGAAAAAATGACGGAGTATCTTGTGCCCGCAGGTCAGGCTCTTTACGACCTCATAATGGGCAAAATCGGCGCGGAATACGATGCCGGCAAGGCAAAATACGATCCGCTTGAACTCCTTAATATGGTTGAAGCATTGATCAAGATCAACCTTAACGGCAACCCCGTTTTCGTGAGCTTGAAGGACGGCTACGTTTACGTTTCGCTTTCTGCGGTCGGCGGCGACAACTTCAAAGCGTCGCTTAAAAACATTATCGACCAGATCAAAAAGACGTCGGGCAGCGGTTCAAGCGCGCTTGCGACGGGCGAAGGCGACGGCGAAAAAGATAACAAGAAAACCGATTACGTGCTTGTCAACAAGATTTTGCAAAATCTGCTTGCAAGCGCAAGCATCAGCGACACGGGACTTGACCTTGCTCTTGCTCCCAACCTGATGAACGTATTGCTTGAAAACGTTGTCGCGAAACTTCTCGGCGACACGTTCGGGTTCAACGACGACGTGAAAGCAATGTTCACGCTCAGCAGCCCTTATGCAAAACTTTCGGACGGCAAAACTTCGGTCGACGGCGTCCTTTACACTGAAAAAGTCGAAGAACGTTTCGTCCGTTACAATGCGGCGTTCGAGTCGCAACAGGGCAGCGAACAGTACTTCTTCGACGCGGAAGCAAAAGTTTACAGAAAACTTTATAAAGCGGACGCCGTTGACGCGACGAAGTACGTCGTTTACACCGGCGGCGAAGTTCAGACGTTGTATTATCTCTCCACCGCGGGCGAATACGTCGCGCTTACCGCGGAACAGTTAGCGGCAGCCAGATTCGTGAAGTACACCCACACGAGTTATCTTGCGGTGTACGACTCCGCCGACAAAGCGACGAGAAAAGTCGTGAAAGCGGCAGGATTCGTCACGGGCACGACGGTTTACGACGCGAACGGCAATGCTGTCGCGGCAGATAACCTTTTCGTCAAAGTCAAACACAGCGGCATCGGCTGGACGAAAGACAACGGCATAAGCATCGACCTTGTGTTCGACAACCCGAACACGACCAAAGCCCCCGATTTCAGCATCGGTCTGGGACTTGACGCAACCCTTGTTATGCAGGGCGAAGCGATTGAAGTTATCCCGTACTTTGTGAAGAAAGCGGGCGCGAAAGTTCTTGACAATCAGGAAGTCAAAGGCTACTTCAAGGAAGGCGCGGATTTTGTCGAAATTCCCGCCTCGGAAGTTTACACCGGCACGAGATACACGAAAATTGTCGACGGCAACACCATTACGTTCAAGGTTGATGAAAACGGCAAGTTCAGAAAAAAACTTGTTGAGGGATCGGAAACCGATCACGACCTTGTCCTTATCGGCAATACATTCCCGGAAGTATCCGAAACCGTCGGCGACGAAAAGATTTATCTCTCGATGGAACTCGGGCTGACTCTTTCCGGAACGAAAGGCACAAACGACAGCATTCTTGACTTTGTCGCAGGCATTATCGACGTCTCCAACCGCACCAGCACGACGATGAAATACGTCGAGTTTGCAGAAGGCGAAGATAAAGCAACATACGAAGGTCAAAGATATTCCAAAACCGGCGCAATGGCTTATGCACAGGATGTAAACGGCACGTTCAAGCGTGGCGCGTACTACCTTGCTGAAAAAGAATTCGTCGGCACGAAATTCGTGAAAAATACGGATGGCACGTTCACAGTTGCAGACAACGGCGCATATAAGTTCGTAGCGGACGATTCGGCAAAGACTTACTTCCCGATCCTTCCGGAAGAAGCCGAAACCTATCCTGCCGACAAGAAGTACAGAGAAGACGGAAATGGTTTTGTGACCGACGCTAACGGCGATTTCAAGGCGGGCGAATACTCCGTAACCGACAGAACGAAAGGCGGTGCAAAATTCCGTCTTAACGCAAAAACGGGCAAATACTTCGTCTATGAAGCCACCGGCATAACCCTTTATAAACAAGGCAACTACTACGAAATCGACAAAGACGAACTTGCAACGTTCAAGGGCGTCAGATTCGACTTTGACACCGTAAACAAAGTCGCAACCGTCAACGCTACCGGCAAATATCAATTCGTCGCGGAAGAAGGCGCGTATTATCCCGTGCTTGAAAACGACGGCTACACCGGCAAACTGTATCGTGTGTCCGAGGCGTCAACCACTGATAATACGATTTATATCGAAGACGTGATTTACAAATTCACCCCCGCGTTCACCGGCAAAGATTTGAGAGACCTTAACGCTCTTGCGAAGCTCCTTGTCAGCATCGGCGAATTCGAGGCGGAAGCGCGCGTAAAAGTTACGGTCGGCGCAAACGTTGCGGAACTTGTAAAGGCGTTGTCCAATACCGCGAACATCGACATTGCGGAACTTTTGAAACACGTCGAACTCGCAATCGAGTCGCTTGATTCCAAAGGAACCGTCAAAGGCGGTATCTATCTGTATAACAGTACGTTATATATTAAATATATCAATACAAGTCGCGGTATCTTCTCGATGCCCGTGTCCGAACTCTTCGGCGCAATCGGGTCTGCAAGTGCGGATGAACGCATGCCTTACGAAGCGGCAATGCTGCAACTGTGGGTTGGCGAATTTATCAAACTCAACGGCGTGTACACGACGGGTATCGCGGTTCAGGCAACGACAAGTCTTGTCGAAACGCTGCTTGAAACCTTGCTCGGCTTTGACAAAGGCACGATAAGCCTTGCAGCGTTCGGCGCAGTCGGCGTGGAAGTCACCATCGTTACGGCGTCTCCCGTCTTCCCCGAAAACGCGGACGGCGAAGTTTACGTAAAGAAAGCGTATGAATTTGCAGCGCTCGCGGACGGCGAAGCTTACGACGGCGAGAAGTACGTATTGCTTGCAAACGGCGAATACGGCGAAATCGCAAAGGGCAGCGAAGCTAAATTCAGCGGTCAGACGTTGTATAAACGCGTTGCAAAGGCGGAAGCAGACGTATCTTACGTCAAACTTTCGGAAGCCGGCATTCTTTCGGATTGCGAAGGCTATGATTCGGCATACCCCGACGCCTTGACCACAAGATATACGAAGGTCACAAAAGACGGCATCGACGTTTACGAAGAACTGAAATTCGGCTTTGACTTCAATTCGTTCGGTATCGGCATCGGGCTTAAAATCGGCCACGTCGGGTTCAACCTTAACATCGGCAAAATCGATATCGGATTGATTGACGGAACACAGTCCATCGTGCCTTTCGAAGTACAGAATGAAGGCATAGAATATAAAGTTGATACAAGTGGCACACTCAAATTCGTAGCAGATCCGGAGGCAGCAACATACTTCCCGATTGTTGCGAACGAAGTATATGAAGGCGATAAGTACGCAAGGCGTGAAAATGGCGAGTTCTACAAAGATGAAAACGGGACATTCAAACGCGGCGCATACAAAACAATCGCAAAAGACGAAGACTACACCGGCACGAGGTTTGTGAAAAATGTTATCGCAAAAGAAACGGTAATCGACCTGAGCCTTGAAGTAAATCTCGGCTTGGAATTCATGGATAAAAACAACAATGCGACGACAGGATTCGACCTTGGTAAATTCGTCGATAAACTCGGCGTGCTTACGGGTGTGACGCTTGGCGAAAACTGGCTGAAACTCACGGTGCCCGAAGGCGGCGCGGAAGTCAGATTGTCGCTTCGCGTTGCGTTGGCGCTCAACCTTACGAACGTCGACCACTCGGTTGCCGCAATCGAAATCGTCGGTCAGATCTTTGAAGGCAACAAAAAGATAGGCGAAAAAACCCTTATCGGAGTTTACTATAAAGACGGCAACGTCCTGCTGAAACTCGACGGGCTCGGATTTGACAATATCCGCATTTCGGGGCTCAGACTCAGCGATTTGCTGGGCGGCTCGAACGGCGTCGAAATCCTTAAAAAACTGCTTGGAGGCAGCGGATCTTCGTCAGCGCTTGCGTCCGAAGTCAACTTCACGGTTGTAGGAAACGACGCATACGCTTCGCCGGCGGCTGCGGCTGCGCTTATCCTTGACAGCAACCGCATCGCGGTTGAAGTCGGCACGCAGTTCATCCAAAACCTGTTGGGAATCGCGGCGCTCGGTCTTGACGAAAACACGCA